>Ga0209682_10000061_pt1 | contig 32573 bp, 28 predicted proteins | sample DOMMetBare2Fresh_2_FD_187471 | JGI IMG/M metagenome (GOLD analysis project Ga0209682, IMG submission 187471) | Wetland sediment microbial communities from St. Louis River estuary, USA, under dissolved organic matter induced mercury methylation -... | ecosystem: Environmental > Aquatic >... | reverse complement strand
AGGCAATGCTCCGCGAATGTCGGCATGGGGGCACGCCCGGATAATCGGCTCGCTTCACCAGAGCCATGCCCGCCAAACCCGACCGCCAGGCCGCGCTCGAACAGTACCGCCGACGCTCCGGCGTGTATGACCTCGAACTGGCACTGTTCGAGCCAATCCGGCGCGAAGCCATCGTGTTGTTGGCGCCGCGGCCGGGTGAGACGGTCATTGACTTCGGCTGTGGCACCGGGCTCAGCTTGCCGCAGGTGCGTGCCGCGGTAGGTGCGCGAGGGCATGTTGTCGGCATCGAGCAGAGCCCGGAGATGATCGAGCGGGCGCGCCAGCGTGTGACGAGCCGACGGTGGCGCAATGTCGAACTGATCTGTGCACCGGTTGAGACGGCACACTGGCACGGCAAGGCCGACGCGGCACTGTTCCACTTCACGCACGACCTGCTGCAGCACCCGGAGGCAGTGGCCAATGCGTTGGGGATGCTGCGTCAGGGTGCGCGCGTGGTGGCCTGCGGGCTGCGCTGGGCGCCGCGCTGGGCGCTGGCCGTGAACGCCGGGGTCTACCTCGCGGCGCGACGATCGATCACCACGCTGGCTGGCCTGGAACAACCGTGGCGAGAACTCGAGCGACAGCTTGGGCCCATGCGCAGTGCGTCGCGGCTGTTCTCGGCGGTGTATATCGCTCATGGCCAGCGACATTGACGCTTACGGCAACAGGGCGCTCGCGGCACTGCGGCATCTGGTGCCGACCTGAGACAGTGTTGGCGAGCGTGGTGCCTTGGCAGGCCTGAGCCCTGGCGGCGCCGGAAGCCAGCAGCCATTTGTACAGCCACGAGGTAGTGCGTCCGCAGCGAAGTTCAGCAGCACCCAACAAAGCGGTCGTCGGGTGAGCGTGGCTGGCGTACTTGAATGACCGGATTGGAGCAGTGACCGTGAATTCGAAGGCCGCCCACGACTGACCGCAACCGCTGCCAAGCAGTTGCTGATCAGACAGCCAACGCGGCGGGCCATGCACGTAGGCATCCAGACACCTCCGAAGCGGCGCGGCGGTGTGACGCAGCTGTGATGCGATGATTTGCTGGCCGAGCTTGACCAGAGGCGATGGGCATACACTGCGATGTGGCGGTTTGCCGAACAAACTTGGATGCACTTTCCCTCTACGAAAGACCTGTGTGAAAGTCCTGCCGCGAACTCCTCGCGAAGTGGCAATCGCGGCCACCAAGTTCCTTGGGAGGACGGGCCGTTCAGCACAAGCTGCAGCAGTTATCGCCATCAACTGCCATACTTCCAGCCGCCTTGTCCCCAACTTGTCAGCCGTGTGATGTCGCGCCGCCATGATCGGCATCGGCTCCGCTCTGGTCACGCTCCAATTCGTCCTGCTCGGCGTGCTCGCTGCACTCGGTGCGCGGGGGCTGGCCGTCGGCAGATCCCCACTGGACGTGCCCCTGCTCGCTGGCGCGGGCATCGCGCTCGGCCTGTGGGCCCTGAGCGCCAACCGCATCGGCAACTTCAATATCCGACCTGACCCACGCCAAGGCGGCCGGCTCGTCCGGCATGGGCCGTATCGCTGGATCCGCCACCCGATGTACAGCGCCCTGCTGCTCGCCGGTGTGGCCTGCACGCGCGCAGCGGGCGATCTCACGTCCTTGCTCGCGCTGGGGGCGCTGGCCCTCGTGCTGGGGCTGAAAGCCCGCGTCGAGGAACGCGCCCTGGTGTTGCAGCATCCCGACTACCGCAGCTACCAGCAGCAGAGCTGGCGCTTCGTCCCCTTCGTCTACTGACTCCCCCCGCCCGCACCGTGACCTCCACCACCCTGCCCCCCACCCACGACACCACCCGGATCGACGACACGCGCATCGATGCCGTGCGCCCGCTGATCACGCCGGCGCTGCTGCAGGAATGGCTGCCCGCCCCCGACCGCGCCGAAGCGCTGGTCGAGGACAGCCGGCGCGCGATCTCGCGCGTGCTGCACGGCCAGGACGACCGGCTGCTCGTCATCGTGGGCCCGTGCTCGATCCACGACCACGGCCAGGCGCTGGACTATGCGCGCCAGCTGAAAGCGCAGGCCGACGCCCTCGCCGCCGACCTGCTGGTCGTGATGCGGGTCTATTTCGAGAAGCCCCGCACCACCGTCGGCTGGAAGGGCTACATCAACGACCCGCACCTGGACGGCAGCTTCGCGATCAACGAAGGCCTGGAGATGGCGCGCCGGCTGCTGCTGGACGTGCTCGCGCTCGGCCTGCCAGTGGGCACCGAATTCCTCGACCTCCTGAGCCCGCAGTTCATCAGCGATCTCGTCAGCTGGGGCGCGATCGGCGCGCGCACGACCGAGAGCCAGAGCCACCGCCAGCTCGCCAGCGGCCTGTCGTGCCCGGTCGGCTTCAAGAACGGCACCGATGGCAGCGTCAAGGTCGCGGCCGACGCGGTCCTCGCGGCGCAGGCGCGCCACGCCTTCATCGGCATGACCAAGATGGGCCAGAGCGCGATCTTCCAGACCCGCGGCAACGACGACGGCCACATCATCCTGCGCGGCGGCAAATCGCCCAACTTCAGTGCCGCCGACGTCGACGCCGCCTGCCGCGTGCTCGCGGCCGCGGGCCTGCGTGAACAGGTGATGGTCGACGTGTCGCACGCCAACAGCAGCAAGCAGCACCAGCGCCAGATCGCGGTCGCGGCCGATCTCGCGGCGCGGATCGCGGCCGGCGACAAGCGCATCGTCGGCGTGATGATCGAGAGCCACCTGCACGAAGGCCGGCAGGACATCGTGCCCGGACGGCCGCTGCAATACGGCGTCTCGGTCACCGATGCCTGCATCAGCTTCGACCAGACGGTGCCCGTGCTGCAACAACTCGCGCAGGCCGTCCGGCAGCGCCGCCGCTGAGCGACTCGGGTTCGCAGCCGTCCATCGCCCGGCCCGTGCGCGGATCGACTTGAATCGCTTTCAGGTCGCCGCCGTCGCGGCGCTCGCGCCGCCCCGCGTGCTGCGCAGGCGTGCCGGCGCCAGCATCCCCTCGGTCAAGCCCGCGCGCTGCAACGCGGCCGGCAGGGGCTGACGCCGCAGCAGCGCGGCACAGCCCGCGCCCATCGCGGGCGCGGTCTGGATGCCGTAGCCGCCCTGGCCAGCGACCCAGAAGAAGCCCGGCGCATCGGGGTCCCAGCCGCCGACGAGGCCGCCATCGGGCGCAAAGCTGCGCAGACCGGCCCAGGTGTGCGTGGGCCGCACCTGCAGCGTCGTCGCCTCCTCGATGCGGTGCATCGCCAGGGCGATGTCCAGCTCCTCGGGCTGCACGTCCTGCGGCTCGGTCGGGTCCTCGTTGGCAGGCGAGCCGAGCAGCTGGCCGGCGTCGGGCTTGAAGTACCAGCCATGGTCGGCCGCAATCACGAGCGGCCAGTGCGCCGTCTCGACGCCGGCCGGGGGCGCGAACATCAGCGCGCTGCGCCGCCTGGGCACGAGCCCGATCGGCGAGACCCCGGCCAACGCGGCGATCACGTCGCACCAGGCGCCAGCGGCATTGACGACCAGCGGCGCCTCGTAGCCGGTGCCGCCAGCCACCAGGCGCCAGTGGCCGCGCTCGAAGCGCAGCGCCGTGACTTCGGCCTGCGTGACCAGGCGGCCGCCCTGCGCGCGCAGCCCGCGCAGGAAGCCCTGGTGCAGCGCATGCACGTCCATGTCCCAGGACTCGGGTTCGTGGATCGCGCCGATGAGTCGCTCGCGCCGCAGCACCGGCACCATCGCCTGAGCCGCGTCGGCATCCAGGCGTGCGCCGCTGGCGCTGACGGCGCGCAGCAGCGCCTGCGCCTCGTCGAGCAGTGCGTCCTGGCCGGCGAATCCCACCGTCAGGGTGCTGCGTTGCCGCAGCAGGGGCACGCCGGCAAAACCGGCCGGCGGCCGCTCGAGAAACTCCCGACTCGCCAGCGTCAGCGCCCGGACCTGCGGCGGGCCGTAGCTGGCGATGTACTGCGCGGCCGAGCGGCCGGTCGAGTGGTAGCCGGGCTGGGACTCGCGCTCGAGCACGACGACGCGCGTATGCGGCGCCAGCGCATGGGCCACCGCCGCACCGGCGATGCCGCCGCCGACGACCAGCACATCCGCGCCGACGGCTGGCGCGGGCGCCATTCAGGCCAGTTCCGTGCGCGGCACCAGCGGCAGCAGGTGGCGCACGAGATCGGCATCGGCCACCGGCTTGGCGATGAAGCTGCGCATGCCTGCGGCTTCGGCGGCACGCCGGTCGTTCTCGAGCACGGCTGCCGACATCGCCACGACCGCGATCGACGCCGTGCGCGGATCGTCGCGCAGCTGCCGTGCCGCGGTCAGGCCGTCCACGTTCGGCATGTGCAGGTCCATCAGCACGACCTGCGGCCGGGCGCCGTCCGCGCCGAGCGCGACCTCGACGGCCTGGGCCCCGTCCTCGGCCTGGAGCACCTGCGCACCCAGGCGCTGCAGCATCTCGCAGGCGATCAGCATGTTCACCGGGTTGTCTTCGGCCACCAGCACGCACAGGCCCGCGAGCGGGCGTTCCCGTGCAGGCACGGCCGCCGACGGCTGCGCGGCCACCGGCGCGGCAGCCAGCGGAAGCTCGGCCCAGAAGATGCTGCCCGCGGCGCCGTTGGCGTCGACGCCGACGTCACCCCCCATGCGCCGGGCCAGTTCATGGCAGATCGACAGCCCCAGCCCGGTGCCGCCGAAGTGGCGCGTGGTCGAGCTGTCGGCCTGGACGAAGGGCCTGAACAGGCGCGCGCGCAGCGCGGCGGCCACGCCGATGCCGGTATCCCGCACCTCGATGCGGACCGCGCCGTCACGGCCCTGCCCCAGCTGGACCGTGACCGTCCCACGCTGGGTGAACTTCAGTGCATTGCTCAGGTAGTTGGCCAGGATCTGACGCACCCGCATCGGGTCGCCACGCACGTACCGTGGCGCGGCCGGCTCGATCACGCAGGCCATCGCCAGCCCGCGCTCGCGCCCCAGCGGCTCGAACGTGCTGAAGCTGCTGCCGACGAGCTCGTGGAGGTCGAACTCGACATCCTCGATCTGCAGCCGCCCGGCCTCGATCTTGGACAGGTCGAGCACGTCGGACACGATGCTGCTGAGCTGGTCGGCGGCTGCGACCAGATGGCCCAGGTACTCGGCGCGGCGGCCGGCCTCGAGGGCCGGATCCCGCAGCAACTGGGCCAGGCCCTGGACGCCGTGCAGCGGCGTGCGGATCTCGTGGCTCATCGTCGCGAGGAAGGCGCTCTTGGCCTCGTTGGCGGCTTCGGCCTGTTGCTTGGCCAGGGCGAGATCCTGCTCGAAACGGCGCCGGTCGGTGATGTCCTCGGCCACCCAGATCGTGCCCGCCTCCGCCGGGCGCGCCGGGTCGACCGGGCGCGCACGCAACCGCACGGCGACGGCCCGGCCATCGGGCAGCTGCACTTCGCGTTCGATGTCGATCGTGCCGTGCCCGCCGAGCACCGAATCGGCCTTCGCCGTGAACGCCTCGAAGTTGGCCTGCGACGCGAAGATCGATGCTGTCGGCTGGCCGACCAGTGCGCCCGTCGCGCGGCCGAACATGGCCTCGAACGTGGGGTTGACCCGCTCGAAGCGATGCTCGCGCACGAGCGCGATGCCGATGCCGGCGTTGTCCAGGATCGCGTCGGCTTCGAGCCGCGCGCGCTCGGCATCGGTGACATCGCGCGTCGTGATCACGGCGACGGGGTCGCCGGCCCAGTCGAACGCGGCCGCAGTCAGCAGCAGCATCCGCGGCGATTGGCCCGGCGGGTGGACGACGGTGCGCATGTTGCGCACGACGCCGGCGTCGCGCCGCAGTGCGGAGGCCAGGCGCTGCGGCTCCGACAGATCGGGCCACAGCCCCAGATCGACCGCGCTGCGGCCGACCACCTCGCGCTCGCCGGCGACCTGCCGGAAGGCCGGGTTGGCGAGGACGATGCGGCCGTCGGCCAGGCGTGCGACACAGATCGGATCGGGGCTGATGCGCACCAGCCGATCGAGCAACTGGTCGTTGCGTCGCCGCTCGAGCTCGGCCAGGTGCTCGGCCGTGACGTTGCGGCTGATGCCGCGCCAGCCCACGAGCACGCCGGCGGCGTCGAACACCGGCGCGCCGTTGCCGCGCACGACGAGCAGGCTGCCGTCGGCGCAACGGAAGGTGATGTCACGGTCGCGATACAGGCGCTGCAGGCGCAGGTCCTCGCGCAGCTGCGCCCAGGACGCGTCATCGACGATCTGCGGTCCGCCGGGTTGCCCGATGGCCATGAACTCGGCCTGCGTGCGCCCGCTGCACGACTCGAACGACGGCGAGAGGAACGTGATCCTTCCCTTGGCGTTCATTTCCCAGGTCCAGTCGCTGCCGATGCGCAGAAGTTCGGCCAACCGTTGCTGCTCGGCAATGGCACTGGCCATGACCTGCGCAACCAGGCGATTGAACACGAACGCCGCCGTCAGCCCGGCGATCCCGACCAGCGTGAGCCCGACCAGGCGGTTGCCGATCGGCGTGATGGCGACCATGCGGCGCCCCTCGAGCACCCCGGCGATCTCGGCCCAGGCCAGACCCGCGACCATGGCACCGTACAGCAAGGCCAGCAGCAAGGCCGCACGCAGCCCGACCAGCAGGCCGGCGAGCGCGATCAGCAGGCACAGCCCGGCCAGCCCCGCGCTGTGGATCCCCAGGCCGATCGCCCAGGCATTCCAGGCGATCGCGCCCGAGGCGAGCGCCAGCACCGCCATGGTCGCCGCGCCGGCGTACTGCAGCCGCAACAACAGCCAGCCGACCGCGCCGGCGGCCGCCGTCAGCGCACCGAAGGCGAGCCAGGCGGCTCCCATTCCGGGCGAGGGGCGGATCAGCCGGTCGACCAGGATCACGCCGATCAGCACGAGCCCGAAGACGATCGTGAAGCGTGACAGGCCGCGCGCCGCCACCACGGCGAGGCGCTGGCGCACGGCGTCGGCGTCGAAACTGGCGCCGGGCGGCAGGGCGGGGTCGGGTCGCGTCATCGGAAGCCCGGAGCTTACCGAAAAGCGCCGTGCCGCCTCGCTGACGACCCGCGCGATGCGCCGGACCCACGCCGCACGCGCTTGCCGCTCATGCCACCCAGTTTGGTGTTCCGGCGCGAAGGCGCGTCGTGCACGTCGTTGCGAGCCCGTGCGGCCGCACATGCTCGCCCCGGATGCAGGCAGCCGCGCGCGGCCGCTCGCTCAGCATCCTGGCCGGGCGGTCTCCTGCGTCGCGCCGGACGGACCTGCCCTCATGAGCGGGCGATCACAGCATGCGCCGGCCCAGGACCCCAGCGATGCGGCGCAGCAGCCACTTGGGTGTCGCGCGCCCGGCCACCGTGGCGGCGCGGTTGAGCAAGCCCGGCACCGTGACGACCTCGCCCGCCATGCAGGCGCGATAGCCCTCGGCCGCGACGGCGCCGACCTCGCCGACCACGAAACCGGGCAGCTGCGCCAGGCGCTCGTTGCCCTGCGCCGCCTGATCCAGCATCGCGGTGGCCGTGATGCCCGGGCACAGCGCGGTGACGGTCACGCCGCTGTCGAGCAACTCCTCGGCCAGCGATTCGGTCAACGACAGCACGTAGGCCTTGGTGGCGGCATAGGTCGCCAGGCCGGGCACAGGCTGGAAGGCCGCGATCGAGGCCACGTTCAGCACCCGGCCACGGCCGCGCCGGACCATCGCCGGCACGAACGCGGCGACCATCGCGGTCAGGCCCGAGACATTGAGGTCGATCAGCTGCTGGTGGCGCACCGGCGTCGCGTCGACGAAGGCTCCCTGCTCGAGGACGCCGGCGTTGTTGACCAGCACGTCGATCGAACGCCGCTTGCGGCGCAGCGTGGCGGCCAGCGTGTCGGCGGCACCGGGCCGGGCCAGATCGGCCGGCAGCACGTCCACACGGACCCCATGCTCGTTGCGCAACGCCCCGGCCAGCGTCTGCAGCCGGGATTCGCTGCGCGCCACCAGCACGAGCGCGTGGCCGTCGCGCGCAAAGCAATGCGCCAGCGCTTCGCCGATGCCCGACGAGGCGCCCGTGATCAGCGCCGTCGATGGCGCGATCGTCGGCTTGGCAGACATGGTCAACCCCCTCGTCGCGTGCAGCAGTGGGCGATTCTCGGGCCGCGCCCGACCGCCACCGCACGAAGCCAGTACGATGCCGTCAAGAATCGCCGTGCGGGGCCGAAATCCGGTCGATCATCCAGCCTGGGAGGGTTGCGGCTTGCAGAAGATCCGGTGGGCCACAAAGTGGGCGTGTGCCGGCTTGGTGCTGACCATGGCGCTGTGCGCATTCGCTGCGCCGCCCGCTGCGGCCGCCCGCGACGACGACATCACGATCGGCGTCATCGCCGAGCGCACCGGGGCCGGTGCCACCTACGGGCTGGGCATCGTCCAGGGTGCCGAGATGGCGGTGCGCGACATCAATGCGGCCGGCGGGATCAACGGCCGCCGGGTCCGCCTCGCGGTCGCCGACGGCGGCAGCCAGCCTGCACGCTCGGCCATCGCGATGCGGCGCCTGGTCGCCGCACAGGTCGACGTCATCGTCGGTGGCTGGGGCAGCCCTCAGGTCCTGGCCCACATGGACATCGCCGAGCAGTCCGCCACGCCCTACATCGTTGTCGGCGCCACGCACCCGCAGATCACCACGCCGCGCAACCAGTGGACCTTCCGCGTCATCCAGACCGACGCCGTGATGGCCGAGCAACTGGCCAAGATGGTGATCGAGCAGCGCGCGGCGCGCCGGGTCGCCGTCATCAACGACAGCAACGACTATGGCGTGGGCAATCGCGAGGTCTTCGTCGCCGCCCTCGGCCGCGCCGGCCTGGCTCCCGTGGAGGTGCAGTCCTACCAGACCAGCGACCAGGACTTCGGCGCCCAGCTCGGCCGGATCAAGGCGGCGGCGCCCGACGTGATCGCCCTCTTCGGCACCCTGCCGGCGGCGCCGATGATCATGAACCAGGCGCGCGCGCTGGGTTTGCAGGCCCGATTCGTCGGCACCGGGGGCCTGGCGAACGAGGCGCTGATGGCCGCGGCCCCGCAGGCTGCGGAGGGGACGCAACTGATGACCTATTTCAACGAGGAGGTCGACGCCGAGTCGCTGGCCTGGGCCGAGCGCTACCGGCGTGAATTCAGCGACAGCAAGCAGCCGCCGCGGCCGGTGCTGGCGGCCTGGGAATACCGCGCGATCCGCGGCATCGTCGCGCCCTGCCTGGAGCGTGCGGGCACGGATCGTATTCGCCTGCGCGACTGCATCCGCCAGTGGCGCGGCCGCCTGTTCGGCGTGGCCGCCGAAGCCCAGTTCGACCGCAGCGGCCAGCTGATGCAGCCGCCGGTCCTGGTCGAGGTCCGCGGCGGCGCGTTCCGGCTCGTCCGGGCCCCGCGCTGAACTGCCGCCGCGCCGGGACATCGCGCATGCGTCCATCGAGCAAGACGCCGCAGTTCTGGGTCGGGATCGTCGCGGCACTGCTGGTCCTGGCGCTGGTGGCCTTTGCCGGACTCACGTCCTTGTCGGCGCGCGAGCGCACGCTCGACAACGAGATTGCCAATCTCCGCCAGGTGAGCCTGCCGCTGGCCGAGCACGCACACCGGATCTTCTTCGGCGCCGACCTCCTCGCATCGTCGGTCGAGGAGCACTTGCTCGAGGCCGGGGTGCAGACACCGGAGGCCTTCCGGCAGCATGGCGGTTCGCGCGCCATGCAGCGCAGGCTGCACGAGGCCGTCATCCTGACGGCCGACGTGGATGCGGTGTCGGTGGTGGACGCCGACGGCCGCTTCATCAACACCTCGCGCGCCTGGCCCGCACCCGGCCTGAACCTGGCCGACCGCGACTATTTCGTCGCCCTGCGCGACCACCCGGGCACACCGCTGGTGATCTCGTCGCCGCTGAAGAACCGCTTGACGGGCCAGGAGACGATCATCCTGGCGCGCCGCGTGGCCGCTGCGGACGGTCGATTCCTCGGTGTCGTGACCGCCAGCATTTCGACCAGCCGGCTGTCACGTCTCTTCGCCGCCGTGTTGCACGGTCGTGGCGACTCGCTGGCCCTGACGCGGCGCGATGGCACGCTGCTGGTGAGGGAACCTGCGGCCGAGGCTGCAGACCCCGCACCCGCCGCACTCGCCCGCTTCACCGTCGCCACGCTCGCGCGCAGCGAGCAGGGCACGCTGCGCAGTGCCGCGACCGGCCCGGGCGGCAGCGCCGAACTGATCGCCTTGCATGCGGTGCGTGGCTACCCGCTCGCCGTCCAGGCGAGGAACGCCGAGTCCGCGGTGCTCGAGGAGTGGCGGCAGCTTGCACGGCTGATCACGCTTTCGACCCTGGGCATCGTCGTGCTCGTGCTGGCCCTCGGCGGGACCCTGCTCAAGCAATGGCGCATGCAGTTGCAGGTGCTCGAGACGGCCCAGCTGCGCCAGCTGAACCAGGAGCTGCAGTCCACCGTCGCCGAGCGCGAGCGCGCCGAAGATGCACTGCGCCGACTCAACGAGGACCTCGAGGCGCGTGTCGCCCGGCGCACGCAGCAACTGCTGGCCGCCAAGGACGAAGCCGAACGCGCCAACCTGGCGAAATCCGAGTTCCTGTCGCGCATGTCGCACGAACTGCGCACGCCCATGAACGCCGTGCTGGGCTTCGCGCAGCTGCTGGAGATCGACCGCAAGCACCCGCTGACCGAGGACCAGCGCGCCTTCGCGCGCCACATCCGCCATGCCGGCGACCATCTGCTGGAACTGATCAACGACGTGCTGGACCTGGCGCGCGTGGAATCGGGCAGGTTGAGCATCAACCTCGAGCCGGTGCGCGTCGCGGACGTGATCGACGAGTGCCTGGCGCTGGTGCGCGACACGGCACAGGGGCGCGGCATCGTCTTCGCACCGCGCGCGGGCGACTGCAACGCGGTCGTGCAGGCGGATCGCATGCGCATGAAGCAGGTGGTCCTGAACCTGCTGTCCAACGCGGTCAAGTACAACCGCGACCGCGGCTCGATCGCCGTTGCCTGCGAGACCGGCGACGGGATGCTGCAACTCGCCATCAGCGACACCGGTGCCGGCTTGACGCCCGAACAGCTGGCACGCCTGTTCGTGCCGTTCGAGCGCCTGGACGCCGACAAGGTCTCGGTCGAGGGCACGGGCATCGGGCTGGCGTTGAGCAAACACCTGACGCGGCTGATGGGCGGCGAGATCTGTGCGCGCAGCACGCCCGGCGTCGGCAGCACCTTCTGGATCCGCCTGCCGCTGGCGGCGCCCCTGGCACCCGCGGTCGCGTCGCATGCCCGGACGCTCGCAGCCCCCGGCAAGCCGCCGCTGCAGCCTGCCTCCGTGCCATGGAAGGTGCTCTGCATCGAGGACAACGCGGCGAACCTGGCACTGGTCGAGCAGATCCTGGCCCAGCGCGGCCGCGTGCAACTGCTCAGCGCGCCGGACGCGCCACGCGGCCTGGAACTGGCGGTCGAGCAGCGGCCGGACCTGATCCTGCTGGACATCAGCCTGCCCGGCATGGACGGCTGGGCCGCGATGGAGCGGCTGCGCGCCGACGAGCGCACTCGCGACATTCCGGTCGTGGCCATCAGCGCCAACGCCATGCCGCGCGATCTGGAGCGCGGCCGCAAGGCCGGTTTCGCGGCCTACCTGACCAAACCGCTGGACATCGCGGCGTTCGAACAGACGCTGGACACCCTGCTGGTCGACGCCTGACGGCGCGCGGCCGCGGCCGTGCGGGAACAGCGGGGCCCTCTGCATGACTCGTTGCGCGCCTTGGCGATGGGCTCACCCCGGCCCGGCAAGCCCCGACGGCGCCGAGCGTGTGCGTCCAGTCCGGCGCGGACGGCGGCGGGAGTGCGTCGCCCTTGCGGCAGCCCATCCACCCGCGGCACAGCGGGCACCGTGCCCAGGCCCTAATCGATCGTCAGCACCGTGTCGCCGTCGGCGACGGCGCAATCGGCCGCCAGCGGCGCACCGCCGCGGCGCACGACGACCTGGGTGCCCGTGCGGCAGAACTCCAACCGCGTGGCGCCCGGCACGGTCGCGAACACGAACGCCTCGATCGAGTCCGGCATGCTCACGTTCAGCACGCCCTGGTCGATGTCGGCGCGCGGGTGGTCGTCCGCATGCAGCCACGGCGTGACGAGGCCGAACCACAGCCAGGGCTGGAGCGCGATGTCGAAGCGCGTCGGCCGGTAGCCCTGCTCGCGCAGCCAGTCCTGGGCCTGGGCCCGCGAGCGGCCGGCATCGCGCTCGCCCGACCATGCGGCGGCCAGCATCTCGGCGACCCACTGGTTGCAGTTCTGGTATTGCAGCCCGAAGGCATAGGCATTGGCACTGTAGGCCGGTGCGAGCAGCGCGAGCGCGCGCCGGTCGTCGAGCGCGGCGCGCTCCAGCGCCGCCGCGGCCTCGGCCGGCAGCAGCAACGCCGCCACGTGCCCGCGCTCGCCCCCGTCCAGCCCGAGCACGAAGCCGGGCAGGCCCTGGTCGAAGAGGCGTGGCCGCAGTTCGTCGCAGTCGTAATAGAGCTGGCGCACCGACCAGGGCGCCTGCGCGCTGGCTCGCAGCGCCAGCCCGGCATGCGAATACCGCTGGCCGACACTCGCGAGATCGAGCCCCGAGCGCGCGACGATGGCCAGCGGCTGGCCGGACTTCTCGAGTTCGGCCTTGACGACGGCGGCAAAGCGCAGCAGGCGGTCGTGCTGCGCGGCGCTCTGTGCCGGCGGCGGCGCACAGTGGCGCAGCAGGCCGGCTTGCGCCATGCTGCAGGCCGACAGCACCGCGGCGCCTGCCCAGGCCGCGACGCGGCGGCGGCGCATCAGAGCGTGACGGGCCGCGCCTGCAGTTCGCGGTACGCGGCGTCGTCGAGCACCAGGAAGAAGGGCTCGCGGGTGTCGGCGCGTGCAAACTGCAGGCCGTAGCCGCGCTCGCGAACCTGCACGATGTCACCCGCGACCAGGCGTGCCTGCGCGGCCGCCGCCTGCGGCAGCAGCAGCACGAATTCGCGCTCGCCGGCCAGTGCCTGCAGCGCCACGCGCATGAGTCCCGGTCGATCGGGCACGGCGGCGACGTCGATGACCTTGTAGGGTCCCTCGCCCACGGCGGTCTTGGACGAGCTGTCGCTCGAGGTCTGGATCGACCCCGAGAGCGATCCGACCGAAGCCGACGAGCCTTCGGACGACGCCGACGATGCCGAACTCGCGGCCAGCGCCGGCAGGGCGGCGACCGCCAGCGCGACCGACAGGGCCAGGGACTTGAGCATGGGCACGGGCATGGGCATTCCTCGGTGGATGGGCAATCTCGGCGCCGAGCATAGCGCTGCCGCACGCCGGCCTTGTGTGCAAGGGTGAGCGCGAAGGCTCGCTGCCGCCACCCGATCCCGACCTCCGCGTCGTGCCGGCATCGCGGCGCCACGCGACTTGCGGCGGCCCGACACGGATCAACCGCGCCAGCTCGCGCAGGCGGCTCACGCTCCAGCAACGTCGCGCCGGTAGGATGCGCGGCGTGAGACTGCTGTTCGTCGAAGACGACCTGCCGCTGGCGCAGGCCGTACGCAAGGGGCTGACGGATGCCGGATTCGCGGTCGAGTGGCTGGAGCGTGCAGAGCCGGCCGAGGCCGTGCTGAGCTGCACCGACTACGACGTCGCGGTGCTGGACATCGGACTGCCCGGGATGAGCGGCTTCGAGCTGCTGCGCCGGTTGCGCCATCGCGGCATCACGTTGCCGGTGCTGATGCTGACGGCGCGTGATGCGCTCGACGATCGTGTGCGCGGACTGAACGAGGGCGCCGACGATTACCTGGTCAAACCCTTCGAGCTGCCGGAGCTGATCGCGCGCTGCCAGGCACTGGTGCGGCGCGGGCGTTCGGCAGCCGGCTCGGTGCTCGGCTTCGGGCCGCTCGGCATCGACATGGGCCTGCGCGAGGCGCGGCTCGGCGAACTGCCGCTGACGTTGACCGGCCGCGAATGGGACCTGCTGGTACAGCTCGTGCTGTGTGCACCGAACGTCGCCGCCAAGGACCGGCTGATCGACGCGCTCAGCCGCTGGGACAACGAGATCACGGGCAATGCGATCGAGATCTACGTCTCGCGCCTGCGCGCCAAGCTCGCGGAGTCGCCCGTCGCGATCCGCACCGTGCGAGGCATGGGCTACCGGCTCGAGCTCTCCGGGCCGCTCGGTGCCTAGCCGGCTGCTGCGCTCGCTGCGCCTGCGCCTGCTGGTGGCACTGCTGCTGCCCCTGCTCGTGCTGGCCGTGGTGGGCGCGATCCTGGACCACCGCACCGCGCAGCAGCTCACCGGCGCGGCGCACGACCGCGTGCTCGCGAGCACGGCCATCGGCCTGGCGGCGCGCATCGAGACCGACCGCGATGATGACCTGCCGGCGCACCTGCTGGCCACGGTGCGCGCGGTCAGCCGCGCTGCGCCCGACGACGAGCTCCACTACCTCGTGCTCGATCGCACGGGCCGGGGCATCTCCGGCGACACGCGCCTGGCCGCGCTGGCGCGGCCCGGCCAGGCGGCCAACCCCTACTTTCTCGACACGCGCCTGGGCGACAAACCGGTGCGCGCCGCGGTCTACGCGTACGAGGGCCCCGATGGCGTGGCGACGATCTTCGTCGCCGAGACCCTCACCGGCCGCACGCGCGCGGCGCGCAGCATCCTGCTGCTCACCACGGCCACGAACCTGGCCATGATCCTGGCCGTGGTCGTCGCGGCGGCACTGGCGGTGCGCTATGCGATGCGCCCCCTCGACGCGCTCGGCGCGCGCGTGGAGGGGCACGAGGTCCGTGACCTCCACCCGATCGCGCTGCGCGGCATCCCGACCGAGACCCGGCCGCTCGTGCGCGCCATCAATCGCCTGATGGCGCGCGTGCGGCGCACGGCCCAGGAGCGCCAGGCCTTCATCAACGACACCGCGCACCAGCTGCGCACGCCGCTGGCCGGGTTGAGTGCCGAGATCGACCTGCTCGCCTCGCAGCCGATGCCGGCCGAGCTCGCCGGCCGCGTGCACCAGGTCCAGCGCGCGGTGCAGCGCCTGGCCCGCCTGGCCAACCAGATGCTCGCCCTGGCGCGCTCCACCGGCGAGCCGGGCCGTCGCATCGAGACCCGCGCCGTTGAACTCCCGGAGCTGTTGCGCGAGGCCGCCTCCGCCTGCCTGGATGCCGCCCTCGCGCGCCGTGTCGACCTCGGCTTCGAGCCCGCACCGGCCGTGGTGCACGGTTCGCCCTGGATGCTGCGCGAGATGCTGCTGAACCTGGTGACCAATGCGATCGCCCACACCCCCGAGGGCACGCAGGTGACGGTGCGCTGCGCGCCCCGCTGCGAGGGCCTGCCGCACCCCTGCCTCGAGGTCGAGGACGACGGCCCGGGCATTCCGCCGGCCGACCGCGAGCGGGTCTTCCAGCGCTTCGTGCGCCTGTCCGACGCCGACCGGCCAGGCTCGGGTCTGGGCCTGGCGATCGTGCGCCAGATCGCGCTGCGGCACGGCGCGCGCGTGGACCTGCTCGATGGCGCGCAAGGCCGCGGCATGCGCGTGCGCATCGTCTTCATGAACGAGCGCACGGCCTGAACTTCGCGCAAGGTGCGCCATACGCAACCAATCGTTGCTGTCAGAAAGTTGAAGGCTTCGCGCCGCGAGCATCGGGCCAGCGAAATTGCGAGGTCCGACCTTGAGTCTTCTGTCCACCCCCCTGCGCGCATCCATCGCGCGCGCCCTGCGCCGGCTCCTGCCGGCTGCCACCCTGGCCGCCACCGCGGCCATCACTGCCACGCCGGCGCATGCCGTGCCCTCGTTCGCGCGCCAGACCGGCGCCGACTGCGCCGCCTGCCACGTCGGGGCCTTCGGCCCGCAACTGACGCCCTACGGCATCCAGTTCAAGCTCGGCGGCTACAGCGACACCGACGGAAAGGCCGGCAAGGTGCCGCTGTCGGGCATGCTGGTCGCCAACTGGACACGCACGTCCAAGGCCCTGACCGAGGTGCCGGACGGCTTCAAGGCCAACAGCAACAGTGCGGTCCAGGAAAGCTCGGTGTTCCTCGCCGGCCGTCTGGCCGAGTCGCTCGGCGCCTTCGTGCAGACCACCTACTCGGGCGTCGACCGCCAATGGGCGCTCGACCAGTTCGATGTGCGCTTCGCGCGCACGCTGCAGCTCGGCGGCCAGGAAGGCACCGTGGGTGTGTCGCTCAACGGCAACCCGACACTGACCGATCCGTTCAACACGCTCGGGCAGTGGCGCTTCCCGTACACCTCGTCGGACTTCGGATTCGGCCAGGGCCCGACGCCGATGGTCGAGAACCTCGCCGGCGCCGTGATGGGCGCGAACGCCTACACGCTGTGGAACCAGCATGTGTACGCCGAACTCGGCCTGTACAACACGCTGTCCACACGCACGATCAGCATGGTCAACGGCTCGGATGCCGGCAAGTTCAAGGGCCTGGGCACCTACTGGCGCGTGGCCTACGTCGAGGACCGCAAGCGCGACAACTTCTCGGTCGGCCTCGTGGGCTTCAATGCCGGCCTGCAGCCCGACCGCTCGCAACTCGGTACCGCCGACCGCTACCGCGACATCGGCCTGGACGCGAGCTACCAGTACCTGGGCAACCGTCAGAACATCTTCACCGTCAATGCAAGCTGGATCAAGGAACACCAGACGCTGAACTACACCTTCGGCCAGCAAGGCTCGAGCAACCTGAAGAACACGCTCGACAACTTCCGCCTCGCGGCCTCGTACCACCGCGACCAGACCTGGGGTCTGACGGGCGCGCTGTTCCGCGCCCATGGCAGCGCCGATGTCGGCCTGCATGGCGGCACGTCGCTGGACGGCAAGCCCGACACCGCCGGTTATGTCCTGCAGGCCGACTGGACACCGTGGGGCAAGGAGACGTCCTGGGGCGCGCCCTGGGCGAACGTGCGACTCGGGTTGCAGTACACGGGCTACAGCCGCTACAACGGCGGCAGCCACTACATCGACGAGGCCACCGGCGCCGACCGCCGCGCACGCGACAACAACACCACCCTGCTCTTCGCCTGGACTTCGTTCTGAGACCGACCATGATCCATCGAATCCCCCTCGCGATGCGCCTGGCCGCCGCGGCCGCCGCGATGTCCTGCCTGACCCCGGGCGCCCATGCCGCCGGCGACGCCAAGCGCGGCGCCGACACCTTTGCCGAGGAGTGCGGCGACTGCCACAGCCCCGTGCCCGGCAAGGACAAGAAGGGCCCGAGCCTGACCGGCGTGAACGGCCGCAAGGCCGGCACCGTCCCCAGCTTCGCCGCCGGCTATTCCGAGACGATGAAGGCCAGCGGCATCACCTGGACGCCCGAGAAGCTGGACGCCTACATCGCCGCGCCGAAGAAGGTGGTGCCCGCGGGCAAGATGAAATACGACGGGCTGCCCGACGCCGCGGCGCGCGCCGACGTCATCGCCTACGTGCTGCAGCTGAAGTGACCGCGACGTGACGCGTTACGCACGCTTCATCGCGCTGCTGCCGGCGCTGCTGCTGGTGGTCGCTGGCGCCGTGCTCGCCAGCGCGGGCAAGGTCGCGCTGGACCACACCAACACGGTGGAGTTCTGCATCTCCTGCCACGAGATGAAGGACAACAATTTCGCCGAGTACAGCCACACGATCCACGCACGCAACCGCACCGGCGTCAAGGCCGGCTGCAGCGACTGCCACGTCCCGCACGAATTCCCGGACGTGCTGGTGCGCAAGGTCGGTGCGGCGCGCGACGTGCTGCACCACGTGCTCGGCACGCTCGATACGCGCGAGCAGTTCCAGGCCCACCGGCTGGAGCTCGCGCAACGTGTGTGGCTGCGCATGAAGCAGACCGATTCGCGCGAGTGCCGCCACTGCCACGACACCGAGGCGGTGAATACCGAGCTGCAGGGCAAGACGGCGCAGAAGCAGCACCGCCGGATGCAGACCGAGAACAAGACCTGCATCGACTGTCACTTCGGCATCGCGCACAAGGAGCCCGGCGGCGGCGCCGAGCCGGCCGACGTGATGTCGGCGACCGCGCAGCGCTGACCACGCCGGCAGTCACCGCCGCGTCGTCATGAGCCGGCGGCAGCCTGCGCGGCGATCGCGCGGAACTCGTCGGCCCGCAGGCTGATCGCGCGGCCGAAGCCGGCGACGAAGCGTGCCGAACGCGGCACGAGCCGGAACAGCGAGAAGTCCGCCAGCGCGAAGGTCTGCGCGGCGCGCGGAAAGCGCTCCAGATAGGCGTCGCCGGCGCTGGCGCGGTCCGGCGCCGCCGGATCGATGCGCGTGGCCTCGACCTGCAGCGTCACGCGCACCAGTGCCTGCGGGTTGTCGCCCGCCTGGCGCGGCGCCATCAGCATCAGGCTGGCCTGCGGGTGCGCGAGCAGATCGCGTGTGTGCGACGACAGGGCGCTGACGTGGATCACGGCGTCGCCGCTCGCCAGCCAGGCCACCGGCACCATCGATACGAAGGGCTCGGCGCCCGCAGCCGCACCGGCGGCGCGCAGCGTGCCGAGCGCTCCGATTTCCTGCGTCCCGAGCAGTTCGGTCAGCGTGGCCGTGGCTTCGGAGTCCATCGCAACGTCAGCCGTTGCGGATGCGCGCGACCAGCGCCTTCGTGAACTCGCCGGTAGCGGCCTTGCCGCCGAGGTCGCCGGTGCGCACCTTGTCGACGTTGAGCGTCTGGTCGATCGCTGCGCGCAGCCGCGCGGCCTTGTCGTGGTGCTTGACGTGCTCGAGCATCAGCGCCGCCGCCAGCATCAGCGCGATCGGGTTGGCCTTGCCCTGACCCGCGATGTCGGGCGCGCTGCCGTGCACGGCCTCGAAGATCGCCGCGTCGGCGCCGATGTTGGCACCCGGCGCCATGCCCAGGCCGCCGATCAGGCCCGAGACCAGGTCGGACAGGATGTCGCCGAACAGGTTGGTCGTGACCAGGACGTCGAACTGCCAGGGGTTGAGCACCAGCTTCATCGCGCAGGCGTCGACGATGATGGTGTCCATCGCGATCCTGCCCTTGTACTTCTCCTCGTACATCTGCTCGGCCGTTTCCTTGAAGATGCCCGTGAGCGCCTTCATGATGTTGGCCTTGTGCACGATCGTGATCTTCTTGCGGCCGGTGGAGATGGCGTGCTCGAAGGCGAATTCCAGGATGCGCAGGCAGCCGGCGCGGGTGTTGATGCCGGTGGCCATCGCGACGGCGTGCGGGTCGTCGTCGATCTGCACGTAGTGCTCGTGGCCGATGTACAGGCCCTCGAGGTTCTCGCGCACGACGACGAGGTCGATATTGTCGAAGCGTCCGCCCGGGATCAACGTGCGCGCCGGTCGCAGGTTGGCGTAGAGCTTGAACTCCTCGCGCAGCCGCACGTTGGAGCTGCGGTAGCCGCCGCCCGAAGGCGTCTCCAGCGGGCCCTTGAGCGCCAGCCGCGTGCGCCGGATGCTGTCCAGCGTGGCGCGCGGCAGCGGGTCGCCCGCGACCGTCACGCCTTCGAGGCCGGCGATCTGGCGGTCCCAGACGAACGGCGCGTCGAGCGCCTCGAGCGCGGCCAGCGTGGCGTCGACGATCTCGGGGCCGATGCCGTCGCCAGGGATGAGGGTGGCGGGAATGGGGGTGCTCACGGGAGGCCTCGCTGCGTCGATGTCGGTCGTCGGGGTGGAAGGCGCGCAGGATACGCGGCGCCGCGCCAGCGCGCCGTGCGCCATGTCAACATCGCGAGTGTGACGATCCGGGCTTTCATCTCGCTGAGCGCCTTGCTGTGGCTCGCCGCCTGCGCCAGCGTGCCGCCGGGGGCCGAGCGCGACGGCCCGCCGCTGCAGCCGCCGCCCGGGCTGGCGCTGACGCCGGACGCGGTGCCGCGCATCGAGCCGATCCGCGCCGGCGGGCCGAACAAGCCCTACGAGATCGCCGGCGAACGCATCGTGCCGCTGACCGCCGACGCGCCGCTGGCCGAGCGTGGCCTGGCGTCCTGGTACGGCCGCAAGTACCACGGCCGGCCGACGTCCAGCGGCGAGACCTACGACATGTTCGCGATGACGGCCGCGCACCGGACGATGCCGATCCCGAGCTACGCCCGCGTGCGCAACCCGGCCAACGGGCGCGAGATCGTCGTGCGCATCAACGACCGTGGGCCCTTTGCCGCCGGGCGGGTGATCGATCTCAGCTATGTCGCCGCACTCCGGCTCGGGGTCCTGGCCGGCGTGGCACCGGTCGAGGTGCGGCGCCTGACCCACGCCGAGATCCGTGCCGCCACGCTGCTGGGAGAGGCCGCCCAGCCGGTGGCCTCACCTTAGGGCTGCCGCGCACCGGCCATCGCGCCTAGAGTCGCCCCGCGATGAGCACACGCATCTTCATCAGCTACCGCACGTCCGACGGCATGGACAAGGCCACCGCCCTGGCGCGCGACCTCGTGCGCGTCTTCGGCGAAGCGGCCGTATTCCTCGACAAGGACGACCTTGCCGGCGGCAGCGTCTGGCGCAAGGAGATCGGCCACGCCCTGCAGGAGCGCCCGGTGATGCTGCTGCTGCTGACGCCGGACCTGATCGAAGCCCGCGGGCCCGACGGCCGGCTGCGCATCGCCGACGCGGACGACCCGGTGCGGCGCGAGGTCGAGGCGGCACGCGAGGCCGGCGCGCACCTGATCCCGGTGCTGTGCGACGGCCTGCATGCGCCGCCCGACGCGACGAAACTGCCGGCGCCGTTCGATCACCTCGGCGAGCTGACCTGGCGCAAGCTGCGTGCCTACGACTGGAAGGCCGATATCGATCGGCTGGTGGCGGACCTGCGTGCGCTCGGCGTGACGCCGCCGGACGCGCCCGCGCCGGCACCGGCAGCCGCATCAGCGCGCCGGTCGGTGCTGGTGCTCGCCACCGCCGCGGTGCTGGCCGGCAGCGCGGCCCTGGCCTGGTGGTGGAGCGCACGCGCCCCCACGGTGGCGCCCGCGGCCGGCACGGCCGGGGTGGCCGGGCGGTGGGCGGCCACCTTGTGGCACGGCGAGCGCACGCTGCTCGTGATCACGCAGACACCGGCCGGCCTGACGCTGGCGAGCGAGCCGATCGCGATCAGCGGGCGCCCCGACTGGGCCGAGTACCGCAGGTTCTGGCGTGAGCGCTTCCAGGCCGACCTCGACGCCGTGATGTACCGCGGCACCGGCGTGGCCCGCACCGACCCCGGCCAGCCGGTGGCGATCGACGTCGCCATCCAGGTGCTCCCGGTACCCGGCACCGGCGAGCCCGTCGACAGCGGCAATCTGAGTGCGGTGCTGTCGGCCGATGGCCAGCGGCTGGACGGCAAGATCTGGCTCAACGGCGCCCAGGCCGAACAGGTGGCGACCCTGGTCCGCGAGGGCGCCCGGCCCCCAGCCGCCCGCGCCGCGGCGCCCGCCCCCGCCGCCACCGCCGTGCCGCCCGCCGCCGGCGCCGCGGCGCTGCCCCAGGTCCGCCTGGCGGGGCCGGCGGAACTGACCTTCGGCAAGATCCGCAAGTCGACCTACACCGTGCTCGCACTCACGCCGGAGCCGGGCGACAACGCCGGCTGGCGGCTGCGCGCGAGGCTCCGCCTCAGTGCCGCGCCGAACAGCGGCGGCATGAACTTCTCGGACTCGTCGTTCCGCCTGCTGATCGACGGCGTGCCGCGTGCGCCCGACTCCACGCTCAACGAGATCGTGGACAGCGCGGCCAGCAAGGACGGCGAGCTCGTCTGGGTCGTGCCCCGGGGCGCCCAGTCGCTGACCTTGCGGGTGCATCACTACAGCGAATCGGGCGATCTTCCGCTGGCGCTGAGCGGCGCGCCGGCAGCGCCACCGGCGGCGGCCGCGGCGGGGCCCGTCGCGCTGACGCTCGGCGCGCCGGCCGAGGTGCAGTTCACCCGGCCCGCGCCTGCCACCTTCACGGTGCTGAGCGTGGCCAGCCGGGCGCGGCGCAGCGGCATCTACGGCGTCGACGTCCGGGTGCGCCTGGCCGTGCCGGCGGGCGCGGTGGCGACGAATTTCTGGAACGACCAGTTCCGCCTGCTCGTCGACGGCGTGCCACGCGCACCGGACAACGAGCTGATGAATCTGGTCGTCGAGAGCGGATCGGCGCGCGATGGCGAGGTCAGCTTCGAAGTCCCCGCCTCGGCCAAGACGCTGACCCTGCGCATCCAGTACGCCGAGAACGCGGTGGCCGACCTGCCGCTGAAGATGGAGCCCCGCCGATGAAACCCCATGCCTTCATCGCCATGCCCTTCGGATCGAAGAAGGATGCCGACGGCCAGACGATCGAGTTCAACCGCATCCACGACGAGTTGCTGCGCCCGGCGCTGCTGAAGGCGGGCTGCGAGGTCTTCCGCGCCGACGAGGAGCAGCGTGCCGGCAGCATCCACAAGGACATGTTCCAGGAGCTGCTGGTGGCCGACCTGGTGCTGGCCGAGCTGACGATCGACAACCCCAACGTCTGGTACGAACTCGGCGTGCGCCACGCCTTGCGCGCGCGCGGCGTGGTGCTGGTGCAGGCCCCGCGCGCCAAGGCCGTGTTCGACACCACGGGCGAGCGCAAGTTCACCTACCACCTGCTGGACGGCGCGCCCGACCCGGCCTTCCTGCAGGCCGACATCGACGCCATCGCCGAGATGGCGCGCCAGACCCTGGGCGCGTCGATCAAGCGCAAGGTCAGTCCGGTCTACGAACGCCTGCCGCACCTGCAGGAGCCCGAGTGGCGCAGCCTGCTGCTGGCCGACGACAACGAATTCGGCAGCGCCTACGAGGTCTGGCGCGGCCGCATGGAGGTGGCGCGGCAGAAGCAGCGTGCCGGCGACATCCTGGTGCTCGCCGACGAGACACCGACGCAGGCGCTGTGGCTGGAAGCCAAGCGCGAGGCCGGCAACTGCCTGCTGTCGCTGCAGCAGTACGCGCTCGCGCTCGAGCAGTTCGACGCCGCGCTCGCGGTCGACCCCGAGGATTTCGTCAGCCGCTGCAAGCGCATCGTCTGCCTCGGGCGCCTGGACCGCCACGAGGAGGCCCATGTGGCCGCCCAGCAGCTCACCGACGACAAGCCCACCGACCCCGAAGCCTGGTCGCTCGCCGGGCGCGTCGAGAAGGACCGCTGGGAGTCGCGCTGGCGCACCCCGGACACCGCGCCGGCCGAGTTGCGCGCGGCGGCGGAAGGCGAGCTCGCCAGCCTGGAGGAGGCCATCACGCCGTACCACCAGGCCTTCATCGCCAACCCGGCGGCCTTTTACCCGGGCATCAATTCGCTGACCCTGCACCTGCTGCTCAAGCACCTGGGTGGCGAGGTCGATGCGACCGTGCTCGACAACCTCACCGGCGGTGTGCTGTGGGCCTGCCTGGCGGCGCAGAAGCGCGCGCCCAAGGACTACTGGGCACGCGCGACCTTTGCCGAGCTGTGCCTGCTGGTGAACCCGATCGAGGCCGTCAAGCGCGAATTCCGCAGCGCGGTCGCCGCCGCCAACGGCGACACCTTCGCGCTCGACTCCACGCGCCGCACGCTCACACTGCTGCGCGACCTGCAGTTCCGGCCCGAGGAAACCGCCGCCGCGCTGGCGATCATGGACGCCGAGCTGGCGCGCCAGGGCGGGCGCACGCGCGCGACGCGGCCGCCGCGCCGGGTGCTGCTGGGCGCCGGTCACATGGTCGATACGCCCACGCGCGCCGAAGCGCGATTCCCGAGCACCCTGGTGCCCAAGGTCACCCAGGCGATCGAAGCGGCACTCGATGCCATCGGCATCGGGCCGGAGGACCTGCTGCTGACCATCGGCGCCTCGGGCGGCGACCTGATCATTGCCGAAGGCTGCCTGCGCCGCGGGGCGGCGGTGCAGCTGATGCTGCCGCAGGCCGAACCCGCGTTCGTCGAAAGCTCGATCATGCGCTCGGTCGACGGCACCCTCTGGCGCGATCGCTACTACGCGCTGAAGGCCAGGCTGGCGCAGCCGCCGCGCATCGCGAGCGACGAGCTCGGGCCGCCGCCGAGCAGCGTGAACATGTACGAGCGCTGCAACCTGTGGCTGCTCTACACCGCGCTGGCCTGGGGCGTGGAGCGGGTGCACCTGCTCGTGCTGTGGGACGGCGGCGGCGGCGACGGCCCCGGCGGCACGCGCCACATGGTCGAGGAGGTCAAGCGCCGCACCGGCCAGGTCCACCTGGTGGACCCGCGCACGCTGTGATGCCCGGCAGCCTGCGCCCCGAGCGCGTGAATTTCGCCGTCGCCCGGCGCTGCGGGGTGTCGTGCCGCGGTTGTTATTCCTTCTTCGGCAAGGCGGACCCGAGCCCCGAACCGTTCGTGCGCAGCGCGCGGGCGTTCGCCGCCGCCGGCATCGATGCCGCCACCCTGTCCGGCGGCGACCCGCTGACGCTGCCGGACCTGCCCGCCTGGCTGAGCGGCCTGCGCGCCGCTGGCCTGCGGCGCCTGAAGCTCGACACGGTCGGCCTCGGGCTGCTCGAGGGCACGAATCGGGCCGCCATGACGCCGGCCACGCTGCTGGGCGCGGTGGACCAGCTGGCGATCCCGCTCGATGGCTGGTCGGACGCCAGTGCCGCGCTGTTCCGCCGCGGCCGGCCCGACCTGCACCAGCGCACGCTCGAGTTGCTCGCGGCGCTGGACGCGGCAGCGCGCAGGCCGCAGCTGATCGTCAATACGGTCGTGCATGCCGGCAACGCGGCGCAGCTGCATCGCATCGCCGAACTGCTGGCGCCCTTGACGCAACTGGTCGAGTGGAATCTCTTCCAGTACACCCCGACCGACCAGGCCCAGCCGGGAGCGAACGAGGACTTCGCCATCGCCACGCCCGCCTACGACCAGGCCTGCGCCGCGCTGTTCGCCCGCCTGGGCGCGCCGGCGCTGCGCGGCTCGGGCGCATGCATCAACCTGCGCAGCATCGAGGGCCGGCTCGGCCATTACCTGCTCGTCAACAGCGACGGCCTGGCCTGGCTGCCCGATGCCCAGGGGCGCACGCTGAACCTGGGCTCGATCTTCGGGCGCGAAACCGAGGTGCTGCGCCTGTGGGCCGAGGCCGTGCAGCGGATCGGGAGCGCGGCGTGATCTTCGTCAGCTACGCGCGCGAGGACGCGCCGGTTGCCTCCGCCCTGGCCACGGCCCTGCGCGCGGCGGGTCTGCCCTGCCTGATCGACCCGCAGCTGGCCCAGGGCGACGTGTTCTGGCGCGACAAGATCGCGCACTGGCTCGCCGACTGCAGCCTGATGCTGGTGCTGGAGTCGCCACATGCCGATGCGTCGCCCTGGGTCTGCCAGGAGCGGCGCGCCTTCGCGGGGCCGCGGGTGCACGTATCCGCCGAGCAGCTGCGGCGCGACGGCTGCGATGAGGCGGTCCGCCAGGTCCAGGCAACCACTCCCGGCCCGCCCACCGCGCCGCCGGTGTTCGCAGCTCCCGGCGTGGACCTGGCCGAGCGCACGGCCCTGCGCGAACGCTCCGAGCGTGCCCTGGCCGTCTTCCTGGCCGCGTTGCCGGCGCCGCCGGCCGCCGAGCGCGCCGGCGACCGCGCCTGGCTCGCCGGCGGTCGGATCGAACTGCGGCGCGTGCCGGACGCGGCACCGTACGAGTACCTGGCGCTCGAGCCGGTGACGAACGCGCTCTACCGAGGGTTTCTGCAGGCCACCGGTTTTGCGCCGCCGCCACCGACCTGGGAGCGCCCGGCCTTCGCTGCCGACGATCTGCCCGTGACCGGCATCACCTGGTACGAAGCGGCCGCCTGCGCTGCGTGGTGCGGCGGCGAACTGCCGTCGGAATCGGTCTGGGCGCAGGCCGCGGCCGGCGGCCGACACGGCCGGCGCTACGCGACCGCCGACGGCACGCTGGCGCCCGGCATGGCCCACTACGGCGGCGGCTTCGCGGCCGGTGCGCCGCGGCCGGCGGCGGCGTTCGCGCCCAACGCGGCCGGCTTCCACGGCCTGTGCGGCAATACCTGGGACTGGTGTGCATCGCTCTGGGGCTCGCACCGCGTGATCCGCGGCGGCGGCTGGATGGACACGCCCGACTTCTGTACCGTCGACGCGCGCTACCGCAACGCGCCCACCGATGCCGACTGCTGCGTCGGCCTGCGCATCGCCTGGCGGGCCGCGGATCCCCCTGCCGCATCGAGGAGGCCGTCATGAGCCGAAGTTCCACCCCGTCGCGCGTCGTCGTCCATCGCCGCGAGCGCCTGGTCGACGACTATTTCAAACTCGACGCCACCGAGTATTCCTTCGAGCGCTTCGACGGCACGATGAGCGCGCCGGTGCGCCGCCTCGTGCTCGAGCGCGGCGATTCGGTCGCGGCGCTGCTGGTCGATGGCGACGGCGTGCTGCTGGTCGAGCAGTTCCGCATCGCCACCCACGCCCACGGGCCGGGCTGGATCACCGAGCTCGTGGCCGGCGTCATCCCGGCCGGCGAGACCGCCGAGCAGGCCCTGCGGCGCGAGGTGGCCGAAGAGACCGGCTTCGCGCTGCGCGAGATCGAAGCGATCGGCAGCTTCTTCCTGTCGCCCGGCGGCTCGTCGGAGCGCGTGCACCTGTACCTGGCCCGTGTCGACGGCATGGCCGGGCCGGGTGGCGGCGATCGCTCGGTCGGCGAGGACATCCGCGTCGTCCGCTACAGCCGCGCGCAGTTGCGCGCCGAGCAACGCGCCGGCCGCTTCGTCGACGCCAAGACCCAGATCGCGGTCCAGCACTACCTCGGAGCCCAGCCATGAACCAACCCGCCACGACCTGCTTCGTCATCATGCCCTTCGGCGAGAAGACCGACGCCGACGGCAAGGTGATCGACTTCGACGCGATCTACGACGATCTCATCGTGCCCGCAGTGGCCGGCGACACCATGAAGGCCGCCGGCGGCCCGCCGATCGAATGCATCCGCTGCGACAAGATCGCGCAGGCCGGCTGGGTGCACCGGCAGATGATCGAGAGCATCCACAAGAGCGAGGTCGTCGTCGTCGACCTGTCCACGCTCAACCCCAACGTCTTCTTCGAGCTCGGCGTGCGCCATGCCCTTCGCACGCGCGTGACGGTGCTGCTGTGCCGCGCCGGGACCAAGACGCCGTTCAACCTGCAGGGCTTCAAGGTCATCCGCTACGACCCGCAGACGGTCGAATCGCGCCAGGAGGCGCAGAACGCGATCGCCAGCTACGTCGTCAACGGCCTGAAATCCGACACCACCGACAGCCTGGTGCACGAGATCCTCAAGCTGCGCATCACCGACGCCGAGCCGCAGCGCCTGAAGCCCGGCCCGGCGCAATTCTTCAAGCTGCCCGCGCTCGGGGCCAAGCGGCGCCTCGGGCTGATCACCGGCGACCTGCGCTTCGTCACCGAGCGGCTCGACGTCTGGGTCAACTCGGAGAACACGAACATGCAGATGTCGCGCTTCTTCGACCGCTCGGGCTCGGCCGTGATCCGCTATTTCGGCGCCGAGCGCGACATCGCCGGCCAGGTCAGCAAGGACACCATCGCCGACGAACTGGCGCAGGCGATGGGCAACAACCGCTCGGTGCCGCCGGCCACCGTGATCGTCACCGGCAGCGGCGCGCTGCAGGCCAGCCATGGCGTGAAGCGCCTGTTCCATGTCGCCGCCGTCGAGGGCGGCCTCGGACTGGGCTACGCGCCGGTCAAGGACGTCGCCGCCTGCGTCGACAACGTGCTGGCGCGCGCCGACGCGCCCGAGCTCGACGCCGTGAAGCCGACGTCGATCCTGCTGCCGCTGATGGGCACCGGCACCGGCGGGGCCGAGCTCGGCACCGCGATCGACACCTTGTTCGATGCGGCGGTGGCGTATTTCGAGCGCTGCCCGAAGAGCCGGCTGACCAAGCTCTGCTTCCAGGTCTTCAACAGCGAACAACTCGAGGCCTGCCAGCGCAAGCTGGCGCAGCTGGGTGCCAAGCCGGCCTGAACGGACTGACCGGCCCGGGCGGCGGGTCGACAATGCCCGCATGAGCAGCGCGACCACCGACGCCCGCCCGCCGCGCGAGATCGCGCAGCAGGTCGAGTCGCTCGGCGTCGCCAAGGCCCGGCTGCCGATCGTGCCGCTGCTCACCTTGTCGGTGCTGGCGGGTGCGTTCATCTCGATGGGCGCGCTGTTCTTCCTCGTCGTGACCACCGGCACCGGCCTGGGCTTCGGCGTGACCCGGCTGCTCGGTGGTGTGGCCTTCAGCCTCGGGCTGATCCTGGTCGTGGTGGCGGGCGCTGAACTCTTCACCGGCAACAACCTGATCGCGATGGCCTGGGCCAGCGGGCTGGTCGATGCCCGCCCGGTCCTGCGCAGCTGGTTGCTCGTCTATGCCGGCAACGTGGTGGGCTGCCTCGGCACGGTGGTGCTCGTCGCCGTGGCCGACAGCGCGGCGCTGGGTGGCGGTGCGGTCGGCAAGACGGCGCTCGCGGTGGCCAGCGCCAAGGCTGCGCTGCCGCTGGCCGAGGCCTTTGCGCGCGGTGTGCTCTGCAATGCCCTGGTGTGCCTGGCGGTGTGGCTGACGCTGGGCGGCCGCAGCGTGACCGACAAGATCCTCGCGATCCTGTTCCCGATCACGGCCTTCGTCGCGATGGGCTTCGAGCACTCGATCGCGAACTGGTTCTTCCTGCCCTACGGCTGGTGGCTCGGCGGCGAGGCCGCGGTGCCGCTGGCCGGTGCGCTGCGCAATCTCGTCGTGGTGACGCTGGGCAATATCGCCGGCGGCACCCTGCTCGTGGCCGGGGTCTACTGGCTGGCCTACCTGCACTCGCCACGCCAGGACGGCTGAACGCAAAGGCGCCGGCTGCGCGACTTCAGCGCCCGCCCGTCACCTCGACGTTCGTCCCGGTCACATAGCTCGCCGCCGGCGACAGCAGCCAGACGATCGCCTCGGCCACCTCGTCGGCGGTGCCCGGCCGGCGCATCGGGATCACGTCGGCCGACTTCTGCGGGCGCTGCGCATCGCCGCTGGCGGCGTGGATCTCGGTGTCGATGATCCCGGGCCGCACGGCATTGACGCGCACGCCCTCGGTCGCGACCTCGCGCGCGAGGCCGACGGTGAAGCTGTCGATCGCACCCTTGCTCGACGCGTAGTCCACGTACCAGGCCGGCGCGCCCAGCACGGCCGCGACGCTCGAGAGGTTGACGATCGCGCCGCCACGGCCGCCGTGCTTCGTGCTCATGCGGCGTACCGCCTCGCGTGCGCACAGCCAGCTGCCGAAGACATTGACCGCCAGCATGCGCTGCCAGCGCGCACTGTCCATCTCGTCGATCCGCGCCTTCATGCCGACGATGCCGGCGTTGTTGACCAGGCCACCGAGCAGCCCGAATTCGGCATCGACGCGCGCGAACATCGCCAGCACCTCGGCCTCGTTCGCGACGTCGGCCTGCACGGTGATCGCACGCCGGCCGCGCGAGCGCACCTGCGCCGCCACCTGCTCGGCCGCCGCGGCATCGCGCGTGTAGTTGACGGCCACGTCCCAGCCGTCGCGCGCGGCCAGGCGTGCCGTGGCCGCGCCGATGCCGCGGCTGGCGCCGGTGATGAGCAGGACACGGGGGGAGTCGGCGGCAGCGGTCGTCATGCCGCGATGTTAGGCGCGTCGGGCGCCTGCTGCTCAGCGCTCGCGCGCCGCGTGGCGCGCCACCTGCAGCAGCGGCTCGAGCAGATAGCGCAGCGGCGTGCGCTCTTCGCCCTGGAGGTAGACCTCGGCCGGCATGCCCGCGAGCATCTTGATCTCGGCCGCGCTGGCGAGCGAAGCCGAATCGGCCTCGACCTGCGCCACGTAGTAGGGCGCGCCGGTGTTGCGGTCGACCAGCCGGTCGGGCGAGACGTAGAACACCTTGCCGTCGACCAGGTGCGTCGTGCGGTAGGCGTAGGCCGTGAAGCGGATGCGCGAGGCCTGGCCGACGTGCACGCGGCTCACGTCCTCGGGCCGCAGGCGCGCCTCCAGCACCAGGCGGGTGTCGGCCGGCACGATGTCGGCGATCGGCTCGCGCGCCGCCACCACGCCGCCGGGGGCGGTGTAGCGCAGGTTGATGATGTCGCCGTCGGCCGGCGCAACGATGACTTGCCGCCGGGCGGCGTCCGTCGTCTTGCGCTGCTCCTGCTGGATCTCGGTGAGCTTGGCTGCCGAGACCTTGAGCTGGTCGCTCGCCTGCTGGCGGTAGTCGCTCTCGAGCGCCCGGATGCGCAGGTCGGCGTCGACCTTGCGCTGCTCGGTCTTGGCCAGCTCGGAGCGGCGCTCCTCGAGCTTGACGCGGTAGTCCGCGATGACTGCCTCGAGCTGCGAGATGCGCGTGGCCGAGATGAAGCCGTCCTTCTGCAGCCGGCGGTTGGTCTCGAGCTCCTCGGTCTGGTGGCGCAGCGACTCGCCGGCCTCGCGGATCTGCGCGTTCAGCGCCGTCAGTTCCTGCGCGATCCTGGTCTGCTGGCTGCGCAGCAGCCCGACCTGCCCGACCAGCGCGTCGCGCCGCGCGGCAAACAGAGCACGCTCCTTGTTCAGCTGCTCGGCCACGCGCGCATCGGCTGCGGCGGCCGCCAGCAGCTCGGGCGGGAATGCGAGCGCCGTCACGCCCATCTGCTCGGCCTCGAGCCGAACGAGGCTGGCGCGCTCGGCCATCACGCGGTAGTCGAGCCGGTTGACGTCGGCGTCCACCGCCACGTCGCCCAGCACCAGCAGCGGGTCGCCTTTCTTCACGCGCTGGCCGTCGCGCACCATCACCTCGCGCACCGTGCCGCCTTCGGCATGCTGCACCGGGCGCCGATCGAGATCGACCTTCACGTAGGCCGGCGCGACCACGGCCGAGGCCAGCGGCGCGAAGATCATCCACGCCAGGATCGGTGCCAGGCCGAGCGCCAGCACGGCCACGCCCCAGCGACCGAGGCGGCGCGCCTCGTCGGCATGCGGCCGCACGGCCGCGGACACGGCGGCGGCGCTCATTCCGCACCTCCGGCAGCACCGGCCGACGGCGCGAGCCCGGCACGCGCCGCACGCGGCGGCATCTCGACCACCCGCCCCGGTGGACTCGCACCCTGCGGCTGCATGGCTGCCAGCACCTCGGCCGTCGGGCCGTAGTGGCGCGGGCGCCCGGCTTCGAGCACGAGCATCTGGTCGGCATGCTGGATCAGGGTCGAGCGGTGCGTCACGACGATCACGCTGACCTTGCCGGCCATTGCGCGCAGCGCCGCGCCGAGCGCGGCCTCGCCGGCACCGTCGAGATTGGAATTGGGCTCGTCCAGGATCAGCAGGCGCGGGTCGCCGTAGAGCGCACGCGCCAGGGCGATGCGCTGGCGCTGCCCGGGCGAGATCAGCGCGCTCGACGGGTCGATCTCGGTGTCGTAGCCGTTCGGCATGCCGAGGATCATCTCGTGGATCTGCGCGCGCTGCGCCGCCTGAACCACCTGCTCGGCATCCACCGTGCCGAGGCGGGCGATGTTCTCGGCCACGGTGCCGGGGAACAGCTCCACGTCCTGCGGCACGTAGCCGATCCAGGGGCCGAGCTGGTCACGCGGCCATTGCGACAGGTCGGCATCGTCCAGGCGCACGACGCCGGCATCGGCCTTCCACACCCCGGTGAGCACGCGCACGAGCGTCGACTTGCCGGCGCCGCTGGGGCCGATGACGGCCAGCGTCTGGCCGGCCGGCAGGTTGATCGAGACGCCACCGAGGATCAGCCGGTCGCTGCCCGGCACGCGGTAGACGAGGCCCTGGGCCGACAGCCGGCCGCTCGGTGCCGGCAGCGACATGCGCTCGGGTTCGGCGGCGGCGCCCTCGAGCAGCTTCTTCAGCCGCCCGTAGGCCGCGCGGCCTTCGGCCAGGATGCGCCAGCTGCCCACCAGTTGCTCCACGGGCGCGAGCGCGCGACCCAGCAGCACGGTGGTGGCGATCATCACGCCGCCGGTGGCCTCGCCCTTGATGACGAGGTAGGCGCCGAGTGCCAGCATGCCCGCCTGCACCGCCTGGCGCAGCATCCGTGTGAAGGCAGCCATCATCACCGTGCGCGCGGCCAGCGGGCGCTGGATCGCGCTCACCTCGGCATTCCTGGCCTGCCAGCGCGAGACCAGGGCGTCGGTCATGCCCAGCGCCTGCGCGACTTCGGCGCTGGCCAGCGAGGTCTCGAGGTAGCGCGAGGCCGCCGTCGCGTGTTTCTGCACCTTCTCGATGCCGCGGCGCGTGACGCGGTCGTTGACGACGGCGATCGTCAGCATCAGCAGCGCGGCCACCGCCGCCGCCATGCCCAGCGTCGGATGCGCCAGCGCGATGATGGCCACGTAGATCACCAGCCAGGGCGCGTCGAACAGCGCCAGCAGCCCCTGGGCCGAGAACAGCGTGCGCAGCGTGCCGATGTCGCGCAGGCCTTCGGACGATGCCCGGCTGCCGCGCTTGGCGCCCTGCGCGATGGCCAGCCGCGTGACCGCCGGCGACAGCGCCTCGCCCACCATGTTGCCCACCACGCCCTGCAGGCGCGAGCGCAGGTAGTCCAGCGCCATCATCAGCACCAGCGCCACGCCCACACCCAGCATCAGCACCAGCAGCGTGTCGCCGCTCTGGCTGCTGAGCACGCGGTCGTAGACCTGCAGCATGAACAGCGCCGGCACCAGCAGGAGCAGGTTGACGAAGAAGGACAGCGCCGCGACGGAGAGCAGCGGGCGCTTGAGGAGCTTGAGGAGCGGGTTCATGGATGGGCGAGGAGTTGCCGCCAGCGTAGCGCCGGCGGCGCATGGCCATTTC
>Ga0209682_10000060_pt1 | contig 32615 bp, 10 predicted proteins | sample DOMMetBare2Fresh_2_FD_187471 | JGI IMG/M metagenome (GOLD analysis project Ga0209682, IMG submission 187471) | Wetland sediment microbial communities from St. Louis River estuary, USA, under dissolved organic matter induced mercury methylation -... | ecosystem: Environmental > Aquatic >... | reverse complement strand
CATCTCGGCCAGGAGCTGGCCGATCAGCCGCTCCTCCGCGGGCGAGCCGGCGGCGGGGAGGGCGACGTCCATGCTGGTGCAGGTGAGCTGCCGCGACTCCTGGTGGATCACCTTGCAGGCGCCGAGCACCGTGGCCCGGGCGGGCACCACGCGGTCCCCCTCCAGCACCTCGTGCAGGCCGGTGGTGACCACGCCGATGCGGATCGCCGGTCCCTCGGCGCCGCCGGAGACCTGGGTGAGCGCCTGCTCCAGGAACAGGAGGCTCAGGAGGCCCGCGCGCTGCGCCTCGTCGTAGGAGGGCTCCGCCGCCGTGGCCCCCCACAGATGGAGGATGTGGGTGGGGAGCCCCTCCTCCCGGCCTTTGAGCTGGTGCAGGAGGTTGTCGTAGTCCGCGCGCTCCGCGAATCCCGCGCCCGCGGCCACGGTGTCCACCCGGTGCCCCGCCTGGCGCAGGCGCGCGGCGATGCGCTCGCCGAGCCCGGCCGCGTCGGCGAAGACGAGCCAGCCTTCCTTCCCCCCTCTCCCGGGAGACAAGCCTGCCGGCGGCGCCTGGCGCCAGGTGGGCACCCAGAACCAGTCCGCCAGGTCGCCCGGCCGGGCCGTCTCCCCCTCGGCGGCCGGCAGGGCCGCGGAAGGCGACGGCGGATCGATCCAGCAGCGGGTCCGCTCGAACGGATAGCCCGGCAGCGGCACCCGCAGGCGCCGCTCGCCGCCGTGCAGCGCGGCCCAGTCCACCGCGGCACCGGCGGTCCACAGGCGGCCGGCGGCCTCCAGGAGGACCGCGGTGTCGTCCGCCTCCTCGCCGCCGCGCTTGAGCGTCGCCACGGCGACCGCGCCGGCCGGGGCCGCTTCGTGCTGCTTGACGAGCGTCCCCAGCGTCGCCCCCGGCCCCACCTCCAGGTAGAGCCGGCCGGGCTGGCCGAGCAGCTCGGCGAGACCCTCGGCGAAACGCACCGTGCCGCGCATGTGGCGCGCCCAGTACGCGGGGTCCGCCAAGTCGTCCGCGGTGATCCAGGTGCCGGTGACGTTCGAGAGGTACGGGATCTCCGGCGTCCCCAGCCGCACCCCGGCGAGCACCTCGCCAAAGCGGCCCATGGCGGGCTCCATCATCACCGAGTGGAAGGCGTGGGTCGTCGAGAGGAAGAGGCAGCTCGCGCCGCGCTCCGTGAGGCGGCCGTCGAGCGTCTCCAGCAACTCGCGGGGGCCGCCCACCACGCAGAAGTGAGGGCCGTTGGTCGCCGCGATCGAGACCCGCCCCTCGAGATCACCCAGCAGGGGGCTCACCTCGTCCTCCCCCAGGGGGACGGCGAGCATGGCGCCGCCCGGCAGCTCCTGGATGAGGCGGGCGCGGCGGGCGACGACGCGGAGCGCGTCCGGCAGCGAGAGCACGCCGGAGAGGCAGGCGGCGACGTACTCGCCCAGGCTGTAGCCGATCATCGCCTCGGGCCGGATGCCCCAGGACATCAGGAGGCGGGCCAGCGCGTACTCGACGACGAAGACCGCCGGGTGGGCCACAGCCGTCTCGGCGAGCCGGGCGGCGGCGGGGTCCACCGCCGTGTCCGAACGGCGCAGCAGCGCGCGCAGGTCCGGGCCCTGTCCTGAGGGAGGTCCAGAGGACGGACGGGCGGCCGGCCCGTCCTCCGGGAAGAGGACGGTGCGCAGATCGAGCCCGAGCTCGGGGGCCAGGCGCTCCGCGCAGTCGTCCACCACCTCGCGGAACAGCGGCTCCGTCTCGTACAGGCCGCGCGCCATGTCCGGATACTGGTCGCCCAGGCCGGGGAACAGGAAGACCACCGGCCGCGCGTCGCCCCCCTCGCGCTTCCCCGCCGTGCCCGTCACCGCGCTCTTGGGATCGAGGAGCGCCGCGGCGGCCGCGGCGGCGGTCGAGGCCACGGCGATCCGCCGGTGCTCGAAGGCGCGGCGGCCGGCCTGGAGAGTCCAGGCGGCATCGGCGAAGGCCGCCGCGTCGTCCGGAGGGAGCCCGCGCAGGTGCTCCGCCAGGTTCTCTGCCGCGGTCTCCAGGGCCGCGGGGGTGCGGGCCGAGACCACCAGAAGCTGGGCGGCGCGCGACGGCGCCTCCGCGGGCTCGCGCGGCGGCGCCTCCTCCAGCACGAGATGCGCGTTCGTGCCGCCGAGGCCGAAGGAGCTGACACCGGCGCGCCGCGGCGCACCGTCCGTCGTCCACGGGGTCAGCCGGGTATTGACGAAGAACGGGCTCGCCGCGAAATCGATCTGCGGGTTCGGCCGCTCGAAGCCGAGGCTCGCCGGGATCTCCCGGTGCTCCAGGGCGAGCACGGTCTTGAGCAGGCCGGCGACGCCGGCCGCCGCGTTGCAGTGCCCGATGTTGGTCTTGACCGAGCCCAGGGCGCAGAAGCCGGAGCGGCCGGTCGCGCCGCGGAACGCCTGGGTGAGCGCCGCGACCTCGATCGGGTCGCCGAGCTGGGTGCCGCTGCCATGGGCTTCGATATAGCCGATCGTCTCGGGCTCCACCCCCGCCATCAGCAGCGCCTCGGCCACCGCCTCGGACTGCCCCTCGACGCTGGGGGCGGTGAACCCCACCTTGGCCGAGCCGTCGTTGTTGACGCCCGAGCCGAGCACCACCGCATGGATCGTGTCGCCGTCCGCCAGGGCGTCGGCGAGGCGCTTCAGCACCACCAGCCCCACGCCGGAGCCGTTGACCGTCCCCTCCGCCGTCTCGTCGAAGGCTCGGCAATGGCCGTCGGAGGACATGACGCTCCCCGGCTCGTAGACGTAGCCCGCGATCTGCGGCGTGTCGATCGAGACGCCGCCGGCGAGCGCCAGGTCGCTCTCGCCGGAGAGCAGGCTCTGGCAGGCGAGATGGACCGCCACGAGCGAGGTCGAGCAGGCGGTCTGCACCAGCACGCTCGGCCCTTTGAGGTTCAGCTTGTAGGAGACCCGGGTGGTGAGGAAGTCCCCCTCGTTCATCAGCATCGCCTGGAGCACCCCGACCTTCTCCAGGAGGTGGCGGTGCGCCAGGATGTTGTTGAGCAGGTAGGTGCCGGCACCGGCGCCGCCGAAGACGGCGGTCCGGCCGGTCAGCCGGCCGGGGTCGTAGCCCGCGTTCTCCAGGGCCTGCCAGGCGTTCTCCAGGAACAGGCGGTGCTGCGGATCGAGCAGCTCCGCCTCGCGCGGCGTGAAGCCGAAGAAGCCCGGCTCGAACAGGTCGGCCCCGGCGAGCGTGCCGCGCGCGCGGACGTAGCGCGGATCGGCCAGCTCGGCGGCGGGCACCCCGGCGGCGGCGAGCTCCTCCGCACCGAAGAAGGTGATGCACTCCCTTCCCTCGCGCAGGTTCCGCCAGAAGCTCTCCAGGGTGGGAGAGCCGGGAAAGCGGCCGGCGAGGCCGACGATGGCGATCCCCTGCACGGGCTCTTCGGTGGGCTCGGTCATGGCGGGCTCCTCAGCGTCCTCTCCGGCGTTGGTCCCGGAGCTGCTGCAACTGCCGCATCGACGTGCGGCGGGTCTCGGTGCGGGCGCGCGCCTGGTCGAGCGAGGGCTTCTCCGGAGTCCCGGTCCCCAGGCTCGCGGCGAGCGCGGCAATGGTCGGATGTTTGAACAGGTCGACGAGCGGGAACGTCCGCTCGAGCGCCTTCTGCAGGCGGCTGTGCAGCTTGACCAGGAGGAGCGAGCTGCCGCCCGCGTCGAAGAAATTATCGTGCACTCCCAGCGGATCGGTCTCGGCGAGGCCGAAGACCTCGCGCCAGACCGCGGCGATCGCCGCCTCCAGCTCATTGCGCGGCGCCGCCGCCTCCGCCCGCTCGCGCGCCTGCGGTGCCAGGCGCTCCAGGGCGCGGCGGTCGACCTTCCCCTGCGCGTTGACCGGCAGCGACGGCAGGACCTGGATCACCCCGGGGACCATGTAGGGGGGGAGGCGCTCCTCCAGCCACGACCGCAGCTCGGCCGGCGTGGGGGCGGTCTCTCCCTTGGCCGCGGCCCAGGCCAGGAGGCGCACCTCGCCGGAGGGCTCCGGGCGGGTCAGCACGGCGACCTCGCCGACCGCCGGGTGGGCCGCGAGATGCGCCTCGATCTCCCCCAGCTCGATGCGGAAGCCGCGGATCTTCACCTGGTGGTCGGTGCGGCCGATGAACTCCAGGAGGCCGTCCGGCAGCAGGCGGACCAGATCGCCGGTGCGGTACAGGCGCTCTCCCGGGCTCCCCCAGACCGCGGCGTGCGGATTGGGGATGAACCGCTCGGCGGTCAGCTCCGGGCGGCCGAGATAGCCGCGCGAGACGCCGAGCCCGCCGAGGCAGAGCTCGCCCACCACGCCGATCGGCACCGGCCCGAGGCCGCGGTCGAGCACGTAGGGGCGGACGTAGGAGAGGGCGCGGCCGATCGGCACCTCGTGCAGGCCGTCGCGCACCGCGACCGCCGCCGGGATCGCGCAGAGCGTCGCCGCCACCGTGGCCTCGGTGGGGCCGTAGGCGTTGATCAGCCGGAAGCCCGGGCGCATCAGGGGCCACCAGGAGACCAGCCGCTGCGCCAGCATCTTCTCGCCGCCGATGAACATGACGCGGAGCGCCTCCGGCAGGCGGAGCGACTCGGCCTCCATCGCCGCCACCAACTGGTGCCAGAAGGCGGTGGGGAGCTGGAGCAGGGTGATCCGCTGCGCGTGGAGGCGCTCGAGGAACTCTCCGATCCCCTCCTGCACCTCGCCGCGCACCACCAGGGTGGCGCCGCGGGTCAGCGAGCTGTAGATCTCCTCGACGCTCGCGTCGAAGCTGATCGAGGCGAATTGCAGGTTGCGGTCTCCGGGAGCGCTGCCATAGACCGCCGAGCAGACCTGGCTGTAGGCGGCGACCGCCTCGTGCGGCACGAGCACCCCCTTGGGCCGGCCGGTCGAGCCGGAGGTGTAGATCACGTAGGCGAGGCTCGCTCCGGACACCACGGTATTCGGCCGCCCGTCCGGACAGCACGCGATCGCCTCCCAGTCGCTGTCCAGGCAGACCACCCGGGCGGTCTGCGGCAGCCGTCCGAGCAGCCCCTCCTGGGTGAGCACGACGCGGGCGCCGGAGTCCTCCAGCATGAACGCCAGGCGCTCGGCCGGGTGCGCCGGATCGAGCGGCACGTACGCCCCGCCGGCCTTGAGCACGCCGAGCATGGCGACGATCATCTCGGCCCGGCGCTCGACGAGGAGCGCCACCCGGTCCTCCGGCTGCACGCCCAGGCCGCGCAGGAACCAGGCGAGCCGGTTCGCCCGGCTCTCCAGCTCGCCGTAGCTCCACCGGGTCTCCTCGTGCTCGACGGCGGGCGCCGCGGGGTCGCGGTCGGCGTGGCGCTCGACGAGCTGGTGCAGCAGGCGCCCGCGCGGCTCCGGCTCGTCGTGCGACCACTCGACGAGGAGCTGGTGCCGCTCGGCCGCGGTGAGCAGGGGGAGGTCGGTGAGCCGCCGCTCCGGCAGGGCCACGATGCCGCCGAGGAGGACGTCGAGCTGCGCCGCCAGGCGGGCGGTGGTGGCCGGGTCGAACAGGTCGGTGTTCCATTCGAGCGTGCCGCCGAGCGCACCGCCCTGCTCCATCAGGCTGAGCGTCAGGTCGAACTTGGCGATCGTGGCGCCCAGCTCGGTGGGCTCCAGGGAGAGACCCGGCAGCTCCAGGGCGCCCAGCGGCGCGTTCTGCAAGGCGAACATCACCTGGAACAGCGGCTGGTGGCTCAGGTCGCGCTCGGGGCGCAGCTCGTCGACCAGCTTCTCGAACGGCAGGTCCTGGTGGTCGTAGGCGGCGAGCGCCGTGCGGCGCACCGTGGCGAGGAGCTCCGGGAAGAGCGGATCGCCGTTCCCCGTGCGGGAGAGGTCGGCCCGCATCACCAGGGTGTTCACGAAGAAGCCGACCAGGTGCTCGACCTCGGCGCGGTTGCGGCCGGCGATCGGGGTCCCCACGTTCAGGTCCGCCTGCCGGCTGAAGCGGTGGAGGAGCGTCACCCAGGCGGCGAGGAGGAGCATGAACGGGGTCGCGCCCTGGCGGCGGGCGAGCGCCGCGAGCCCGGCCGTCCGTTCAGGTGTCAGGGCCACCGTCCGGCGGGCGCCCCGGCTGCCGGCGAGGAGCGGGCGCGGCCGGTCGGTGGGGAGGTCGAGAATGGCGGGCGCGCCGGCGAGCTCGCCGCGCCAGAACGCCGTCTGCCGCAGGAGCTCCTCGCCGCGCAGCCATTCCTTCTGCCAGACCGCGAAGTCGGCGTACTGCACCGGCAGCTCCGGCAGGCTCTCCGGCCTGCCGCCGTAGAACGCCGCCATCTCGGTGAGCAGCACGCCGAGCGACCAGCCGTCGGAGACGATGTGGTGCATCGTGAGGAGGAGCAGGTGGTCGGTGGCGGCGAGGCGCAGGAGCGAGGTGCGGAACAGCGGGCCGGCCGCGAGGTCGAACGGGCGGAGCCCCGCCGCCGCCGCGAGCGCCGCGGCCGTGGTTTCCGCCTCCGCCGGGGCGAGGCCGGAGAGATCGACGGCCGGCAGCGGCCAGTCTTCCGGAGGTGCGGGCGCCAGGATGCGCTCCGCCGGCTCGCCGTCCTGCTCGACGAAGACGGTGCGCAGCGCCTCCTGGCGCGCCACGATGGCGCCGAACGCCCGCCCGAGCCGCGCGGCGTCGAGGGTGCCGCGCAGGCGCAGGGCGAGCGGCACGTTGTAGGCCGGTCCCGGCTGGATGCGGTCGAGGAACCAGAGGCGCTCCTGCGCGAAGGAGAGGGGTAGGTCGCCGCCGCGGGGCACCGGCACGATCGGCAGGGCCGGCGCGCCGCCGCGCTCCGCGTCGAGAAAGCGGGCGATCTCGGCGAGCGTCGGCGTCTCGAACAGGCGCCCGAGCGGCAGGTCGCGGCCGAAGGCCGAACGCACCCGCGAGACCAGGCGGGTGGCGAGGAGCGAGTGCCCGCCCAGCTCGAAGAAGCTGTCGTGGACCCCCACCCGGTCGCGCCCCAGCACCTCGCACCAGAGGGCCGCCAGCAGCTCCTCGGTGGGCGTGCGCGGCGCGGCCCGCTCCCCACCGCTCTGGACCGGGTCGAGAGGAAGCCGCCCCAGGGCGCGGCGGTCGACCTTGCCGTTGGGAGTGAGCGGCAACGCCGGCAGCGCGACGAACACCGCGGGCACCATGTGCTCCGGCAAGCTCCGGCGCAGCTCGCGGCGGAGCACAGCGCCCTCTCCGCCCACCACGAAGGCCACGAGCGTGGCCTCGCGCGGCAGCACCACCACCGCCGCCACCCCCGGCAGGCGCGCCAGCGCCGCCTCGATCTCCCCCAGCTCGATGCGGAAGCCGCGGATCTTCACCTGGTGGTCGATCCGCCCCAGGTACTCCAGGCGGCCGTCCGGGCGCCAGCGAGCCAGGTCGCCCGTGCGGTAGAGGCGGCCGCCGTGTCGATCGGACGGATCGGACCGATCGGACCGATCCGTCTGATCCCCGAAGGGGTCCGGGATGAACCGCTCCGCGGTGACCTCCGGCCGCCCCAGGTAGCCGCGCGCGAGGCCGGCGCCGCCCAGGAGCAGCTCGCCCGGAATCCCCGTGGGCACCGGTGCGCCGCTCCGGTCGAGCAGGTAGACCCGGGTCCCCGCCACCGGCCGGCCGATCCGCGGCTCGCCGCGCCGCTCCGGCGGGACGGTCTCCCAGGTCGAGTAGGTCGTGTCCTCCGACGGGCCGTAGAGGTTGAGCACCCGGCGCACTCCCGGCAGCGCATACGCGGCGTCGGCCAGAGCCCCCTGGAGCGGCTCGCCGGCCAGGTTGACCGTGCGGACCGACGCCGGGAACCCCTCGCCGCGCGCCAGCTCGGCCATCGCCGACGGCACCGTGTTGATCAGAGTCACCTCGCCGGCCCACGGCAGGGCCGGCAGCTCCAGCGCGTTGGCGGCCACGATCACCTTGCCCCCGGCGGCGAGCGGGACGAACAGCTCGAAAACCGAAAGGTCGAAGCAGACCGAGGTGGAGAACAGCACCCCCGCCAGCTCCGCGGCCGGGAAGACCCCGAGCGCCCAGCGCACCAGGGCCACGGCGCTCCGGTGCTCGATGGCGACCGCCTTGGGAGTCCCCGTGGAGCCCGAGGTGTAAATCAGGTAGGCGAGATTGCCCGGGAGGGGGGCCTCCCCGGCCGGGCGGGAGGATCGTGACCGATCGGACCGATCGGACCGATCCGTCCGATCAACCCCCACCACCACCCCGCCGAACGCCCCGCACCGTTCCGCGAGATCCCCCTCCGTCACCAGCACCCGCGCCCCGGAGTCGCGGAGCAGCAGCTCCAGCCGCTCCCGCGGGTACGCCGGATCGAGCGGCACGTAAGCGCCGCCGGCGCGCAGGACGGCGAGGAGCGCCACCGGCAGGTTCACCGTGCGGTCGAGGCAGACGCCCACCCGCGCCTCCGGGCCGACCCCGAGCATCCGCAGGTGCCCGGCCAGGCGGTCGGCGCGGGCGAGCAGATCGCCATAGGTGAGCCGTACTTCTCCGTTCCCGATCCTCCCCACCACCGCCTCCGCGTGCGGCGTGCGGGCGGCCTGCGCGGCCACCAGATCGGAGAGGAGGAGCGCCTCTTCACCTGGAACGGGCTCCGCCGCGCCGCTCCAGGCGCCGAGGATCTGCTCCAGCTCTCCGGCCGAGAGGAGCGGCAGGGCCGGGAGCCGGCGGCCGGGATCGGCCACGGCGCCGCGCAGCAGCTCGGCGAGATGGCCCATCCAGCGCGCCGCGGTCGCCGGCTCGAACAGGTCCGTGGAGGCCTCCAGCGCACCGGCGATCCCGCCCTCCTCCTCGGCGAGCGACAAGGTGAGGTCGAACTTCGCCGTGCCGGTGGGCAGCTCGCGCGGTTCCAGCACCAGATCGCCGAGGCGGAGCGGCGGCTGTGGAGCGTTCTGCAAGACGAGGAGGACCTGGAAGAGCGGCGCGTGCGCCCGGTCCCTCCCCGGCGCCAGCTCCTCGACCAGCCGCTCGAAGGGAACGCCCTGGTTGTCATAGGCCCCGAGCGTCACCGCGCGCACCCGTGCCAGCAGCTCGCGGAAGCCGGGATCGCCCGCCATCCGCACGCGCAGCGCCAGGGTGTTCACGAAGCAGCCGATGAGCGGCTCGATCTCCTGGCGGTCGCGGTTGGCGATCGGCGAGCCGACCGTCAGGTCGTCCTGCCCGCTGAACCGCCCGAGCAGGGTGGCGAAGGCGGCGAGGAGGACCATGTAGAGGGTCGCCCCCTCGCTCCGCGCCAGCGCCCGCAGGCCGTCCGCCAGCCCGGGCGGCCAGGCGACCGGCAGGTGGCTGCCGCGCCCGGAGGGGACCGGCGGACGCGGGTGGTCGCCGGGCAGGTCGAGCACCGGCGGCTCGGCGAGCGCGCCGCGCCACCAGGCGAGCTGGCGCTCCAGCCGTGGGCCGCGCAGCGTGCGCCGCTGCCACTCGGCGAAGTCGGCGTACTGCACCGCCAGCTCGGGGAGCGGGCTCGGAGCGCCCGCGGCACCCGCCGCGTAGAGCGCCGCCAGCTCGCCCATCATCACGCCGACCGACCAGCCGTCCGAGACGATGTGGTGCATCACCACCACGAGCAGGTGCTCCGCGCCGCCCAGGCGCAGGAGCTGCGCCCGGAAGAGCGGGCCGGCCGCGAGGCCGAACAGGCGCCGTGCCTCGGCGCGGCCGAGCCGGTCCGCCTCGGCCGCGGGAGCGGGCAGGCCGCAGAGGTCGAGCTCCGGCAGCGGCAGGGGGGCGGGCGGCAGGATGCGCTGCACGGGTCCCGCTTCCGTCTCGGCGAAGACGGTGCGCAGCGCCTCGTGGCGGCGGACGATCTCCTCCAGAGCCCGGGCCAGGACGTCCGGGCGGAGCGCGCCGCGCAGGTGGAGGGCGCCGGAGACGTGGTAGGCCGGGCTCTCCGGTTCGAGCTGGTGCAGGAACCAGAGGCGCTGCTGCGCGAAGGAGAGCGGCGCCTCGGTCCCCGGCCGGCGGCGGACCGGCGGCGCCACCGTCTCCCGGTCCTCGGCCGAGCGGACGGCCTCGATCTGCGCCGCCATGCCGGCGAGCGTCGGCGCGGCGAAGAGGTCCGACAGCGGCAGCTCGGCGCCGAAGACCGCGCGCACCCGCGCCGCGAGCTGGGTGGCGAGCAGGGAATGGCCGCCCAGGTGGAAGAAGTCGTCGTGCGCGCCGATCCGCCCGGCGCCCAGGACCTCGGACCAGACCGCCGCCAGAGCCTCTTCGACCGCGTTGCGCGGCGCCACCCACCCGTCCTCGCCGGAGGCCGCCGGCGGGCGCGGCAGGGCGCGCCGGTCGATCTTGCCGTGCGGCGTGAGCGGCAGGGCGGGGAGGAGGGTGAACGAGGCCGGGAGCATCCAGTCGGGCAGGCGCTCGGCGAGGAAGGCGCGGAGCTCCGCCGGTGCCGGGGTCTCTCCGGTGGCCGGAGCCACCCAGGCCGCGAGCCGTTTGCCTCCCGCCGCGTCGGCCACCAGCGCGACCGCCGCCTCCCGCACCGCCGGATGGCTCACCAGCGCCGCCTCGATCTCCCCGGGCTCGATGCGGAAGCCGCGCAGCTTCACCTGGGCGTCGATCCGGCCGAGGAAGTCGAGCGTGCCCTCGCGGCGCCGCCGCACCCGGTCGCCGGTGCGGTAGAGGCGGGCGCCCGGCTCCCCGGAAAGCCCGTCGGGCACGAAACGCTCGGCGGTCAGCTCGGGCCGGCCCAGGTAGCCGCGCGCCAGCACGCCGCCCAGCAGCAGCTCGCCGGGCACCCCGTCGGGGACTAGGTTGCCGTCGCCGTCGGCCACCCAGGCGGCGCGCCCCGGCAGCGGCCGGCCGATCGAGGGGTCGCCGGCTCCCACCTCGTGCACGGTCGCCGTCACCACCGCCTCGGTGGGGCCGTAGCCGTTCACCAGACGCACGCCGGAGAGGGGCGAGCGCCGCCAGGCGCGGGCTCCCTCGGCCGGCATCTCCTCGCCGCCCAGGGTGACGAGGCGGAGCGCCGCGGGCGCCGCCCCGCCCTCCCCCAGCTCCTGCGCCCAGCGCGACCAGAAGGCGGTGGGGACGTCGACCCAGCCGAGCCGCAGCGCCGCGATCCTCGCCGCCGTCTCCGCCGGCTCCCAGAGCTCCGGGCCGCGCACCACGATCGTGGCGCCGGCGGCGAGCCCGGGGAGGATCTGCTCCAGGGAGATGTCGAAGCTGGGGGACGAGAAGAAGAGCACACGCTCGCCCGGCCGGACGCCATAGACCGCGATCATCGTGCGCAGGTGCGCCACCGCCGCTCCATGCGCCACCGCCACACCCTTGGGCCGGCCGGTCGAGCCCGAGGTGTACAGCAGCCAGGCCGGGTTGCCGGGCAGGACGGGGAGCCCATCGGACGGATCGGTCCGATCGGTCCGATCCGTCTGATCCAGCATCACCGTGGCCCCGTCGAACGGGCCAGAGCGCTCCGCGAGCCCGCTCCGGGTGACGAGCACGCGCGCCTGCGCATCCGCCAGCACGAGCTGAATACGGGCAGGCGGGTACTCCGGATCGACCGGCAGGTAGACGCCGCCGGACCTGAGCACGGCGAGCAGGCTGACGATCAGCTCCGGCGAGCGCTCCAGGAGCACCGCGACCGGTGTTTCCGGACCGGCGCCCAGCGCGCGCAGGCGGGCCGCCAGCCGGCCGGCGCGGGCGTCGAGGTCCGCGTAGGAGAGGACCTCGCCGTCCATCTCGACCGCCGGCGCCTCCGGCGTGCGGCGCGCCTGCTCCGCGAAGAGAGAATGCACCAGCCCCTCCTCCCAGGCCGGCCCGGCGGTCACGCCGGAGGCCGAGAGAGCCGCGCGCTCGGCCGCGGAGAGGAGCGGCAGGCCGGAGAGGCGGAGATCCGGCCCGGCGAGCGCGCCTTCGAGAAGCGTGCGGAGCCAGGTGGCCATCCGGGCGAGCGTCGCCTCCTCGAAGAGGTCGCTCCGGCCGGTGAGCGTGCCGGCGAGCCGCCCGGCGCTCTCGTGGACGGTCACCGCGAGATCGAAGTGCGTCTCGGCCTCCGGCAGGTCGACCTGGGAGAGCACCAGCCCCGGCAGATCGGTCCAGCCGGCCGGCGCGCTCAGATAGGCCAGCAGGACGTCGAACAGCGGGTTGCGCCCGGGGGCACGCTCGGGCTGGAGATCCTCGACGAGGCGCTCGAACGGCAGCTCGCCGTGGGCCTGCGCCTCCAGGACCACCGTGCGCACCCGCGCCACCAGGGCGCGGAACGAGGGATCGCCCGCGAGATCGGCGCGCAGAGGCAGGGTGTTGGCGAAGAAGCCGATCAGCCCTTCGATCTCCACCCGGTGGCGCGCCGCGACCGGTGCTCCCACGGTGAGGTCGCGCTGGCCGGTGAGCCGCGCGAGCAGGGCGTAAAGGCCGGCCAGGAGCACGATGAACGGCGTCGCTCCGGCCTCGCGGGCGCAGGCGGCAAGCGCCGCGGCCAGGGCGTCCGGCAGGTCGAGTGGCCAGGTGCGCGCCGGCACCATGGCGGCCGGGGTGCGCGGCCCGTCGGCCGGCAGCTCGACGGGCTCCAGGTCCGCCAGGCGCCGGCGCCAGAAGGCGAGCGGCCGGGTGAGGGCGGGGCCGGTGAGCACCCGGCGCTGCCAGACGGCGTAGTCGGCGTACTGCACGGGAAGCACCGGCAGCTCGGGAGGCCGCCCGGCGGCGCGAGCGCCGTACAGCTCAGCCAGCTCGCGCAGGAAGACCTGGAGCGACCAGCCGTCGGCGGCGATGTGATGGAACGTCGCCGCCAGCAGGTGCTCGCGCGGCCCGAGCGCCGTCAGGACGAAGCGGACCACCGGCCCGGCCGCGAGGTCGAACGGCCGCGCCGCGTCTTCCTCCGCCGGCAGGTTGGAGAGGTCGCGCCGCGCGAGCGCCGGGGGCGCCCAGGGCTGGACGATCTGCACCGGCCGCCCCGCCTCCTCGGCGAAGACGGTGCGCAGCGCCTCGTGCCGCCGGACGATCTCGCCCAGGCTCCACTCCAGGGCCGCCACGTCGAGCTCCCCCTCCAGGCGCGCCGCCACCGCGATGTTGTAGGCGGCACCGCCGGGGGCGAGCCGGTCGAGGAACCAGAGCCGCTGCTGTGCGAAGGAGAGCGGCAGGGGAGCCTCGCGCGGCTCCGGCACGAGGGGAGCCAGCTCCGGTTCCGAACCCGCGCCGAACAGCCGCGCGGCGAGCCCGGCCACGGTCGGCGCCGCGAAGAAGGTGGAGAGCGGCAGATCGACGTGGAGCGCGTCGACGATGCGCGAGACCGCCCGCGTGGCGAGGAGCGAATGGCCGCCGAGGTGGAAGAAGTCGTCGTGGACGCCCACCCGCTCGACACCCAGCACCTCGGCCCAGATGCGGGCGATGAGCTCTTCGACCGGCGTGCGCGGCGCATCCAGGCCGGCGCTCCCGGGTGTTCCGGGCTCGGGAGCGATCTCGGCGAGCGCCCGGCGGTCCACCTTGCCGTTGGCGGTGAGCGGCAGCGCGGCGAGCACGACGAGGCCGGGGATCAGATACGCCGGCAGCCGCTCCCCCAGCCAGGCGCGCAGCCCGGCCAACGGCAGCGCCTCGCCCGCGGGCACCACATAGGCCACCAGGCGGCGGTCTCCCCCCTCCCCCTCGCGCACCAGGACCACGGCCTGCGCCACCGCCGGGTGGTGCACCAGGGCCGCCTCGATCTCCCCCGGCTCGACCCGGAAGCCGCGGATCTTCACCTGGCGGTCGATCCGGCCCAGGAACTCGATGGTGCCATCGGGCCTGCGCCGCACGAGGTCGCCGGTACGGTAGAGGCGGGCACCGAAAGAATCGGCCGGATCGGTCCGATCGGACCGATCCGGCCGATCAACAAAGGGGTCGGGCACGAACCTTTCGGCGGTGAGATCGGGCCGGCCGAGATAGCCGCGCGCCAGCCCGGCGCCGCCCGCCAGCAGCTCGCCCGGCACGAGAGGCGGCACCGGCTGGAGCCACCGGTCGGCGACGAGCACCCGGGTCCCCGGGATCGCCCGGCCGACCGGCACGCTCCCGCCCGGCGGAACCGGCGCGGTGACCGTGTGGCAGCAGGTGAACGTGGTGTTCTCGGTGGGGCCGTAGCCGTTGATCAGCCGGACCGCCGGCAGCTCCGCCAGCACCCGGTTGACCGCCGCGGGCGCCAGCACGTCGCCGCCCGCCAGGAGCTGCCGCACGCCGCGGAGGATGCCGATGCGGCTCTCGACGACCTGGTGGAACAGGCCGGCGGTGAGCCAGAGGGTGGTGACGCCATGCCGCGCCAGCACCTCGCCCAGCTCGTCGAGCGACGGCGGCACCGGCGGATGGAGCGCGAGCCGCGCGCCATGGAGGAGCGCCCCCCAGATCTCCAGGGTGGCCGCGTCGAACGACGGCGCCGCGAGCTGCAGGAAGACCTCGTCCGGGCCGAACGCGGCGAAATCGGTGCCGCAGACCAGCCGGACGATCGAGCGGTGCTCGATCCCCACGGTCTTCGGCCGGCCGGTCGAGCCCGAGGTGAACATGGCGTAGGCGAGCGCCCCCTCCCCGTCCCTCCCCCGCGAAGCGGGAGAGGGCGCCCCCTCCCGCCCAAGGTTTGCCAGGAATTCCCGGTTCACCACGAGGCGGATTCCGGCCTCGTCGATCAGCGCGGCTCGGCGTTCGTTCGGCCAGGACGGATCGAGGGGGACGTAGGCTCCTCCGGCCTTGAGGATGGCGAGGAAGGCTTCGATCATCTCGAACGAGCGTTCCAGGAGGACGCCGACGAGCGTTTCGGGCCCGACACCGCCTGCGATCAGGGATTGGGCCAAGCGGTTCGCCCTCGCGTTCAGCTCGCCGTAGGTCAGCTCCCGGTCGCCGAGGACGAGGGCGATCCGCTCCGGCGCGCGCGCGGCCTGCTCCTCGAACAGCCGGTGCACCGGCACGTCGAGCGGGGCCGTGGTGGGCCGCGAATTCTGCTCCTGGAGAAGCTGGCGCAGCTCCGCGGCTCCGAGCAGGGGCAGGCCGGAGAGGCGCCGCTCCGGGGCTTCCACCGCGCCGGCCAGGAGGTGGGCGAACCAGCCGGCGAGCCGCTCGACCGTCGGCTCGTCGAAGAGGTCGCGGGAGAGCTCCCAGGCCGCCGCGAGGCCGTCCTCCTGCTCGGTCAGCTCCAGCGTCAGGTCCCACTTGGCGGTGCCGCTCGCGGCCGGCAGGCGGCGGACCTCCAGGCCGGGCAGGGTCAGGGCCGGCGGCGCGCTCTGCAGCAGGAAGACCACCTGGAAGAGCGGGGTGAGCCCCGGATCGCGATCGGAGACCAGCGCCTCGACGAGCCGCTCCACCGGCAGGTCCTGGTGTGCCCAGGCGCCGGCCATCCGCCGCCGCGCCTGCGCGACTGCTTCCAGGAAGGTCGGATCGCCTGTCAGCTCGCCGCGCAGCACGAGGGTGTTGGCGAAGAAGCCGATGACTCCTTCAATCTCGGGACGCGTGCGGCCGGCCACGGCCGAGCCGACCAGCAGGTCCTCCTGCCCGGTCACCCGCACCAGGAGGGCCTGGAAGGCGGCGAGGAGCGCCATGAACGGCGTCGCACCGTGCTGCCGGGCGAGCGCCCGCACGCCGTCCGCCAGCTCCGGGGGAAACGCCGTCTGCACGACCGCGCCCTGCTCGGTGCGCACGGCCGGCCGCGGCCGGTCCGCCGGCAGGTCGAGGACGGTGGGCGCACCTTCGAGCTCCCGGGTCCACCAGGCGAGCTGGCGGTCCAGCACGTCGCCGGCCAGCCACCGCCGCTGCCAGACCGCGAAGTCGGCGTACTGCACCGTGGGCGCGGCGCGCCGCCCGCCTCCGTAAAGGCCGGCCAGCTCGTCGAGCAGGAGGCCCAGGGACCAGCCGTCGGCCACCATGTGGTGGAGGGTGAGGAGGAGGCGGTGCCGCTCCGGCGCGAGGCGCAGCAGGGTGGCGCGCAGCAGGGGTCCGCGGCCGAGATCGAACGGCCGCGCCGCCTCCGCCGCCATGTGCCGATCCGCCTCCTCCCCGGCGAGATCGACGATCTCCAGCCTCACGGGGGCCGGCGGATCGACCACCTGGACCGGCTCGCCATCGTGCAGCACGAACCGGGTACGCAGCGCCTCGTGCCGGCGGACGGCCTCCGACAGCGCGGCGGTCAACGCATCCACGTCGAGCGGCCCGGTGATCTCCGCGGCCCCCGGCATGTTGTAGGCGGCGCTCCCCGGCCGCAGCCGGTCGAGGAACCAGAGCCGCTGCTGGGCGTAGGAGAGGGGAAGGTCCTGCCGCCCCTCGTGCGGCCGGTCCACCGGCACGACCGGAGCCGCGCGGTCGGCCATCGCGGCGATCCGCCCGGCCAGGGCGCCCACCGTGGGGGCCTGGAAGAGGACGCTCACCGGCAGGTCCACTCCGAAGAGACGCGACGCGCGCGAAGCGATCCGCGCCGCGAGGAGCGAGTGCCCGCCCAGGGCGAAGAAGTCGTCCTGGAGCCCCACCGCCGCCACGCCGAGCGCCTCGGCCATCAACGCCGCCACCTCGCGCTCCACCGGCGTCCGCGGCTCGCCGCCGGCCGGCGCCTCGCCCTCCGTGGGCAGCAGAGCCAGGGCCTTGCGGTCCACCTTGCCGTTCGGCGACAGCGGCAGCCCCTCCAGAATCCTCCAGGCGGTGGGCACGAAGGCCTCGGGGAGCCTCTCTCGCAGCCAGGAGCGCAGCATCCCCGGCTCGGCTCCCTCGCCTTCGCGGGCCACCACGAACGCCGCCAGGCGCCGGCCCCCCTCCGGCTCAGGGAGCGCCAGCACCACCGCCTCGCGCACCGCCGGGTGCGCCGCGAGCGCCGCCTCGACCTCGCCCAGCTCGACCCGGAAGCCGCGGATCTTCACCTGATGGTCGATCCGCCCGAGGAACTCCAGGTCGCCGTCCGGGAGCCGCCGCACCAGGTCGCCCGTACGGTAGAGGCGTTCTCCGGGCTCTCCGAAGGGATCGGGCACGAACCGCTCCGCGGTCAGCTCGGGCCGCCCCAGATAGCCGCGGGCGAGCCCGCCGCCGCCCAGCAGCAGCTCCCCCGGAGCCCCCACCGGCAGCGGCTCCCCGTGCGCGTCGAGCACATAGGCGCGCGTGCCGTCCACCGGCCGGCCGATGGTGACAGCGGCGCCCGGCGCGATCCGCGTCCAGGTCGAGTAGGTGGTGTCTTCGCTCGGCCCGTAGAGGTTGTAGAGCCGCACGCCGCCCAGCGCGTGGACCGCCTCCGCCAGGGCCGGCGGAATCGGCTCGCCCGCCAGGTTCACCGTGCGCACCGACGGCGGCAATCCCTCGCCACGCAGCAGCTCGGCCAGGGCCGAAGGAACCGTATTGACCAGGGTGACCTCGCCCGCCGCCGGCAGCCGCGGCAGCTCCAGGGCGTTCTCCGCCAGGATCACGCGCCCTCCCAGGGCCAGCGGAACGAAGATCTCGAAGACCGACAGGTCGAACGCCACCGAGGTGGACGCCAGCACCCCCGCCAGCTCCCCGGGCGCGAACACGCGGCACGCCCACTGCACCATCAAGGCCGCGCTGCGGTGCTCGATGGCCACCGCCTTGGGCCGCCCGGTCGAGCCCGAGGTGTAGATCAGGTAGGCGAGGTTGCCGGGGAGGGGGGGCCTCTCCGGGGGGCCGGGTGGATCAGACGGATCGGTCCGATCGGTCGGATCCGTCCGATCCAGCTCCACGCCGTCCCCCGTCACCACCACCCGCGCCCCCGAGTCGGCGAGCATCAGCGCCAGCCGCTCTTCCGGGTACCTGGGATCGAGCGGCACGTACGCGCCACCCGCCTTGAGCACGCCGAGGAGGGCGACGACCAGGTCCGCCGAGCGGCCGAGCCGGACCCCCACCCGGACCTCCGGCCCCACCCCCAGCGACCGCAAGCGCTCCGCGAGCCGGCTCGCCCGGTGGTTCAGCTCGGCGTAGGTCAGCCGCGCCGCGCCGTCGACCAGCGCCTCGGCCTCCGGCGTGCGCGCCACCTGCTCCTCGAAGAGGCCGTGGAGGAGCACGTCCCCCCGGTGCTCCACGGCCGTCTCGTTCCAGGCCAGGATCTCCGCGCGCTCCTCCGGCGTGAGCAGGGGGAGGCGCGACACCCGCCCCTCCGGCGCCTCGACGGCCCCGGCGAGGAGAGTGCGGAAGTGGCCGAGCATCCGCTCGGCGGTGGCCGCGTCGAAGAGGTCGGAGTTGTATTCGAGAGATGCCCGCAGCCGGCCTCCGGCCTCCTCGGCGGCGCGCAGGGTGAGATCGAATTGCGCCCGCCGCTCCTCCAGCCGGAGCGATTCCAGCGGGACACCGCCGAGATCGAGCGTCCCGCCCGCCTCCCCCAGGGCGAACGTGGCGATCCCCGGGGCGTCTCCCGGACGCGCCTGCTGGAGCAGGAACATCACCTGGAAGAGCGGGGAACGCGCCGGATCGCGCACCGGCCGCAGCCGCTCGGCCAGCAGGGCGAACGGAAAGGCGCCGTGCTCCAGGCCGGCGAGGACGGTCCGCCGCGTCCGCGCGAGATGGGCGGCGAACGAAGGGTCGCCCGCCAGCTCCGCCCGCAGCGCCACCGGATTGACGAAGTAGCCGACGGCGCCGGCCAGCTCCGGCGCCCGCCCGGCCCAGGGGGAGCCGGTGGCGAAGTCCTCCTGCCCCGCGATCCGCGCGAGCTGCGCCTGGAAGGCAGCCAGGAGGACCATGAAGAGGGTGCCTCCCTGTCCGGACGCCAGCGCGCGGAGCCGTCCCGCCAGCTCCGGCGGCAGCTCCAGGGTGCGGGCGCCGCCGCGCCAGGTCTGCACCGGCGGGCGCGGCCGGTCCGCCGGGAGGTCGAGGTCCGGCAGGCCGGCCAGGGCGGCGCGCCAGTAGTCTTCCTGGCGCGCGGCGTGCGGACCGGCGAGCATGGCGTCCTGCTGGCGCACGAAGTCGGCATAGCCGAACGGCAGCGGCGGCAGCTCGGCCGGCGCGCCGCCGGTCTCCTGCCGGTAGAGCGCCGCCAAGTCGCGCGCCACCACGGCGAGCGAGGCGAAATCGACGGCGATGTGATGGACCGCCAGGAGGAGCGCGTGCTCCCCTCCGCTCGCGAAGGCGCGGACGCGCAGGAGCGGCCCGTGCGCGAGGTCGAACGGCCGGTACGCCTCGGCCGCCAGTCTCCCGGCGAGCTGTGCCTCGCTCCAGCCGGCCGCGTCCTCCACGGCGAAGTCGATCTCCGGGTGGTCGAGCACCCGCCGCACCGGCGCGCCGTCGACCGACGGGAAGATCGACCGCAGCGCCGGATGGCGCAGGGCGAGCGCGGTCAGCGCCCGGGAGAGCGCGGCGGGATCGAGCCCGCGGGCGCGCGCCGCCACGGCCACGTTGTAGGCCCCGCCTTCCGGCGCCAGCCGGTCGAGGAACCAGAGGGCCTTCTGGCCGAACGACAACGGCTGCTCTCCCAGCTCCGCTCCACCCGGATGGAGAGCCGGCCCTGCGTCGGCCGCTTCCCGCGCCAGCGCGGGCAGGAGAGCGGCGGCCAGCTCGGCGGTTCCTGCTCCCTCCAGGAGGTCGGCCAGCGGCAGCGCCACGCCGAGCCCGCTCTCGACCGCGGCTTTCAGCTCGACGGCGGACAGCGAATCGAGACCCAGGCCGGTCAACGGTTTCCCGGGATCGATCGCGGCCACCGGCACCCCCACCGCCGCCGCGGCCCGCTCGCGGAGGAACCGTTCGACGGCGGCGCGCCGCTCCTCCGGCTCCAGGGCGGCCAGCGCGGCGCGCGACGGCACGGCGAGGCGCTCCGGGCTCTCGGAAACGGACGCCTCGGCCACCACGGCGCTCCGGCCGAGGACGGCCAGCTCCTCCGCCAGATAGAGCTCCCGGGTGGCGCGGCGCCGGATCTTGCCGCTCGACGTCTTCGGCACCGTCCCCACCCGCACCAGGACCACGTCGTACACCTGGACCTCGTGCTCCTCGGCCACCGCCTGCCGCACCGCCTCGACGATCTCGCCGAAGCCGTCGCGCCGGTGCCGCTCCACCTCCTGCACCACGGCCAGCCGCTCCTCCCCCGCCACCTCCACGGAGAACGCGGCGCCGCATCCCGGCCGCAGGTCGGGATGGCTCCGCTCGGCGGTCAGCTCGACGTCCTGCGGATAGTGGTTGCGCCCGCGGAGGATCACCAGGTCCTTGATGCGCCCGGTGACGTAGAGCTCGCCCGCGCGCAGGAAGCCGAGGTCGCCGGTGCGCAGGTACGGTCCCTCACCGGAGGCCAGGCGGGCCTGGAAGTCGCGCGCGGTGGCCTCGGCGTTCTGCCAATAGCCGCGCGCCACGCTCGGCCCGGCGAGCCAGATCTCGCCCACCCGGCCGGCCGGCAGCTCCTCGCCCGTCTCCGGATCGGCCACGGCGATCCGCTGCCCCTCCCACACCTGGCCGCAGGAGACCAGCGGACGCCCGTCCCCCTCCGCCGCTTCGATGCGCGGCACCGTACCGGCGGCGCCCCCGGAGACGAACAGGGTCGCCTCGGCCAGGCCATAGCAGGGATAGAAGGACTCCTTCCGGAAGCCGCACGGCGCGAAGGCCGCGGCGAAGCGCTCCAGCGTCCCGGCCCGCACCGGCTCGGCGCCGTTGTAGGCGAGGCGCCAGCTCGACAGGTCGAGCCCCTCTCTCTGCTCGGCGCCGATCTTCCGCAGGCAGAGCTCGTAGGCGAAGTTGGGGCCGCCGCTCGTCGTGCCGCGGTAGCGGCCGATCGCCTCCAGCCAGCGCAGCGGCTTCTGGAGGAAGGCGACCGGCGCCATCAGCACGCAGGAGCCGCCCGCATGGAGCGGTTGCAGGACGTTCCCGATGAGGCCCATGTCGTGGTAGAGCGGCAGCCACCCCACCACCACCGAGCTCTCGTCCTGGCGGAACGCCCGGCCGATCATCCGCTCGTTGTGGAGCAGGTTCGCATGGGTGACCATCACCCCCTTGGGCGTCGCGGTCGAGCCCGAGGTGTACTGGAGGAAGGCGACCGATTCCGGGTCCGGCTCCGCGATCTCCGCCCCCAAAACACCCGATCCCTCCAGCTCCTCCGTCGCGATCCACCGGACCTCGGCGAGCTCCGGCACGCGCTCCGTTCCCGCGAAGGCGCCGCGGATCGGCGCCGTGGTGAGCGCCGCCTTCGGCTCGGCGTCCCGGGCGATGGCGCGCAGGCGCTCCTGCTTGCGGTCGGAGAGGCGGGGCGGATAGGCGGGGACGGCGATGACACCGGCATAGAGGCAGCCGAAGAACGCCGCGATGAATTCGAGGCCCGGCGGATAGAGGAGCAAGGCGCGGTCGCCCGGTGCGAGGCTCTCGCGGAGCGCCGCGGCGATCGCCCGGGCGCGGCCGTCGAGCTCGGCATAGGTCAGGCGATCCCCCTCCGCCTCGCCGTCGGCCAGGAAGACGAACGCGGTCTTCCCCCCCCGCTCGCCGGCACGGGAGCGGAGAAGAGAAGCCAGGGTGGCCGGCCGGCCCTGGGACCCTGCGGTTTGGTTCGACATCGGTTCGCTATCTGAAGTGCAGCCCGTCTCTCCCAGCGAGACAACGGACCCGGAGTGGCCGTCCCCTCAAGCCGGCGCGGCCACGCGCGCGAAGGCCCGTTCGTCCAGCCAACGCAGAATGACCTTCAAGGCATCGTCGCGGATCTCATGCCCCATCTCGAGCTCCCGGTACATCAGGGCGACGCCATAGGAGCGTAGCGCTTCCCGGGCCTCCCGGGCGCGGTCGACCGGGATCGCCGCATCCTGGGTGCCATGGATCACCAGGACCGGGAAATCCTCGTGCCCGGGGAGCTTCGGAAGCCGCTCGGCGAGCGGCTCGGGAAACCAGGACGAAAGGGCGAGGAGCCCGGCGAACCGGTCCGGCTCGCGCAGCGCCATCTCGTAGGCCATGATCCCCCCCTGGCTGAACCCCGCCACGGCGACCCGGGCGGGATCGATCGGAAAGCGTTCCAGCGCAGCGTCGAGGAAGGCGCGGAGCGCCTCCGCCGCAGCCAGGAAGGCCGCCTCGTCGGGCGGCTGCCCCGGCACGAGCTGGAACCAGCCATAGCCGGTCATCCCGCCGCCGACCGGCACGCGCACCGCGCCTTGCGGGCAGAGCACGACCGCCCGGCCACCATGGATCAGGGGGGCCAGCCCGAGCAGGTCGTGCGCGTTGGCGCCCCACCCGTGGAGCGCGATCAGGGCCGGAAAAGGACCTTCTCCGGCGGGGACATGGGCGGTGTAGGCGAGCGTCTCCACCATAGCCGGAGAAGAATACACGAAGCCGGATCGGAGCTCATTCCGCCGCGACCGGCACCACCGGCACGAGCGGACCCAGGGGGGGATCCCCGGCGTAGAGGACGCGCTCCAGGAAGAGCCCCGACGGCGGAGCCGTCCACTCCGCCGGGAGCCCCTTGCCGCGCGGCGCCTGGCCGGCGAGGAGGGCGGCGAAGCCGGCGCGGTCGAGCTCGCCGGCCCCGGCCTGGACCAGCGTGCCGACGACGCGGCGGACCATCTTCCACAGGAAGTGCGAGGCGGTGATCCGCACCAGGATGAGCGCGCCGGCCGTGGCCACCTCCACCCCCTCCACGACCACCACCGTGCTCGGCTGCTCGCCCGGCTTCTCGCAGAACAGCCGGAAGTCGTGGCGGCCGGGCAGGAGCCGGGCCGCCTCCGCCATCCGCGCCGCATCGAGCGGCCGCTTGACCCACCAGACCCAGCGCTTGGCGAGAGCCGTGCGCCGCCGCGAGATCTGGTAGACGTAGGAGCGGGAGACCGCCGAATGCCGGGCATGAAAAGCATTCGGCGCCGGCGCGAGGGTCAGGAGGTGGATGTCCGGCGGCAGCCGGTCGTTCACCTCGCGGCGGAGCGCCTCCGCGTCGACGGCGCGCGCCAGGCGGAGATGGGCCGCCTGCGCCACGGCATGCACCCCGGCGTCGGTGCGCCCCGCGCCGCCGATCTCGCGCACCGCGGCGCCGGCCTCCTCGAGCGCCCGGCGCAGCTCCCCCGCCACGGTCCGCGCGTTCTTCTGCTCCTGCCATCCGCTGTAGCGGGTTCCCTCGTATTCCAGGGTACAACGATAGGTCGGCATGCCATGAAACCCCGTGCTAAGATGCTGTCCCCAATGAAGGAGACGTTCCCATGAAAAAGATGTTCGCTGCGGTTCTGTTGTCCGCCCTTTTGACGCCGAGCCTCGCCTTGGCCGGAGAATGGACCGGCTGGATCACCGACGAGTCGTGCGGCGCCAAGGGCGCCAAGGCGGAGCACGCGGACTGCGCCAAGAAGTGCCACGACAAGGGCGGCAAGCTCGTGTTCTACAACACCGGCGACCAGAAGCTCTACACCCTCGACAACCAGGATCTCGCGGCGTCGCACATCGGCCACGAGGTCACGGTGAAGGGCGAGGTTGACGGCACGGCCATCAAGGTCGCCTCGATCGAGCCGTCCGCTCCCGCGGACCACGCCCACCACCACTGAGCGGCTCACCGCTCCCCTCCCTCCCCTGCCTGACAGGGGAGGGAGCTCAGATCTTCAGCTTCCGGCTCACCAGGGTGACGTCGCCGTCCTGGAACGACACGGCCTCCGCCGGCCGCGCCGCGAGCAGAGCCTCGCCTCCCGCCGGCAAGCCGGCGGTCTGGTCGGCCACCCACCACTCCTGTGGCGTCCGCTCGCCGAGCTCGGCCTCGAAGGTCGCCCCCTCCGGCGGGATCGCGGCCAACTGGAAGACCGAAAACTCGCCGAGCGAGAGGAGCTCGACCGGATGGCCTTCATACGACAACGAGGCGAGCCGTGCCGTCGCCGGCAGGTAGACCGTCGCCCGGCCCGCGCCCCGCGGCGACACCAGCCGGAGCTGGAGCCGCCGCCTGCCTCCGGGCGCCGCGCTCTCCTGGAGCACGGTCAGCTCCGGCGCGGGCAGGCCCGCGGACGGAGCCGGAGCCCGGAAGAAGCGCTGCCGGGGGAACCAGGGGAACACGGCCTCCGGCTGCGGCCCGAACTGCGCGGCCTGCCGGAACGCCGCGGGGAAAGGACGCGTCGAGACCACGACCCACGAGCTCGTCCCCGCGTCGGTGTCCTGGAGGTACTGCACCACCGCCCACTGGGGTGAGCTCTCCGAATAAGCCGGCGACCCGGCCCCCAGGCCGGCCCCGGCCACCACCACCAGGAGGGACGCCCCGGCCACCAGCCACCGCGCGGCCGGACGCGCCGCCAGGAACAGCGGCGCGAGACCGGCCACCAGGATCGCCAGGAGCACCGCGACCGGCACCAGCGCTCCGGTGCCCAGCCCGTCGTAGAGCGGCAGCAGGACCGGGAACCAGAGAACCCCGCCGGCCAGCACGGGGAGCACCGCCAGGGCCCCGGTCCGCGGCGACGCGCCCCGCACCAGCGCCAGGCCGGCGAGACCGGCGATCAGCCCCGGAACGAGGAAGAGGTAGCTGACCCCGGGAGCCGCCACCGCCAGGGCCACGCCGCAGAGCGCCCAACCGAGCCAGACGCCGGTGTAGAGGCCGAGCCCGCCCGCGCGCCGCCCCAGCCCGGGGAGCAGGAGCCCTGCCACCAGGACCGGCAGCGCCCAGAACGCCGCCACCAGGGGTTGCCAGCGGGCGATCCACGGTACCGGCAGGAAGTCGCGCAACGCCAGGGTCAGGCCGAAAGCGAGGAGCCCGGTCACCGCGACGAGGAGCAGGAAGGCGAGGAGCCCCAGGAGCATCCCCCACGGCGTGAGCCCCCGGCCGGACCGTCCCCGCCAGACGGCCAGCAGCGCCAGAGCCAGGACGGCGAGCGCGATCGGCAACGACCAGCCCGCCGGCCAGCGCACCACCGTCCAGCCGAGGACGTCGAAGAAGACCGCGTCCCCCCGCGGCCGGTGGGCCAGATCCGCCTCTGCCAGATGGCGCACCGCGCCCAGCGCATTGTCCCCGTGGTGTTGCAGGCTGGCCGGATCGAGGCTCGCGAGGTCGTCCACCGCCGTGTGGTAGTGGGTCGGATTCTCCACGAAGGCGAAGTTCAACCCGTCCACGTCCGGCCGCGGCTTGAAGACGGTCAGGTCGGTGTTGTTCGGCAACATCTGGTAGATGGTCACGAACACCGAGCTGGTGACCGGCCGGGAGGCGCCGGCCGCGAAGAGCGGGATCATCCAGCCGTCGTTGCCGATCGACTCGAACATGAGACTCGGCCCGCGGGTACCGCGCGCCTCCAGGTTGAGGATGACCTTCACCTCGCGGGCGAGCGGCGAGTCGGCGAAGCCCTGCGCCCCCAGCAGGCCCGCCTCCTCGCCGTCGTTGAGCAGGATGATCACCGGATTCCTCGGCGGCGGACCGGCTTTGAGCGCCCGCGCGACCTCCAGCACCGCCGCCGTGCCGGACAGGTCGTCCGAGACGCCCGGGCCCGCCGGCACCGAGTCGTAGTGCGCCATGAGCAGGATCGCTCCGCCCTGGGCCGTTCCTTCCAGGCGCGCCACCACGTTCTCGGCCCGGCCGCAGCCGCTGAACCGCGAGACACAGGCGGCGGTCCGCTGTACCTCGGGGGCATAGCCGGCCGCGCGGAGGTGTGCCATCACCCGGTCGCGCACCGCGGCATTGGCCGGCGACCCGATCGGATGCGGGCGGCCGTCGCCCACCAGGTCGCGCAGCACGGCGAGCGCCCGCTCCCCCGAAAACTTGGTGGCCGGGGCGGACGCCGGCCGGGGCGGTGGCGGCTGCCGCCGCACCGCCACCACCCACAGGACGGAGAGCACCAGCAACAGCGCCACCACCAGCCCCCACCCTCCCCGGCCGGCCGCCCCCTCGCTCTGCATCAGATCTTCACCTTCCGGCTCACCAGGGTGACGTCGCCGTCCTGGAACGGCGCCGCCGTCGCCGGCCGCGCCTTCTGCAGCGCCTCGCCTCCCGGCGGCAGACCGTCACTCTGGTCCACCACCCACCACTCCTGCGCCGCGGAACCGGCCACGGCCTCGAAGTCCGCTCCTTGCGGCGCGACCGTGAGCACCCGGAAGAACGAGCCGCCGGAGCCGAAGCGGAGAAGCTCGACCGGATGGCCTGCATAGGTGATCGAATCGAGCTCCGCCTCCTTCGGGATGTACAGCGTCACCTCCCGCGCGCCCCGCGGCGAGGCCAGCCGCAGCTGCAGCCGGCGCTTGCCTCCCGGCATCGCGGTCTCTCCCAGCACGGTCAGCTCCGGGGCCGGCAGAGCCAGCGAGGGAGCGGGCGCCTGGAAGGCGGTTTGCCGCGGGAACCAGGGGAAGGGATTCTCCGGCGCCGCTCCGAACTTCGCGGCCTGCCGGAAGGACTGTGGGAAGGGGGGCGCCGAGAGCACGAGCCAGTGGCTCGTCCCCGCCGCGGTGTTCTGGTGGTACTGCACGGCGGCCGGCTGCGGCGAGCTCTCCGAGTAGATCGGCGACCCGGCCGCCAGACCGATTCCACCCAGGACCACGAGGAGGGAGGCGCCGACCACCAGCCAGCGCGCCGCCGGCCGTGCCGCCAGGAACAGGGGCGCGAGGCCGGCGATGAGGATCGCCCGCAGCACCGCGACCGGCACCAGCGAGCCCGTCCCCAGCGCGTCATAGAGCGGCAGCAGGACCGGGAACCAGAGGATCCCGCCGGCCAGCACCGGCAGCAGCACCGCGACGGCCCCGGTGGCCGGTGACCCTCCCCGCACCAGCGCCAGGCCGGCGATGCCGGCGATCAGGCCCGGGACGAGGAAGAGATAGCTGGCCCCCGGAGCGGCCACCGCGAGAGCCAGGCCGAAGAGCGCCCAACCGAGCCAGACGCCGGTGAACAGCCCCACCAGGCCGGGGCGCCGCCCCAGCTTGGGCAGCAGGAGGGCCGCCACCAGCACCGGCAGCGCCCAGAACGCGGCCACCAGGGGCTGCCAGCGGTCGATCCACGGCGCCGGCAGGAGTCCGCGCAGCAGCAGGGTCAGGGCGAAGGCGAAGAGGCCGGTCCCCAGGACCACCGCCAGGAAGGCCGCGAGCCCCGTGAGCATCCCGCCCGTGGTGACCGCCCGGCCGGACCTCCCCTTCCAGAAGACCACCAGCAGCAGCACCAGGACCACGATCGCGATCGGCAGCGTCCAGCCCTTCGGCCAGCGCACCACCGACCAGCCCAGGACGTCGAAGAAGACCGCATCCCCCTCTCCCCGGTGCGCCAGGTCCGCCTGCGCCAGGTTGCGCACCGCCCCCAGGGCATTGTCGCCGTGGTGCTGCAAGCTGGCCGGATCGAGGCTCTCCAGGTTGTCGAGCGGCGTGTGGTAGTGGGTCGGATTCTCCAGGAAGGCGAAGTTCAGCCCGTCGATCCCCTGCTTCCTCTTGAAAACGGTCAGGTCGGTGTTGTTCGGCATCATCTCGTAGATGGTCACGAACACCGAGCTGGTCACCGGCCGCGAGGTCCCCTGGGCGAAGAGGGGGACGAGCCAGCCGTCGTTGCCGATCGTCTCGAACATCAGGCTCGGCCCGCGGGTACCCCGCGCCTCCAGGTTGACCACCACCTTCACGCCGGCGGCGAGCGGGGAATCGGCGAAGCCCTGGGCTCCCAGGAGGCCCGCCTCTTCGCCGTCGTCGACCAGGATGATCACCGGATTCTTCGGCGGCGGTCCGGCCTTGAGCGCCCGGGCGGCCTCGAGCACCGCGGCGGTGCCGGCGAGGTCGTCCGAGACGCCCGGTCCCGCGCCGACCGAGTCGTAGTGCGCCAGGAGGAGGATGGCGCCGTCCTTGGCCGTCCCTTCCAGGCGCGCCACCACGTTCTCCACCTGGGCACAACTGGCATAGAGCGGCGCGCAGGCGATCTTCTGCTGCACCTCCGGGGCGTAGCCGTACTTCCGGAGCTCGGCCACCACCCGGTCGCGCACCGCGGCATTGGCCGGCGATCCGATCGGATGCGGGCGTCCGTCGCCGACCAGGGTGCGCAGCACGGCGAGCGCCCGCTCCCCCGAGAACTCGGTGGCCGGCGCGGACGCCGGCTGCGGCGCGGGCGGCTGCCGCCGCACCGACACCACCCACAGCACCGACAAGAGCAGCAGCAACGCCAGCACCAGCCCCCATCCTCCCCGGCCGTCCGCGCCCGGGCTCTTCGACTCGATCTGGTCCGCCATGGCCACCTGTCCTCCTCCCAAAAGGATTTCCTACGGATTCGCGAGCGGAGGGATTCTACTCCCGGTTGACGCCCGAGCCTTCGCTCCACTACCCTCGAACCATCATGGCCTTCGGTCCAGACGACCTCCTGCTCGGGCGGATCGCCCTGCACTACAAGCTCGTCACCCAGGAACAGCTCACCGCGGCGGCCGCCCGGCAGGAACAGGACGGCGGCCGGCTCGGCGAGATCCTCACCGGCCTGGGCCTCCTCACCCCGGGCCAGCTCGAAAAGCTGCTCGCCGTCCAGCGCGACTACCTGGCCAAGCAGCAGCAGGCCGCTCCGGCCCCCGCGCCGCCGCCCCCCAAGCTGAGCTGGCGGCAGTCCGAGCACCGCCTCGACGCCATCCTCACCGCCGCCGTGCTGCGGCGGGCGAGCGACGTCCACGTCCACACCGCCGCGCCGCTCAAGATGCGCATCAGCGGCCGGCTCGAAGAGATGGAGAGCGATCTGCTCGACGCGGCGACCGCGAACGAGATCATCCGCCAGGTGCTGACCCCGGAGCAGATCGGCGCCCTGGACGCCCACGGCCAGGTCGACTTCGCCTACACCATCCCCGGCATCGGCCGCTTCCGCAGCAACGCCTACCGGCAGCAGCGCGGCCTCGACGCCGTCTTCCGTGCCATTCCGCCCGAGCCGCCGACCCTCGCCGACCTCGGCCTCCCCGCCACCCTGGCCCGCTTCTGCAACTACCACCAGGGGATGGTGCTGGTGACCGGCCCGGCCGGCTGCGGCAAGTCCTCGACGCTCGCCGCCCTCCTGCGCATCATCAACGAGGACCGGCACGACCACATCATCACCGTCGAGGACCCCATCGAGTACATCCACCGCTCCAGCCGCTGCGTGGTCAACCAGCGCCAGGTCGGGCGCCACACCGGCTCGTTCGCCCGTGCGCTCCGCGCCGCCCTGCGCGAAGACCCCGACGTCATCGCGCTCGGCGAGCTGCGCGACCTGGAGACGATTTCGCTCGCCCTCACCGCCGCCGAGACCGGCCACCTGGTCATCGCGACGCTCCACACGAGCAACGCGATCCGCACGATCAACCGCATCCTCGGCGTCTTCCCGCCCGAGCAGCAGGACCAGATCAAGACCATGGTCTCGGAGTCGCTGCGCGCCGTCGTCTCCCAGCGGCTGGTCAACCGTGCCGACGGCCAGGGGCGCATCCCCGCTCTCGAGATCCTCGTCTGCAACAAGGCGGTGGGCAACCTGATCCGCGAAAACAAGACCTTCCAGATCCGCTCGGTGCTGCAGACCGGCGCCGCCCAGGGGATGTGCCTGCTCGACGCCTCCCTGGCCGACCTCGTCAAGAAGGGGACCATCACCGCCGAGGAAGCGGCCCGCCACGCCGAAGAGCCGGCCAAGTTCCTCGCCCCGAAACCGCCCGCCCCCACGGGAGCCCCGCATGGCCCGGCTGCATGAGCTCTTCCACTACCTGCGCGACAACAAGGGCTCCGACCTCCATCTCGCGGCCGGCCTGGAGCCCCGCATCCGCAAGCACGGCGCCCTGGAGCCCGTGGCGGGCTGGTCCACTCTCTCCCACGAGGATCTCTGCGACATCCTCCGCGAGATCGCCGCCGAGGAGGACTGGGAGGAGTACGAGCGTACCGGCGACCTCGACTTCGCCTACGGCTTCGAAGGCGTCGCCCGCTTCCGCGCCAACTACCTGCGCCAGGAGAACGGCGCCGGCGCGGTCTTCCGGATCATCCCGGAGGAGATCGTGCCGCTCGAGAAGCTGAACCTGCCGAAGGCGATCGAGACGCTCGCCCACCTGCAACAAGGGCTCGTCCTGGTCACCGGCCCCACCGGCTCCGGCAAGTCGACCACCCTCGCCGCCATCATCGACCGGATCAACACCTCCTACGCCAAGCACATCGTCACCATCGAAGACCCGGTCGAGTTCGTGCACAAGAGCAAGCGGTCCATCTTCTCGCAGCGCGAGGTGGGGGCCGACACCGAGAGCTTCGGCTCCGCCCTCCGCGCCGCCATCCGCCAGGACGCCGACGTCATCCTGGTCGGCGAGATGCGCGACCTGGAGACGATCGCCCTCGCCGTCACCGCGGCCGAAATGGGTGCCCTGGTCTTCGGCACCCTGCACACCAACGGCGCCGCGAACACCATCGACCGCCTGATCGACGCCTTCCCCGCCGACGAGCAGGCGCAGATCCGCACCACCCTCTCCGAATCCGTCGCCGGCATCGTCTCGCAGCTCCTCCTGCGCACCGCCGACGGCCAGGGGCGCTGCGCGGTCAACGAGATCCTGCTCAAGACCTCGGGCCTCCCCAACGTCATCCGCGAAGGCAACACGCCGATGATCACCACCATCATCCAGGGCGGCAAGAACGCCGGCATGCAGCTCATGGACGACGCCCTCATGGAGCTCATCGAAGCCAAGCGCATCACCGCCCGCGAAGCCTTCATGAAGGCCGCCAACAAGGCCCGCTTCGAGGGGATGGTCAAGGACGAGGAGGAGTAGGGGGAACGCCTTGACGTCCAGATCGAGATCAGACCACAAGCCCCGAGAAAGACGTCACTGGATCTTCGATCGCCGCTCGGCCAGCGGTTGCGCCCGGATTCTCGCAGAGGCTGGGAGCAGCCTGGGTCCAGATCTACGTTGGGCGATTGCGCAGAACTGGAAGATGGACCATCGGGTGTCTCGTGAGCGAGAGACCGGCGACCTTCGGAGACGCCTCCGGGGCGTCAAAGAGCTGGACGACTGGTGGCAACATCGCGGTCGCTACTTCCTGGAAGAAATCTGCCTGTCGAGCGACTCTGCTCTCGCTGAGTGCTCTGCCTATCTCCGCTCCACAAATCTGAGCAACCGCATCGTCAGAGTTCCCGGATTCGAGCGGCTCGTTCATGTGGGCTCACTGAACGCCACGCTCCGGTGGTTGTCTTGGACCTCCCAGTGGTCGGATGTGCGCAGAAAGCTGCGGCATGAATCAGGTGTCCGCCTTGCCGATCGGCCACCAGGTGTCCTGGATGGCGACTGGCTCGACCGGCAGTTGGATGCCGTTGCCAAGGGCCTGGGTGCGCGAGGGGAGGACGCCATTCGCCGGGTTGCGGGTTTTCTCGCGGATGCCTCGGGCGAGTCGGAGCCTCCGTGGTGGGCATGCTTCTCCGACGAGATCCGGGGCGTGCTCAGCTCGGGTACCGCCGCCGGCTTGTGCATCGCCCTGGGGCTCGGACACCGGCGGCCGGGAGAGTGGCTGATGGCTTGGGAATACCAGGTAGAACATGTTGAGCCCATCTTCCGGCCAACCGTGCTGGAGGCGAACGACTCGGCCTATCACCACCCCTCTCCACCAGGCTACACCTTCGGGATCACCATGCCTCTGAGGCCGGGAGCCAGGGCCTGTCGGGAAGTGCTCCACCGCCCCCTGCGAGGAGACCAGGCTGCCGAGCTCTGCACCGGGAGGCTTCTGCAAGTGGAAGATTTCGCCATCCCAGACGACACCAAGGCTCTTGCCGCACTGCGGTCTTCCATGCGAGGCATCTTCTGCGAGAATCTCCTCGGGCCGGTTCGATCTCCTGGTTCCGGCGCCATGGCCTTTTCTCACGATGAGACACAAGCATCCTGCCCTTCACGCCCTCTCTGACTCTCTGGCGGCTGTTGTCGCCGCTCAGGACGAGAAACGATTGCGTGAGCTCCTCCAGGGGCGCGCACTTCCTGCTCTGGGTGGAGGCCTGCCGGCCTCGGAGATCATCCGGCAGGCCCTGTACCAGGCAACCAAGGCCCATTCTCTCGCCCGAGGCTTGGCCGCTCTCCTCGCCCGCATCGTTTGTGCGGAGGCGCAAACGCTTCGCAAGAAGCGTTCCGCTCTGGGCGCAGACCGCCGCAGGCTCCTGCTCGATTCTCTCAGGCTTGCGGCAGAGCTCCCCGCACAGGCGGATCTCTCCCATGCTCTGCGGGATTTCCTGTCGGCGGTGCAACACTTGGCCGCGACCGAGAGATTTCAATTGTGTGCCGGTCCTCACTGCCTGCCGCTCTGGGAGGCTCTCTCGTACCAGCAGACAGATTCTTCGTTGGAGGCCGCCTGGCTGGATCTTCTTCAGGGTTCTCCCGAAGGCGAGGAATGGACCCCTGGCCGGCGGACCCTCCTGCTCATCGCATGGAGAGGGCTTCTGTGGATTCCGCCCCCCGAACCGAACCCTGCCCGAGGTGAGGTCGTGAGCTTTGATCGCGTCGAAACCGGGCTCCTCGCTCTGGCCGCAGCCGTTCGCGGGCACGAGGAGGCCGGAGATCTGCTGCGAGAGGCGCTGGAAATTCTCCGTGACACTTTTCCCCGCTCTGCCGAGTTTTGGGAGGAGAACCTGCGACCCCGAATCGGGAGCTGGCCGGAGGATCTCCGCGAGAAGGCCCTGGAGGTCTGGCCGGGCCTGCATTCGCACAACGCGTCTGCACATGGCTCAGGCGGAGATGCGATGAATGACCTCGGCCAGCGTTTGACCCAGGAACAGGAGTTCGTGGCGAGCCTGCGGCCGGAGACGACCGTCGCCGCCTTGAATGCCGCCTTGAATGCCGCCGTCGACCGCTCGGCCCCGGTGCTATCGGGATCGGCTCTGGCGACCTCGACCTGCCCCCTCAGCTCGACGGTGCGACCCAGCAGATCCTCAAGGACCTCCAGTAGTCGGCATCAGGGCTCGTAGCGGCCGAGACGGGGCAGGTCCTTCACGCCGGCTCC
>Ga0209682_10000059_pt1 | contig 32706 bp, 26 predicted proteins | sample DOMMetBare2Fresh_2_FD_187471 | JGI IMG/M metagenome (GOLD analysis project Ga0209682, IMG submission 187471) | Wetland sediment microbial communities from St. Louis River estuary, USA, under dissolved organic matter induced mercury methylation -... | ecosystem: Environmental > Aquatic >... | reverse complement strand
GAACGCGAACACGCCGTAGATCCAGCCGGCCGAGCCCAGCAGCAGCAGCCAGGACAACCCGACCAGCGCGGCGGCGTGTGCAAGCACCGCGTGCGCCGCGACCTGGTCGCCCTTGACGACCGGAAGCATCGGCACGCCTGCAGCGGCGTAGTCGTCGCGACAGACGATCGCCAGGCTCCAGAAGTGCGGCGGTGTCCACAGCAACAGGATCAACGCCAGCAGCCAGACCTGCGGCGAAAGCTGTGGCGAGACCGCGGCGGCGCCGGCCAGCACGGCGAAGCTGCCGGATGCGCCGCCGATCACGATGTTCCACCAGGTGCGGCGCTTGAGCCACACGGTGTAGACGATCGCGTAGAAGAACGCGCCAAGAAACGTGAAGAATGCCGCCTGCGCGTTCATCGCGTAGCCCACGCTGGCGACACCGAGCGCGACGACCGTCGCGATCACGGCGAGCCACAGTGGCCCGCGTGCGAGTCGCCCCGTCACGAAAGGCCGCATGCGCGTGCGACGCATGCGCGCATCGAGATCCGCTTCGTAATACTGGTTGAAGGCGCCCGCTGCCGCAGCGGACAGCAACACGCCGGCAAACAGGATCGCGAGTTGTGCGCCGCTGAGCGCAGTGCCCGGCTGCAGCGCAGCACCGGCCAGCGCCGTCACGGCGATCACGATGCCGATGCGCAGCTTGAACAGGCCGAACAGCAGACGAAGCGTGACCGGCAGCGATATCGCGCGAGCGGAGGAGACTGTGGTCGACATGGTTGGGCTCCTTGCTTTTTTCCTCCCTCCCCCTTTTATGAGGGAGGGAGGTCAGGTCAACTCAAGCCCCACACCGTTGACAGATACTTCCAGTTGACGAAGTAGTACAGCACGAACGCGGCAAGGAACACAAGCGCGAAGACGAAAGTGCCGGGTGCTGCGAAACCCGCCGTACCGTGGCCCGTCAGCGCGGCCGAGACCGGCATCTTCAGAACCGTCCCCTGGCCTGAGTACGCGCCGGCGTCCAGGCGTTTGCCCACCAGCAGCGATCCGACCGTGATCAGGATGTAGGAGACGCCGCCGATGATCGCGACCAGACCTGACACGCCGACGATCGCCAGCATCAGCCACGCGGTGCCCGGAAACTCGTACGGCAGTGCGGCGCCGGCGAACGTGATGTCCCAGTGCCGGCGCGGTACGCCGAGCGTGCCCGCGCCCATCATCGCCAGGCAGAACACGCCCATGCCGAGACCGAACAGATACGGCTGCCACTTCGCTAGCCCCGGCAGGATCATCTCGCGGTTGAACAGCGTCGGGATCAGGAAGTAAGTGATCGACATGAACGCGAGCGTGGTGCCGATCACCACCGTTGCGTGGAAGTGGCCGGGCACGTAGATCGTGTTGTGAATCAGCATGTTCAACTGCTCGGTGCCCATCATCACGCCCGAGATGCCGCCGAGGAAGCCGAAGCCGAGCAGCGAGATGAACATGCCCGAGAACACCGGGTTGCCCCACGGCGCCTTGCGGATCCACTCGAACAGACCCTTGGTGAAGCCCTTGCCGCGCTGTGCGACCTCGATCGCGCCCGGTACGGTCAGCCCGTGGATCATCGATGCCAGCACCGCGAGGTACATCGCATAGCTGGTGTTGAAGACTTTCCATTCGGTGCTCAGTCCCGGGTCGGACAGCAGGTGGTGCGCGCTGGCCAGTTGCAGGAACAGGATGTACAGCACAAAGGCCATGCGCGAGACGCGCTCGCTCATCGGCTTGGCACCGAACACGATGGCGGCGATCGCGTACCAGACGGCGACATGCGCGCTGACGTTGATCTGCTGCGAGCTGTGGCCGAACGCCCACCATATCGTGCGGTACATCAGCGGGTCAATGTAGTGGACGTAGCCAACCGACCACAGGAAGGTCGGGATCAGGATGATTGCCCCCGAGGCGATCGTGAAGACCGCGATGATGGCGGCCGTCATGGCACCGAATGTCACGAGCGGAATCGAGCCCTCGTAGGTCGCCTCGGCCTTGGCCACCACCAGCGTGCCGAAGAAGATGAAGCAGCCGATCAGCGCGCCAACCGCGAACAGGATCAGCCCGAGATAGAACATCGGGTTGGCCGGCAGCGGCACGTAGGACGTGAACATCACCGTCGAGTCGCCTTTGAACACGGCGACGTTGTTGATGATCGCGCCGCCCAGCATCAATGCGAACGCGACCCAGCCCAGGTTGGGTGTCGCCAGCCGCGAGCGCAGCAGTGTGGACGAGCAGAAGTACAGGATCGCGATCTCGAAGAAGATGATCCAGAACGCGAGCATGTCAAGCCCGTGCGCCGTGAGCACCATGTAGAAATTCTCGGCGTCGATCAGATGGATTGCCTGCCAGCGCGTCAGCAGCACCAGCAGCGCCAGGACGCCGCCGACCAGCAGCGCGACCACGGCCGCCACCGCATTGGCCTTGATCAGGCCTTCGGCGGACTTGTGGAACTGCAGCCCCGTGCGCGGGCAAATACGGAACTCGGTTGTATTGGCCATGACCGTCCCCTATTGCGTCACGTACAGCTTGGAAACCATCTTGTGATGGCCGATGCCGCAGAACTCGTTGCACAGGATCGCGTAGGTGCCGCTTCGGTTGGGCGTGATCGTGACCACGTGTTCATAGCCCGGCAGCACCTGGATGTTGATGTTCTCCGGTTGCAGCGAAAAGCCGTGCTGATAGTCCATCGCGGTCAGATGCAGCCGGTAGGTCTTGCCCTGCTGCAGTTCGAGGATCGGCCACCATGCCCACAGGCGCGCGATCAGGAAAACGTCGGCACCGGCCGGCGGCTTCACCACCGGAATCTTCTCGTCGGTCTCGGTGCGCACCGTGTACTTGGCCACCATCTCCTCGGCGGCCTTCTGGTACATCGCCGGCTTGACGCGATAGGTCTCGCTCGACAGGTTCTGCTTACCGTAGACGTGCCAGTACGGCATCATGAAGAACATGATGAGGCACCAGGCAAAGGCAATCACGATCCAGAACAATTCGTCCTTGTGGATCGGCTGCTTCCACCAGACGCGTTGTGCAGGCGGTTGAATTGCGCTCATCGCATGCGCTCCCGGAAGTTATTTCGCCAGCGGACTGATCGGAATGCCCACGATTTCCATCACGCCCCAGACGATGTAAAGCACTGTCGGCAGCGCGATGCCCAGGAACAGCAACAGGAACGGGTTGTCGAGCATCATCTGAAACGCGGGGATGCGCTCTTCCGCAGCGGCCCCTTTTGACTTTTCTTCCATCGCTTCCTCCCGGGTGAACAACCGATCGCACCCGCGGCGGCGGGCCGCAGGGTTTCGGTAGCGGGCAACCTTACGCAGCGTCGCGCGGAAAAAAATTGATACGCCTTAAGCATTCCGGATCTGGCCTGCGGTTGCTGCAGCGCATCCCGGATGGACGCGCGTTCACCATGTCGTTCGATGATTCAAGTTAAACCGCATCCGCGGTCGCGCCCGTAGCGTTGCGTGATTCCGGAACCCGACGCCGCCACGTGCTCAAGACCATTCACTCCGCCGGCCAGCGCGTGATCGTGCGCATGGACAGCGTGTTCAATCGCATCTTTGGCGATGCGATCAATCCGCTGTACCACCTGGGGGCGATCAGCTACTTCATGTTCTGGGTCGTGGTGGCGAGCGGCTTCTACGTCTATGCGTTCTACGAAACCGGCGTCGATACCACCTTTGCGTCGGTCGAGCGCCTGACGCACCAGCAGTGGTGGGCCGGTGGCGTGATGCGCAGCCTGCATCGCTACGCATCGGCCGCGATGGTGCTGACGATGCTGCTGCACCTCGCGCGTCACTTCTTCTTCGACCGCTACCGGGGCTTTCGGGCGTTTTCGTGGCTCACCGGCATTGTGGTGCTGTGGCTCGTCTACGTCTCCGGCGTCAACGGCTACATGCTGCCGTGGGACCGACTGGCGCAGTACACCGTGGTGACCACCGCCGAATGGTTCGATGCGCTGCCGGTCTTCCGCGGCCGGCTGGTGCGCAACTTCATCCTGCCCGAGGCGATCACCGATCGCTTCTTCTCGCTGCTGCAGTTCCTGCACATCGGCATTCCGCTCGTGGCGTTGGCGGCCTTGTGGGTGCACACGCAACGCGTGCCGCGGGCGCGCACGCTGCCGCCGCGCGCGCTCGCGTTCGGGCTGATGGCAATGCTCATGGGGCTGTCGCTGCTCAAACCGGCGGTGAGCCAGGGCGCGGCCGATTTCGCCACGCAGCCCAGTCGGCTTGATCTCGACTGGTTCTATCTGGCGCTGTATCCAGTCGTCACCCGCGGTCATGCGGCTGCGCTGTGGATGGTGGTGGCCGGCGCCACGGTTCTGTTCGCGCTCGTCCCATGGTTGCCGCCGCCCAAGCGCGGCGCGGTGCGCGCCTGGCAGATGACGGTGCACCCGGGAAACCGCACGGTGCCGGTCCGCCCCGGTGAGACGCTGCTCGATGCCGGACTGCGCGGTGGTGTGCCGTTGCCGTTCGAGTGCCGGTCGGGCGGTTGCGGTGAGTGCCGTGCAAAGGTGCTGATCGGGGATGTCGACCCAGGCGTGTATCAGCCTGCCGCACTGACCACGCAAGCGCGTGCGCGCGGCGACGCCTTGCTGTGTTGCGCCATCGCGCTGAGCGACGTTGAAATCGAACTGGAGGAGGGCGCGGCCGCGCGTGAAGAGCCGCTGTCGGTCTACCACGCCAGCGTCGAGAAGCTTGAACGACTGGCGCCAGACGTGATGGCGCTCACGCTGCGCCTTCACCCCGGCACGCACATCACATACCGGGCCGGGCAGTACATCAACATCCTGCTCGATGACGGGGCGCGCCGCGCGTATTCGTTTACCGAGCGCAGCGGCACGACCGACCGGATCGACCTGCACGTGCGCCGCATTCCCGGCGGGCGTTTCACGACTCATGTATTCGAGCGGCTGCGGGTCGGCGACCGGATGCGCTTCGAAGGCCCGCTGGGCGAAACGGTGTTGCGCGAGGGCGAGCATCCCATCATCTTTGTCGCCGGTGCGACCGGGTTCGCGCCAGTCAAGAGCCTGCTCGAAGAGGCGTTCGCGCGTAGTGAGCCGCGTCCGCTCCACCTGTACTGGGGTGTGCGCAAACGTCGCGACCTTTACATGCTGGATCTGCCGCAGCAGTGGGAGCGCCAGCACACCAATTTCCACTTCGTTCCCGTTCTGTCCGAGGCCGGGCCGGAGGACGAGTGGAGTGGCCGCACCGGGCTGGTCCACGAGGCGCTGCTGGAGGATTTCCCGGATCTCGCCGGTCACCTCGTCTATGCGTGCGGGTCGATGCAGATGGTGGAGCACGCCCGCCCGGCGCTGCTGGCGCACGGACTGGACGAGGCATCGTGTCTGTCGGATGCGTTCACGTCGCAACGCCCGGAGGCCGTATCACCCGGACAACCTTGATCGCCATCAAGGAGGCGCTCCGTATGGCGGTTAGCTTCGCGTGTACGGCGTTGCCGCGCTAATAGGAGAAGGAAGCCCCACGTGTTCAGCCAGCCGGTGAGAAGCGTTATGGAGCGGCGCAAGCTGCTGATTGCTACGCCCAAGACGCCCGTGAGCAAGGCGGCGATGATGATGGCGGATCAGCAGGTCGGCGCTATTGTGGTCGTCGAAGACGAACACGTGGTCGGGATCTTCACCGAGCGCGATGCGCTGTTCCGCGTCATTGCGCGTGGGCTGGAACCGAAGGACACGCTGCTCGCCGATGTGATGACGCCCGCGCCAAAAACCATCACGCCCGACAAATCCTTCGGCCTCGCAATGCTGGTGATGCACGAGAATGGCTTTCGGCACCTGCCGGTCATCGATCAGGGCAAACCGATCGGGATCGTATCGGCACGCGACGCCCTGGATCCGGACCTGGAGGAGTTCGTCGCCGAGGAACGGCGGCGCAAGCACATCGAGGAAACGCGGTAGGTCACCCGCGACGCGACGGGGCCAGACCGATCAGCGTCACACGCCGAGGCCGGGCGAGCGCGTCAGGGCAACGGCAACGATATAGGCGAACACCACAAGCGCGGCGGCGAATGCCAGCGTGCGCTGGTTCGGCGTACGGCCGTATCGAAGCGCGATCGCCCCAAGCACGATGTAGCCGAGCAGCGCGATGATCTTTGCCAGCAGCCACGGTTGCTGGGTCGGCACCAGGCGCGCGAGCACGGCCATCGTGATCGCCGAGGCGAGCAGCACGGTGTCGACGATGTGCGGCACGATGCGCACGACGCGCGCGTTGTGCCAACTTGATCCGGCAAACATCAGCGCGCCGCGCGCGACAAAACCGGTGCCGCTCACGATCACGCAGGCGACGTGGATCGCCTTGAGCGTCGCGTACATGCCTCCTCAGCCGGGCCGGCCGTCGGCGCGTGCGCGCAGGTAGATCGACAGGTTGCGCGCCGCCCATGGCAGGAGCGCCGCGCACCAAAGCACGATCGCTGCCGGCGTCAGCCACGACGCCTGCGCCGGCAGCGCGTCGACCAGTACGCGCACCAGCACGGCAGCCTGCAAGGTCCAGAACAGCGACCAGGTCAGGTTGTCGGCGACCAACTGCCGGCCGCCATGACCCGCAGTCACGCGGGTGACCATTGCCAGCGTCACGGTGCCGAAGAACCCCATTGTCAGCGCGTGCAACGGTGCCAATCCGAGCGTCGCGCGTTCGATTCCGGCGAGCGCCACCGCGGTGTTCCACGCATACAGCGCGAACGCGATTCCGAGCCACAGGAAACCGAGGTGCAACATCGCCAGCAGCCGGTTGTGCAGGCTTTGCACCACGCCCCAGCGCCACGCGACGAAGAACAGCAACGCGCTAGCGGCGACGTCGACGAGCAGTCGCACCATGCTGAACGCGAAGGACGAGGTGGCGATCGCGATGACCGGCAGGACACCGTGCCCCAGCACGAGCCCGAGAAACGACCACAGCAGCCACAGCGGCCGCCACGCATCAAGGAACGGCACCACGCTCGCCGTGAAGAACGGAATCAGCCGATGTGCGACCGTAACGAAGACCGGAGCGACGAAGAACCAGGTCGTCAGCATCTCGGCCGAATGAATCCAGCGTGCGTCGAGCTGAACGACCCCGACCGCAAACACCAGCTGCGCCAGGGTCCCGAACGAGAAGGCTGTCAGCACCAACCGCGCATGCACCTGATCTTCGACGCGGCTCGCGCGTATCAGATGGCCGAAACGCCACAACAGCCGGGTCCAGGCGGCCGCGATCAACAGCGCGCCGGCGCATACCAGCAGAACGCTCGCGTGCGCGCCGGCCAGCGCCAGCATCAGTCCGGCGAGCGCCAGCGCGCCCGCCAACGCAACGTCGCGGGCGGCGGGCGCGATCACGTTCAGCCACTTCGGGCCCGCGGTGAACAGGAAACCGAACATGAAGAACGGCAGGAAACCGTTAAGCATCAGCCAGCCATGCATCCAGGCAGCCGGCAACTCGAGTGCGATCGGGCTGTCCGCGGTGCGCGCAACGATCTGCACCAGCCACCAGATCGAGGTGGCGACGATGCCGAGCATGCCGCTGAAGAAGAACAGCCGGTGCGGCGCGACCAGGAGCCAGCGTAGAGAGGGATTACCCGTCGGCGCGGAATGTTCCTGCACCAGTGGAATCGTCTTCTGCGTCATCGGTGACCGCTGTCGTACTCTCGCGGGAAGGCCGACACGAGCGGGCCGATGGCGACAAGCGTGTTCGTCAGCCGCAGGCCGGGCCCTGTGTCACCATCAATTATCGGCATGTGCTCAAACATCGGTGACCCGATGTCCTCATCGCCAGCGACGAGTTTCCAGATCGCGGCGGCCGCTGCGCTGATCCGCAGCGCGCAAAGCAAAGCCGCGGGGCATGCGAGCTCCGGCTTGTGCACGGCGGCCGCGGTCATGCCGGAACAGGTTCCGCCAGCAGCGCGCTGACCTTCTCGCGCACGGCGGCGATTTCGGCGATTGGCTTGTCAAGCAGAAAGGCGATCAGGTCGCGTACGGAACGGATCTGCGAACCGAAGGGCAGCTTCCCGGCGCCGCGGAAGAACAGCCCGTGCATCACATCACCGCGCAGCGCGGCAGCCAGCTGGTGATCGATGCAGAACTGGCCGATCTTGGCGATGCCGTCGCGCAGTCCGCACTGTGCCAGGCAGTCGAACGCCATCCGGCAGCGGGGCTTCGTTGCCGTGCGCTCGGCGAGCTTCGCCTGCAGCTTGGGCGCCAGCTTCAGATACCTATCCAGCCACGGCGTGCGCACGGCGCGCGCCGGCAGCCCGGCGACGCTGACGAACTCGACGATGTCTTCGGTCTTCGCTTCCACAAGCACACGCTTGAACTCGGGATGTGCGTCGCATTCCTGCGTAACCGCGAACGCGGTGCCGATCTGCGCCGCCGAGGCACCGAGCGCGAACAGGCTGCGCAAGCGCTGTGGCGTGTTGATGCCGCCGGCGGGGATCAGCGGCACACGATCCTCCGCGCCCAGCGCGCGCAGCAGTGCACGAGCCTCGGGAAGGACGTTCTCGAAATCGAATCGGGGGTCGTTCAGGTCCTCGATACGGGCGGCCCCCAGGTGGCCGCCGGCATGCTTCGGATGCTCGATCACGATCGCATCGGGCAACCGACCCTTGCGTTCCCATTTCTTCAGGATCAGTGCGATGCCGCGCGCGTCCGACAGAATCGGAATCAGCGCAACACGCGGAAAGTCCGCCGCGAGGTCGGGGAGATCGAGTGGCAGCCCGGCGCCGACCACCACCGCATCGATGCCGCTCTCGCACGCGCGCCGGATATAGGGCGCGTATTCCGCAACCGCGCGCATCACGTTCACCGCGAGCAGGCCCCGACCCTGAGCGATCTGGCGCGCGGCACCGATTTCGCGCTCGAGCGCTTCGAGATTTGCCGCGTTGATCGCGGCCTTGGTATCGGCTCCGGTGCCGAGGTGCGCGGTCCGCGCCATCAGGTCCGGATGATGACGGCGCAGATCGACTGACGACAGCGTGCCGACCGCATCGCATGCGGCCACGCTGCCCGCGAGTCGATGCGCGGACACGCCCACACCCATCCCGCCCTGGACAATGGGCAGCACCTCGCGGCCCGCGAGGTTCAGCAACGGCAGATCGCAGTTGATTTTCAGCACACGAATTGACACCAAAACGCGCACAGTGCCGTCCGTCGCGACGCCTGTCCTTGTGCGAGATCAAGCGAAACGCGATCCAGCAGATTCGGCGACCGTTGCCACCGCGAAAGTAAGGCCAGTTCAGGTCGAAATGTCACCAATATCGGGTATCGACCTCGCGCAGGGCGCAATTTCGCCCGCGGGTACTTCGGCCGGCTCGACGCGCCGAAGTGCCTCCGGCGAATCGCGCACCTGCAGCACGGCATCCGGGGCCAGTGGCGTAAGCAGATTCCGTCGCCTCGCGCTGCCGGCTGTGTCAGTTCGCGTGCGCATTGTCGTTGAGGGCCTCGTGCGCCAGCGCATGCGCGTACTCGCGCAGCGCGCGGCGCAATTTGCGGTCGGCCAGCAGCGTGGCGATCCGATCGGCGACGAATTCGAACGGCAGCAGATCGCCCGGCACGCGGCGTGTCACGCGCACGATGTGCACGCCGAAGCGCGTCTCGATCAGGGACGGCACGAGGCCGGCAGCGCCGAATTCCTCCAGCGCCTGCCAGAATTCGGGGACGACTTGCTCCCGCGTGAGCTGGCCAAGATTGCCGCCAAGCGCACCGGAAGGGCAGTTCGACCACTGCTTTGCGGCGTCCGCGAAATCGATCTCGCCGCGTTGCAGAGTGGCGAGCTTTTCTTGCGCGAAATCGCGCAGCGCCGGTCGGTAGGAGTCCCGCTGTGCCGCGAACAGGATGTGGTCGGCTTCGACCAGGGTGCCGGCCCGAAACGATTGCTGGTGCGCATCGTAATACTCACGGCATTCGGCTTCGCTCGGCGGTTCGACGTGCACCTCGCGATCCAGCAGCGCGTCGATGATTGCCTCTTCTGAATTGCCCTCTATGCGCAGCAAGCTGGCGCGCCCGAGCAGCGCAGAACGCGCTGCGCGCATCAGGGCCGTCGTGTCGGCGTGCATGCTCATCCCGGACCATGCGTCAGCGCCGCGAGCGCACGACCTGGTAGGCGCGGCCGAGGTAGGCGAGTGCGCCAAACCCGCTCCAGATGTGTACGAGGCGAGAGAACGGGAACACCAGGAAGATCGTCATCCCGAGCACGAGGTGCAGCTTGAACACCGGCGCCACATCCGACACGTAAGCGGCAGCGTCGGTGCGCAGCGTGAAGATGTGCTGCGCCCACGTCATCAGCTTGACCATCTCACCGCCGTCACGGTGCTGCCAGGATACGGTGAGCGAAAACAGCCCCAGCGCCAACTGGATCAAGAGCAGCCACAGAACGACCCAGTCCATCGACGTCGTGGTCGCGCGGATGCGCGGCTCACTGTAGCGACGCAGCATCAGGATCGCGAGCCCGGCCAGCATCGTGAATCCGAACAACCCGCCGGCGAGAATCGCCAGCATCTGCTTGGCCGGCGCTTCGACGCCGAGCGCATGCCACACCGGAATCGGCGTCAGCAGCCCGCCCAGGTGGCCGAAGAAGATGCCGAGGATGCCGATGTGAAAGAGATTCGACCCGAGCCGCAACTGGCCGGTGCGCAGCATCTGGCTCGATTCCGAACGCCACGTGTACGGCTCGCGGTCGAAGCGGATCAGGCTGCCGATCAGGAATACGGCGAGGCAGACGTACGGGTAGATCCCGAACGCGATGATGTTGAGCGAATTCATGCGGCTCTCCGGTGGATTTGGATCGCTTGCTCTTTTGGCTGCGCGCGCGATGATCCGCACGGCGACGGTGCGTCGAGAAAACTGACCGGCGCGTCCACCCACGCCGCGTCGATGGCTTCGGGCGTTGTGTCGTCGCCGTCGTCGTCTGTTGCGAGCGATGCGGCGGCGCCGGCGAGGTCGAGCAACACATCGAATACGGTCGCATAGACGCTGTTGCGCCGGGCGAGTGCGGCGTGGATCGACTGCAGGATATGCGCGATGTCGGCAAGCTGTTCGTGCGCGCCGGCATCATCGAGCAACGACAAATACTCAAGGAATGCCGGCAGGTAGTCGGGCAATTGTTCGGTTTCGAGTTCGACTCCCGCCGCGCGATACATCGCCAGCAGATCGACCATCGCCTGGCCGCGATCGCGCGAGTCGCCGTGCACATGCTCGAACAGGTTGAGCGACGTGCGGCGGCCGCGATCGAAGGTGTCGACGTAGAACTCCTGCAGGTCAAGGAGGTCGCCGTCCCGCAGGTGCGCGACCAGCGGCTCAACGGCGCTGGCGCAGGGACCCAAGGCCGATGCAGCTGCTGCGACCTCGTCCACGTTTGCATGCAACTGCTCGGAGGGATAGTCGAGCAGCGCGGCAAGAGCGCGATAGCCCAGGTTCATGCAACCTCCCTGATCGTGATGACCTTGCGCTTCGAACCGAACAGGCTGGGCTTGGCATCATTGCCGAACGAGAAGCCGCACGATCCCTTGAGGTCGAACGCGTTCTCCGCGTACTCGCGGTGCGTGGTCGGGATCACGAAGCGGTCCTCGTAGTTGGCGATCGCCATGATCCTGTACATGTCTTCGACCAGCGCCTGCGTCAGCCCCGCCTGTTTGAGCACCTCGATGCGATCGACGCCGTCGACGTGCCGCCCGCGCATGAAGATGCGCATCGCCAGCATGCGTTCGAGGGCGCGCGCCACCGGCGCTTCGTCGCCCGCGGTCAACAGGTTGGCGAGGTACTTGAGCGGAATGCGCAGACTCTGCACGTTCGGCAACTCGCCCGTCCAGTCGATCGCACCTGCCTCGACGCGCGCCTGCACCGGCGACAGCGGCGGGATGTACCAGACCATCGGCAGCGTGCGGTACTCAGGATGCAGCGGCAGCGCCACGCGCCAGTCGACCGCCATCTTGTAGACAGGCGACAGCTTGGCCGCGTCGAGCCATGCCCGTGGCACGCCGTCCGCGAGCGCCTGCGCGATGACGGCCGGATCGTTGGGATCAAGGAAAATGCCCAGCTGCGCGTCGTACAGATTCTTGTCGTGCTCAACTGAGGCGACCTGCTCGATCCGGTCGGCGTCGTACAGCAGCACACCGAGATAACGGATGCGGCCGACACAGGTCTCGGAGCACACGGTCGGCTGACCGGATTCGATCCGCGGATAGCAGAAGATGCATTTTTCCGCCTTGCCGGTTTGCCAGTTGTAGTAGATCTTCTTGTACGGGCAGCCCGACACGCACATGCGCCAGCCGCGGCACTTGTCCTGGTCGATCAGCACGATGCCGTCTTCCTCGCGCTTGTAGATCGATCCCGACGGGCACGACGCCACACAGGTCGGATTCAGGCAGTGCTCGCACAGGCGCGGCAGATACATCATGAAGGTCTTCTCGAACTCGCCGTAGACCTCCTTCTCCATCGCCTCGAAGTTGGCATCCTTCGAGCGCTTGGCGAATTCGCCGCCGAGGATCTCCTCCCAGTTCGGGCCCCACTCGATCTTTTCCATCCGCTGGCCCGTCAGCAGCGAGCGCGGACGCGCGGTCGGCGCCGCCTTCATCTCCGGCGCGCTTTGCAGGTGGTCGTAGTCGAAGTCGAACGGCTCGTAGTAATCATCGATCTCCGGCAGGTTCGGGTTGGCGAAGATGTTCATCAGGATGCGCGCCTTGCCGCCCTGCTTTGGCTCCAGCTTGCCGTCGCGCTTCCGCACCCAGCCGCCTTTCCACTTCTGCTGGTTTTCCCACTCTTTCGGATAACCGATGCCGGGCTTGGTCTCGACGTTGTTGAACCACGCGTACTCCATGCCGGGCCGAGTGGTCCACACGTTCTTGCAGGTGACCGAACACGTGTGACAGCCGATGCATTTATCCAGGTTCAGGACCATGCCGATTTGCGCGCGAACTTTCATGTCTGCACTCCAGAAGTCGTGTTCACCACAGAGACACAAAGATCACGGAGAAGGACGACACAAGCAAGTTCTCCATGTTCTCTGTGTCTCTGTGGTTCAAGTTGTCTCTACGCATTCGCGGCCGCAGTGGCCTGGGCCAGCGCATCCGGCGCCGGGGTGTCGAGCCAATCGACCTTCACCATCTTGCGCACGACGACGAACTCGTCGCGATTGGTGCCGATCGTTCCGTAGTAGTTGAAGCCGTAGGAAAGCTGCGCGTAGCCGCCGATCATGTGCGTGGGCTTGAGCACCGCGCGCGTAACCGAGTTGTGGATGCCGCCGCGCTGGCCGGTGATCTCCGAGCCCGGCGTATTCACGATCTTCTCCTGCGCGTGGTACATCATGCACATGCCGGCGTTGACGCGCTGGCTGACCACCGCGCGCGCGGCGATTGCGCCGTTGGCGTTGTAGAGCTCGATCCAGTCGTTATCGACGATGCCCACGCTCTTCGCATCGGCCTCCGACAACCACACCACCGGGCCGCCACGATTCAGCGTCAGCATGATCTGGTTGTCGGTGTACGTGGAGTGGATGCCCCACTTCTGGTGCGGCGTGATGAAGTTCAGCACCACCTCGGCGTTGCCGTTGGGTTTCGAACCCCTCACGCCAAGCGTCTTGAGGTCGACGGGGGGGCGATACACGCAGAAACCCTCGCCGAACGCGCGCATCCACGCGTGGTCCTGATAGAACTGCTGGCGCCCGGTCAGCGTGCGCCATGGGATCAGCTCGTGCACATTGGTGTAGCCGGCGTTGTACGAGACCTTCTCGCTTTCCAGCCCCGACCAGGTCGGCGATGAGATGATCTTGCGTGGCTGGGCCTGGATGTCGCGGAAGCGGATCTTCTCGTCTTCCTTATGCAGCGCCAGGTGCGCGTGTTCCTTGCCGGTGATCTTCGACAGCGCTTCCCAGGCCTTCACGGCGACGTGGCCGTTGGTCTCGGGCGCCAGCATCAGTATCACTTCGGCAGCGTCGATGTCGGTCTCGATCTTCGCCATGCCCTTGGTCGCCCCGTCTTCGGCAACCATGCCGTTCAGGTCCTTGAGCGCCTGCACTTCATCGGCCGTGTTCCACGCGATCCCTTTGCCACCATTGCCCACCTTGGTCATCAGCGGCCCGAGTGCGGTGAAGCGCTTGTAGGTGTTCGGGTAATCGCGCTCAACCACTGCCATCTGCGGGCCGGTCTTGCCGGGTATGAGGTCCACCTCGCTTTTCATCCAGTCCTTCACGTCGAGCGGTTGCGCGAGTTCGCTCGGCGTGTCGTGCATCGTCGGCGTCAGCACCAGGTCCTTTTCGATGCCGAGGTGACCGACGCAGACCTCGGAGAACTTCTTCGCGATGCCCTTGAAGATCTCCCAGTCGCTGCGGGCCTGCCACGCCGGATCGACCGCGCTCGACAGCGGGTGGATGAACGGATGCATGTCGGACGTGTTCAGATCATTCTTCTCGTACCAGGTCGCGGTTGGCAGCACGATGTCCGAATACAGGCACGTCGTGCTCATGCGGAAGTCGATCGTCACCAGCAGATCCAGCTTGCCCTGCGGGGCGGCGTCGTGCCACTTCACGTCGAGCGGCTTGGCTGCACCTTCTTCGCCGAGATCCTTGCCCAGCACACCATGGCTGGTGCCAAGCAGGTGCTTGAGGAAGTACTCGTGTCCCTTGCCCGATGATCCCAGCAGGTTCGAGCGCCAGACGAACAGGTTGCGCGGCCAGTTAATGGGATTGTCCGGGTCGAGGCACGACAGCTTCAACGTTCCGTCGCGCAGCGATTTGACGGCAAAGTCCTTTGGCTCCATCTGCGCGGCCGCCGCCGCTTTCGTCACCTGCAGCGGATTGGCCTGCAGCTGCGGCGCCGACGGCAGCCATCCCATCCGTTCGGAGCGCGCGTTGAAATCGATGAACGTTCCCGCGTAACGCGCCTTATCGGCCAGCGGTGAAAGCACTTCATTCATCGACAGTTTCTCGTAGCGCCACTGGTTGGTATGCGCATAGAAGAAGCTGGTCGAGTTCTGCTGTCGCGGGGGCCGGCCCCAGTCGAGCGCAAACGCGAGCGGTGTCCAGCCAGTCTGCGGGCGCAGCTTTTCCTGTCCCACGTAGTGCGCCCAGCCACCGCCGCTTTGTCCGACGCAGCCGCACAACATCAGCATATTGATCACGGCGCGGTAGTTCATGTCGCTGTGGTACCAGTGGTTCATCGCCGCGCCGATGATGACCATCGACTTGCCCCGCGTCTTCGCGGCGTTGTCGGCGAACTCGCGTGCGATGGTCGCGACCGCGGTGCGATCCACGCCCGTGATCTTCTCCTGCCATGCCGGCGTGTACGGCGCGTTGTCGTCGCAGGTCTTGGCAAGATGCTCGCCACCGAGCCCGGTATCGATTCCGTAATTGGCGACCATCAGGTCGTACACGGTGGCGACCAGTGTTTCCTCGCCATTCAACGTCAGTTTCAGCGCTGGCACGTTGCGCATCAGCACATCGTTGAATTCGCTGTGCGTGAAGTGCTCGTTGCGCACGCCGCCGAAGTAGGGGAACGCCACCGGCGCCACAACATCGTGTTTGCCTAACCTCGTCAGAGCAAGCTTCAGCGGGTTGCCGTCACGGGCGTCGCGTTCCTCAAGATTCCACTTGCCGACCTTGTCGCCCTGTTCGCCCCAGCGAAAGCCGATCGAGCCGTTGGGCAGCACGATCTGGTTCGTGGCTTCGTCGATCGCGACCGTCTTCCAGTCCGGGTTGTTGGCCTGCGCCAGTTTGTCGGCGAAATCGGAGGCGCGGACGAAGCGGTCGGCAACGTATCTGGCGCCGTCCTTCTTCAGCAGCACCAGCAGCGGCAGGTCGGTGTACTGGCGTGCGTACGCATCGAAGTACGGCACCTTCTTCTCGACATGGAACTCCTTCAGGATCACGTGCCCCATCGCCATGCCGAGCGCGGCGTCGGTGCCCTGCTTCGGATGCAGCCACACGTCGGAAAGCTTGGCAACCTCGGAGTAATCCGGCGTGATCGCGACCGTCTTCGCACCCTTGTAGCGGACCTCGGTGAAGAAGTGCGCATCCGGCGTGCGCGTCTGCGGCACGTTGCTGCCCCAGGCGATGATGTAGGTCGAGTTGTACCAATCCGCCGACTCGGGCACGTCAGTCTGCTCACCCCAGATCTGTGGCGATGATGGCGGCAGGTCGCAGTACCAGTCGTAGAAGCTCATGCACACGCCGCCGATGAGCGACAGATATCGGCTGCCCGCGGCGTAACTGACCATCGACATCGCCGGAATGGGTGAGAAGCCGATCACCCGGTCCGGACCATGTGCCTTGACCGTGTACGCGTTGGCGGCGGCGATGATCTCGTTCACTTCGTCCCACGAACTGCGGATAAAGCCGCCCAGCCCGCGCTTGCTCTGGTACTCGCGCCGTTTGGCGTCGTCCTGAACAATCGACGCCCACGCATCGACCGGATCCTTGTGCTTGCGTGCTTCGCGCCACAGCCGGATGAGGCGCCCGCGCACCAGCGGGTACTTCACACGGTTGGCGGAGTACAGGTACCACGAGTACGAAGCGCCGCGCGCACAGCCGCGCGGTTCGTGGTTCGGCATGTCGGGGCGCGTGCGAGGGTAGTCGGTCTGCTGCGTCTCCCACGTGACGATGCCGCCCTTGACGTAGATCTTCCACGAGCACGAGCCGGTGCAGTTGGTGCCGTGTGTCGAGCGCACGATCTTGTCGTGCTGCCACCGCTTGCGGTATCCGTCTTCCCAGCGCCGGTCCTCCTGCGTGGTGACGCCGTGTCCGTCGGCGAATGGCTGCCGGTCTTTGGTGAAGAAGAGCAGGCGGTCGAGGAAGTTGCTCATGAGTAGGTTTCTCCGAAAGACAGCACCGATACCCTCACGCCGACCCGCTCTCACTGATGTGGGAGCGGGAGTCTTGTTCCCTCGCCCCGATCACGGGGAGAGGGTTAGGGTGAGGGGCGCGTTTGAGGAATGTCACGGGTTCTTCACATACGCGTCGCGACGCAGGTAGAACCACCAGTTCAGGACCAGGCACAGTGCGTAGAAGATGGCGAAGCCGTACATCGCTATCTGCGGTGTGCCGGCCTTGATCTGATTGCCAATCACCAGCGGCGCGACGAAGGCTCCATAGGCGGCGATCGCCGAGGTCCATCCCAGCACCGGACCGGCCTGGGTGCGATCGAAGATGACGCCGATGGTGCGGAAGGTCGAGCCGTTGCCGATGCCGCTGGCCGCGAAGAGCACGATGAACAGCAGCATGAAAGGCAGGAAGTACTGCTCGGGAGTGGCCGAGCCGTAGGCGAGCAGCATCACGTAGCCAACCGCGATCGAGGCGACCACCATCAAAGCGGAAATCACCTGGGTGACGATCGACCCGCCGACCTTGTCGGAGATCCAACCGCCAATCGGGCGGATCGCCGCGCCGACGAAGGGGCCGATCCAAGCGTAGGTGAACGCCGATGGCGCGTTCGGATTCTTCACCGTGTGCGTCATCACGCCGGTCGCGTCGGGCACGTGGCTGATGCCGAAGATCACCGTGATCGACAGCGGCAGTGCCATCGAAAAGCCGATGAACGAGCCGAAGGTCACGATGTACAGGGCCGTCATCGACCAGGTGTGCTTGTCGCGGAAGATCGCGAACTGCTTGGCGATTCCTTCCTTCATCGCCCCGAATGCGGCGAGCCGCATCACCAGCAGCGCACTCACGACGTCCAGCGGAATCGCCACCCACATGCTGATGAGGCCAACGCCGGTCGGCGGCGGCAAGTACAGGTAGAGCCCGATGATCGCGGGGATAAACGCCAGCGTGTAAAGATAAGTGACCTTGGCAAACGCGACGATCGGATTGCCCGACGCGGGCGTAACCGTCTTCAGGTTGTTCATGCCGAACCAGCACAGGATCGACAGCGGTACGAGAGACAGCACCCATGCGAAGCCGGCGTTCTGGATCCAGGTCGGCGTGCCCGCGGTGATCTTGCCGAAGATCCAGCCGCTGTCTTTCGTCAACGTCATCGGCTCGCCGCCGAGCGCGCCGAACAACCCCACCGTCATCACGAGCGGAATCACGATCTGCATCGTCGTCACGCCGAAGTTGCCGATGCCGGCGTTGATGCCCAGCGCCGTGCCCTGCAGCCGCTTCGGAAAGAAGGTGCTGATGTTCGACATGGAGCTGGCGAAGTTGCCACCCCCGACACCCGACCACAGCGCCATCAGCTGGAATGCCCACAGCGGCCAGTCCTTGTGCTGCAGGCAGATGCCGGTGCCGATCGCCGGCGCGAGCAGCATTGCGGTGGTCAGGAAGATCGTGTTGCGTCCGCCGGCCAGGCGAATGAAGAACGACGCCGGGATGCGCATCGTCGCGCCGGAGATGCCAGCGATTGCGGTCAGTGTGAAAAGCTCCGCCTGCGTAAATGGAAAGCCAAGGTTGAGCATCTGCACGGTGATGATTCCCCACATGCCCCAGACCGCGAACGCGCACAGCAGCGCGGGCACCGAGAGGATCAGGTTGCGGTAGGCGATGCGCTTGCCGGTGCTGTTCCAGAACGTTTCGTCTTCCGGACGCCAGTCGACGATGTCGCCGGCCAAGGAATGCTTCGGCGCAGCAGTAGTGCCGGGCTGAACTGCACTCATGGTCTTCTCCCCTGGTTTGAGTCTCTGCGTCAGCGGGCCGCGGATTCGGTCGCGTGCCCGGACACCACGTCGACGGTGCGCATTTCGGTCCGGTACATCCAGATCAGCGATACCCAAACCACGCCGTACATCAGCATGAAAGCGCTCGAGCGGATGCCGGTCAGATCCTGCAGCGCGCCGAACATGATTGGCAGCACGAAGCCGCCGAGGCCGCCGGCGAGGCCCACGATGCCCGAGATCACGCCGATGTTGTGCGGATAGTCGTCACTGATGTATTTGAAGACGCTCGCCTTGCCGAACGCCCACGCCACGCCGATGGCAAACATCAGTGCAGTGAAGGTCCAGACGTTATGTGCGAGCGTGAAAGTGATCGGGCCATTGATCGTCTGCACCGTGTAGCTGGTGGCCGGATACGACAGCAGGAAGAGGCAGATCCAGCTCACCCACATCACCCACCACGTGAGCTTGTGCGCGCCCCACTTGTCGGACAGCCAACCCCCCACCGCGCGCAGCACGCCGCCAGGAAGGGAAAAGCATGCGGCCAGCAGTGCGGCCACGCGGATATCGAGCCCGAACTCGCCCACGTAGTACTGCACCATCCAGAGCGAGAGCGCGACGTAGCCGCCGAACACGATCGAGTAGTACTGGCAGTACTTCCACACGGTCGGGTCCTTCAACGCCAGCAGTTGCTGGCGCCAGGTGATGCGGCTGTCGACCAGGTGCTTCGGGTCGGAGTAGCTGAACATCCAGAACGCGAGCGCCATCACCAGCATCGCAATCGCATAGACCTGCGGCACCAGGGTCCAGCCGAAGGCCACGACCAGTGCGGGCGCCACGAACTTGTTGACTGCCGCACCTGAGTTGCCGGCGCCGAACACGCCCATCGCGAAGCCCTGCTGTTCCTTCTTGAACCAGCGCGCCACGTACGGCGTGCCGACCGAGAACGAGCCGCCCGCGAGTCCTATGAACAGGCCAAGCACCAGGTACTGCCAGTAGGCGGTGGCGTAGCTGATGAGCCAGATCGGGATGACGGTCGACAGCATCAGCACGAAGAGCACGATGCGGCCGCCGTACTTGTCGGTCCACATGCCGAGCGGCACGCGGATCAGCGAGCCGGTCAGCACCGGCGTGGCCGTCAGGATGCCGAACTCGGTGGCGTTCAGTCCCAGCGTCTTCTTGATCGGAATGCCGATCACCGCGAACATCATCCACACCGCGAAGCACACGGTGAAGGCGAGCGTGCTGGAGATCGCCACCGACCACTGTTCCTTGCGCAGATGCGGGGCATGGATATGCGGAAGATGGGCGGCGACGTTGGCCATGGTGCGATCCTCTGTGAAATAAGCTAGCGAACCGGCGAGAGGATGGCGGTCCAATCGACTCGTCGACTGACGCAGGTCAAGCGCGGGGGCGAACGCGCCAACGGAGATCGGCGGTCTACTCACTGCGAGGTAGGCGCGCCGCACGCGCGCTATCGCGGACGGAGTAACCCCTCGAGTAACACCGTTTGACCTTGATCAGCCGCTTGACCCATCGAATAGATACCGTGCCCGAGTACTTCGCCGCCATCTGATTGCCATGAGCCTGCGCCAAAGCTGGAACCGGTCGACGCTGCTGCGCGTCAGCACGGTGCTGGGCGTGATCACGATGCTTGCCATCGCGGTGGTCATCACGGCCTCCGTCTTCACCGAGCAGTCAGCCGGCAAGGGTGCAGCGATCAACATCGCCGGATCGCTGCGGATGCAGTCGTATCTGCTTGCCACCCGCGTCGCGGCCTCGGATGTCGATCCCCTCGAGCGCCAGCGCCTTATTCGCAGCGAGGTTGAGGCATTTGAGACACGGCTTGCAAATCCGCAGCTGCTTGCAGCGCTTCCGGGGTTGGTGACGGGGACAAACGGGGAACTGGCACGCACGCATCAGCGCATCGCAAACCAGTGGAATGAGCAAATCAAGCCACTGGCGCTGCGTGCTGCGGACGACGGCAGTGCGCGAAGCGCGTTGCTTGAGCGCATCCACGGCTTCGTCGCCGCGATCGATCGTTTCGTGATGCAGCTGGAAGCCGATCTTGAGTCGCGCATCCACGGGCTGCAGGTCGCGCTCGGCACGGCACTCTTCATCACGCTGGTGCTGGTGATCAGCGCAGTGTTTCTGCTTGATGTCGAGGTGTTCCAGCCGGTACGCGATCTGGTGCGCTGTGCGCAGGCGGTCCGCAAAGGCAACTTCGCCGCGCGTGCCGAAGACACCGGCCCCGACGAACTGGGGCAACTGGGTAAAGACTTCAATCACATGGTGGAGGAACTCGGGCGGCTGTACGGCTCCCTGGAGGAACAGATCGCGGTCAAGACGGCCGATCTCGAACAGAAGAACCGTTCGCTCGCCCTGCTGTACGAGACCACGCGCGAGCTGGCACACCCACCGCTTCGGCGCGAGGCGCTGCAGCGCGTGGCCGAAAGCGTGCGCCGGGTGCTTGCCGTCGAAGGCGTCGTCATCTGCGCGCGCGATGCACAGACGCGCGGCGGATTTCCGCTCGCGAACGCGGAAACCACACCTGGCCGCACCTGCGATCTGGTGCGTTGCGAGGGATGCGAGGATGCGACGCGCGTTGTCTGGCACAACGCCGACAGCGAGCGTGGGCCGGCATGCATCGTGTCGATTCCGCTGCTCGACGGTGAGCGCAGCTTTGGCGTGATGCCTTTGACGCTGCTCGCTGGTCAGGAGCTGACGCCGGCGCAGGTCGAGCTCGCTCAGGTGGCCGGGCGCCACATCGCCGCGGCGCTGGCGGCGGAGGAAAGCCGCGACGAACACCGCCGTCTTGCGCTGCTCGAAGAGCGCTCAGCGATTGCGCGCGAGCTGCATGATTCGATTGCGCAGTCGTTGTCGTACGCCAAGATCCAGCTGGCGCGGCTGTCGGCGCTGGTGGGGAAGGGGGGAGACGCCGGCAGCGGCGAAACGCGCGAGGTCGTTGATGAACTGCGCACCGGCGTATCCACCGCTTACCGGCAACTGCGCGAGTTGCTGACAACATTCCGGCTGCAGCTGGCCGGCAAGGGATTGCGCAGCGCACTGGCGCAGGTGGTCGACGATCTGCGCTCACGTACCGGACTCGAGGTCGAACTTCACGATGAACTGGTTGGCATCGAACTGTCCGCGAACGAACAGATCCACGTGCTGCAGATCGTGCGCGAGGCGCTCGCCAACCTCGAACAGCACGCGCGTGCTGCGCATGCCTGGGTGCGCATTGCGCGACTTGGCGACGAAGACGGTGGCGCGATCGAGGCCTGCGTTGAGGATGATGGAATCGGAATCGGGGCTGCCACCTCGCCACGGCATCACTTCGGCTTGTCGATCATGCGCGATCGGGCCCGCGCGCTCGGCGGGACGATTGACATCGGGCCGCGCGCGCCGGCCGGGACGCGCGTCAGCCTGCGCTTCGTGCCACTGTCGGCGGCCGCGCGCGTGTCCGGGAGAGCTGACACGCGGGCTCTGATCGAGACGATGGAACGATGAGCGATAACGCCGAAGCGACCCGTCACACGGTGCTCGTGGTCGATGACCATCCGCTGTTTCGCAAGGGTGTGCGCCAGTGGCTGGGGATGGCGCCCGGAATCGAGGTGGTCGGCGAGGCGGGCAACCGCGCCGAGGCGCTGGAACTGACGCGGCAGTTCGAACCTGATCTGATTCTGCTCGATCTGAATCTCAAAGGCGAAAGCGGCCTCGATATCCTGACCGCACTCAAGGAAGAGGACCCGTCGCGGCGTGTTGTGATGCTCACCGTGTCGGATTCGCCTGACGATCTGATCGGGGCGATCCGCGCCGGTGCCGATGGCTACCTGCTGAAGGACATGGAGCCGGAGGATCTGCTGGCGCGCGTGCGCGAAGCGCTGTCGGGGACGACCGTGATCGGAGAAGCACTCGCCGCGCGCCTGGCCACCGCGCTGCGTCAGGAAGCGCAGGACTCCGCGCGCACGTCGACGCGCGACCTGAGGGATCTGACCGAACGCGAGCGCGCCGTGCTGCGCTGCATTGCCGAAGGCCAGAGCAACAAGCTGATCGCGCGCACGCTTTCGATCACCGAAGGCACGGTCAAGGTGCACGTGAAGCACCTGCTGAAGAAACTCGCGTTCCGCTCGCGCGTCGAAGCGGCAGTGTGGGCGGCGGAAAACCGTCTGAAACAGTAGGCAGTTACGCTGCCCGAGCCACGAGTCGACCTCGGCGTGCCGAGTGTCACGCGTGACTCGCAACTCGCTACTGGCATTGGCACTCATCGGTCGGGAGTGCTGAGTTGCTTTTTCCCGCGTCTTTTTGGACGATGCTGGCAAGCGCTTTGCTTGTCATCATTGGGTGTAAGCAGCGCGTTGAGCGTGCGACGTGCGAAGCAGCGTTCGATTCATTCGGGAGGCTCCAATGAGCGTGCCAGCAACGATTCCCGCACCGGTCAAACCGGCGATATCAATCGCCGGTTTCAAGGATGTGTATCGCGTGCCGCGCGTTGAAGAAGCCCTCGCGGACCTGCAGGAACTCGGCAGCGGTGCCAACGAGGCGTTGCGCGCCACCTACGTGAAGATGATCAAGACCGGTGGCCAGCGCTTCACCATCAAGCCCTCGGCGCTGCCCGACATGGACGCGCTGATCGACGAGCTGCCCAACTTCGAGGAGCCGCTGGAAGACATCCGCCGCCAGCTCGCGCTGTGCCTGACGAGTGATGATCCGCTCGACCTCGAGCCGATCCTGTTGCTCGGCGATCCCGGCATCGGTAAGACGCATTTCGCGCGCCGGCTCGCGAAGCTGCTCGGCACGGGATACAACTTCATCGGCATGAGTTCGCTGACGGCCGGATGGATCCTGTCGGGGGCCTCGGCGCAATGGAAGAACGCCAAGCCGGGCAAGGTCTTCGATGCGCTGGTCAACGGCGACTACGCGAACCCGGTGATCGTCGTCGACGAGATCGACAAGGCTGGCGGCGATCAGCAGTACGACCCCCTTGGCAGCCTGTACACCCTGCTCGAACACGACACCGCGCGCGAGTTCATCGATGAATTCGCCGAAGTGCCGATCGACGCCTCCGACGTGGTGTGGATCGCGACCGCCAATCACCTGCACTCGATCCCGGAACCAATCCTGAACCGCGTCAATGTCTACGAAATCGAGGCGCCAGATCAGGACGGTGCACGCCGCATCGCCATCAGTATCTACAAGGATCTGCGCGATGAGCACGCGTGGGGCAAGCAGTTCCCGGAAACGCTGTGCAGCGACGCATTGGACCGTCTTGCCCGGTTGAAACCGCGCGAAATGCGGCGCGTGATGCTCGCCGCCTTCGGCAACGCCAAGCTCGCGGGTCGGCACGAGATCCTCGCGGCCGACATCACGGAAGAGCGGATCGCGAAGAAACCGCGGATCGGATTCTGAGAAGCAGTCGGGAGTCGGGAGTCAGGTGTGCGCCAACAGCGCGCGAAACTTCATTCCGATCCGAGACGCCTGACTACTCCCGACACCCTACACCCGACTATTGCTTCCTCCCCCGCGCCGCCGCGACGCGCCGAAAGACCGGCCCCCAGATAGGGTGACCAATTTCGGCCTCCGTCAGCGCAAATTTGTCATCGGTCGCAAAGGCGGCGCGAAATGCCTGCTCGCATTCGTCAATGCGATTGAAGGCACAGGCGATGAATGCAAGATATTTGTGGGCGGTCGCGATGTCCTGCTTGTCGCGCAGCCCGACCTTTAGTGCGGCCTGGAACGATTGCTCGGCGCGGTCGAAGACCGCCTGCTCGTACAGCGACAATCCCATGATCAGCGCGCGTTCTCCCGGTTGCTGATACAGCGCGGCGACGCTGACAGTCGCTGGCGCGGGCGGCGGAGCCGGAGGCTGCATCGTTTCGCAACCGCCCAAAGCTGCCGCCAGCAGCAACACGACGGCAACAAAGCGCGTCATTTGAAAGTGTGCTGGATCTTGCTCGGCCGCGCTGGATCGACGTCGACGCGTGCGGTGACCGCCTTGCCCGTATTGCCGCGGATCTCAATCGCATGTCGACCCGCCGGCAATTGAAGTTCCTTCAGCGGCGGCGCCACCCCGACTGGGCGATTGTCGACGTAAATCTCGCCCCATGGCGCGATGTCGAGCAGCACGACGCCGACGCCGGCCCGTTCCCGGCTGTCCGTCACCGTCACGTTGACGGGTGAGCTGTCACCGTTCGCGCGCTGCACCGGAATTGCAATCAGCACGCCGATCGCGATGCCAGTCACCAGCAGCGCCATGGCCGCGACCAACGGCATGCGCTGTGTTCGCAGCCAGCGGCCGGTCTTCGCGCCCGCGCTGCGCAACGCCTGCGGAAGTTGCTCAGCTGCCTCAACCTCCTTTGGATCGATCACGCGCGGAAGTGAGGCGGGCGGCATCGTTGCAACTCTGGGCGAACGCGACTCAGTTCCAATGGGAGGCGCAGCAAGCGGGATGCCGATCGTGGCCGGCGCGACGTTGTGCGTACGTTCGTTCCAAATGAATGCGGTCAGCGCATCGCGCAAGTCGGCCGCGCTGCGATGCGTGCTCTTTGAGTCGGAAGCCAGCGCATCATCGATCAGTGTGGCCAGCTCCGGCGGCGTGTCGAGGCGCAGCGACTTCAGCGGCGCCGCGGACGATTGGCGCCGCCCGGGTGCGTCGGGCGAACGGCCGGTCAGCATCATGTAGACCAGCGCCGCGATCGCGCGCACGTCGCGCCGGCGCACATCGTCGCCGACCTCGTCGAAGTAGGGCAGAACACGTTCGGTATGGGCCAGCATGTCCGCGCCCGCGTCGCCGCCGTCGACCCAGCCGCCGAAACCCTCGACTTTCGGTGCGCCGTCGCTCTCCTGCAGGATGATTTGCGCGGGTCCGAGTTGTCCGTGCGCGACGTTCTGCAGGTGCGCGTATTCGATCGCATCGGCAATGCGTGCCGCAATGCTGGCCGCGTGGACAAACTCGGGGCGCCATCCGCTGGCGATCAGCTCGTGCAGCCGTCGTCCCGGCACGCGCTCGATCGCCAGATAGCCGATGTTGCGCATCCGGCCGGCTTCGAAGACGGTGACGATGTGTGGGTGATGCAACTTGCCGGCCGCCTGCGCCTGGCGCACGAACGCCTGCTCGACCGGCGAGATCTGCGCATCTCGTCCCGGCGAACTATCCGACGGCAGCGGCAGCTGCACAGCCTTGATGATCACCTCGCGATGCAGGACCGGGTCCATCGCGAAATAGGACACGCTGACGCGGTCGCGCTTCAGCTCGCGCAGCAGCGCGTAGCGGCCGATGTTTCTCAGGTTGGGCGGCAGCGAATCGGGCATGGTGATGTCAGTGAATCGGCCGACAGTAGCGCACGCGGCATAGCGCGCCAATCCGACCGAACGAATGGGGCCGTCTCCCCCAAATGGGCGTCACCGATGGCAGCGGTTGCTTGACGCAACGATGGACCTTCCTTCGACCGTTGTTCGGCCGATGGGTTCGATTCTGACGCTTCTCAGAAGCGATGCTGCAGTGTGACCGTCTGTCCGGCCTTGACTTCGACGCGTGCCGAGTACGCGGGACCAGCGCTATTGCGCACTTCGATCGAATAGGAGCCCGCCGCCAGCGTGAGTCGATTCAGCGGCGGAGAAACGCCGCGTGAGGTACCGTTGACGAAAACTTCGCCCCAGGGCGAGATCGCCAGCGCGACGGTCCCGTCAGCGGGTGGCGTTGGTGTCGCTGCCGCAGCTTTCCGCTCCGGTGCGGATCGCGCCGCCTGGGTGATCGTCGCAGCGGCGCTGTTGGTGGTGCTCGGCGCCGGCTCCGCCGTTGCTTGCACCGGCGGCGGCGCAATGCGGGTCTGTATCACGGGCGCGGGGGAAGTTGGCTCTTCAGGCCACAGATACCACGCGCCAAGCGCAACACCGATCACGACACCGGCCACCGTGCCGCCGACCCATTTGCTTCTTTCGACCACCTGCATGGTCCGGGACGGTGGCCGCGGCGGGTCGCCGGCGAATTCGCGCTGTCCCGCAAACGCGGCCAGATCGTTACGCATGTCGCCGGCGGTCTGATAGCGATCACCGGGCGACTTTGCGATCGCACGCCGAACGATTGTCACCAGTTCCGGCGGCGCATCTGCGCGCAGCGATTCAATCGGCGCAGGGTTGCACTTGATCACCGCGGCGATCGTGTCTTCGATGCTCTTGCCCTCGAAGGCGCGCTGACCCGCCACCAGTTCGTAAAGGATGGTTCCGGCGGAAAACACATCGGTGCGCGGATCGAGCGTCTTGCCCAGCGCTTGCTCGGGCGACATGTAATTGGGTGTGCCGACCAACTGGCGCCGATGCGTGGGATCGAGATCGGAACGCGCCGCCAGCGCGACACCGAAATCGAGGATCTTCGGTTTCAGGTCGCGTGTGAGGAAGATGTTGCTCGGCTTGATGTCACGGTGAATCAGTCCGCGTTTGTGCGCGTAATGAAGCGCATCGGCTACGCGCGCGATCAGCGCCGCTGCCTGGCGGAAATTCAGCTGCGGCCCGACCGCCAGATGCTCGTGCAGGTCGCGACCATGCAGGCGTTCCATCGCCAGGTACGCCAGCGAATCGGTCTTGCCCGCATCGAACACGGTGACGATATGCGGATGGTTCAATCCAGCCGCGGCCTGCGCTTCCTTGAGGAAGTTTTCCTCGACCTTCTGGCGAAACTCGTTTTCCGCCGTCAGCGGGATCGCCTTGATCGCGACTTCGCGCCCGAGCACAGGATCGCGCGCGGCGTAGACAACGCCATTGGATCCGCGCCCGATCTCGCCGAGGATGTTGAAGCGCCCGATCATCGCCGGCGCCGTCTCCAGCGACGGCGCGGCGTCGGCTGAGATCGTCATCGGCGTACGCACGTTCATCCTGACAATTATCGCACCGGCACTTGACGTGCACAGCGCGCGTCAACGAACGCCTCACGCGATCACGCGCGCGAAAAGACGATCTCCTCCCGCCGCAGCAACCGGCCCTGCAGCACCAGGCACAGCGCGGCAAGTGCCAGGCAGATTGCGCCCGGCATGAAAACATCGAATGCGCCGACGGCCTCGCCGCGCAACGCGCGCATCAGCACCATCAGCTGGCCGAGCGACGGCACGAAGAGTTGCCATGCGGCGTCCCGATTGGTGAGAAAAAGCGGCACCAGCGGCGCCAGGTTCACCAGCATCGTGAAATAGCTGACGTAGGTCTGCGCTTCCTTGAAGCTGCGGCCCCAGGTGGCTGCCAGCATGTTGACTGCCGCGACCAGCAGGCAGAACGGCAGCAGCATGGCGACGAAGAGGCCAACCTCGCGCGCGCCGAACTGCATGACCGCCGACAGTGTCTCGTCGCGGACGAACTGCATCGCGCCGATGAAGCCGGTCAGCGTCAGCAAGACGACCAGGGCCGAAAACGCGCCGACCACACCCCATTTGCCCAGCACGACCGCGCTCATGTCGACCGGATTCATCAGCAGCGGCTCAAGCGAGCCGCGTTCGCGTTCGCCTGCGGTGACGTCAATCGCCACACTGATGGCGCCGGCCACCGACACCAGCAGCGTGACCCACGGAATGATGAACAGCAGCTGCGCGCCGCGGCTGCCGCTCGACGCCAGGTTCTTCTCCTCGACCGCGATCGCAGCCAGCAATTGCGGGCTGACGCCGCGCGCAAGCAGCCGCTGCGCGCCAAGCTCGCGATTGAACGCGTTGACCATGCGCAGGCTGGCTCGAACCACCGGCTGCGCCTTGTCGTGGCTGTCGTCGTAAAGAAAGTCGACCTCGACCGTCTCGCCGCGCGCCAGTTTCGCCTCGAAATCCGTGGGCGGAATGACGACGCTGTTGCCCAGCATTCCAGTACGCAACTGTGACTCATAGTCGTGCGGCGCTTCGATCACCGTCGCGCCGGCGCGCTGCAGGAAGTTCACCAGCGTGGGCGCGTTCTGCGTGCCAGCCATCACGATTTCCTTCTTCGCGGCGCGTTCCTGCACGCCGGCGATGAAGTTCGACAAGACAAGCAGCACGGCGGGACCGGCGATCATCGAACTGATGATCACGATCATCCACGTACGCCGATCGCGCGCCGCGTCGCGCAGTTCCTTGAGAAAGACCACAAGCACGGCGTTCATGCGGCTTCCTGCAGATGAGCGAGCCGCACGAAAGCATCTTCAAGCGTGGCCACGCCGGCGGCGGCGCGCAGGCTCGCGGCATCGCCATGGGCAACCGACCGGCCGTGGGCGACGACGACGATCTCGTCGCACAGTTGCTCGACCTCCTGCATGATGTGGGTCGAAAACACGATGCACTTGCCGCGATCGCGCAGATGCAGCAGCAGGCGGCGCAGCGCGCGCGTGGACATCACATCCAGCCCGTTGGTCGGCTCATCGAGGATCAGGTGCGACGGATCGTGGATCAGCGCGCGGGCGAGTGCGACCTTCATCTTCTCTCCCGTCGAGAAACCATCGCTTCGACGGTCGAGCAGATCGGGCATGTCCAGCAGTTCCGCCAGCGGGGCCAGCCGCGCATCGATGTCCGCGGCCGGCACCCCGCGCAATTGCGCGTGATAGGCGATGTTCTCGCGTGCGGTCAACCGCACATACAGCCCGCGCGCGTCCGACAGCACGCCCAGTTGCGCGCGAACCGCGCGCGGATCGGCGACGACATCGATTCCGCCGACGCGCGCGCGACCCTGATCCGGCAGCATCAGCGTGGCAAGGATCCGCAGCGTGGTGGTCTTGCCGGCGCCATTGGGGCCGAGCAGCGCCGTGATGCGCCCGTCCTGGGCGACAAAGCTCACATCGTCGAGCGCGCGCACCTGCGCGGCGCGGCGGCCGACGCGGGCGCGGAACGACTTGCCGAGGTGCTCCACTTCGATCATGGCTGCTCCGCGCGCGGGGGCTGGAAAAAGGTCGCCGCCGGAAGCTTTGCGAGGCAAGCGCCGTCGATGGCGTCGAAGCCCGCCTGGCGGATGAACTTCGCCACCAGCTCCGGCGCACACCCCTGCGACGTAATGCCGTGGCCCAGATTCGGCGCGATGAGGTGCAGCGATCTGCTGAGCCGCTTCGCCACCGCGTCGCCATGTCGCGGCGGCGTGGCCGGGTCGGTGCCGCCGGACAGGATCAGCACCGGCACGTCGGCACCGGAAGTCGAATAGAAGCCCGGCGGCGGCGCGCGCACGTCGACGTGGCGACAGGTGTCGTCGTAGATCCGGGCGAATCCAAGGCCGAAACGCGTGCGGCGCGCGGCGTCGCGTGCGGTGGCATCCAGGCGCGGCATATCCTCGGCGCAGATGACCGCGTAGTGCATGCCTTCAGCAAAATTTTCCGCCACGTTGTTCGCGAGCGAACCGGCGAGCGTCAACAGCGGAGAAAACACCCCGCCGGCCGCCATCAGGACTGCCTGCGGCAGTACGGCCGACAACTGCGGCGCGTACAGCGGCACCCGCAGCGCGGCGCTGATCAGTCGCTGATCGAGCGTTACCGTTTCGCGCACTCCCGTCAGCGGGTGGCTGACTTCGACTTTCGCAGACGTGTGCTCGGCGCGCGACAGCAGCGCATTGACGTCGGCGGCGAAGTTCGGATAGCGCCTCATGCAGGCCGCGTCGGCGCTGCAGCGATCGGTCAACCGGCGCAGCATCTCGTCGGCATCGATCGAGAAACTCGCCGGCAGCGCCATATCCGGCGGCGCGACCCCGTCGAGCACGACACTGCGCACGCGCTGTGGAAACTGGCGCAGATACTCGAGCGCCACGCGTGTGCCGTACGAGGCGCCCCACAGGTTGATCTGCTCGTACCCCAGTGCCGCGCGCACCGCATCCACATCGCGTACCGCGATCCAGGTCGCGTATTGCCGCAGATCGGCGACGTTATCGTCCTTGATCCGCCGCAGGCATCGCTCCAGCCGCGCCGCCGATGCGGACAGGTCAAGCTGGGCTGCAATCGATGCAGTCGGCGGCGGCGCATCACAGGCCAGCCCGTTGGACCTGCCGGTACCGCGCTGATCGATGTAGACGACATCGCGGCGTGCGTTCAACTGCGCGAACGCCGGCTGGATCATGCCGGCCGCCTTCATTGCCGACTGTCCCGGCCCGCCCGCGAAAACGAACAGCGGATCGGCGGCCTTGTTCTTGGCCAGCGCCGGAATGATTGCGAAGTGGATCGGGATGCGGCGTCCGCCTGCCTTGTCGGGGTCTTCCGGCATCTCGATGACGCCGCATTTCACTTCACGTTCGATCCCCTTGAGTCGACAGCCCACGAGGTCGAGCGCGGCCGCGGGCGTGGACAGGAGCACGCCAACCAGGGCGAGGGGAGCGAGCAGTGTGCAATTCATTGCGGCATGTCTTTCACTCAGCGGGGCGCAGCGTACCGAATCGCGCATCCCGCAGCCGACGATTGCGGCGGGCCGTGACGGTTTCGGCACGAAGCCACTTCCTTGATGATCGATCGGGAGGCGTGCCGGTGATCCGTAGAATGCCCGCGTGTCTGCCACTGCAACGACCGCCCCTGCATCGCGCGCCGCCGGCCGCTTCACCGCCGGCCTGCTGCTGGCGGCCGCGGGCAGTGTGCTGTTCTCCGGCAAGGCGATCGTCATCAAGCTCGCCTATCGCTACGGCGTCGACGCCGAGACACTGATCGCGTTGCGCATGTTGATGGCGGCGCCGTTCTTCATCGCCGTGTTGTGGTGGACGACTCGTGGGGCGCTACCGCTTTCGCCGAGTGACCACGTTCGGGTGATCGCGATCGGGCTGCTCGGCTACTACGTCGCAAGCTATCTCGACTTCCTCGGCCTGCAGCACATCACCGCCGGGCTGGAGCGGCTGATCCTGTATCTGAACCCCACTGTAGTGTTGCTGCTGTCGGCCGTGTTCCTCGCCAAGCGGATCGGGCGGCTCGACGTGGCAGCGCTGGCGCTTTCCTATGGCGGCATCGTGCTGGTCTTCTGGCATGACGTGCGGCTTGCCGGGGATAACGTCGCGTTGGGCTCCACGCTGGTCTTCGTCTGCACGATCTGCTATGCGATTTTTCTGGTGCAGGCGGGTGAGCTGGTCAAGCGCGTCGGCGCGCTGCGCCTGACCGCGTATGCGATGTGCGCTGCCACCGCGGGCGTGCTGCTGCAGTTCGTGCTGATGCGTCCGCTCGGCAATCTCGCCCAGCCGCAGCCGGTGCTGTGGCTGTCGTTGTTCAACGCGATCTTCTGCACCGTCGTGCCGGTGTTTGCGACGATGCTGGCGGTGGCGCGCATCGGCGCCAGCAATGTGTCGATGATGGGCATGGTCGGCCCGATTTCGACCATCGTGCTCGGTTTCATTTTCCTCGGCGAGGCGATCACGGGCTGGCAACTGGCGGGTACCCCGCTGGTGCTGGCCGGTGTGCTTGTGCTGTCACGAAAGGCCGCGCATGCTGCGCCGGCCGCAAACAACTGAAGGAGCATTCAAGATGAAAGCTAAGGCAATTCGCGTCGAAGCGCATGGCGGGCCCGAACTCCTGAAGCTGGTCGAAGTCGATGTCGGTGAACCCGGCCCGGATGAAGTGCGCATCCGGAATCACGCGATCGGACTGAACTTCATCGATATCTATTTTCGGACCGGGCTGTATCAGTCGCCGCTGCCGCACGGCATCGGCTTCGAAGGCGCGGGCGCGGTCGAGGCGGTGGGCAGCAACGTCAAGTTCCTGAAAGAGGGCGATCGCGTGGCCTATGGCCAGGGCCCGATCGGTGCTTACGCCGACCTGCGCGTGATGCCGGCGGCGATGGTGGTCCGGCTGCCGCAGAAGATCAGTTTCGAAGAAGGTGCCGCGGTGATGCTCAAGGGGCTCACGGTGCAGTACCTGTTCCGCCAGACCTACCGGCTGCAGGGCAATGAGACGATCCTGTTTCATGCCGCGGCCGGCGGCGTCGGACTGATCGCCTGCCAGTGGGCGCGTGTCCTCGGCGTGAAACTCATTGGCACCGTGAGTTCGGACGAGAAAGCCGCGCTGGCGAAAAAGCACGGCGCGTGGGAGACGATCAACTACAGCAGGGAGAATTTCGTCGAGCGCATGAAGATATTGACCGGCGGCGCGAAGGTGCCGGTCGTCTATGACGGTGTCGGCAAGGACACCTGGGAAGGCTCCCTTGACTGTCTGCAGCCGCGCGGACTGATGGTGAGCTTCGGCA
>Ga0209682_10000058_pt1 | contig 32708 bp, 25 predicted proteins | sample DOMMetBare2Fresh_2_FD_187471 | JGI IMG/M metagenome (GOLD analysis project Ga0209682, IMG submission 187471) | Wetland sediment microbial communities from St. Louis River estuary, USA, under dissolved organic matter induced mercury methylation -... | ecosystem: Environmental > Aquatic >... | reverse complement strand
CTCTCGCGGTAGGCGCGGATGTCTTCCAGGAAGAGGTCGCCGAAGGCGACGCGCCGGATGCCGGCGTCCCGGAAGCCACGGAGCGCGGCGGTCATCCGCTCCTCATAGATCGTGTTCGGGCAGTCCTGGGGAATCCAGACCGGGTGGAACGGCAGCCCGGCCTCCTCCGCCTGCTTCTCCAGTAGGGAACGCCGCACGTGGTGCAGGTTGATCCGGTCCGTCTCCTCGGTCACCGTGGTCAGCAGGCCGGCGACCGCCACCTCCGGCATCTGGCGCAGGGCATGGAGAGCCAGCGCGCTGTCCTTGCCGCCGCTCCAGGAGAGCAGGATGCTTTCACTCATCGCTTCGACCTCCACACCAGGAGCCACAGGAAGAACGGTCCGCCGAGGAGCGCCGTGAGGACACCCACCGGCAGCTCGGCGGGGGCCATGATGGTGCGGGCGACGAGGTCGCAGAGGACCAGGAAGGCACCGCCTCCGAGGACGCAGGCGGGGGCCAGGAAGAGGTGGTCGTAACCCACCCAGCGGCGCAGGATGTGCGGGACCATGAGGCCGACGAAGCCGATCGGGCCGGCCACGGCGACCAGGGCGCCGATCATCAGGGAAGAGGCGAGAAGGACCTTCAGGCGGAGGCGTGCCAGGTCGACGCCGCGGCTCGCGGCCAGCTCTTCGCCCATCAGAAGGAGGTTCAGGTCCCAGCGCAGGACGACGAGGACGGCGGCGCCTCCCAGGACCCAGGGGAGCACCCAGAGGACCTCGCGATAGCCGACCACGGCGAGGCCGCCCATCATCCAGCGCACCATGCGGAAGGTCTGGGTCGAGTCCGACAGGTACTGGAGAAACAGGATGATCGCCGAACAGGAGAGGGAGACCGCGATGCCGGCGAGGAGAAGGGTCGAGGTGGCGGTCTCGCGGCGGCGGAGCGACAGCCCCACCACCAGGGCCGTGGCACCCAGGGCTCCGAGGAAGCTCGCGAGCGCCACCACCGGCAGCCCGATCAGGGCCGCGCTCTCCTCCAGGCGCAGGGCGAGCACCGCTCCCAGCGCCGCGCCGCTCGCGATGCCCAGGGTGTAGGGCTCGGCCAGCTCGTTGCGGAAGAGGGTCTGGAAGCCGAGGCCCGAGACCGCGAGGCCGGCCCCGGCCAGCAGGGCCAAGAGCACGCGCGGCAGGCGGATCTGCCAGAAGATGGCCGCCGCTGTGGGGTCGCCGTGCAGGACGGCGCCGAGGGAGATCGCCTGGCTCCCCACCAGCGGCGCGCCCAGGAGGGCGGCGGCGGCGAGGACGGCCAGGAGGGCCAGGGCGAGACGGGGGCGCGGGGTCACGGAGCGGGCTCGAGGCGGAGGAGGGTGACCGGCCGGTCGCCGGGGCGGACGATCTCGAAGCGGGCGCGGAAGAGGCGCTCGAGGAGATCGGTGCGCAGGATCTCCGCCGGGCGGCCGGCGGCCAGGATGCGACCCCCGGCGAGGGCGAGGAGACGGTCACCGAGGAGAGAGGCCAGGTTCAAGTCGTGGGTCGCCAGGACGACCGTCCGCCCCGCCTCGCCGGCCAGGCGAAGGAGGAGGCCGGCCAAGTCGCTCTGGTGGCGGGCATCGAGGTGGATGGTCGGCTCGTCGAGCACCAGAAGCTCCGCCTCCTGGGCCAGGGCCGCGGCGATGAAGACGGCCTGGCGCTCGCCACCGGAGAGCTCGTCGACCGGCCGGCGCCGCAGCTCGTCCACGCCGACCCGGGCGAGCGCCTCGTCGACCGCGGCGAAGTCGGCGGCCCGCGGTGCCCATTGCAGGGCCGAAAGGTGCGGATAGCGCCCGAGCAGGACCACCTCCTCCACGGTGAGCGGCACCCGGGCGGGGCGGATCTGCGGCACGTAGGCGATGCGCCGCGCCAGCTCGCGCCGGGAGAGCTCCGCGTACCGCCGGCCACGCCAGACGAGATCGCCCGCCCGGGGCCGGAGGAGGCCGGTGAGCAGGCGGAGCAGCGTGGTCTTCCCCGCGCCGTTCGGTCCGACCAGGACCAGGCATTCGCCGGCGCGTACCTCCAGGTCGAGCGGCCCGAGGATCGTGCGGCCGTCGGCGTCCCAGGAGAGGCCGTGGGCGGCGAGGAGGGGCTCGCTCAAAGACCGGCCTCCCCAAAGGACATCAAGGACTGCAAGGACACCAAGGACGAAGACCCCACGGCGAGCGCCGCCTGGTTTTCCCCGTCCTTGCAGTCCTTGCAGTCCTTTGGGGCCTTGCCCCCGCCCAGGCTCCGCGGCTGCTCCAAGGCCGCCCGCAAGTCGCGGTAGAAGAGCGGCAACCGCGGCCCGGGAATCAGCACGTGCGAGCCGGCGATCACCCGCACCCGCCCGTCGCGGACGGCGGGCACCTGCGGCAGGATCCGCCAGTCGGCGATGAGCCGGCTCTCGACCTCCGCTGCGAGCGGGTCGGCGCGCAGCTCGACGACCACGTCCGGTGCGCGCGCGATGATCTCTTCCATCCCTACCTCGGGGTAACGAACGGGCGCGTCGGCGAAGGCGTTGACCGCTCCCAGGCGGTGCAGCAGCTCGTCGAGGAAGGTGTCGGGACCGGCCACCACCAGATCCGCCAGGCGGCCGGCGGGTCGGCCGGTGGAGAGGAGGACCTTCGGACTTCCGGGGAGCGGATTCGGCAGGAGCCCCGCATGGAATTCGGCGGCCAGGTGGTCACCGGCTTCCGGCGCGCCGCAGCGCTCCGCGATGGTGTGGAACGAGCGCTCGATATCCGCCAGGGTCTCGTTGGAGACGATGAGGGGCTCGATCCCGAAGCGCCGGAGCTTCTCGCCGAGATCACGCTCGCTGGGGACGAGGAGCGACAGGTCCGGCTTCAGGGCGACGATCCGTTCGAGGTTCGGATTGAACAGACCCCCGAGGCGGGGGAGCTTCTCCACCTCCGGAGGCCAGTGGCTGTAGTCGTCCACCCCCACCATCCGGGCGCCGAGACCGAGGGCGAACAGCGTTTCCGTGAGGTTCGGTGACAGCGAGACGACCCGTTGGCAGGGGGAAGGAGGAGACGAAGCGGCGCGCTCGTCCCCCTGCCGGCACCCGGCGGCGCAGAGTGCCAGCAGGACGAGGGGAAGCGCGCCGCGAAGCCTCAAAAGACGACCGCCAGACCGCCGACCCAGGTGCGGCCCGGGCTCGGATAGCCGAGCACGGCGTCGTACTCCTCGTCGGCGGCGTTCTCGACCCGGGCATAGGGTGCGAAATGCTCTTTGACCTGCCACTGCGCCGCGAGATCGACCCGCACATAGCTCGGGTTGTTCGTCGTGGTGAAGGTCGATTCGTCCAGATCGGGCCGGTCGCCCACGTAGCGGGTCTCGACGTTGAACGTCCAGCCGGCCGGCCGCGCCGTGAGCACCAGGTTGGCGCTCTCCTCGGGCCGGCGCAGCAGGGGGAGGCCGGTGTCGAGGTTCTCGGTGTCGAGACGGGTGCCGTCGAGACGGACGGTCCAGATCCCGCGGGTGAAGCTCACCTCGGCCTCGATCCCCTGGCTCTCGGCGCGGCCGATGTTGACCGCGAGAAAGGTCACCGGGTTGGAGTCGATCAGGTTGTGCTGGCGGGTCTGGAAGCCGGCCAGGGCGAAGCGCCAGCCGTTCGCCTCCCGCTCGATCCCGACCTCCCAGGTCCTGCCGGTCTCCGGCCGCAGGTCCGGATTGCCATAGAAGGGGAAGTAGAGCTCGCCCAGCGACGGCGCACGGAACGCCTCGCCATAGCTCGCCCGCGCCCGGAAGCCGCCGCCCAGGGCGACGACCGCGCCGGCGCGCAGGCTCGTCTTGGCACCGTAGACGTCGTTGTCGTCGCGGCGCACTCCCGCGTCGAGGCGGAGCGGCCCCACTCCCCAGCTCGCCTGGCCGAACGCCGCCCAGGTGCGCTGGCGGGCGCCGTCCAGATTGGTGCCGAAGGTCGACGAGTCGGTCACCTCCAGCCGCTCGATCTCGGAGCCGCCGGCCACCCAGAAGCGCTCATCGGGGCGCCAGGTGACCACGGTGCGTCCGCGCAGGCCCTCCGACTCGGTGTCGGACGCGGAGCCGAAGGAGCTGTCGGGATCGCGGAAGGCGGAATCGAACGAGGTCCGCGAGAGCTGGGCCTCCACCTCCCACGTCCCGATCTCGGCCCGCAGCGGCACGGCGACCTCGCGCTCGCGCCATTCGATGGTCCGCCGCGGCGTCGGTACTCCTCCCGATTGGGGAATCCCGGTGTCGGCGTCGTTGCCGCGCACCAGGAGGCCGAGCTGCACGCCGGGCCGCACCGTCCACAGCGAGCGGGCGAGCAGCTCCTCGCCATCGAAGAAGCTGTTCGGCAGCTCCCCGTCGCCACGGCGGACGTGGCCGGTGACGTCGAGGCGGACCGGGCCGAGATCGCCGCCGGCGGCCAGGCCCGCGCGGCCGTAGCCGTTCTCCCCGCCTTCGAGGCGGAGGCTCCCTCCCTGCCGCGTGCCGGTGAACACCTGGACGACGCCGCCCAGCGCGTTGCTGCCGTAGAGGGCGCTGAACGGTCCGCGCACCACCTCGATGCGCGCGACGCCGTCGGTCGAGACGAACTGCCAGTTGACGCCGCCGAAGTAGGGGTTGTTGAGCTGGATGCCGTTCCAGAGCAGCAGCGTCTGGTCGGACTCGGCGCCGCGCAGGAAGAGAGAGGTCTGCTGGCCGGGTCCGCCGGCCTCGGCGACGGTGACGCCGGGGACGGCGCCGACCGCCTCCGCCAGAGAGTCGGCCTGGCGGGCTTCGAGCTCTTTTTCATCGACCACGGTGACCGTCGCGGGGACCTCGCCCCGTTCTTCGGCGTCGAGGGACGCGCTGACCACCAGAGACTCTTCGAACGTGGGGACCGCGGTCTGGGCGAGCGCGATCGCCGGCAGTCCGCCCCCGAGGACTCCGGCCAACAACAGGATGTGGCGCATACGGGCTCCTGAAAGACGCGACGCCCCGCCGGGGAAGGGGCGGGGCGCGAAGCGAGGCCAAAGCCTCCGGAAGCCCACACCTGCAACCCCGCAGGTGGCGTCGGATGGTACGGCAGGTCTCCTGGCTTCCGGATCAAACCTACTCCCGGGCCTTCCCACGCGGGCAACCACAGATGTGATCGAGCCGCGCAGTGGCGCGTTCCGGTTTCGTTCCCGGTGACAGTGGCGGGGGCCGCGCCGGATTTGCACCGGCTTCCCTCTTCGACCCGGCCCCCCTCGACAGGGGGAGGCGCGGATCACCGAACCATCGGGTGTGTCAAAGAAAAGGCCGCCCACGCGGGCGGCTCGGGTGAACGGTTCTTACTGGTTCCGGTTGCCGCTGGTGGCCGAGCCATTCGGCGTGCCGATGAAGCGCGACGGGATCCCCTGGAGGTCCGAGGGATCGACGAACTGCTGCACCGTGTAGCTATCCTCCGCCTTGCGCTGCGCGGCCTCCTCCTGCTGCTGGTCGACCATCTGCTGGAGCATCGCGGTGCGCGCGTCGTTCGGATCGGCCGGCTTGGCCTCCGGATCCGCCGCGTCGTTCGGCGCGAAACCGAGCTCGAACGTCTTGCTGTCGATCACCCGGCCATAGCCGGCGATCTGGGTCTCGGAACGGACCTCCTGGATGTCCGCCTGCGGCAGCCCGATCCAGTTCCCCTGCTCGGTCAGCAGCAGCACCATGCCGGGATCCCAGCTCGCCGCCTGCGGCTGATAGGCGGTCTCGAACGTGGTGCCGTTGTTGAGCGTGACGTAATAGAGCTCCGCTCCCGCCGGCACGGCGCAGAGCGCGATGAGCACCAGGGTCAGACAAGCCAGGGTCCTGCGCATGAAATCCTCCCGCGGCGCGCACGCCGCTCTGGAAAGCTCGGAAAAGAATAGCACCCCTACGGCGTGAAGGTCACCTTCAGGTTCGAGTACTTCCAGCCGATCGGGGGGAAGTAGGCGTTGTCGAACACCTTGCTCAGCCCGAAGATCACCCGGGTCGTCTTGCCGTTCTTCGACAGGTCGAAGGCGGTCATCCGGCCGTTCACCGTCTCGAGGACCGACCCGTTCTGGGAGATCCGGAAGGTGCACTGCCCGGCGACCGTGTCGTAGTCCAGGACGATCCGGTAGCTTTGCCGCTGGCTCCAGGGGCCGCCGTTGCGCCCCTGGATGAGGACCTCGTTGCCCAGGTCGAGCAGCGTCTTGGTGCGGTCGTTGCGGAGAATCACGCTGTAGTAGAGCGTCCTGTCCGAACGGCGGAGCTCCGTGATGCCGGTGAAGACGCCCAGGGGAAAAGTGCCGGTGGCCAGGTCGAACTCGATCGTGGCCTTCTTGTAGGGCACCCCTTCGACCAGGGGGAGGGCGTATTCCTTGTAGGAATTGCCCACCTTGGCATCGAGGAAGACGCCCGCGACCTGGAAGACCATGGCTTCCGGGTCGGAAGGACCGCCGCCGCCGAGCACGTCCGTATCCAGGGCGGACGAGGCGGTGACGAAGTTGGTCTCCGGCCCTCCCGGCTCGAACACCGTGGCATAGGGGAAGAACGCCTTGTCGCAGGTCACCTCGACCCGCGCATCGGAGATCGCGATCTCTCCGAGAGAGCCCAGGACGTTCTCGAAGTGCCGCTCCGAGAGAGGGAGCAAGGTGATGACCGAGGTCTGGTTGATCTGGGTGCCATTGGAGCGGAAGGCCTTGATCGTGCACTGCGACGCGGCATCGGACAGGTTCATCAGCCCGAAGTCGCTGATCGTGCCCCGGCTGGTGATCTCCAGGCCCTGGACGTGCGCCGTCACCTTCTCCTTGGTCAGATTGCCGCCGGAGACCACCGGCACGTTGGCGCTCGACAGGATGGCGCTGTTGGCGCCGATGGCGTCGATCCGGGCGTTGACCACGAGCTGCGGCGCGCCGCTCACCTCCACCATGCCGAGAGAGCCGCTGGGCGCCACGCTGCCCAGCAGGAGGGTGCCACCGCCGGGAACGGTGAGCTCGGTGCCGGTGCCGGCGCCCAGCGTCCCATCCGTGTTCTGGCTGATGAAACGGACGGTGAACTTGCGCGCGACGGTGCTGGTGTTGCTCACCCACACCTTGGTCTGGTAGGTGGTGCCGTCCACCACCCGGTTGCTGGCGAAGGGAACGTAGACCTCACCCGCGAGGGCGGGAACGGCTCCGGCGAGCAGAACGCACAATCCGGCGGCGGCCGATTTCCAGCTCTTCATGCTTCTGGACCTCCTGCAAGACTCGACTTCGACGGGACACGGCCCGGGACTTCCTGGGCCGCTTTCCTCCTGAGTTTGAAGGGATTGTAAGACGGGAACCCTTCTGGTGCAAGGGAAAAATGCCGTTTCGGCATTCTCCGGCTCGCGGTGGGCGGTCTTTTGGTTTAGGATATCGGCCCGCATGTCCCAGACCAAGAAATCCCCCTCCGCCGTCGTGTGGAACTGGCGCGGCGGTACGGCGCCCGAGGCGCGGCGCGCCCACGAGGCCGCCTCTGTCCGGCAGCGCAGCCTCCTCGGCGCCGCGATCGGCCTCACCGTCGCGGCCCTGATCTGGTTCCTCTTGAAGAAGCCGGTGCCGGCGGCGGTGGTCGCCGCGGTCGCCCTCCTCCTCTCCCTGCCCGGCCTGGTGGCGCCACTCACCGCGGGCCGGGCCGTGACGAAGGCGCTCGACCGCTTCGCCTACGGAGTGGGCACGGCCGTCACCTGGGTCCTGATGACCCTTCTCTATTACCTGCTGTTCCTGCCGGTCGGCCTGGTTCTGCGGGCCGGCGGCAAGCTGGCGATCACCCGCGGCTTCGATCCGCGCCGGCCCTCCTACTGGATCTCCGTCGAGGAGCGCGAGAAGGCCCGGGGCGAGCGGACCGAACCGTACCGGCGGCAGTTCTGACCATGAAGCTCCTCGGCATCAGTGCCTACTACCACGACTCCGCGGCCTCCCTCCTCGACGAGGGACGCATCGTCGCCGCGGCCCAGGAAGAGCGCTTCACCCGCAAGAAGCACGACGACGGGTTCCCCCTGAACGCCGTGCGCTACTGCCTGGCCGAAGGGGGCGTCGAGAACGCCTCCGAGCTCGGCGGGGTGGTCTTCTACGACAAGCCGCTCCTCAAGTTCCACCGCATCCTCGAGACCTATCTGGCCGTCGCGCCGCGCGGCCTGCGCTCCTACGTCCAGGCGGTCCCCCTCTGGCTCCGCGAGAAGCTGTGGATTCCGCCCCGCATCCAGGAGGCCCTGGAAGAGGCCGGCCTCCAGGGCGAGGTGCCGATCTTCTTCACCGAGCACCACGAGTCGCACGCCGCGAGCGCCTTCTACCCCTCCCCCTTCGAGGAGGCGGCCGTGCTCACCCTGGACGGCGTCGGCGAATGGGCCACCACCACCATCGGCGTGGGCGAAGGGAGCCGCCTGCGGCTGATCCGCGAGATCACCTTCCCCCACTCGCTCGGCCTCCTCTACTCGGCGGTCACCTTCTTCACCGGGTTCAAGGTCAACTCCGGCGAATACAAGCTGATGGGGCTCGCCCCCTACGGCGTGGGGCGCTACACCGACCTCATCAAGCGCGAGCTGATCGACGTCCGCGAGGACGGCTCGTTCCGCCTCAACATGGACTACTTCGGCTACCTAGACGGCCTGGTGATGACCAACGACCGCTTCGCCGCCCTCTTCGGCGGGCCGGCCCGGTCGCCCGAGTCGCGGATCACACCGCGCGAGATGGACATGGCGAAGTCGATCCAGGAGGTCACCCAGGAGATCGTCGTCAAGCTCGCGCGCCATGCCCGGGAGATCACCGGCAAGCGCAACCTCTGCCTGGCCGGCGGCGTGGCCCTGAACTGCGTGGCCAACGGCGTCCTGCTCCGCGAGGGGATCTTCGACGACATCTGGATCCAGCCGGCGGCCGGCGACGCGGGCGGCGCCCTCGGGGCACCGCTCGCCTACTGGCACAACGCCCTGGGCAAGCCGCGGACCGTGACGCCCGGCCGCGACTCCATGCAGGGCGCCCTCCTCGGACCCGAGTTCACCCGCGAGCAGATCCGCGAGTACCTGGACGCCAAGGGCTACCCGGCCGTCGAGCTGTCCGACGAAGAGTGGGCGCCCCGCGTCGCCGAGATCCTGGCCGGCGAGAACGTCGTCGGCCTCTGCCAGGGCCGGATGGAGTTCGGCCCGCGCGCCCTGGGCGGCCGCTCGATCGTCGGCGACCCGCGCTCGCCCAGGATGCAGTCGATCATGAACCTGAAGATCAAGTTCCGCGAGAGCTTCCGGCCCTTCGCGCCGAGCGTCCTCGAAGAACGGATCGGCGACTACTTCGAGCTCGACCGGCCCTCCCCCTACATGCTGCTGGTGGCGGACGTGGTGGAGAGCCGGCGCCTGCCGATGCAGGGAGACGAGCGGAGCGAGAACCTCCTCGAATGGGTGAACCGCCTGCGCTCGGACATCCCCGCGGTGACCCACGTCGACTATTCAGCCCGCATCCAGTCGGTCAACCGCGAGGTGAGCCCGCGCTACTGGTCGCTCATCTCCGAGTTCGAGAAGCGGACCGGCTACGGAGTGATCGTCAACACCAGCTTCAACGTCCGCGGCGAGCCGATCGTCTGCACTCCCGAGGACGCCTACCGCTGCTTCATGCGGACGGAGATGGACTACCTGGTGCTCGGCCCCTTCCTTCTCGACAAGAAGGCGCAACCCGCCTGGCAGGAGAAGGTGGATTGGCGGCAGGATTATCAATTGGACTAGCCTCCCCGCCGCCGTGCGAAGGAGAAGGTGATGCGCAAGCTCGGATACCTCGGCTCACTCCTCAGCGAGATCTGGCAGTTCGCCAAGCACAACAAGGTCTACTGGATCGTGCCCTTCGTGCTGATCCTCGGCCTCGTCATCCTCCTGGTGGTGACGAGCCAGGCGACGGCGCCGTTCATCTATACGCTGTTCTGAGCGGGGGGCGTCGCTATACTTTTCGACACCGCCGGGCAGTATGTATAGAAGGCTCTCGCCCGGGCACTGGACGCCGGTGTTCAGGATCTGGTCACGCCGGCCGCCGAGATCAAACACGTCCGGTTCCGCTCGTTTCAACGGCTCAACTCCCGGGAGCAGATCCTGTCCGAGGTCGGGCGCCGCCTGCGTGATTTCAACGAGCTCGAAGAGATCCTGGGGGACCGGATCGGCGCCTGCCTGGAGCCGCTCGGCCAGGATCTCTCCCCGGCGGAGACGGCCAAAGCGGTCCGGGAACGCTTCGGCCTCGGACCCACCGAGCCGGTGCGGGACATCTGTGGGCTGCTGGAGGCCAGAGGGATCAAGGTATTGCCGCTCCGCGTCGCCTCCGACGCCTTCTTCGGCCTCTCGGTGGCCGCGGCGGATGGCGGGCCGGCGATCGCCGTCAACGTCTGGGAGCGGATCTCGGTCGAACGCTGGATCTTCACCGCGGCCCACGAGCTCGCCCATCTGGTGCTTCACCTGGCCGACTACGACGTGATCCAGAAGGACGAGGAGAAGCGGCAGGAGCGTGAGGCCAACCTCTTCGCGGCCCACTTCCTGATGCCCCAGGAGGTCTTCGCCAAGGAGTGGGACGAGACCCGCGGCATGGCGCTGATCGACCGGGTCCTGAAGGTGAAGAGGATGTTCCGGGTCAGCTACCGGACCGTCCTCTACCGGCTGAGCGAGACCGGCGCCTACGGGCCTGAGATCTGGGGCCGCTTCCAGGCGGATATCAAGAGGAAGACCGGCCGGACCCTCCTCAAGGACGACGAGCCGGAGGCGCTCGCCATGGACGCCTTCCGGGCAAGCTTTCCGGAGCCCTCGCGGGCCGGCGAGCCGGAAGATCTCTCGCCCGCGGACTTCATGGAAGACCGCCTCTTCCGGCTGGTGCGGCAAGCCGTCGAGAAGGCCGAGATCACCCTCGCGCGAGGCGCCGAGGTTCTCGGCCTACCGCTCGAAGAGATGCGGCTGCTCTCGGCCTCCTGGCTGGGATAGGACGTCACTTGACCGGCGCTCCGGCACACGGAGGCTCCTTTGGCCAACCTGAGCATCCGCAAACTCGACGACGAGACCTGTAACCGGCTCCGCCACCGAGGAGGCCCGGCAGATCCTGAGGCGAGCCGTCGCATCGCCGGAGCGGCTGGGTGATCTGTTCTTGAAGGTCTTCGGCCCCGAGAGGGGTGTGGACCTGGAGCTTTCTCCTCGCGAGCCACATGAGCCCATGGGCTTCGAGCCATAGCACCCGCCGAACAGGATGGCGCGCTGCTGTTCCTGACCCCGCGTGCGGGCGAGGGCCCATCCAGCGCGGGCCAGCGCCCTGCAGAACTGCGCCCCTGTGACGCTCTTCACGCGACGGCCATCTCGAGGAAACCGACGCGGACGCTGGTCATGTCGACATCCAGATGGCAGGCGATCGCTTCGATCAAGTTCTGGTAGAGAGCATCAAGGGTCTCGCCCTGGGTGAAGCAGCCCGGAAGCTCCGGGACTTCCGCCCAGTAACCACCCTCGGCCTCGTCATGGACCACGGCCTTGTAGGTCGTCTTCACGGGGGATCTCTGGGTTTCGCTCATGCGCCTCTCCATTGGAAATGGTATCACGCGGAAGCCAGCCAAGCTCGGCAGGCGGGCGGGCTTGGTGGGCCAGGCGAGCCAGCTTGCGCATGGAATCCCGCAGATCCCGCGAGACGCGCCGTGCAGCAGCGGGGCTGTCTTTTGCGATGTAGGCGACGAGCTCTTCGAGGTCTTCCCGGGCAGCCGGGGTCAGGAGGAATCGGCTCATTCGCGGCCGGCATGCTGGTGAGCGATTCCCTTCTCCAAGGCTTCGAAGACCTCTTCGCCGTCGAGAAGCTCACCGCGCCGCGCCTGCTCCAGGCCAACCGCAATGGCGGAACGAAGGTAGCCATCCGAGGTTTCCTGCTCCTTCAGAAGGCGCAGCCCTTCCTGGATGACCTCGCCCTCGGAGGAAGAGCGGCCCGATGCCACTCGTGAGGCGACGAAGGCTTCGAGGTCGGCCGGGAGCGAGATCTTCCGGGAAGCATGTCCTGCCATGTCTTCAAGATACACCCGCCCGTGGACCTGCAACCAGCGCCCCACGGACGGCGCCGCGAAGCGGAGGGCCGGCGTCGCGGTGCCGGCCGCCGGCACGCCGGAGCCGATGGCGTTCCGCCAGGGTCCGCCGTGCGCATCACGCGGCGGAGAGCCGGCAGCTCGAAGCCGGAGACCGGCATTCCCCGGCCGCTCATCGGCGTCGCGAAGCGGGATGGTGGGACGTGCAGGAACCTCGCCGGCACCCCGGTGCCGGCGGCCGGCTTCGCCCGGCCGAAGGCAGGGTCCCGGTGGGGCGAGGCTGGCCCGGCGGGCCCCTTCGCGGTTGCCTTCCTGCCGCCCCTCGGCCAGAATGCGGAGCGACGGTCTCAGCCCCATCATGCCCCCCTCCCGCCGCGCCCGCCTGATCGCCCTGCTCGTCTCGACCGCGCTCTCGCTGCTGGTCGCCGAGGTGGCTCTGCGGATCGCCGGGGTGTCCAATCCGAACTTCTATGGACCGGATGCGGACCGCGGCTGGGCACTGCGGCCGGGGGCGCATGGGCGGTGGACGAAGGAGGGGGATGCGGAGGTCCGGATCAACAGCGACGGGCTGCGCGACGAGGAGCATCCGGTGGCGAAGCCTCCCGGGGAGGTGCGCATCGCGGTGCTCGGCGACTCCTGCGCCGAAGCTCTCCAGGTGCCGGCCGAGGCGGCGTTCTGGGCTCTCCTCGAGACGGAGCTGGCGCGCTGCCCGGCGGTGCGGGGCCGGCGGGTGCAGTCGCTCAACTTCGGGGTCTCGGGGTATGGCACCGCGCAGGAGCTTCTGACCCTGCGGCACCGGGTCTGGAAGTACGACCCCGATCTGGTCCTCCTCGCCTTCTACAGCGGCAACGACGTGCGCAACAACTGGCGTCCCCTGGAGCTCGATCCGGCGCGTCCTTATCTGATACCCCAGAAAGACGGCTCGCTGGCGGCGGACGACTCCTTCCTCCAGACCGAGGGGTACCGGCTCCGGCAGACCGCGGCGGCGCGCCTGCTCTACTGGTCGTTCGACCACTCGCGGCTCCTGCAGCTCGGCAAGCAGGCGAAGACCACGATGGACGGCTGGGTGGGGGCCTGGCGGGCGAGCCGGGTCAAGGCGCGGCCGGCGGGTCCCGAGCTGGGACTGGACGACGCGGTCTACGAGCCTCCGGCCGATCCCGAGTGGACGGGGGCCTGGACGGCCACCGAGGCGATCCTCCGCGCGGCCCGGGTGGAGGCGGCGGCTCACAAGACCCCCTTCGCGGTCGTCTCCTTGACGACGGGCATGCAGGTGCATCCCGATCCGGCGGTCCGGCGGGACTTCATGAAACGGCTGAATCTCGATACTCTCTCCTATCCGGACGGGCGGCTCGCCGCGTTCGGCGCGCGGGAAGGCATCCCGGTGCTCGCGCTGGCGCCGCCGCTCCAGCGGCTCGCCGAGCGGGAGAAGGTCTTCCTGCACGGCTTCCCGAACACCGCGCCGGGCGAGGGGCACTGGAACCGGCGGGGGCATGCCGCCGCCGCCGGGGAGATGGCCGGATGGGTCTGCGGCCTGCTGAGCCGCCGGACCCCTCCCTGATGTATGATGCGAGGTCGAACGATGCGCCGCTTCAAACCTGCCCACGGAATCGCCCTGGTCCTCCTCTTCGTCGGGGTGGTGCTGGTCGCCGAGCTCGCCTTCGAAGGGAAGCTCGGGGGCTCGCAGCTCGCACGGGTGTCTCCGGGGCGCGACGGGATGGTGCGCATCCCCCTCACCGGTCTCGAGCCGTTGCAGGTCCGCTTCTACCAGTTCTTGAACGCAGGCAATCAGGAGGTCCACTTCCTGGTCGGCCGCGACGCCGCGGGACACGTGGCGGTCGCCTTCGACGCCAACGAGATCTGCGCGAAAGGCAAGCGGGGGTACCGGGCGGAAGGGGAGTGGCTGGTGTGCAACAAGTGCGACAAGTCGTTCCGGCTGGCCGAGGTCAATGCCGGAGGCGGCGGATGCAAACCCGTTCCGCTGGAGCACCGCGTGGACGGAAACGAGCTGATCATCGCCGAGAGTGACATCTTGAAGGGTTGGAGGCTGTTCAGCTGAGCTCGCCGTTCCACGGGGCCAACTCGCGTGGAATCAGAGTTTTGACGGCCCCGCCTGCAATGGTGTATCTTCGCGCGGTCCGGAAAGGGTAGCCATGTCAGCCGACTTCGTGCTCTACGAAGAGGAGTTCAAGCATCTGGAGGAGGCTCTGCGCCGCCTGCGGCAGGAGGCCAATGCCAAAGCTGTCTTCTTGATCGACAAGAACGGGCAGCAGATCGCCTCCGCCGGGGAGGTCGAGCAGTTCGATACGACCTCGCTTGCCTCCCTCACCGCGGGCAACGTGGCCGCGACCGACGGCCTCGCCAAGCTGATCGGCGAGCGCGAGTTTTCGGTGCTCTTCCACGAGGGCCAGCAGGACCATATCCACATCTCCATCGTCGCCAAGCGGGCCATCCTGGTCGTCATCTTCGACGACCGGTCGTCCCTGGGGCTGGTGCGCCTGCGCGTCAAGCGGGCCAGCGTCGACCTGGAGAGGATCTTCGAGACCATGGCCCAGAAGAGCGACAGGGGGGCCGGCCCGGGGGGACCCGCGAGCCCCTTCTCCGAGATCACCGACGACGACATCGACGCTCTCTTCGGGGAATAGCGCTCGCGCGAGCCCCTCGGCGATCAGGTGAAGGAGCGAGGCACAGATGACTTTCATCAACTACGCCAGCAAGGAGATCAACTGCAAGATCGTCTACTACGGCCCCGGCCTGTGTGGGAAGACGACGAATTTGCAGTACATCTACAACAAGACCGCCCCGGAGTCGAAGGGGAAGATGATTTCGCTGGCCACCGAGGCCGACCGGACCCTGTTCTTCGACTTCCTGCCGCTCGACCTGGGAAGCATCCGCGGCTTCACCACCCGCTTCCACCTCTACACCGTCCCCGGCCAGGTGTTCTACGACGCCAGCCGCAAGCTGATCCTCAAGGGGGTCGACGGGGTGATCTTCGTGGCGGACAGCCAGGAAGCGCGGATGGAGGCGAACATCGAGTCGATCCGCAACCTGGAGGCCAACCTCAAGGAGCACGGGTTCGACCTGTCGACGATCCCGTACGCCTTGCAATTCAACAAGCGCGACCTGCCGGAAGTAGTCCCCGCGGAAGAGATGTACAGGATTCTCAACTACAAGCGGGAACCCACGTTCGAGGCGGTCGCCACCACCGGCGTCGGGGTGTTCGACACCCTGAAGTCGGTGGCCAAACAGATCCTGATCGAGCTCAAGAAGCGCTGAAGAGGGGAGCATGCCCAAAGCTGCCACGAATGCTGTCGATCCGGTGCTCGCGACGTACCACACGGCTCTCGAAACCCTGCATGGCCGCGCCTGGGCCAAGGCCGCGGCGCTCTTCGAGAGCGTCATCCAGGAGAGCGACGTTCCCGAGCTGAAGGAGCGGGCCCGCCAGTACCTGTCGGCCTGCCGCTTGCAGGAAGCGAAGGCCAAAGGGGAAGAGCCGCTGCCGGACGTGGACCCCTATCTGCGGGCGGTCTTCGAGAAGAACCGGGGCAACTACGCCGCCGCCCTGGAGCTGATCAAGAAGAATGGCGGCGACAAGGACGAGCGCTTCGCGTATCTCGCCGCGTCGGTCCATGCCGCCGAAGGGCGCAAGGACGAGGCGGCCAAATCCCTGACGCGCGCGGTCGAGCTGAATGCCAAGAATCGCGTCCATGCGTTCCACGACCCCGACTTCGCCGAGCTCCGCAGGGACTCCGAATATCGGCAGATCTTCGGCCTCTCCTGAGGCGGCCTCCGGCGGCGCGGGGAGCTCCCTGGTCGCCATTGGCGGCGGGACCGGGCTCTCCGCCCTTCTGCGCGGCCTCAAGCACCATGTCGGCTCCGGCCTGCGCCAAGTCACCGGCGTCGTCACCGTCACCGACGACGGGGGCTCCTCCGGCCGCCTGCGGCGCGAGCTCGGCGTTCTGCCGCCGGGTGACATCCGCAACTGCATCGCCGCCCTGGCCGACGACGAAGACCTGCTGACCCGGCTGTTCCAATACCGCTTCCCCGAGGGGGGCGAGCTGGACGGCCACTCGTTCGGCAACCTCTTCCTGACCGCTCTGACCGGCGTCACCGGCGACTTCCACCAGGCGATCCTGACCGCCGAGGACGTGCTGCGCGTGCGCGGCAAGATCTACCCGGCGACGCTCCAGGACGTGGTGCTGCGCGGGCGCGGCGTCTCCGGCCGGATCTACGACGGCGAGTCGGCCGTGGGCCTCTCCGGCGAGAAGCTCGACCGGCTGGATCTCGAGCCGCCGGCGCCCCCGGCCTTTCCGGCGGCCATCCAGGCGATCGAGGCGGCCGACCTCATCCTGCTCGGCCCGGGCTCCCTCTACACGTCGATCCTCCCCAACCTGCTGATCCCCGGCATCCGCCAGGCGCTCCGCCGGACGCGCGCCCGCAAGGTCCTGCTGCTCAACCTGATGACCCAGCCGGGAGAGACCGACGGCATGATGGGGCCTGCGCATCTGCGCGCCATCGAGCGCCACGCCGGCAAGGGCCTGGTCGACATCGTTCTGGCGAGCGCCTCTCCCATCGCGGGCACTCTCCTGCGGTACTACGCGGAGGCGGGCTCGGAGCCCGTCCAGGTGCAGCGGGAGGTGCTGGAGGGAAAGGGGATCCAGGTGGTCGAAGCCGACCTCCTGGCCGCCGGAGAGCTGATCCGCCACGACTCCGCCCAGCTCGCCCGCGCCGTGCTCGACCTCGCCGCGCGCGAACGCGCCGCGGCGGCTTAGACCTTGGTAAGGAGATCCTTCGCATGGACGATTCATTTCTCCCCTCTCCCGCTCGCGGGAGAGGGGCCGGGGGTGAGGGCCTCCCGCGCGTCGCGGTGGTGCTCGCCGCCGGCAAGGGGACGCGCATGCGTTCCGCCCTCCCCAAGGTGCTCCACGAAGCCGCCGGCCGCCCGCTCCTCGCCTGGGTGGTGGAGGCGGCGCGGACCGCCGGCTGCGCAAAGATCCTGATCGTCGTCGGCCACGGCGCCGAGCAGGTGCGGGAGGCGGTCCGCGGCGACGACGTCGCCTGGGTTCTCCAGGCCGAGCAGCGCGGCACCGGCCATGCCCTGGCGCAGGTCGAAGGACAGGTGGACGGCGCCGCGAACCTGCTCGTCCTCTCCGGCGACGTCCCCCTGGTCACCTTGGCCACCCTCGACCGCCTGGCCACCGCCGCGGAGGAAGGCTGGGGCGCCATGGCCGTGACCGAGCTCTCCGATCCGGGCTCGCTCGGCCGTGTGATCACCACGCCGGACGGCCGCTTCGAGCGGATCGTCGAGGCTGGCGACGCCACACCGGAGGAGCTCGCCGTACGGCGGGTCAATGCCGGCCTGTACGCCCTCCCCGCGCCGGAGATCTTCGGCGAGCTGGCGCGCCTGACCACCCGCAACGCGCAGGGCGAGCTCTACCTGACCGACGCGGTGACCAACGCCGCCCGCGCCGGGCATCCGATCCGGCTGATCCCCCTCGCCCGTCCCGACGAGGCGATGGGGGTCAACAACCGGGCCGAGCTGGCGCGCGTCCACCGCCTCCTCATCGAGCGGCACCTGAACGCCCTGATGGAATCCGGCGTCACCATCCTGGAGCCGGCGCGGACGGTCATCGAGCCCGGCATCCGGGTGGGACCGGACTCCGTGATCCACGCGGACGTGGCGCTCCTCGGCCGCTCCCGGGTCGGCGGCGGCTGCGTTCTCCACCAGGGCGCCTGGATCCGCGACAGCCGGATCGAGGACGGCGTCACCATCGAGCCCTACAGCGTCCTCGACGGCGCCGAGGTGGACGACGGCTGCAAGGTCGGCCCGTTCGCGCGGCTGCGGCCGGGCACCCGCCTGCGGCGCGGCGCCAAGGTGGGGAACTTCGTCGAGGTGAAGCAGTCCGTCCTCGGCGAGAAAACGAAGGTGGGGCATCTCGCGTATGTAGGGGATGCGACGGTCGGCGACGGCGCCAACATCGGGGCCGGCGTCATCACCTGCAACTACGACGGCGTGCGCAAGAATCCGACCGAGATCGGCCGCGGCGCCTTCATCGGAAGCGATACCATGCTGGTCGCCCCGGTGCGCGTCGGGGACGGAGCGATGACCGCGGCAGGCTCCGTGGTCACCAAAAACGTCCCCGACGGTGCGCTGGCGGTGGCGCGGGTGCGCCAGAAGAACCTCGCCGGCCGCTCCGGCGGGCTGCGGAGTCTCCGCAAGAAGACGGGCGACGGCCCAGAGGAACCCTGAACATGTGCGGAATCGTGGGCTACGTGGGGCATCGCGAGGTGGTCCCCCTGTTGATGGACGGTCTGCGGCGGCTGGAATACCGCGGCTACGACTCGGCCGGCGTGGTCGCCGTCGAGGACGGCGCATTCCAGACCTCCAAGGCCGAGGGGAAGCTCGACCGGCTCAAGGAGAAGCTGGAAACGCATCCGGTGACCGGCCAGTTCGGCCTCGGCCACACCCGCTGGGCCACCCACGGTCCGCCGAGCGAGCGCAACGCCCACCCCATGGTCGATTCCCGCGGGCGCGTGGCGCTCATCCACAACGGCATCATCGAGAACTTCCTGCCGCTCAAGAAGCGGCTGATCGCCGAGGGATGGACGTTCAAATCCGACACCGACACCGAGGTGGTGGCGAACCTCATCTCGTCCTACCTGAACGGCAACCTGATGGAGGCGGTGTCCCGCGCCGTCCGCGAGCTCGAAGGGATGTACGCCTTCGCCGTGGTTTCCACCGCGACCGAGGGCCAGGAGATCGTCGCCGCCCGGCAGGGGCCGCCGCTGGTCATCGGCCTCGCGGAGGGAGAGCAGTTCCTCGCCTCGGACCCCTCGGCGCTCCTCGTCCATACCAAGGACGTCATCTTCCTGGAGAACGGCGACCTGGCGCGCCTCACGCCCGAGCGGGTGGAGCTCCGGGACCGCCATGGCAAGCCGGTCGAGCGGCCCGTGCAACACCTCACCTGGGACCCCATCCAGGCCGAGAAGGGTGGCTACAAGCACTTCATGCTCAAGGAGATCCACGAGCAGACCCAGGCCGTGCAGGACACTTTCGCCGGCCGCGTGGACTTCGAGAACGGCCGCATCCTGTTCGACACGGTCAAGATCACCGAGGACGAGCTGCGCCGGATCGAGCGCATCCACGTCCTGGCCTGCGGCACCTCCTGGCACGCCGGCCTGATCGGCAAGTTTCTGATCGAGCACATCGCCCGCATCCCGGTGGAGGTGGACTACGGCTCCGAGTACCGCTACCGCGACCCGATCGTGAGCGACCGGGTGCTCGCCGTGGGCATCTCCCAGTCGGGCGAGACGGCGGACACCGTCTCCGCCATGGAAGCGGCGCGCGAGCGCGGCGCCCGGCTCTTCACCATCTGCAACGTCCAGGGGAGCCAGGCGACCCGCATCAGCGAAGGGGTGATCTACACCCACGCCGGACCCGAGATCGGCGTCGCCTCGACCAAGGCGTTCACCACCCAGCTCGTCGCCCTCTACCTGCTGGCCCTCTACCTGCGCCAGGTCAAGACCGGCGAGGTCGAGCGCTCCTACCTGGACGCCCTGGCCCACCTGCCGCAGGCCGTGGACGAGGTGATCCAGCGCCAGGAGAAGCCGATGGCGGAGATGGCCAAGAAGTATCACCGCGCCGAGAACTTCCTCTACCTGGGGCGCGGCATCAACTACCCGATCGCCCTCGAAGGAGCGCTCAAGCTCAAGGAGATCTCCTACATCCACGCCGAGGGCTATCCGGCCGGCGAGATGAAGCACGGTCCCATCGCCCTGATCGACGAAGAGATGCCCGTCGTCGCCATCGCCACCGGCAGCGACCAGATCTTCGAGAAGGTGAAGAGCAACATGCAGGAGGTCAACGCGCGGGACGGCGTGGTCATCGCCCTGACCGACCGCGACGAAGAAGAGCTCGGCGGCATCTGCGACGAGGTGATCGAGGTGCCCACGGTCTCACCGCTCCTGCAGCCGATCGTCAACGTGATCCCCCTGCAACTCCTGGCCTACTTCATGGGGGTGCGGCGGGGCGCCGACGTGGACCAGCCGCGGAACCTGGCGAAGAGCGTGACGGTGGAGTAGGGGGCTTTCAAGGACTCAAAGGACATCAAGGACCCAAAGGACTGCAAGGACTGCAAGGACCTGAACGACTCAAGGACGACCACCAAGACCGGCGCTGCGGGGGGCGGGGGCGTCGTTTGGGTCCTTGAGGTCCTTGCAGTCCTTTGGGTCCTTTGCCTTTGACTTCTTCTTCGGGAGACCGGCCATGAGCGAGAGCTTCCTTCCCAAGCACGGCGGCTACAAGAAACTGCTCTCCTACCAGAAGGCCGAGATCATCTTCGAGGCGACCGTCTACTTCTGCGAGCGCTTCATCGACCGGCGCAGCCGGACCCATGACCAGATGATCCAAGCCGCACGCTCCGGCAAGCAGAACATCCTCGAAGGCAGCATGGCTTCCGGAACTTCGAAAGAGACCGAGCTGAAGCTGACCAATGTGGCGCGTGCCAGCCTGGAGGAGCTCCTCGAGGACTACCGCGACTTCCTGCGCGTGCGCGATTTGCAGGAATGGCCTCGCGAACACGCCTACACGCTGCGACTGCGCCGGCTCAACCAGGTCCCGGACGCCTCCTACGAGACATTCCGCAAAGGGATCGAAAGCCCGGATCCGGCGATCTCCGCCAACGTGATCATCGGCCTGATCCGCGTCGCCTCCTACCTGCTGGACCGTCAGATCCGGCAGCTCGAACGCGCCTTCCTCCAGGAAGGCGGACTGCGGGAGCGGATGACCCGCGCCCGGCTCCAGGAGCGCACGAAGCTCAGATGACCACCTCCCCCGACGCCACCTACCGCGCGCGCGCCGCCGCCTTCTTCATGGAGGAGCACCGGCTGGGGCGGATCTCGTTCCGCTTTTCCGTGGTCCGCGGCGTGCTCTTCTTCGGCTTCGCCGCCTCGCTGATAGCCATTCTCGTCCGCTCGTCGCTGGCGGATACCCGTTTGTGGCTCCTGGCCGGCGGATGGCTCGTCGCCTTCCTTCTCGTGCTGCCGTGGCATGACCGGGTCATCCGGCGGCAACGGCGGGCCGCTGCGCTGCGCGGTCTCAACGAGGAAGGGATCTGGCGCATGGACCGCGAGTGGGACCTGTTGCCACTCCCTCAAGCACCGGCGGAGAAGGCCGGCGATCACCGGGCGCGCGATCTCGATCTGTTCGGCCGGGCGTCCCTCTTCCAGCTCCTGGGGACCGTCCAGACCCCGGCGGGCCGGCTGCGGCTGTCGGGATGGCTCCTGGAGCCGGCGCCTCCCGCGGAGATCTCTCTCCGGCAGGAGGCGGTGCGCGAGATCGGCCCCGAGATCGACTTCCGCCAGCAGATCGAGGTCCGCACCCGCCTGCTCGAGGCGGCTGCCGACGTGACGCCGTTTCTCCGCTGGGCCGAGGGCGAGCCCTGGCTCCTGCACCGGCCCGGTTTGATCGGGCTCACGCGCATCCTGCCACCGATCACGGTCTGGCTCTGCTTCGCCTCCTTGCTGACCGAGTTTCCCGCCTATCCGTTCATCCTGGCCGTGATCGTCAATCTCATCCTGCTCTACCGCTTCGGCGAGCGGCTGGAGGGGACGTTCCACCAGATCGAGGCGCGGGAACGGGAGTTCCGGTCCTATGCCGAGGCGATGGAGGTGGCCGTCTCCCGGCGCTTCGATTCCCCGGCCTTGCAGCGGATCGGCGCCACCCTGTCCGCCGAAGGGAGGACCGCCCATACCTGGATGGATCGCCTCGGTGCCCGCCTCGGCATTGTCGACGTACGGCGCAATCCGATCCTCCGCCTCCCCATCGAGCTTCTCCTGCTGTGGGACTTCCATGCCCTCTGGCTGCTGGAACGCTGGCAGCAGGCGGTGGGACGGCAGGCGCGCGGCTGGATCGAAGCACTGGGCGAGCTCGAAGCGCTCTCGGCTCTGGCTGGCCTCCACCACGACAACCCGGACTGGGTCTTGCCGGCCGTCGGCCCGCAGGAAGACCGCTTCGCGGCCGGTGCTCTCGGGCATCCGCTGATCCCGGCGGACCGGCGGGTGGGCAACGACGTCGAGGTGGGGCCGGCCGGCACGTTCCTCCTGGTCACCGGCTCCAACATGTCGGGGAAGAGCACGCTGCTGCGGGCGATCGGCCTGAACGCGGTGCTCGCGCAGGCCGGCGGACCGGTCTGCGCGGAGACGCTGCGCATGCCCCCGGTCGAGCTGGCCACCAGCATCCTCGTCGAGGACTCGCTGGTGGGCGGCGTCTCCTTCTTCATGGCCGAGCTGCTGCGCATCCGCGGGGTGGTCGAAGCCGCCGATCGCTGCCACGCGGAGGGGCGGACGCTCCTCTATCTGCTCGACGAGATCCTGCGCGGCACCAACAGCGTCGAGCGGCAGGTGGCGGTGCGGCGCGTCGTCACCCATCTGCTGCGCGGCGGTGCGCTCGGAGCGATCTCCTCGCACGACCTGCAGCTCGCCGAGATCGCAGAGCTCTCCGCTGCAAGCCGCCCGGTGCACTTCCGCGAGAGCCTCCACCCGGGGGAGGAGACCTCGATGACCTTCGATTACCGGATGCGGCCGGGCATCGCGACGACGACCAACGCGCTGGCGCTCATGGAGCTGGTGGGGTTGCCGCGGGAGGAATGAGCCCGGCGACGGCGTCCGCCATCGCCCGCGCCGCGCAGGCATGGCCGGCGGCCGTGGGGTGGAAGCTGTCGAAGCCGAGGGGTTCTTGCGTCGCCACCTTGCAGGCTCGGTAGGCCTCCAGAAGGTCCAGGTGCCGGAATCCATGGCGGCGGGAGAGCTCCGCGATCGCCGCGTGCTCCTCCTGATACGGGTACCTGGAGAACCAGCGGGCGAAGCGGGGGAAGACGGCGACGAGAACCGGGACCCCCGCGCGACGCGAGGTGTCCGCGAGATCCGCGAACGACGGCTCGACCGTGTCGCCGGAGAGCAGCGCCCGGTACTGCTTCAGCTCCTCGTCGAGCTGGCGGCGGGGCGGGAAGGCGCGATAGCGGAGGAAGCGCCAGAGGGCGCTCCGCACGAGGAGAGGCGCGGCCCGCGCCGGATCGACGGTCGTTCCCTGCTTCCTCTGCTCGAGCAGTGTCTCGAGGATCGCTCCATCCACCCGCTCACGGTCGTTCAGCACGTAGGCCAGAAGCACCAGGTCGGGCTGATAGCGGAGCCCCCTCTCCTTCAGCGTCTCCACCTCCTGGAGAGTGTTGTAGCCCGAGACCGAGAGGTTGACCACCTCGGCCGGAAGCCCCCGCTCGCGCAGGAGCTTTTCGAGGAGCGCCGGGAAGGTGTCCTCGTAGCGCTCGACGCGGAGCCCCGCGCCGACGCTGTCGCCGAGCACCACGATCCGGTAGACGCCCGGCGGCTTCTCGACCGCGTGGTCGCGGTCGCGGTAGCCGAGGCGGTTGCTGGATCCCTGGTAGTCGTAGAAGGAGAGATCCGTCCCCTCATAGCGGAGACCGGGGACCGGCTCGTACCCGATGCGGGGGTTCGTGGAGAGCTGGAAGCGCCCCTTGCGGACGGCCCCCACCTCGGGAGCCACGCCGGCGATCCGGATCATCAGCTCGGCCGCGCCAAGAGCGACCAGGAGGGAGACGAGGCTGAGGGTGAGCTTGCGGAACATCGGGCACTCTCAGGGGAAAGGGGCGAGGGCGCCGCCGCGGGGGCGGCGCCCTGTTGGCACGGGGTCAGTGCTTCGCGTGAGCCGGCGCTTCGACCGGGATGCGCATTCCGTAGAACGAGCGCCAGACGAAGAAGGCCGAGATCACGAAGAAGGCGACCGCCAGGCCGACCCGCAGGGTGGGGTCCATCTCGATCGCCAGCTCGACGGCGAGGAGGCCGAAGAGGGTGGTGAACTTGATGATCGGGTTCATCGCCACCGATGAGGTGTCCTTGAACGGATCGCCCACCGTGTCGCCGACCACGGTGGCGGCGTGCAGGGCGCTCCCCTTCTCCTTCAGGTCGACCTCGACGATCTTCTTGGCGTTGTCCCAGGCGCCGCCGGCGTTGGCCATGAAGATCGCCTGGTAGAGGCCGAAGATCGCGATGGAGATCAGGTAGCCGATGAAGAAGTACGGCTCCAGGCAGGCGAAGGCGAGCGTCGCGAAGAACACGACCAGGAAGATGTTGAACATCCCCTTCTGGGCATAGGTGGTGCAGATCTCCACCACCTTCTTCGAGTCGGCGATGGAGGCCTTCTCGGCCCCCGCGTCGAGCCGGATGTTCTTCTTGATGAACTCGACCGCCCGGTAGGCGCCGGTCGAGACCGCCTGGATGGAGGCGCCGGTGAACCAGTAGATGATCGCACCGCCGGTCACCAGGCCGAGCAGGAACGGCGGATGGAGCACCGACAGGTTGGTGATCAGCTCCGGCTGGAGACCCTTGGTCAGCAGCACGATGATCGAGAAGATGAGGGTCGTGGCGCCCACCACCGCGGTGCCGATGAGCACCGGCTTGGCCGTCGCCTTGAAGGTGTTGCCGGCGCCGTCGTTGGCTTCCAGGTGGTGCTTGGCGCGCTCGAAGTCGGCGTCGAAGCCGAAGTCCTTCTTGAGCTCCGCCTTGATGTTCGGCAGGGTCTCGATGGTCGACAGCTCGTAGACCGACTGCGCGTTGTCGGTCACCGGGCCGTAGGAGTCGACGGCGATGGTCACCGGTCCCATGCCGAGGAAGCCGAACGCCACCAGGCCGAAGGCGAAGATGGCGGGGGCCAGCATCAGGTTCCCCAGGCCGAAGGTGCTCACGCCGTAGGCCGCACCCATCAGAGCCACGATGGTCAGGCCCATCCAGTAGGCGCTGAAGTTGCCCGCGACGAGGCCGGCGAGGATGTTGAGCGACGCGCCGCCCTCACGGGAGGCGGTCACCACCTCCTTGACGTGAGCCGACTCGACCGAGGTGAAGACCTTGACGAACTCGGGGATGAGGGCGCCGGCGAGAGTGCCGCACGAGATGATCGTGGACAGCTTCCACCAGAGGGTCGGGTCACCGCCCAGGTTCGGGATCAGCAGGTAGGAGGCGGCGTAGGTGACGACGACGGAAAGGATCGAGGTGAGCCAGACCAGGACGGTGAGCGGCGCCTCGAAGTTCATGTTGTCGGCGTTGGCGTACTTGGACTTGGCGAGGACCTCGTTGATGCCGTAGGCCACACCGCTGGTGACGATCATCATGACGCGCATGACGAAGATCCAGACCAGGAGCTGGACCTGGATCGCCGCGTAGCCGGGACCCGCAACCGCCTGGTTGACCGCCAGCAGGATGAAGGTGATGAGCGCGACGCCGGTGACGCCGTAGGTCTCGAACCCGTCCGCCGTGGGGCCGACCGAGTCGCCCGCGTTGTCGCCGGTGCAGTCGGCGATCACGCCGGGGTTGCGGACGTCGTCTTCCTTGATGTTGAAGACGATCTTCATCAGGTCGGAGCCGATGTCGGCGATCTTGGTGAAGATGCCGCCCGCGATGCGCAGGGCCGCGGCGCCGAGCGATTCGCCGATCGCGAAGCCGATGAAGCACGGGCCGGCGTAGTCGGCCGGGACGAACAGCAGGATGGCGAGCATGATGACCAGCTCGACGCTGATCAGCAGCATGCCGATGCTGATGCCGGACTTGAGCGGGATCGCGTAGGTCGGGTAGGGCTTCCCTTGCAGGCTGGCGAAGGCGCTCCGCGAGTTGGCGAAGGTGTTGACCCGGATGCCGAACCAGGCCACACCGTAGCTGCCGGCGATGCCGATCAGGCTGAACAGCAGGATCACCGCCACCTTGATGGCGGGGAAGTGGAGCAGCCCCCAGAAGTAGAAGACCATCACGATCCCGATGAACACCTCGAGGAGCAGGATGAACTTGCCCTGGGTGATCAGGTAGGTCTTGCAGGTCTCGAAGATCAGCTCGGAGATCTCCCGCATCGAGCGGTGGACGGGGAGGTTCTTGAGCTGGGTGTACATGATCAACCCGAAGATCATCCCGCCGATGCACACGACGAGACCGGCGAGCAGCAGGTTGTGCCCGCTCACCCCCAGGAAGGTCTGGCTTCCGAGGTCGGGAAGGACCAGCTCCGCCTCGCTGGCGGACGCCGGAGCGGCGCCGAGCAAGGAGAGCAGCCCCACGACCACGAGGAGCAGCAGGCCCTTGCGGGCACGGCTGGCCCGGTCGGGCAGACGGTGATTCGACATCGTCGACATAGATTGCCTCCGCATCATCCGAAAACGGACATTCGCAGCGCGGGCCGCGGCTCGCGGCCACGAAGGCCGGGAGCCTGGACGTTCAGCGCTGACTGGGTAGGAACCGCCGCGCGAAGAGGGGCGGTGCCCCTGGCCGGCTCGTTCAGATCCGGGGGAAGATAGCACAGATCAAGGGTTTCGCCTACGGAACGAAGGCGTTCGTGTCCCCCTGGCCGCAGAGGTTTCCGTAGGGATTGACGTAGCGCTTGCGGGCGCCGGTCACCATGTCGGTGACGGTGATCGTGTACTTCACGTCGGAGAGCGCGCCGTAGAAGAACCAGAACCGGTTGTTGAGCGTCCGGCCGTCCAGGGCCTTGACCACCAGCTCGACGTTCGCGTCGTCGAAGAACCAGAAGGTGCCGCTGTCGCCGCCGGGCATGGGCACGGCCATCCCGGAGCCGGTGGCGCCGGCGCGGGTCTGCCAGGTCACCGCGGCGCGGAACCGGCCGTTCAGCAGGCAGAGGGTCTGGGCGTCCTCGACGCAGGCCGCGGCGGCGAGCGGGGTTGTGGCCGGCGGCGTGAGCGGGAGCATCTCCGGAGCGGGGACCGCGGTGCGCGGCGCGGAGAAGGCGGAGGTGTCGCCCCGGCCGCACAGGCTCCCCGGCTCGTTGTGGTAGCGCTTCGTCCGGCCGGTCGCCGTCTCGGTGACGTCGAGCCAATACTCGACGTTCGACAGCGCGCCATAGAACAGCCAGTAGTGGTTGTTGAGGGGCCGGCCGTCGAGCGCCTTGACCACCAGCTCCAGGTTCGCGTCGTCGAAGAACCAGAAGAAGCCGGTGGGATCGGGGCCGGGCACGGCGCGCCCGAAGCCGGCGCGGCGGCTCCCCGGATCGCGCCAGCTCACCACGGCGCGGAACCGGCCGTTCATCAGGGAGAGCGTGCGCGCACCGGCCGAGGGGGCGGCGGTCACCTGGACGTTCTTCTCGAAGGCGGCGCCGAAGCGGTCGACCCCTTCGCGGAGCATCTGCCAGCTCACGTGGTAGGTGCCCGGCACCTCGGGCGCGGTGACCCGGAGGAGGAAGGTCTTCTCCTGGTTCGGCGCGATGGTCTCCCCCGCCGCCAGGAACTGCCGCGGCTCGGTGAACGGGTCGTGGTCCTCGCCGGCTCCCAGGCGGATCCGGTCCTCCTCGGTCCAGGTGGTCGTCCCCGTGTTGCGGAAGGTGAGGCGCACCTCCAGCGGCTGGCCGGTCTCCATGGTGTCCGGGAAGGTGGAGCCGAGCGGCGCCGCACCGTCGGTCTGCTCGGTGTGCGCGGCGATGAAGCCGCGGTAGGTGTCGTAGGCCGGCCTGGCGCTGCGGTCCTGCCGCAGGATGCCCCAGGCCGGCACCGGGGGCGGGCTGTCGATCAGCTCGTAGAAAAAGATCTTCTGCAGCCAGCTCCGGTTGGCGGATCCGGTCAGCCAGTCGTTCAACAAGCCGCTGTACGAGGAGGCCTGCCGGGATTCCCCGGTCCCCGCATCCCAGCCGGTCTCGGTGAGCCAGACCGGCTTGCCCCACCAGCCCGCGTTCTTGAGGACCTCCTTGACGGAAGGATTGACCACGTCCCAGAGCGACGGCTGGTCGCCGAACACGGTCGAGCCGTCGAGACGGTCGCCCAGGTCGCGCGGGCCGTCGCTGTCGTAGACGTGATGGCTGACGAAGTCGAGGCGGTCTCCCCCGGAGCGGAGGATGTCGCGCAGCCAGTCGTACCAGTCGCTGTCACCCGAGGTCAGATGGGACAGCTCGGGGCCGCCGACCCGGGCCGCCGGATCGGCCGCATGGATGGCGTCGGCGCACGGCTTCAGGAGGACGTCGACGTACTGTTGCCGGCTGCCGGACCAGAACCTGTCCAGGTTCGGCTCGTTCCACACCCCCCAATGGCGGATCTTGCCGCGGTAGCGCGAAGCCGCCGCGCCGCAGAGCTCGGCCCACTGCCCGGCGTCCGGTACGCCGGTTCCCTCCGGCCCGGAGGTGGCCCAGGCCGGTGTCGAGGCGAGCGTGGCGTAGATTTCCAGCCCGCGGACGCGGGCCGCGTCGGCGATCGCATCGTAGACCCGCCAGTCATACTGGTCCTGGCCCGGCTCGACCCAGGCCCAGATGAAGTCGATGCGCACCCAGCCGATCCCCGCCTCCTGCACCCGGTCGAGGAGGGCCGTCAGGTCTTCCCCCTGCGGGGCATGGACGTTGATACCGTATGGGGAGGTCTCGACCGCCACCGCGGGGGGCGCAGGGAGCAGCAGCAGAGAGGAAAGGAGAAGCGGGGTCCGGAGGAGCGGTTTCGCGAGATCGAACAGCATGAGGGGTCTCCTTCGGCAGCAAGCGGAGGCGCACCGGTGATTATTCCACCAATTGGGCACACCATAGCCCCTCGTCTATACTGGATGTCCCTGAAAGGTTGTGAGCAGAGGACTCGGTCCCCAGGGAGGGAGGACCGCCATGACCCACTTTCGTGAGCTGACCGATCGCTATACCTTGGAGAAGATCCTGCGCTCGACCCGCGGGGGGACCGTCCTGCGCGGCGTCGATCACCGCACGGGCCAGGCGGTCGCGGTCAAGTTGATCACCGTGACCTCGCCGCCGCTGCTGGTGCAGAAGGCGCCGGAGCTGGAGAAGCTGGGCGCCCTGCTCGAAGCGTTGCGGGAGCCGAGCCTGCCCGTGGTGACCGACTCGGGCTTCACCACCGACGGCAGCGCCTTCCTCGTGATGGAGCTGCTGGAGGGGAAGACGCTGGACGCCTTGTCCGGTCCGCCGCAGCGCCTCCTCGGCCTGCTGATCCAGGCACTGGACGGGCTGGAGGCGCTGGCGCGCCGCGGCGTGGCGCACCAGAACCTGTCGCCGGACAACCTCCTGGTGGTCGGCGAGCCGCCGGCCGAGCGGATCAAGATCCTCGGCCTCGGCGGCGCGCTGTTCCGGACGCCCGGCGCCGCGTCGGCCGAGACGGCCCGCTTCCGGGCTCCCGAAGAGAACGCGCCCGGACCGATCGACTGGCGCGCCGACATGGCGTCGTTCGCGCTGACCGCCTGCTACGTCATGGGGATCACCGTGGCGCCGGGCGAGCCGGCGTCGGTGCAGATGCCCTTCGCCCTCAGCCTGGACCTGGAGAACGCGGAGGCGCTCCGGCACATCCTGGAGCGCTGCCTGCGGCGCAATCCCGCCGAGCGCCCCTCGCCGCCGGAGGTCCGCGACGCGCTCCGCCGTGCCCTCGGGGCCCAGCCGGCACCACCGCCGGAACCGGCGCCGAAGCCGGAGGTCCCGAAGCTGGTCGTCCCACCCGCACCGGCTCCGCCGCCGCAGGCCGCCCAGCAGCCCGCTCCTCCCCGGCCGGCGGCTCCGGTGACACCCCCGGCGCCGGTCCAGCCGGCCGCACCGGCGCGGGCGATACCGCCTCTGCGGTCGATCCCTCTTCCCGGCCCTCTTCCGGAAGACCCGCCGGCACCGCGCCCGCCGGCCGCGGCACCGCCGCCCCAGGCACCTCCGGGGCGTCCGCTGTCCGGCGCGGTCCTGCTTTCGAGCCTGGCCGCGGCCTCCTCGCCGCCGCCCGCGAGCCCCCCGGCCCCGAGCCCGTCCCCAAGCCAGGTGGTGAGCACGCCGCCCGCCGCGGCGCCGCCGGCACCGGAACCGCCGCCGGACGGCGAGCTCCTCCCGGCCCTCGACGACGACTTCCTGAACGCGCTCTCCGGTCCGCCCGCCGCGGCACCGGCCGGCGCCGCGCCCATGCCGCCGCCGCGGACGATCCCCATGCGCTCGGTGGGGAGCGCTTCGGCCGCCACACCGCCACCGAAGCCCAACCCCGTCCTGAAGCCGGGTGTGCTCATCGCGGTCGCCGCGGTCCTCGTCCTCGGCGCGGCCGGAGCTTTCTGGTGGCTCAGCCGGAGCTCCCCCGCCGCGGAGGCCCCCAAAGCCGCGGTGCCCGTCTTGCCGGCCGCACCGCCGCCGAAGCCCGCCGCCGAGATCCTGGCCGAGGCGCAGAGTGCCATGGCGGACGGCGACTGGAGCCTGGCACTGGACAAGCTCGACGCCTTGAACGGCGCCGACCAGGCCACCCTCACCCCCGCGGCCTGCCGGTCCCTGACGGCGACGCAGGCGGTGATCCTCGGCTACGGCGCCGACCACCTCTCCGAGAACCTCGCGCAGGGGCTCAAGAAGGGAGACCTGGGAAAGCTCCGCTTCGCTCTCCGCTCCGCCGCGGCGCAGGGGGAGGCGTCGCTGCCGGAAGCCGTGCGCCAGGACCTGGCGCGCGGGCAGTCCCTCATCGACCTCTACGCCGGCATCGAGGACGCGTCCAACCGGAAGGCGGACCTCGAGGTGCTCGAGAAGTTCTCCGCGCTGGAGAAGGACCTCCCCGGGGCCAGCGATCCGGACGGTCTGCGCCCCAAGGCCGCCACCTCCCTGGAGGCCCAGGCCGAGGGGCTGGCGCGCGAGGGGAAGTACGAAGAAGCCATGGCGAAGCTCGACCAGGTGCTGCGCAACTGGCCGCAGCGCGACGTGGCGCGCGACCGCGCCAAGATCTACGTCGACGCCAGGCAGCGCACCTCGCAGCAGGAGGCGCTCCTGGAGGCCTTGCCGGCCGCCGAGAGGAAGCGCAAGCCCCACGAGGGCCTGGAGATGCTGCGCGGGGTCGAGCCGGTGCCACATCTCGCGGCGCAGTTCGCCGACATCCGCAAACGGCTGGAGGAGCAGCTCGATACCCTCGACCAGCAGCCGCCGAAGGTCCTGCTGCGCGACGGCTACTTCCTGGAGTACGACCGCGGCCAGGTCGTCGAGCTGAGCTTCCGGGTGACCGACGACTACATGGTGCAGAGCGTGAAGCTCATGGTCCGCCCCGAGGGGGGCCGGACGCGCGAGGTCCCGCTGGACAAGACCACGCTCGGCTACACCGCGGAGATCCCGCCGGACGTCCACCGCAACGGCAACGTCGACGTCTGGGTGGTCGCCACCGACGCCTCGGGGCACGAAGGGTTCTACGGCACCCCGAGCGCGCCGATGCGGATGGTGCGGCGCAAGGGGTTCGACCGGCTGGTGAACTAGACCGGCAGCAGCGGCAGCCGCCCGGTCGCCCCCGCGTCCGCCGTGGCCAACGGCTTTTCCTCGGCCTCTTCCGGCTCTGCCTCGCCCGGATTGCGGAAGAGGTTCGCGTCCAGGTTGTACTGCCGGGTGTAGAGGGCGTGATAGCGGCCGCCCAGAGCGAGGAGCTGCTCGTGCCGCCCGCTCTCCACGATCTCACCTTGCTCCAGGACGAGGATCGTGTCCGCCTTGCGGATGGTCGAGAGACGGTGGGCGATGACGAACGTGGTCCGCCCCTTCATCAGCTCGGTCAGGCCTTCCTGGATGAGCGCCTCGCTCTCGCTGTCGAGCGAGGAGGTCGCCTCGTCGAGGATCAGGATGCGCGGATCGGCCAGGATGGCGCGGGCGATGGCCACCCGCTGGCGCTCGCCGCCGGAGAGCTTGACGCCGCGTTCCCCCACCACGGTCTCGTACCCTTCGGAGAGCTTCTGCACGAAGTCGTCGCAGCGGGCGATCCGGGCGGCGCGCAGCACGTCCTCCGGCTCCGCGTCGGGACGGGCATAGGCGATGTTCTCGTAGACCGTCCCGTCGAACAGGAAGTTGTCCTGGAAGACCACCCCGAGATGCGAGCGGTAGTCGTGGAGCTTCACCTGCGACAGGTCCTTGCCATCCACCAGGACGCTCCCCGAAGTCGGCCGGTGGAACGCGGCGATCAGGCCGATCAGCGTGCTCTTGCCCGAGCCGGAGGGACCGACCAGCGCCGTCGAGGTCCCCGGCTCCGCCAGCAGGTTGATGCCGCGCAGGACCGGCGCATCCTCTTTGTACTGGAACCAGACGTCGCGCAGCTCGATCCGCCCCTCGACCCGCTCCAGGCGGCTGCGCGACCCCTCGTCCGCGTCCTCCGGGATCTCGCTGCGGATCTCGCGGATGCGCTCCAGCCCGGCGAACGCCTCGGTGATCTGGCTGCCGATGTTGACGATCTGCACCACCGGCCCCACCAGGAGCCCGAGGTAGAGGGTGAACGAGAAGAAGGAGCCGACGGTCATCCGGCCGGACAGGACCTCGTTGGCGCCGAGCCCCATCATCGCGACACCGATCACGCCGAGCAGGAGGGTCGAGGCGGAACCGATCAGCGAGAAGCTGGTGATCGTCTGCGCCACGTTGCGGAAGAGCCGGTGGGCGCCTTTGGCGAAGACCAGGGCCTCGCGCCGCTCGGCGCCATAGGCCTTGACCACCCGCACGCCGGAGAACGACTCGGTGAGCCGTCCGGAGAGGTCGGCGTTGATCCGCGACCGGTCGCGGAAGAGCGGCCGGAGGGTCTTGAACGCGCGCTGCAGGATGAACCCGAACAAGGAGACGACCGCGATGGCGACCAGGGTGAGGCGCGCGCTCAGATAGAAGAGGATGCCGAGGGCGAAGACCGCGGTCACCATGCCGCCGATGACCTCGACGAGACCGTTGCCCACCAGGTTGCGGATCCCCTCGGCGTCGTTCATCACCCGCGACAGGAGCGCGCCGGCCTTGGTCTGCTCGAAGTAGCGGACCGGCAGGCG
>Ga0209682_10000057_pt1 | contig 32767 bp, 29 predicted proteins | sample DOMMetBare2Fresh_2_FD_187471 | JGI IMG/M metagenome (GOLD analysis project Ga0209682, IMG submission 187471) | Wetland sediment microbial communities from St. Louis River estuary, USA, under dissolved organic matter induced mercury methylation -... | ecosystem: Environmental > Aquatic >... | reverse complement strand
CAGTTCGACCGAGCTGCGCTTGCGCTGCGTGCTCTTGCCGATATCGACGTAGATCCGGCCACCGCCCGGGTTGACGTAGCTGTTGGTCGCCTTGGTTTCGGGCAGGGTGCGTGCGAGCTGTGCCGCGGCCTCGACCTTGCGGCGCGAGTACTCGAGGCTGCTGCTGGACGGCGTGCGCACGTCGACGGCGATCACACCGGCGTCGGAGGCCGGGAGAAAGCTCGAGCCGCCGAACTTCCACTGCAGGCCGAGCGCCGCCGCCAGGCTGGCGACGGCGAAGACTGCCATCCAGCGCCGATGGTGCAGCGCCCAGGCGATCACGTGGCCGTAGCGGTCGGCCTGGTGGTCGAACCAGGCGTTGAACCGCACCAGCAGCTTGCCGAACCCGCGCCGCGGCGCCTCGTGGTGACCCGGCGGATCGCCCCAGTAGGCCGAGAGCATCGGGTCGAGCGTGAAGCTGATGAACAGGCTCACGAGCACGGAGGCGACGACGGTCAGGCCGAAGGGCCGGAACCACTCGCCCGACACCCCGGGCATGAAGGCCACCGGCACGAAGACCGCAACGATCGAGAAGGTGGTGGCGGCGACCGCCAGGCCGATCTCCGCCGTGCCGTTGAGCGCGGCGGTGCGGCGGTCCTCGCCGAGCTCCATGTGGCGCACGATGTTCTCGCGCACGACGATCGCATCGTCGATCAGCACGCCGATGGCCAGCGACAGCCCGAGCAGGCTCATGAAGTTCAGGGTGAAGCCAGCGAGCCAGACCGCGATGAAGGCCGCGATCACCGAAGTCGGCAGCGACAGCGCGGTGATCAGCGTCGAGCGCCACGAATTCAGGAAGACATAGACCACGAAGACCGTCAGGCCGGCCCCGAAGACGAGTGCATGCACGACGTTGTTCAGGCTGTTCTGCGCGCTCTCGCCGCCGTCCTGGGTGACCTCCAGCCGGGTGCCGGGCGGCAGCGTCTTGCCAATCTCGGCCACCTCCTTGCGGATCTGATCGGCCACGCTGACCGTGCTGGCTTCGCGGGTCCGGGTCACGGACATCCCCACGTTCGGGTTGCCGCTGCGCACCGAGAAGCCGCTCAGTTCAGCGAAGCCGTCCTCGACCGTGGCGACCTGGGCCAGGCGCACCAGCTCGCTGCCGCGACGCTTGATGACGATGCGCCCGAACTCCGAGGGCGACTCGATGCGGCCGACCAGTCGGATGCTCTGGTCTTCCAGCGTGCCGCGCACCTTGCCCACCGGCGCGGTGGCGTTCTGGGCGCGCAGGGCGGCGACGACCTCGGTCACCGAGACCTCGAACTCGCGCAGCTTCTCGCTGCGCAGCAGCACCGACAGCTCGCGCTTGAGCGCGCCGTTGACATTGACCGTGGCCACGCCGGGAATGCCGCGGAACTTGTCGGCCAGCTGGTCTTCGGCCAGACGCGAGATCGCGGCGTGGCTGAGCGTCGTCGACGACAGCGCCAGTTGCATGATCGGCTGCGCCGAAGGATCGATGCGCTGCAGGACGGGCTCGCGCATCTCGATCGGCAGCTTGTAGCGCACGGTGGCGATTGCATTGCGCACCTCGTCGGCCGCGACGACCATGTTCTTGCCGAAATTGAAGATCAGCACCAGTTGGGCGTTGCCTTCGCTGGCGGTGGACTGCAGCCGGTCCACGCCGGAGATGCCCTGCAGCGCCTTCTCGATGCGGTTGATGACCTCGCGCTCGGCCGTGTCGGGCGAGGCGCCGGGGTAGGGGATCGCGACCACGAGCACGGGCTGGTCGACATCCGGGATCTGGTTGACCCGCAGCTTGGACAGCGCGAGCAGTCCCAGGGCCATCAGGCCGATGATCAGGACGATCATCGCCAGCGGCCGCTTGATGCTGAATTCCGACAGGAACATGGGGACCTCAGCGCGGGGTGGAGGCGGCGGATGCCGCCGTCGGCCTGGCGAACTCGATCGCCTGGCCGTCGCGCAGGCTGCCGACCGGTGCGCGCAGCACGCGCTCGCCGGCGACCAGGCCCGCCAGCACCGGGTAGTTGCCCGTGCGCGCGTCGCGGTCGCCCAAGGTCACGGGCACCTTGCGCACGACACTGCCGTCGATTTTCCAGACATGCGCGGCGTCGCCGCTGCGCACGAGCGTGCCCTCGGCCAGCGTCAGCATCTGCGCCCCGCCGGTCTCGACCCGCCCTTCGGCGAACAGGCCGGCCATGCGTGGCGCCTGGCCGGCCTCCGAAAAGGCGACGATCAATGCGACCTGGCGCGTGGTGGCGTTGGCCGTCGCGTCGATGCGTGCGACCTTGCCCGTGAACTCGGCTTGCGGCAGGCCGTTGACGCGGAACCGCACCGGCTGTCCGACCTTGAGTTCGCCCATGCGGTCGGCCGAGACCAGGCCTTCGAAGCGCAGGCTGGCCGGATCGATGACCTTGAGCAACTCCTTGCCGACCTGCGCGGTGTCGCCGGCCGACACCTTGCGGTCGCTCACCACACCGGCAAACGGCGCCCGTACCTCGGTGCGCCGCAGCTGCTGCTGGGCGGTGGCCAGGCGCGCGCGGGCGGCGACGAGGTCGCTCTGGGCGTTGTTGCGCCGGACCTCGGCGTCTTCGAGCGCCTGCATCGAGGTCATGCCCTGGCCTTGAAGCGTCTTCAGGCGCGTCAGCTGGCGCTCGGCACCCTCGAAGGTCTGCGTCGACGCGCGCACGGCTTCCTGCGCCGACACCAGGCTGTCGCGGATCGAGGCGTCGTCCAGCCGCACCAGCAACTCGCCGGCCTTGACGACCTCACCGTTTTCCTTGAACACCTGCAGCACGACGGCGCCGACCTCGGCCCGCAGGTCGGCGCGGCGCTCGGGTTGCAGCGATCCGGTGATGACCGGGCCCGAAGCCTGGAGGCTGGTGCTCAGCGTGTAGAGGTCCTCCGGCGCAATGAGCAGCGGCGCGGAGGCCGCGGCTGCGGCCGCACTGGCGGCACCGGTCGCGGCGCCGGGGCCGCCCTTGTTGCAGGCGGCCAGGGTCGCAGCCACCACGAGAAGACAGATCGATAGACGCATGGCGGGCGGGGCCTCGTCGTCTCGTAGACACCGGGCCCCGTGGTTCGGATCGGGGGCGCAAGGGTAACGGATGCCTGCCGCAGCGCGTATCCCTCGTCCCGGCTCAGCGCGACAGCAGCTTGTTGATGAGCTCGGGCGTCGTCGCGGCGCCCGTCTTGCGCATCAGGCGCGCCCGGTAGACGTCCACCGTGCGCGGGCTGATCGCCAGGCGCCTGCCGACCAGCTTGCTCGTCAGGCCTTCGATCAGCAGGGCCGCGATCTCGCGCTCGCGCGGCGTGAACTCGACCTTGAGCACGCGGCGCGACGACAGGTCCTCGAAGGCCCAGATGCCGGCGGCATGCGGCTGCGCCGGGTCGAGCGAGCGGCCGCTGACGTGGCACCAGAACAGTTCGCCGTCGACGCGCTTCATCACCCGTTCGTCGGCATAGCGACCGTCGCGGTCGAGCTGGGCGACGATGCGTTCGCCGGTGCGCTCGAACTCGTCGGCGCTCGGGTACATCACCGCGAACGACTGGCCGACGAGCTGTTCGCGGCCAGCGCGGAACATGGCCAGCAGTTGCTGGTTGCAGTCGACGATCAGGCGCTGGCGCGACAGCACCAGGCCGATCGGCGCGAACTCGAAGGCCGTGCGGTAGTCGAGCGCCGCGGGTGGACTCACAGGAACGCGTAGGTCGTCGTCGCGTGCGCCGCCAGCTTGCCGTCGGGCGTGAAGATCTCGATCTCGCCGAAGGCCAGGGTCTTGCCCCTGCGCAGGATGTGGCACACGAAGGTGACCTCGGGGGTGTCGCCCGGGATCGGGCGCAGGAAACTGGTCTGCAGCTGCACCGTCGTCATCGGCTTGAAGCCGCCGAGCGAGGCGCTGAGCGCGACCACCATCGCCGTGTCGGCGGCCGACAGCAGCGATTGACCGCAGAGCATGCCGCCGCCGTGCACCAGCGCCGGCGTGACCGGCATGCGCAGCGTGGTGCGGTGCGCATCGGCCGCGGTGACCTGCAGGCCCAGCGCCTTGACGTAGGGGGCCGCCACGGTGTCGAGCGTGGTCTGGATGATCTGCAGGTCCATGGGTCGCGCCCCTCCTTAATTGATTCTACGTAACGACTACGTAAAGGGTTACGTAGTACGCTTCGCGCCGCGTCCTGATCCTCGGAGACCCACCCCCATGAACAAGATCTATCCCAGCGCCGCTGCGGCCCTGAAGGGCATCGTGCGCGACGGCCAGCTGATGGCGGTCGGCGGCTTCGGCCTGTGCGGCATTCCCGAGGCGCTGATCACCGCGCTGCGCGATTCCGGCGTCAAGCACCTCACGGTGGCGTCCAACAATGCCGGTGTCGACGGCTACGGCCTGGGCATGCTGCTCGCGACACGGCAGATCAAGAAGATGATCTCGTCGTACGTCGGCGAGAACAAGGAGTTCGAGCGCCAGTACCTGGCGGGCGAACTGGAACTCGAGTTCACGCCGCAGGGCACGCTGGCCGAGCGGCTGCGCGCCGGCGGCGCCGGCATCCCGGCGTTCTTCACGCGCACCGGCGTGGGAACCATGATCGCCGAGGGCAAGGACACCAAGGAGTTCGACGGCCACAGCTACATCCTCGAGCGCGCCATCGTGCCGGATGTCTCTCTGGGCAAGGCCTGGAAGGCCGACAGGTCGGGCAACCTGATCTTCCGCCGCACCGCGCGCAACTTCAATCCGGCCGTGATCATGGCCGGCAAGGTCAGCGTGGTCGAGGTCGAGGAGATCGTCGAGACCGGGACCTTCGACCCGGATGCGATCCATCTGCCCGGCATCTACGTGAGCCGCCTGGTGCTCAACGCCAACCCCGAGAAGCGCATCGAGAAGCGCACGATCACCGAACGTGCCGGCGTATGAGCCGGCACTCCCAACTTTCAGCAGGAGCCTGACACCATGGCCTGGACCCACGACGAGATGGCCGCGCGCGCGGCCAAGGAACTCTCCGACGGCTTCTACGTGAACCTCGGCATCGGCCTGCCCACGCTGGTGGCCAACTTCGTGCCCAAGGACATGGAGGTCTGGCTGCAGAGCGAGAACGGCATGATGGGGATCGGCCCGTTCCCGACCGAGGACGAGATCGACCCCGACATCATCAACGCCGGCAAGCAGACGGTGACGACGATCCCGGGCTCGAGCATCTTCGGCTCGCACGAGAGCTTCGCGATGATCCGCGGCGGCAAGATCAACCTGAGCATCCTGGGCGCGATGCAGGTCAGCGAGCACGGCGACCTCGCCAACTGGATGATCCCGGGAAAGATGGTCAAGGGCATGGGCGGGGCGATGGACCTCGTGGCCGGCGTGCGCAGCGTGGTCGTGCTGATGGAGCACGTGGCGAAGAAGAAGGACGGCACGATCGATCTCAAGATCCTGCCGCACTGCACGCTGCCGTTGACCGGTGTGGGCGTGGTCGACCGCATCATCACCGACCTCGCGGTGCTGGACATCACCCCGCACGGCCTGAAGGTCGTCGAGATGGCGCCGGGCGTCACGCGCGAGGAATTGCAGAGCAAGACCGGCGTGCAGTTGCAGTAACCTGCGGGGCCATGAGGCCCCACCCACGAACGACGCCGCGCGCACTGGCCGCGGCGTTGTCGTTTCTGCTGCTGGGGGCCTGCGGCACGCCGCCGCCGCCGCTGGTCCTGCCGGAGGCGGCCTCGGGCCGGGTCGAGAAGCAGGCGGTCGTCGCGCGGCGCCAGATGGTGACGGTGGCGCATCCACTGGCCACCGAGGCGGGGATCGCGATGCTGCGTGCCGGCGGCCATGCGATCGACGCGGCGGTCGCGGCGCAGATGGTGCTGGGCCTGGTCGAGCCGCAGTCCAGCGGCATCGGCGGCGGCGCTTTCCTGCTGCATTGGGATGGCCGCGACGTGGTCGCCTGGGATGGCCGCGAGACGGCGCCCGCCGCCGCCGACGAGAAGCTGTTCCTGCAAACCGACGGCAAGCCGATGCCGATGATGGCGGCCATCGTCGGCGGGCGCGCGGTCGGCGTGCCCGGGGCCGTGCGCATGCTGGAGGCGGCGCATCGCCGTCATGGACGCCTGCCCTGGGCAAGCCTGTTCGAGCCGGCGATCCGCATCGCGACCGAGGGCTTTGTGATCTCGCCGCGCCTGCATGCGCTGCTGGCCAGCGACGAGGCGCTGCGCGGCGACCGCCTGGCGCGCGCTTTCTACTACCGCGCCGACGGCACGCCGCATCCGGCAGGCCACCGGCTGCGCAACCCGGCGATGGCCGAGGTGTTGCGGCGCATCGCGGTGCAGGGGAGTGCGGCGCTGCATGCGGGGCCGGTCGCGGCCGATCTGGTGGCTCGCGTGCGCGGCCACGCAAGCAACCCCGGCGCCATGACGGACGCCGACCTCGCCGGCTACGCCGCCGTGCCACGCGAGGCGATCTGCACGATCTGGAAGGCGGTCTATCGGGTCTGCGGCGTGCCGCCACCGTCCTCCGGGCACCTGGCATTGATGCAGGTGCTGGGCCTGCTGGAACACCGGCCGGCGCTCGCGCAGCCGCTGGCGGCGGGCGTTCCGAGCGCGGACTGGCTGCACGTCTACGCCGAGGCCGCGCGGCTGGCCTTCGCCGACCGTGCGGTCTACGTGGCCGACCCGGCGTTCGTGCAGCCGCCGGTCGGGCGCTGGGACAGCCTGCTCGATCCGCGCTACCTCAGGCAGCGCGCCGCGCTGATCGGCGACCGCAGCCTCGGCACGGCGCCGGCGGGCCATCCGCGCGGCGAGCCGATCGCCTTCGCGTCGCAGCCGGCACAGCCCGAGTCCGGCACCAGCCACGTCAGCATCGTCGATGCCGAGGGCCGCGCGGTGGCGCTGACCACCTCGGTCGAGGCCGCCTTCGGGGCGCGCCTGATGGCCGACGGCGGCACCGGCCTGCCCGGCGGCTATCTGCTGAACAACCAGCTCACCGACTTCTCGTTCGAACCCGCCGACGCACAGGGCCGGCCGATCGCCAACCGCGTCCAGCCCGGCAAGCGGCCGCGGTCGAGCATGGCGCCGACGCTGGTGTTCGATGCGCGCGACGGGCGGCTGCTGATGGTGGTCGGCTCGCCGCTGGGGCCGGTGATCCCGCATCTGGTGGCCAAGACGCTGGTGGGCGTGTTCGACTGGGGCCTCGGTCTGCAGGCAGCGGTGGACTTGCCGAATTTCGCCAACTTCAACAGCCCCACGCTACTGGAGACGGGCGGATTCCCGCCGGCGACCGCCGCGGCGCTGCGCCAGCGCGGCCATGTCGTCGTCGAGACCGAGTTGCCGAGCGGGCTGCAGGTGATCCTGCGCGCGCCGCCGGGCTGGGTCGGCGCGTCCGATCCTCGACGCGAAGGGACGGTGCAAGGTGACTGAGACGACTCCTCGACTGTTCGACCCGGCGCGCCACGAGCCGCTGACGACCACACCCTGGCGCGAGGACCTGGCCCGCGACGCGATCCGCCGCATCGCCGATGCGGCCGTGGCCGCCTTCGACCCGGCCTGCGGCTGGCGCATGCACCCGCTCGACGAGCCGAAGGCGCCGGACGAGCAGCAGCACAGCCTGTACCTCGGCTCGGGCGGCGTGATCTGGGCCCTCGACCATCTGGCGCGTGTGGGTGCCATCGAGCGCCGGACCGAGGTCGCTCCCTTGCTCGACGGCCTGGTCGAGCGCAACCGGCGCGAACTCGGCGACTCCCAACATGGCACGGCGTCGTACCTGCTCGGCGACACGGGTCTGTGGCTGCTGCAGTGGAGCCTGTCGCACGACTGCACCATCGCCGATCGGCTGTTCGACGGCGTGCGGGGCAATCTGCGCAACCCCGTGCGCGAGGCCTTGTGGGGCTCGCCGGGCACGGTGCTGGCGGCGATCCACATGGCCGAGGCCACTGGCGAACCACGCTGGACGGCCCTCGTGCGCGAGGCGGTGCAGGTCATCCTTGGTGAGATGGAGCCCGAGGCCGCGCTCGGCGGCGCCTGGTTGTGGGTGCAGGACCTCTACGGCGCGCGCCGTCGCCTGCTCGGCGCCGGACATGGCTTCGTCGGCAACGTCTACCCGGCGTTGCGTGGCGCGGCCTTGCTGGACCCTGCGCTGGTCGAGACCCTGCTCGAGCGTGCGCTCCAGACGCTGCAGGCCACCGCCCTGCATGCGCAGGGGGCCATCAACTGGTGGCCGCTCTTCGATCCGTCGATCACGCAGCCCGGCAAGCCGCCGCTGGTCCACGACTGCCACGGCGCGCCCGGCGTGGTGTGCCGGCTTGCCGCGGCGCCCCGCACGGCGGCCTGGGACGCACTGCTGCTCGGCGCCGGCGAGCTGGTCTGGCGCGCCGGCCCGGTGACCAAGGGCGCCAGCCTGTGCCACGGCACGGCCGGCAACGGCATGGCCTTGCTGAAGCTGTGGCGCCGCACTGGTGACGAACTCTGGCTGCGCCGTGCGCGTGCGTTCGCGATGCACACGCTCGAGCAGGTCGAGCGGCTGCGCGCCGTGCACGGCGTGGGTCGGCACACCCTGTGGACGGGCGATCTCGGCGCGGCCTGCTTCCTGTGGAACTGCGTCGTCGGCGACGACGCCTACCCGACGCTGGACGTGTTCTGACGCGGCGGCGTCAGCGGCTCGTCGCCAACGCCTGCGCGATCTCGCGCACGAGGCCGGGGCCGCGGTAGATCAGGCCGGTGTAGATCTGCACGAGCGAGGCGCCGGCGTCGATCTTGGCGCGCGCCTGCGTGCCGCTGAGGATGCCGCCGACGCCGATGATCGGGTAGTCGTCGCCGAGCGCGGCGCGCAGCTGGCGGATCACCGCATTGCTGGCTTCGAACACCGGTGCGCCGCTCAGGCCGCCGGTCTCGTCGGCATGCGGCAGGCCCTTCACCGCGTCGCGCGACAGCGTGGTGTTGGTCGCGATCACGCCGTCGATGCCGTTCTTCAGCAGCGTCGCGGCGATGACCTGGACCTGGGCCTCGTCGAGGTCGGGGGCGATCTTCAGGAAGATCGGCACGGCGCGCCGGTGCGACTTCGCGAGCTTCTCGCGCCGTGCGTTCAGCGCCGACAGCAGCGCGTCGAGCGCCTCGTCGCTCTGCAGCGTGCGCAGGTTCTTCGTGTTCGGGCTCGAGATGTTGACGGTGACGTAGTCGGCGTGCGGGTACACGCCGTCCAGGCACAGCAGATAGTCGTCGACCGCGCGCTCGATCGGGGTCGCGGCGTTCTTGCCGATGTTCAGCCCGAGCACGCCGCCGCTGGCGCGGAAGCTGTGCGCCTGCTGGACGTTGGCGACGAAGGCGTCCAGGCCCTCGTTGTTGAAACCGAGTCGGTTGATCAGCGCGTCGGCCTGCGGCAGGCGGAAGATGCGCGGCTTCGGATTGCCCGGCTGCGCCTTCGGCGTGACGGTGCCGACCTCGATGAAGCCGAAGCCCATCGCGCCCAGGCCGTCGATGCAGCGGCCGTTCTTGTCGAGTCCGGCGGCCAGGCCGACGCGGTTGGGAAAGGTCAGGCCGGCCACCTTGATCGTGTCGGCAATGCGCGGTTGCTGCCACAGCCGCTGGGCGGGGGTGTTCTGCAGGCGGGCGATCGCCCCGAGGGTCAGGTCGTGCGCCTTCTCGGCGTCGAGGCCGAACAGGAAGGGGCGGGTCAGGGCATAGGGGACGAGGGCCATAATCGCGGGCATTGTCTCAAAGCGCCTGGAGCGACCGGGCCGTCCGACACCTTCCATGACCCAGGATGAATTGAAAGCGGCGGTCGGCCAGGCGGCCCTGGCCTACGTGCAGCCCGGCACGGTGGTCGGCGTGGGCAGCGGCTCGACGGTGAACCACTTCATCGATGCCCTCGGGGCGGCCCGACTGCCGCTGGCCGGTGCGGTATCGAGTTCCGAAGCCTCGACCCAACGCCTGCTGGGCCACGGCATCGCGGTGCTCGAACCCGCCGCGGTGCAGCACCTGGCGGTCTACATCGACGGTGCCGACGAGATCGACGGCCGCGGGAACATGATCAAGGGCGGCGGCGCCGCGCTGACGCGCGAGAAGATCGTGGCCGACCTCGCCGAGCAGTTCATCTGCATCGCCGACGAATCCAAGCGCGTCGACGTGCTCGGACGCTATCCGCTGCCGGTGGAGGTGATCGCGATGTCGGCGGCCCAGATCGCGCGCCGCTTTGCCGCACTCGGCGGCGACGCGAAGCTTCGCGCCGGTGTCATCACGGACAACGGCCACCCGATCCTCGACGTGCGCGGCCTGCGCATCACCGACCCACTGGCGATGGAAACCGAGATCAACCAGTGGCCGGGTGTCGTGACCGTGGGCATCTTTGCGCGCCACAAGGCCAAGCTTTGCCTGCTGGGCACCGCGACGGGCGTGCAGACGCTCCGGTACTGACCCCCACTCAACCCTCACCTCAAGGACATCCGTGGCCAAACCCAATTACTCGTTCGAAAAGCGCCAACGCGAACTGGCCAAGAAGAAGAAGAAGGAAGAGAAGGAACGCGAGAAGGCCGCCCGCAAGACGAACCCGCAGCCGGGTGACGACGGTGGCTCGCCCGAGCCCGATGCCGAAGGCGCGCCGGCCGAAGGTGGCGCGGTTGAAGGCGGCGGGGCCTGACACGACTTCGAGTCAGGTCCGTCGTCTGTGCCCCGGACGCCCGGCCGGCGCGGCGCACGCTGCCGTGGCGGCTGAAGCTAAAGACGGATCAGGCCGCTGAACGGCGGGCGGCACGCACGAGCCAGCGTGCCGGGTCGATCGCATCGAGCAGATCGGCTTCCATTGGCATCGGCGCGCCGTCGATCCAGGCCGCCAGCACCTCGGCTGCCAATGGCGCCCAGGTCAGGCCCCGCGAGGCCAGCCCTCCCAGAACGAACAGTCCCGGAATGCGCGGTACCAGACGCGCGTGATCGAGGCGCGTGCCCGGGGCGATTTCCGCTGGCGCGAGCGGCACGGCGCCGACGACGGGCAGGCGATCGGGCGTGACGGCACGCCAGCCGGTGCGTCCGCCGACCTCGACCCCAGGCCGTGGATGCAGGCCGGTGAGTTCATGCAGCCGCTGCAGATTGAAGGCGTGGTCGCGCGCCCGCACAGCCGGGTCGGGGTCGTCGTCGGCGGTCGTCGCGCCGCACAGCAGGCGGCCGTCGGGCAGCGGCAGGGCGTAGCCGTGGCCCGTGATCGGGATGCGGGGCCGCTCGCTGCCCTCGTACCACGTGACCTGGCCGCGCACCGCGGTCATCGGCCACGGGGCCGCACCGCTCCCGGGGGCCGTGGCGTCGATGCCTTGGGCGAGTACCAGAACGGGGGCGCTCGCGATCACGCCGCCTCGTGCGTCATGGGCCTGCCAGAGGTCGCCGCATCGGTAGACACGGGCGACGTCCTGCTGGCAGCGCAGCACGATGTCCGGATGGGCGAGAAGCCGCGCGGCCAGCTGGCCGGGGGCGATCCAGCCGCCGCCGGGATAACACCAGGCGGCTTCCTCCCCCGGCAGGCCCGCCAGTGCCGCCAGCCCGCCGCTGGGTACCGGATGCAGGTACTCGGCCGCGAGGATCGGCACATCGCCGTCCGGCCGCAGGCGGATCAAGCCTTCGCACTGCCCGGCGACGCCCTCGTCGCGGATCAGCCCGGAGTAGCGCCGGGCTGCCAGCAGCGCAGCCGCCCGGGTGAAGCGCGCGTGCACGCCGTCGCTCGGGTGAGCCGTGCCGTGGAACAGGCCACCCGGATTGCCCGAGGCCCGCTCGGCGGGGCCGGCCTGGCGCTCCAGTACCGTGCAACGCCAGCCATGGCGCACCAGTGCATCGGCGGCACTGGCACCGGCCAGGCCGGCGCCGAGGATGAGCGCATGGCGCGGGGCGCCGGACGTGGCCGGGAGCGCCGGTGCTCGCCGGGGCGAGCGACGTGGCGTGAAACGTGGGGCGAAGACGGCCTGCGTCATCTCGCGCTTGCGGTCGAAGCCCTCGGCCAGGCGAGTCTCGAATCCGGCAGCGTCGAGGCCGTCGCGCAGGGCCCGGGCAGCGCTCCAGGTCGCGGCCGTCGTGCCCGGCACCGCCATGCGGGCCAGCGCCTTGATCACGCGCCCGTCCCACATGGCGGGGTTGCGCGCAGGGGCGAAGCCATCGAGGAAGAAGGCATCGGCCGTCAGCTGCAGTTCGCTGGCCAGCGCGGACACATCGCCGAGGGCCAGCAGCAGCCGCACCGCGCCGCGCTCGAATTCGAGCAGGTGCAGGTTGGCCGTCGGTGCCGGCCACGACGCGATGAGTTCGTCAGCCAGGGCTCTCAGCGGGGCCTCGGCATGGGCCCGTTGCAGATCCTCGCGCCGAGGTGGGTGTTTCTCGATCGAGGCGAAGACCAGTTGCCCGCAGCGCCGAGGGTCCTCGCGCCAGGCTTGCCAGGTCGCAAGGAAGTTGTTGCCGAGGCCGAAACCGGTCTCGACGACGACGAACCGGCGCCGGCCCTGCCAGCGTCCCGGCAGGCCGTTGCCGTGCAGGAAGACATGCCGTGCCTGGGCAATCGCACCGGCCTCGGCGTGATAGCGGTCGTCGAACGCCGGCGCGCGCGGCGCGAGCCCGGCCGCGAACTCGATCGTCGCCGGGACGATCGGCGCGGTCTTCATGACGCCGCCGCGCGCTGCCCGAGCCAGGCCAGCAGCGCATCACGCACGTCGGCCAGTCCGCGATAGTCCAGCACCCCGGCACTCATCGAGGCCAGTGCGTCGTGCACCCGGCGCGCGCGCGTCGGGTCGCTCAGCGCAAGGGCCAGTGGCTGGACCTCGACCTCGATCGTGAAGACCGCCTGGCGTGCTTCGGGCAGCGGAATGAAGGTCTGGCGCTCGGTGCGGAACCAGGCCTGCGCGGCCAGCGCCTCGGGCTCGCGCGTCGCCGGCCAGCGGGCCGGATCGGTGCGGCGCGGATGGGCGTGCAGGCGCGGGTGGCCGGTGATCGTCCAGACGAAACGTTCCCAGCGATCGGCGCCGGTGACGAGCGCGGTCAGGCGCTCGCTCGCGGCAAGCAGCAACTGGCTGTCGGCCACGGGAGCGTGGACCTCGGCGAAGCGGCGGCCGACCTTGTCCTCGGGTGCCCAGTGCGAGGGCAGGGCGACCGCAAGCCACGGGATGGTGCCGTCGCGACCGTCGACGATGGCGAAGTCCTCGGCGAACGTCAGGCTCAGCAGGCCGGCCAGTCGCCAGCCCGGCGGCAGCGCCCGCAGGCAGCGCCCGATCTCGTCGCCGACACCGAATACCCCGGCGGCGAGATCGGTGGCACGGTCGTCTTCGACCTGAACGCCAAGGCCAGGCGCGAGGGCACGCCGGCCGTCCCATTGGAAGTGGCCGGGATGGCTGCGTGCAGCCTCTGCGGCCAGCTTGGCGAGTGCCGGACCGGCATCGAAGCCCGGTCGAGCCAGCAGCGCCTGGTCGGCAAAGGTCGACAGTACCGCGAGCTTCTCGCGCTGGTGGCGCGAGCCCGGCGCCACCAGCGTCAGCTGGGTCGACCCCGGCGCGAGCCGGCGCAGCCCCGGCTGCATGCGGAAGGGCGAGGTAACGGCAGCGTCGAAGTCGAAGGCCATGAAACGAATGATGGCGCAAGAAGTGCGACGGGCACCCGAAGGTGCCCGTGTGTCGTGGTGCCGTCGAAGCTCAGGCGCGCTTGCGGTACTCGTGCGTGCGGGTGTCGATTTCGATCTTGTCGCCGTTCTCGACAAAGATCGGCACGGCAACCTCGAAGCCCGTGCCGACGATCTTGGCCGGCTTCAGGACCTTGCCCGAGGTATCGCCCTTGACGGCTGGATCCGTGGTGATCTCGCGCACCACCGTGGTGGGCAATTCGACCGAGATCGCCTTGCCGTCGTAGAACACCACTTCGACCGGCATGCCGTCTTCGAGGTAGTTGATGGCGTCGCCCATGTTCTCGGCCTCGACCTCGAACTGGTTGTAATCGGCGTCCATGAAGGCGTACATCGGATCGGCAAAGTAGGAGTAGGTGCACTCCTTCTTGTCCAGGATGACCTGGTCCATCTTGTCGTCGGCCTTGAAGACCACTTCGGCACCGGCGCCGTTGAGCAGGTTCTTCATCTTCATGCGCACGGTGGCGGCGCCGCGGCCGCCGCGGGCGTATTCGGTCTTCAGCACGACCATCGGGTCCTTGCCCTGCATGATGACGTTGCCGGCGCGGATTTCTTGAGCGAGTTTCATGGCGAGGGGCCTGAAGGGAGTCGGGATGAGCTTCTTGCGCACCTGCGCGCAAAGCCCGCTATTCTATCTGTAATCGGGACTTTCCCGCAACGAAGCTCAGCAGGCGTGAGACCAGATCGTCCTGTGCCGCCAGGCGGTGCTGCAACCCCAGCGTCATGGCAGCCCAGGCCGTGCCATCGGGCAGCGCGATGGCACCGGGCTCGAGGCCGTTGAAGCGGCGCCACAAGCGCGCGAGCGCCGCGGCGGACTCGGGCTCCGCACCCTCGGTCAGCAGGTCCAGAAAGGCCCGCAGTTTGGCTTCGTGGGCGCGGTCTTGCTGCGGATAGATGTGCCAGACGAAGGGTGCGCCCGCCCACGCGGCACGCAGGACCGAATCCTCGCCGCGCACGACATTCATGTCGGCGCTCCACAGCAGGCGGTCGAAGCCGGCCTGGTCGAACCAGGGCAGATCCAGCGTCCGGACCTGCGGCGGCAGCACGAGCCCGCGCAACTGGCGCTGCACAAGACCCGGCGTCGCCAGCAGCAGCGTAGGGCGGTCGGCGAGGCACGCCAGCCACTCCGCCAGGCGCGGGTTCTCGTAGCAGAAGAGCACGACCACCCGCTCACCGGGGTGCGGGGTCAGGCCCCGGTCGCGCAGCCAGGCGACGCGATCGAAACCCTGCCGTGCCGCCAGCAGGCCGGGCTCGCGCAGCAGCCCGCCGGTGCGTGGCGTGAATCCGGGGAAATAGAACCACTTCACGAGCCCGTTGCGCTGCGGCGACGGCAGCCCGTGGCTGCGCTCGACCCAGGGCTCGGCGCTGAGGTGTTCGAGATTGATCCACAGCGGTGCGTGCGGCCGCGCCGCCATGCGCGCCACGAAGGCTTCGGGGGGGTCGCAGCCGAAGGTTTCGACCACGATGTCGCCCGGCTCGCGATCGGACGCATCGGCGGCCCAGCGGATCACCTCGACGCCCGGTGCACCCGCCGGCGCCATGAAGGTCAGCGGCGCCGGGTCGTCGATCCACAGCCGCACCTGCTCACCTCTGGCCGCCAGGTCGGCCGACAGCCGCCAGCACACGCCGGCGTCACCGAAGTTGTCGATCACGCGACAGAAGACGTCCCAGAGGCGTTGGCCGGACATGGCCGATTATCGGCAGCAGTCAGAATGCGGGCCCGAGATGAGCGAGACCGAGCCCCCACCCGCCGACCCGCGCCAGAAACTGCTCGCGGAAGTCGCTGCACTGCCCAGTCTGCCGGGCGTGTATCGCTATTTCGACGCCCAGGGCCAGGTTCTCTACGTCGGCAAGGCGCGCAGCCTGAAGAAGCGCGTCTCCAGCTACTTCCAGAAGGAACACGGCGGCACGCGCATCGGCGCCATGGTCGTGCGGATCGTGCGGCTGGAGACCACGGTCGTACGGACCGAGGCCGAGGCGCTGCTGCTCGAGAACAACCTGATCAAGACGTTGAACCCCAAGTTCAACATCCTGTTCCGCGACGACAAGAGTTACCCCTACCTGAAGATCACGGGAGCCGGCAACGCCGATGGGGCAGGTGCTTCGGCGGCGGCTCGGTTTCCGCGCGTGGCTTACTACCGTGGCACGGTGGATCGCAAGCACCGCTACTTCGGCCCCTACCCGGGCGCGTGGGCGGTGAAGGAAACCATCCTGCTGATCCAGAAGGTATTCCGCCTGCGCACCTGCGAAGACACGGTGTACGCCAATCGCTCGCGACCCTGCCTGCTGTACCAGATCCAGCGCTGCTCGGGACCCTGTGTCGGCCTCGTCAGCGCCGAGGACTATGCGCGTGACGTCAAGAACGCCGAAGCCTTCCTGCTCGGCGACTCCGAGCGCGTGCTGGCCGACCTGCAGGAGCGCATGTTGGCGCACGCCGAGGTGCTGGAGTTCGAGAAGGCGGCCCAGGCGCGCAACCAGATATCGGCACTTTCGCGTGTGCTGCACCAGCAGACGGTCGAGGCCAGCAGCCTGTCGGCGGCCGACCGCGACGTCGACATCCTCGCGGTCAAGGTGCAAGGCGGCCGCGCCTGCGTGAACCTGGCCATGGTGCGCGGCAGCCGCCATCTCGGCGACCGCGCCTACTTCCCGGCCCATGTCGACGAGGCCACGGCACTGGGCGCCGACGATGTCGAGGGTCGCCAGGTGGCGCCGAGCCCCGAGGTGCTGGTGCTGGAGGCCTTCATTGCGCAGCACTACATCGGCCAGCCCGTGCCGCCCCTGCTGCTGCTGAGCCACGCGGTCGACGCCGAACTGGTCGAAGCCGTGGGCCAGGCGGCCGGGGTCAAGGTGCGCACGCAGCACCAGCCGCGCGACCAGCGCCGGATCTGGCTCGACATGGCGATCAAGGGTGCCGAGATCGCGCTCGCGCGCCTGCTCGGCGAGGAGGGATCGCAGCGCGAACGCACGCGTGCGCTGGCCGATGCGCTCGACCTGGAAGTGCCCGACCCGGATACCTTCCGTGTCGAATGTTTCGACATCAGTCACACCGCCGGCGAGGCGACTCAGGCATCGTGCGTCGTCTACGAGAACCACGCGATGCGCAATGACCAGTACCGGCGCTTCAACATCGAAGGCGTCACCGGCGGCGACGACTACGCCGCGATGCGCCAGGTGCTGATGCGCCGCTATGCCAAGCTTGCCGAGGCCCTGGCCGACGGCAAGAGCGAGGCCGTGGCGGCGCGCCAGCGCCTGCCCGACCTGGTGCTCGTCGACGGCGGCCGCGGCCAGGTCGCGATGGCGCGCGAGGTGTTCGAGGAACTGGGCCTGGACCTCGCGCTGATCGTCGGCGTCGAAAAGGGCGAGGGCCGCAAGGTCGGGCTGGAGGAACTGGTCTTTGCCGACGGCCGGCCCAAGGTGTACCTCGGTCATGATTCAGCGGCACTGATGCTGGTGGCGCAGATTCGCGACGAGGCGCATCGCTTTGCGATCACCGGAATGCGCGCCAAGCGTGCAAGTGTGCGCACCGGCGGCAGCCGGCTGGAGGAGATTGCGGGCGTCGGTCCGCGCAAACGCGCGAAACTGTTGCAGCGCTTCGGTGGTGTGCGCGGTGTGACCGCGGCCAGCGTTGACGAACTTGCGGGTGTCGACGGCATCTCGCGTGAACTGGCGGAGGAGATCTACCGTGCCCTTCATTGAACGAGACACCGACCGCCGGACGCGGCGGGCGCTCACGGTTTCGGCGGTGTCCGCGCTCGCGGCGCTGATCGGCTGCGCGACGCGCAGCCCGACGCCGGCCACGAGCCCGGCGCCTGCGTCACCGATGCCGCGGCCCCCCTCGGCGCAGCCGGCGCCCGCGCCCGCTGCCCTGAGCGGCTACAAGGCACGCCATTGGGACGAGTACCGCGAACTGGCCGCGAAGAAGGTGGTTGCGGTCAACCCGGGCGGCACCTACCTGGGCCGTCCGCCCGAGCCGCTGCTGGCGATTCCCGTGCTCGAGGTCGAACTCCAGGCCGATGGCAGCATCGCGCGCATCGCGGTGCAGCGCCAGCCGAGCCAGGCGCCGGACACGGTTCAGCTCGCGATGGATGCAGTGCGCCGGGCGGCGCCGTTCGGCCCGGTGGGCCACCTGCCTCGTCCGTGGAAGTTCAGCGAGGTCTTCCTGTTCGACGACGACCGGAAGTTCAAGCCGCGAAGCCTGGACTGACCGGTCGTGCGGGAGCGGCACGGGGCACGGCACAATGGCCCCATGTTTCTCACGCTGCCGACCCTGCTGACCTGGGCGCGGATCCTGGCGATCCCTCTGATCGTCGGCGTGTTCTACCTGCCGCTGGACGCACCCACGCGCAACCTGATCTCGACGGTGCTGTTCGTGGTCGTCGCGATCACGGACTGGCTCGACGGCTACCTGGCGCGCAAGCTCAACCAGACCTCGGCCTTCGGCGCCTTCCTCGACCCGGTGGCCGACAAGTTCCTGATCTGCGCAGCGCTGCTGATCCTGCTGCAGCTCGACCGCGTCAATGCACTGGTCGCCTTCGTGATCATCGGGCGCGAAATCGCAATCTCGGCGCTGCGCGAATGGATGGCGCAGATCGGCGCCTCGCGCAGCGTGGCCGTGCACATGGTCGGCAAGGTCAAGACCGCCGTGCAGATGGTGGCGATTCCCTTCCTGCTGTTCGACGGACTGTTGTTCGGCCTCGTCGATACCCGCATCTGGGGCACGGTGCTGCTCTATGGCGCCGCAGTGCTGACCATCTGGTCGATGGTCTATTACCTGCAGAAGGCGCTGCCCGAGATCCGCGCCAAGGTCCGGTGACTCCACCGGTTGCTGGCAGGCGTGCGGCGCTGCTGACGGCCATGCCCGCCGTCTTCGTGCTCATCTGGAGTACCGGCTTCGTCGTCGCGCGCTTCGGCATGCCGCATGCGCCACCGATGGGCTTCCTGGCCTGGCGCTTCTTCTTCTCGGTGCTTGCGTTCTGGATCTGGATCCGCCTCGCTGGCGCGGCCTGGCCAGCGGGCCGGCGGCAATGGCTGCACCTGGCCGTCGTCGGGGTATTGATGCAGGCCGGTTACCTGGGCGGTGTCTGGGCGGCAGTGAAGGGCGGCATGTCGGCCGGCACCTCGGCGCTCATCGTCGGCCTGCAGCCTCTGCTGACGGCGCTGTGGCTGTCGCTGCGCGGCAGCAGCCATGCCGCCACGTCGCGCCAGTGGGCGGGGCTCGCCCTCGGTCTGGCCGGGCTCGTCCTGGTGGTCTGGCGCAAGCTCGGCCTGGGCGAGGCCAATGGCGCGACCATCGTCCTGGCCGTCATCGCGCTGCTGTCGATCACCGCCGGCACCCTGTATCAGAAGCGCTGGGTCGAGCCGGGCGACCCGCGCACCGCCAACACGGTGCAGATGGCCGCGGCATTCGTCGTCGTCCTGCCGCTGGCGCTGCTGGAGCGCGAGGCCATCCAATGGCGGCCGGAGATGATCGGTGCGATGGCATGGTCGGTACTGGCGCTTTCGCTCGGCGCGAACTCGCTGCTTGTCTTGCTGATCCAGCGCGGCGCCGCGACGCGGGTGACGAGCCTGCTGTATCTTGTCCCCCCCTCGACGGCGGTGCTGGCCTGGCTGTTGTTCGGCGAGGCGCTGACGCCGCTGGTGCTGCTGGGCATGGCGATCACCGCTGCCGGCGTCTGGCTGGTCGTGCATGAGCCACCGGCCCAAACCTCCACCCAACATCACTGAAGGACAACACCATGGCACATCGCATTGCCGTCATTCCCGGAGACGGCATCGGCAACGAGACCATGCCCGAAGGCCTGCGTGTGCTCGAAGCCGCGGCGACGCGCTTCGGCGTCGATCTGCAGTTCGACCATTTCGACTTCGCGAACTGCGCCTACTTCTCCAAGCACGGGCAGATGATGCCCGTCGACTGGAAGGACCGGATCGGTGGGCACGAGGCGATCTTCTTCGGTGCCGTCGGCTGGCCGGCTGCGGTGCCGGACCATGTTTCGCTCTGGGGTTCGCTGCTGAAGTTCCGGCGTGACTTCGACCAGTACGTGAACCTGCGCCCGGCCAAGCTGATGCCGGGGATCCGCTCGCCCCTGGTCGACCGCCAGGGCCAGCCGCTGCAGCCGGGTGCGATCGACATGCTGATCGTGCGCGAGAACACCGAAGGCGAGTACTCGGCCGTCGGCGGCCGCATGTACGAAGGCACGCCACGCGAGATCGTGATGCAGCAGACCATCATGTCGCGCCACGGCGTCGACCGGGTGCTTCGCTTCGCCTTCGAGCAGGCGATGCGCCGGCCGCGCCGCAAGTTGACGTCGGCGACCAAGAGCAATGGCATCGCGATCACGATGCCCTACTGGGACGAACGTGTCGACGCGATGGCTGCCCAATTCCCCGAGGTCAGCGTCGACCGCTTCCACATCGACATCCTGACGGCGCACTTCGTGCAGCGCCCCCAGCAGTTCGATGTCGTGGTCGCAAGCAACCTGTTCGGCGACATCCTCTCCGACCTCGGGCCGGCCTGCACCGGCACGATCGGCATCGCCCCTTCGGCCAACCTGAACCCGACACGCGAGTGGCCGAGCCTGTTCGAGCCGGTGCACGGCTCCGCCCCCGACATCGCGGGCCGTGGCGTGGCCAATCCGATCGGCCAGGTGTGGTCGGCCGCGCTGATGCTCGACTTCCTGGGACACCGCGCCGCCCACGACGCGATCGTCGCGGCGATCGAGGCCGTCCTCGGCGATCCTCAAGCTCCGCGCACGGGCGATCTGGGTGGCAGCGCCGGCACGCAGGATGTGGGCGTTGCGATTGCCGACCTGGTGCGACGTGGCGGGCCCGCATGAGGGTTTGACCCCGCGCAATTCGGGCATCCGGGCGTCGCGTCGCAAGGAATTTCGCGCATAGAATCTTTCCTCTGCGCGCTGGCAAGGCCGCATGCTTGCAACGCTCGCCATTCCGCAGCCCATCACCTATCCAGAATCGCTGAGACACCTTTTTGAGGGGGCCCTTCGTGAACAAGACCGAACTGATCGAACACATCGCCAAACAGGCCGACATCTCCAAGGCTGCAGCCACGCGTGCGCTCGAGGCCCTGATTGGCGGCGTGAAGGCCACGCTCAAGAAGAACGGCAGCGTTTCCATCGTGGGCTTCGGCACCTTTGCCGTGAGCAAGCGCGCATCGCGCACCGGTCGTAACCCGCGCACCGGTGCGGCCATCAAGATCAAGGCGGCCAAGGTGCCGAAGTTCCGTCCCGGCAAGGCGCTCAAGGATCATCTGAACTGATGCGCGCAGGGGCTCGCTGCCCCTGGCACTCCGGGTGCTTAGCTCAGCTGGCAGAGCGGCGCCCTTACAAGGCGTAGGTCGGCGGTTCGATCCCGTCAGCACCCACCAGTCCAAGAGGAGGCGAACCACGGTTCGCCTTCGTCGTTTCAGTACCGAGGGTCGCGACGACCCTGGTGTCACCCCTAGCTAGACGGTCCGGTCCCACATGTTCGATTTCGTCCGCTCGCACACCCGACTGTTTCAATTCATCCTGGTCATCCTGATCTTCCCGTCGTTTGTCTTCTTCGGCGTACAGGGCTACAGCTCGTTCCGCGAGGGTGGCAAGGTCGACGTGGCCAAGGTCGACGGTCGCGGGATCTCGCAGGCCGAATGGGACCAGGCCCACCAGCGTAACGTCGAGCGCTTCCGGCGCCAGATGCCCAATGTCGACGTCAAGCTGCTCGACACGCCGGAAGCCAAGCGCGAGACGCTCGATGTGCTGGTCCGCGAGAAGGTGCTTCTGGCGGCCGCTCAGAAGCAGCACCTGCTGCCGAGCGACGAACGCCTCAAGCGCCTGTTCGGTGCCGACCCGCAATTCCAGGGCTTGCGCAATCCCGACGGCTCGGTCAACAAGGACATCCTGGCCGCGCAGGGCATGACCTCCGAGATGTTCGCCCAGCAACTGCGACTCGAATTCGGGATGCGGCAGGTGCTTGCCGGCGTCGGGGCTTCGGCGATGGCGTCGAAGGCCGTCGTCGGCACGGCGACCGACGCGCTGCTGCAGCGGCGCGAGATCCAGCTTCAACGCTTCGACGTCAAGGACTACATCACCAAGGTCCAGCCGACCGATGCCGAGCTCGAGGCCTACTTCAAGACCAACGAGGCGCGCTTCAAGCTGCCCGAGCAGGCTGATATCGAGTACGTGGTGCTCGACGTCGCCTCGCTGCAGAAGGGCATCACGGTGCCCGAGGAGGACCTCAAGCGCTATTACGCCGAGAACGCGAGCCGCTATACGGTGGCCGAGGAGCGGCGTGCCAGCCATATCCTGATTAAGGCCGACAAGGATGCCCCGGCGGCAGAGCGCCAGAAGGCCAAGGCGCGTGCCGAGGCTCTGCTGGCCGAGGCGCGCAAGGCGCCCAACGCCTTCGCCGATCTGGCACGCAAGAACTCCGACGACACCGGTTCGGCCGCCAACGGCGGCGACCTCGATTTCTTCGGCCGCGGTGCCATGGTCAAGCCCTTCGAGGATGTCGCGTTCGCCTTGAAGCCGGGCGAGATCAGCAACGTCGTCGAATCCGACTTCGGATACCACATCATTCGCCTCGAGGCGGTTCGCGGCGGCGACAAGAAGGCCTTCGATGCAGTGCGTTCGGAGATCGAGGCCGAGGTCAGGCGAACGCTTGCGCAGCGCAAGTTCGCCGAGACCGCCGAGCAGTTCACCAACACGGTATACGAGCAGGCCGACAGCCTGCAACCGGTCATCGACAAGCTCAAGCTCGAGAAGCGCACCGCGACCGTCCAGCGCACGCCCGCACCGGGCGCGACCGGGGCGCTTGCTTCGGCCAAGCTGCTGGAGGCCCTGTTCTCGAACGATGCAGTCGCCAACAAGCGCAACACCGATGCCGTCGATCTGGGCTCGAACCAGCTGGCCGCAGGCCGTGTTGTCAAACATACGCCGGCGCGCACCCCGCCGCTGGCCGACGTGAAGGACCGGGTGCGCGAGGCCGTGGTCCGTCAGCAGGCCGCCGCGCTGGCGCGCAAGGAAGGCGAGGCGCTGGCTGCCCGCGCAAAGCAATCAGGCGACGTGGCGTTGCCCCAGACGCTCGTGGTCTCGCGCAACCAACCCCAGAACCTGCCGCGCGAGGCACTTTTGGCCGTGCTGCAGGCTGATGCAGGCAAGCTGCCAACGGCGCTGGGCGTGGACCTGGGCGATCAAGGCTATCTGGTCGCTCGCGTGACCAAGGTCCTGCCGCCGGGGGAACCCGCCGACGCCGTTGCAGCGTTGAGCCAGCAGTACACCCAGGCCTGGGGCAATGCCGAATCGGCAGCGTATTACGAGTCGCTCAAGCATCGTTACGGCACCTCGATCAAGGCTGCAGCAGTTGCGGCAAGCGGGGCGGCGCGCTGACCCGTGGCAGTTGCCTGGCACCATCTATAATGCACAGCTCTCGAAGGTGGCTGTAGCTCAGTTGGTAGAGTCCCAGATTGTGATTCTGGTCGTCGTGGGTTCGAGTCCCATCAGCCACCCCACCAGACCTTGATTCGCCGGGCGCTACGCCCGGCGTTCTTCTTTCAGGGCATCAGGGCGGGCTGGCGCCCATCGAAGCCGTCGATCACGACCTCGCAGACGATGCCTTGGGGTCGATTCTCGCGCCATTGCACCGTGCCGCCCAGCAACTTGACCCGCTTGCGCACGCCGCCCAGACCGAGGCCGTGCGACCACTTTGCCGGTTCGCGGCCGCAGCCGTCGTCGGCCACCGTCAGCGTCAATCGGCCACCTTGGATGACGGCGGCGATCTCGACCCGCGTGGCACGTGCATGGTAGATGGTGTTGGTCACCAGTTCACGCAGCACCCTCGTCAGGGCCGCCCACTGGGCCATCGACAACGCGAGGTCCCGATCGTGGTCGAACGACCATTCGAGCGTGATCTGTGCCTCGGTCAGGCGCTGGCCGATATCGGCCTTCCATTCGGCCACGGCATGGGAAAGGCGGTGGTCGGACGCGGCCAGTCCGCGCGTCAGGGTCTTCAGGTCCTGCAGCGTGTGGCGCAGGTAGTCCTCCATCTCCGGACTCTGGGCCTTGTACATCAGCGTCAGCAGGCGCGCACCGATGTCGTCGTGCAGATCCTGTGCAATGCGCAACCGCTCCTCGCTGCGACCGCGTTCGACCGCCTTGTCGTACGCGATCGCGCGGCGCAGCTGTTCGCACACGCGGTCTGCCAGGCGTGCGTCCTCGGGGGTGAAGAGGCGCTTGCCCCGGCGCGCGTAGCGCAACACCCAGGCCGCATGCCGGGGTTCGCCGTCGTCGTCGTCCGGTCCTTGCGTGCCAGGAGCCGGCACGAGCAGCGAGGAGCCGTCGGCGACCGCGCGTGCCTCCTGCACCGGCCGTTTGACGCGGTGCACCTCGAGCGGCTCGAACAGGTCGCGCAGCAGGGCCAGGAGCAGCGTGTCGTGCCGCTCGGGGTGCGTCTCGACCTCGCGTGCGACCCGGTACAGCTTCTCGAAGCTGCGCTCGAGGGTCAACAGATTGCTGCCGGTGATCTGGTTCAGGATCCACTGCCGGGCGCCGGCGTAGATGCCCAGCGAGAGGAAGACCGACAGCGTCATCGATGCGTACTGGCCGAGCGAGAAGACCGAGACGAACAGCAGGTCGAGTGATGTCGCGACTGTGCTGATGCCCGCCAGCAGGGCGAATTCGCGCATCAGCTGGCTTGACCGCGACAGGAATGGCACGAGCAGCAGCATCGAGGCCAGGAAGACATACCAGACGCCCGAACCGACCTCGGCGACACGGCCCTGGACGCCCGGCACGCCGCTCGCCGAGGCCAGCGCCAGGCTCAGCAGGCCGAGCGAGCCGACGGTGACGAAGCCGAAGCGTCGCATCGTCACCGTGAACGGATTGGGCTTGATGCGGTAGGACCAGGTCAGGACGGCGAGCGAGCCCAGTCCGAGCACGAAGACCGTCATCTGCGACCACCACCACACATGGGTCAGTCCTGGCGCCTGCAGACCCAGCAGGGCCGCGAAGGCGATGATCCAGGCGACGGCAGCAATCGCGTGGCGACGCGGCAATGCGGTCGGGTGGAGCGTGAAGGCGTGCAGGATCGCCGCAGCCGACACGACGTCGAAGGCGATGCGCAGCCACAGGTCCTGCGTCACGACGACGTCCGGCAGCGGCAGCCCGCGCGGCGACTCGACCGCGATGAACAGCAGGTTGGCCGCCTGGCAGGTCGTGATCAGGAGGAAGAGAAGATTCTTCGGATGTGGACGGGCGAGCACCACGACCACACCGACCAGGTACAGGAGTAACGCCAGCGCCGCCATCGGCCAGAAGATCAGACCCAGTCCGGCGACGCCGCGCGGATGTGCCGCGATGTCGGCCTGGCGCCCGTCGGCGAAGGTGAGCGTCACCGTGCCCTGGCCCAGTGCACGGCCGAGTTCGCGATGCATCGCCACGACCCGCGCGCGCGCTGAGTCGTCGACGGTCCAGCGCGGCGCGCGCTGCAGCAGGGCGCTGTCGATGTCGATGCTGCGGCCGTCCGCGCCGGTGATGGCGCGCAGTGGCTGGCCGATGAGGGGGCCCAGCGCCGGCGACTCGGCGGCACCCAGCACGAGGCGTCCCGCGGGATCGGCGGTCCACTGGGCATCGAGCGTCGGGGTCACGACCAGGTGCTGAATCAGGCCGAAGATGCCCACGCATCCGAAAAGGGCTGCGACCACGAGCAGGCGAAGCCGCCAGCCCATCCATGTCGGCGATGTGTACCGGCGCAGCGCCGAATCGGCGAAGCTCGAGTCCGGAGTCAGTGGATGGTCGCGGTCGGCCGCCAACCGGCGGGCAAGAATTCGCGGCCAGGCCATCGCGCTGCCGCGACGCTCACACCAGGCCTTGCTTGCTCGCCAGAACGGCGGCCTCGGCACGGCTGGAAACGTTCAGCTTCTTGTAGATCGACTTGATGTGGTCATTGACGGTGAACCACTTGATGCCCATGAGGTTCGCGATCTCCTTGATCGTGAACCCCTTGCTGAGATAGGTGAGAACCTCGTTCTCGCGCGGTGTCAGCCGTTCATGATCGAGCGGCTTCTCGATCGGGATGGGCCGGCTGGTGGAGAACGCGCCGGGGGTGGAAAAGCCGGTGTCGGGGGCATCGCCCGGCGTTCCATGGCGGAAGTGCGTGAGCAGGCGACGCGCAATGGCAGGCGACAGCGGCGGCTGGCCCCGCACGATCTTCTGCAACTCCTCGACCAGGACCTCGAAGCGGTCCTCCTTCAGCAGGTAGCCGTCGGCGCCGCATTGCAGCGCAGGGAAAAGGTGTTCGTCGTCGGAGTACAGCGTGGTGACGATCTTGGTCGCGGGGTAGCCGGACAACTCGGCGAGCAATTCCATTCCGTTGCCGTCGGGAAGTTCGAGATCGACGAGGATCAGCTTGAACGGATCGACCGGTTGGGCCTGCCCCTGGCCGCGGCTGGCGGCGATATGGGCGCGTGCCGATTCGAGATCCCCGGCTTCGGTGATCAGGTTGGCATCGCTGAAGCTCTCGCGCACCACTCTGCACAGGAAGCCTCGCGCCACCGGGTTGTCTTCGAGGATCAGGACCTTGACGGCCATGCGCAACACCCTTCGGGGCAGTCGCTGTGCTGCCCTCATGTGCCGATGATCGTATCGCAGATGCCGCCCACCACCATGGGGGCCTACATCACGTTACGGGTTCAGCATCACGACCTTGCCGAGGACGCGCCGAGTGCCCATGCGTGCATACGCGGCTGGCAGTTCGGTCATCGGCAGACGGCAGTCGATGACGGGCTTGACCTTGCCTTCGCCGTACCACTGCATCAACTGCGCCAGCCCGCGGGCGAAATTCTTCGGTTCGCGGCGCACGAAGTCGCCCCAGAAGACGCCGACGATGGACGCCCCCTTGAGCAACGCCAGGTTCAACGGCAGTGCCGGGATGGCCCCGCCGGCCGCAAAGCCGATCACGAGGTAGCGGCCGCGCCACGCGATCGACCGGAAGGCCTGTTCGGCATATTCGCCTCCCACCGGGTCGTAGACGACGTCGGGCCCCTTGCCGTCGGTCAGTGACTTGAGCGCGTCGCGCAGGGTCTCGGTGCTGTAGTTGATCGTTGCATCGGCACCGATCGAACGGCACATCGCCGCCTTCTCGTCGCTCGACACGGCGGCGATCACGCGTGCCCCTGCGGCCTTGGCGATCTGCACGGCGGCAGTGCCGACGCCGCCGGCCGCGCCGAGCACCAGCACGGTCTCTCCGGCCTGCAGCGCAGCCCGGTCCACGAGCGCATGGTGCGAGGTGCCGTAGGTGAACGCGAAGGCCGCAGCGTCGTCGAACGGAAAGCCGGCGGGCAGCGGCAGCACGCTCGACGCAGGCACGCAGGCATGGGTCGCGAAGCCGCCGGTCGAGCCGACCGCCGCGACGTGGTCACCCGGCTTGACGTGGCTGACACCTTCGCCGACCGCTTCGACCACACCCGAGAATTCGCCGCCCGGAACGAAGGGCAGGGCGGGCTTGAACTGGTATTTGCCCTCGACGATCAACAGGTCGGGGAAGTTCAGGCTGGCCGCCTTGACGGCGATGCGGACCTGGCCAGCCTGGGGCTCGGCGGTCGCAACGTCCTGCCACTTCATCGCGCCGATCCCGTCCAGCGTCGTGCACAACCAGGCCTTCATCGTCGTCTCCGTGTCACCCAAGTCGGTCGCGGATGATACGAGGGCGCCAGCGCGCTCACCGTCGCCTGCGGGACGACTCCCTACAATCCTGCCATGCGCATCCTGATTGCCAACGACGACGGGTATCTGGCGCCCGGACTGGCGGCCCTGGTCGAGGCCTGCCAGGGCCTCGGCGAGATCGACGTCATCGCCCCCGAACAGAACGCCAGCGGCACATCGAACGCCCTGACCCTGACCCGCCCGCTGTCGGTCTTCGAGGCGCGGGCCATTCACGGCTGCCGCGTCCGCGTGGTCAATGGCACGCCGTCGGACTGCGTGCACGTTGCGCTGACCGGCCTGCTCGACTACCGGCCAGACCTCGTGCTGTCGGGCATCAACAACGGCGCGAACATGGGAGACGACACCCTGTATTCGGGCACCGTCGCGGCAGCCACCGAGGGCTTCCTGTTCGGCATCTCGGCGGTCGCGTTCTCGCAGGTCGTCAAGGGCTGGGGCGAACTCGACGCGGCGGCCGCGACCGCACGGTCGATCGTCGACGCGGTGCTGGCCGCGCCGCCGCCCGGGCCCTGGCTGTTGAATGTCAACATACCCAACCGCGCCGATGCCTCGACGCTGCCGCGGGTCGTGACCCGCCTCGGTCGCCGGCATGCTGCCGAGCCCGTGATCCGGCAGATCAACCCCCGCGGCGAGGCGATCTACTGGATCGGCCCGGCGGGCGACGCGCGCGAGGCTGGCGAGGGCACCGATTTCCACGCCACCGCCAGCGGTTGCGTATCGATCACGCCCCTGCAGGTCGACCTGACCGACCACGCGCGCCGCGGCGAATGGGGCTCCCTGCTGGGGCGGGGCGCATCGGCGTGACCGGCGCCCGCCCGCGTGGCAGCCGTTTCCCGCTCGCGCTCGAGCACCTGAGTCCGCACGATCGAAAGCCAGCCGGCGGCCTTCTGCGCCCGCAGCGCCCTGTTCACGAGGCTGCCGGCGAAGCGGCGCGTGCGGCGCCGCCGAGCGGCCTGGGGCTCGACTCCTCGGCAGTGCGGCAGCGCATGGTCGCACGCGTGCGCGCCAACGGCGCGGTCTGCGAGCCGGTGTTGCAGGCGATGGCGCAGGTGCCGCGCCACCTGTTCGTCGACAGTGCGCTGGCAACCCAGGCCTACGAAGATACGAGCCTGCCGATCGGGTGGGAGCAGACCATCTCCAAGCCGACGGTGGTGGCGCGGATGCTTTCGCTGCTGTTCGAAGCTGACGCCGTGCGTTCACGCAATGGGCATTCGCTCGGGCGAGTGCTTGAGATCGGCACCGGCTGCGGCTACCAGGCCGCGCTTCTGGCTCGCATCGCGACGCATGTCGTCTCCATCGAGCGCCTCGGTCCGTTGCACTTGAAGGCACGCGAGCACCTCAGGCAGGTCGGTGCCGACAACGTCCGGCTCGTGCATGGCGACGGCCGCATCGGCCATGCGCCTTACGCGCCTTTCGATGCGATCGTCTCGGCGGCCGGTGGCGAGGACATGCCGCAGGCCTGGCTCGATCAGTTGACGGTCGGGGGGCGACTCGTGGCACCGATGCGCCGCGATGGTGACGGTGGCCAGGTGTTGCTGGTCGTCGATCGCACGGTCGAGGGCTACCGCCAGAGCGTGCATGATGCGGTCCACTTCGTGCCCCTAAAATCCGGCCGTATCTGATGCCCTCCAACGTTTCCATGACACCCGCCTTCCCGCGCCTCGGCCTGCTGTTGCTCAACCTGGGAGTTGCGGCCTGGCTGGGTGGATGCGCCGCGTCGTCGCAGCGCGCGCCGGTCGAGGACCGCACGTCGGGCAGCCGGACTGCGACGACGGCTTCGGTGGCGGTCGAACCGGCCCGGGTGCTGCCTGGGGCAGAGAATGCGGGCAAGCCGGGCTATTACACCGTGAAGGCGGGTGATACCTTGGCCCGCATCGCGCTCGACAACGGCCAGCCCTGGCGCGACATCGCGCGCTGGAACAACATCGACAACCCCAATCTCATCGAAGTGGGGCAAGTGCTTCGCGTGGCCGTGCCGACGCCGGATCCCGGTGCGGCCTCGGCCCGTGCCGTGCCCGCGCCCGGCCGCGTCGAGGCACGGCCGCTCGAAGCCCGGGCGCCGGCGGCGGCCGCCTCGGCGCCGTCCGCCGCGGCCTCGGCCGCGCCGCCCGCCACGGTGGCAGCGGCGCCTGCCGTCACGGCACCGGTGCGCGAGGGCGACGACGACGTCAATTGGCTCTGGCCCGCGTCGGGCGCCGTTCTCTCCGGCTTTGACGAGGCGCGCAATGCCAAAGGTCTGGCGATCGCCGGCAAAGCCGGCGACCCCGTGCTGGCCGCGGCCGACGGGCGGGTCGTCTATGCCGGCTCCGGCCTGCGCGGGTACGGCAATCTCGTGATCGTCAAGCACAACGGCACGTATCTCACGGCGTATGCCCACAACCAGGCGCTGCTCGTCAAGGAGGACCAGGTCGTCCGGCGCGGTCAGAAGATCGCCGAGATGGGCTCCAGCGACGCCGAGCGGGTGCAGTTGCACTTCGAGATTCGGCGCCTTGGCAAGCCGGTCGATCCGGCCAAGCTGTTGCCGCCGCGCTGAGCCGGCGGACCGTCTTGCCTGCGCGGTCGGCGCGGCGCCTGCGCCGCGGCGGTCAGCGTTTTCGATGAGCGCCGCGTTATGGGTGCGGCGATACGATTCGTCACGTCCCCAGTCCGGCGCCCGACGGGTGCTGCTGTTCAGGAGTTCCACTCGATGAAATTGAACCGACTCATTCTGACGGCCGGCGCTCTGGCGCTGGCATCACTGGCGGCACATGCGCAGACCCAGGGCGTGAGCAAGACCGAGATCACGCTCGGATCCATTCAAGACCTGTCGGGGCCGCTGGCGGGCTATGGCAAGCCGCTGCGCATGGGCATGCTGCTGCGCGTGGAGGAGGCCAACGAGCAGGGCGGGGTGAACGGTCGCAAGCTCAAGCTGATCTTCGAGGATTCGGCCTACGACCCGCGCAAGGCTGCACTGGCCGCGCAAAAGCTGGTCAACCAGGACAAGGTGTTCGCGGTGCTCGGTCAAGTCGGTACGGCGCAGAACATGGCCTCGATGCCGATCCAGTTCGAGAAGAACGTCATCAACTTCCTGCCACTGACCGCGGCACGCGAGATGTACGAACCCTTCCATCGGCTCAAGTACTCCTTTGCGGCGACTTATTTCGACCAGATGCGAGGCGCCGTGCCCAAGCTCGTGAAGGAAAAGGGCGCGAAGAAGGTCTGCACGCTGTACCAGGACGACGAGTTCGGCCTCGAGGTCATGCGGGGCGCCGAGGCGGGCCTGAAGGCCGTGGGCATGGAACTCGCAGAGAAGACGACCTACAAGCGCGGGGCAACCGACTTCTCGAGCCAGGTCGCGCGCATGAAGGCATCGGGTTGCGACATGATCGTGCTCGGCACAGTCATCCGCGAGACCATTGGCGCGATCGGCGAAGCGCGCAAGACTGGCTACAACCCGACCTTCATCGGCTCGAGCGCGGCCTATACCGACCTGATCCACAAGCTCGGCGGCAAGACCGCCGACGGGCTGTATGCGACGATGACGGTGCAGAACCCGTATCTGGACGACGCGTCGCAGCCGATCCGTTTCTGGGCCAACAAGTACAAGACCAAGTACAACGAGGATCCGGGCGTGTTCTCGGCCTATGGCTACTCGGTGGCCGACATGTTCATCCGCGCCGCGTCCAGGGCCGGCTCGAACCTGACGACCGATTCGTTCATCAAGGCGATGGATTCGATGACCGTGCCGCCTGACATCTTCGGCAGCGCCGAGATGACTTTCACGGCGACCAAGCGCCTGGGCAGCAATGCCAGCCGCCTGTCGCAGTTGCAGGATGGCCGCTGGAAGGTCGTCTCCGAGTATTTCAAGATCCAGTAAAGGCGCCCGGCATCGCCTGGCAAGGCCGCCTGCGGGCGGCTTTGTCATGTCCGGGTGCCGATAATCCCGCCCCATGACACAACCGGACGAATGGCTGCAGGTCGAATCGCTCGACCTCGAAGCCCAGGGCGTGGCGCACCGCGCCGACGGCAAGGTGGTCTTCATCGAGGGCGCGCTGCCGGGCGAGCGCGTGCAGGTTCAGGTGAACCGGCGCAAGAACAACTGGGAGCAGGGCGTGATGACGGCGCTGGCGCGCGAGAGCAGCCAGCGCGTGGTGCCCATGTGCCCGCACTTCGGCCTGCACGCTGGGGCGTGCGGAGGCTGCAAGATGCAGCATCTGGCCGCCGCGGCCCAGGTCGCGGTCAAGCAGCGAGTGCTGGAGGACAACCTGTGGCACCTGGCCAAGGTCAAGGCCGAGCGCGTGCTGCGGCCGATCGAGGGCCCGAGTCGTGGGTACCGTTATCGGGCGCGGCTGTCGGTACGCTACGTCCAGAAGAAGGGCACGGTGCTGGTGGGCTTCCACGAGCGCAAGTCGCGCTACGTGGCCGACATGCGGCAATGCCCGGTGCTGCCGCCGCATGTGGACACGCTGCTGGTGCCGTTGCGTGAACTGGTCATGTCCATGGACCAGCGTGAGCGCCTGCCGCAGATCGAACTGGCGGTCGGCGACGATGTGACCGCGCTGGTACTGCGCCATCTGGAACCGCTGACGGTTGCCGATCTGCAGCGGCTGCGCGCTTTTGCGCAGCGCCACGACGTGCAGTGGTGGCTGCAGCCCAAGGGGCCGGAGACCGTGCATCTGCTCGACGAAGGCGGGCCGGCCCTGGCCTACGGCCTGCCCGAGTTCGGCGTGTCGATGCCGTTCAAGCCGACCGACTTCACGCAGGTCAATCCGCACATCAACCGGGTACTGGTCGGACGCGCGCTGCGGCTGCTGGACGTCCAGCCCGGTGACCGCGTGATCGACTGGTTCTGCGGCCTGGGGAACTTCACGCTTGCGCTGGCGACGCGGGCCAGCAGCGTGCTCGGTGTCGAGGGGAGCGAGACGCTGGTTGAGCGCGCACGCGACAACGCAGCGCTGAATGGTCTGGCAGGCAACACCGCGTTCGAGGCGCGCAACCTCTTCGAGTTCTCCAAGGTCGATCTCGTGGCTGCGGGGACAGCGCAGCGCTGGCTGGTCGACCCGCCGCGCGAAGGTGCCTTTGCCTTGGCCAAGGCGATTGCCGACCAGATGCAGTCCGGCACCGGCGCTGACTGGCTGCCGCCTTCGCGGATCGTCTACGTGAGCTGCAACCCTTCGACACTGGCACGCGACGCCGGTCTGCTGGTGCATCAGGCCGGTTACCGGTGCACGCACGCGGGTGTGGTCAACATGTTCCCGCACACCGCCCACGTCGAGAGCGTCGCGGTCTTCGAGCGCGGTACCTGAAGTGAGACGCCCCCGGGGCGCCTTCGGCGCCTCGCCCTCCAGGGGGCGCCCCAGACAACCGGCAAAGCCGGCTGGCTGCGTCGGTTCCCGTGTCGCCGGTCGAGGGTCGCGCGAAACGCGGTGGGGCAACTGGAATGAACAAGGGCCCCGCAGGGCCCTTGTGCTCGTTGGCAGG
>Ga0209682_10000056_pt1 | contig 32965 bp, 22 predicted proteins | sample DOMMetBare2Fresh_2_FD_187471 | JGI IMG/M metagenome (GOLD analysis project Ga0209682, IMG submission 187471) | Wetland sediment microbial communities from St. Louis River estuary, USA, under dissolved organic matter induced mercury methylation -... | ecosystem: Environmental > Aquatic >... | reverse complement strand
GGATGAGGCCGCAGGCCGATTCCCTGGGATCCAACGGCCGCCACGATCATGCGGCCTGAAGGGCCGCGGGAGCCTTCACCAGGAGCGGAACCGTCTCGAGCAGACCTCTCGCGGCCCTTCAGGCCGCGGGGTAGATCGGCCTCCTGTGACCCAGGGAATCGGCCTTCGGCCTCATCCCTGGGCTGGAGTCTCCCGGCCCGTTGGGCCGGTGGAAATTCAGTTCGCCCAGGTTGTTTCGTGACAGGGCCTAAGGGTGTCCAGCGGCCCATGGCCTCCCTGATCAACAGGCCGTTGTCCTCCGACGACGACCCGATGAGCCAGAGTGTCTCAGATCACGGCTTCGAGCCCCTTGCGATCCAGCAGATTGAGCAGCTTGAGCGAAGGCCCGCTCGGATGCTTTTCGCCGATCTCCCATTGCCGCACGGTCGACAGACTGGTGTTGAGGATCGACGCCAGGACGGCCTGGCTGATCTTGTACCGCTCGCGCAGGGCGCGAATGGTCTCGCTGGAATAATCCGGCACGGGGACGAGACACAAGGCGTCGTACTCCTTCATCCTGCGCTTTGAGATGAAGCCGGCTGCGTGAAGATCACGTGCGGTCTCGTGGACGGTGTCAAGGATTCGGCTGGTCCCGTTCTTCCTGGTGGGCATGGCAGATCTCCTGTAAAGCTGCGCGATCAACCTCGCTGTCGAGCTCTGCCGAGGAGAGCTCCAGGAGGTCGGCGGCGAGAGCCCTCAAAGCCTCCAACTCTTGGGGGCCGACGTTGGCCCGCCCTATGGTCTTGAAGACTCTCCGCACAGGCAAAGTGTATCACCCAGTGCGCTGCTCTTGAAGCGTCTCAGGCGGGGACTATCAGCGGACGGTGAAGACGGTCTAGTCGGCGCCGGCCCGCTCGGGGTATCCTGAAGGCATGTCATCGGGCCAAGTCCATGTCGAGACCTCGATACCAAGCTTCTGCCACACGACTCTGGTGGGTGCGGCAGCCATTGCACGGCGGGAATGGACCAAGCGCTGGTGGTGGTGGAGCGAGAGCTCGGCATGTACGTGCCAGTGCTGGCGACTCCGTTGGAATTGCTAGGTGAGAATTATGAATGAGAATCTCGGATCGGTGTTGGTGGACGAAGGCGAGGAGGAGATCGCCCGCATTCGCGAGGTCCGGCACCGGATCTCGGAGGAGCTCGGGCACGATCCGTATCGGATGGTGGCCTACTATATGGAGCTCCAGAAGGAGCATCCGGAGAAGTTGGTGCGGGCGCCTCACTCAGAGGTTGGGGTGAAGGCCAGAGGCGAGTAGCGTGACCCGGGCAGTCAGGGCACGATCGGGTCCGCAGCCTCCATCCACCCTTGCCAAGAAGGCCGGCGAGACGCCAGCGCTCCCAGGGGGGCGCGGGCGGCACCTCTCGGGGCTATCGGTGTCACCGAGGACTGCCCGAGCCGTATCATGAGAGAGGCGCAAGTATTATGAGCGAGCCGATCAACGAAAAGGACCTGCCTGACATCGCCGTCAAAGCGAGGCGGGCGAGCGTCGACGAGCAGAGGGAAGGCTTCGCTCGACTGCGCGAGCAGCTCGGCTCGGCCTCCCCCGAGGAGAACCGGAGAGCCTTGGCCGAGCTACGGGAGCCGGGTTCTCCGGATCCGGAGCTGACTCCGGAGCTCGTGCAGCGCTACCAGAACTTGTTGGCCCGGTCATAGGGTCGGGGGCCGGCTCCGCCCATGGCCGCCCGCAGATGCCGGGTGAGTGCATGGCTACGGGACGACGGAGAGGAGAAAAGGACCCGGGCCGCAACCCTGCTGTACCTGGGCTTCGTGCTGGTCGCCCCCCTCGGGAGGGCGCTTCAGAGGCGGTCAATGGCCCAGGGCGACGACATCGCCGGCCGGGGTGATCCTCTTGATGCGCTTCAGCTCGGCCGCCTCGGCGCGGTTGGCCTGATAGAAGTCCCAGCGGAGCTGGAGGCTCATCCAGAAATCGGCCGAGGTGCCCAGGAATTTCGACAGGCGCAGGGCGGTGCTCGGCGTCATGCCTCGCTTCTTGTTCACGAGCTCGTTGATGCGCTGATAGGGGACGTGGATGCCATCGGCCAAGTCCTTCTGAGACAGGGCCATCGGCTTGAGGAACTCCTCCAAGAGCATCTCTCCGGGGTGGGTGGGCTCGCGATGGGTGGGGACTCGAATCATAGGGGCCTCGCTCCTTCAGGGGGCTTTCTTGCCGAGGTGGCCACCGAGATCCGCTGCGCGGTCTGCTCCGCGAAAGAAGTCAACCCATACGGACGTGTCGACCAGGATCACTACTGCGCGCCATCCCGGATCGGCAGCCGCCGCCGCGAAGCGGCCTCGACCTCGGGCACCTTTCCTCGGAGCGCCGCCAACCGTCGGCGGGCCGCCTCGTCCACCAACGCTTTCAGACCCAGCCGAATGGCGACCGATTTAGTGGGCGCACCGGTGACCCGCACCGCTTCTTCGAGGAGGTCAGGGTCGATCTCGATCGTCGTTCTCATGCATAGAGCGTCGCACGAACCCTATGCAGGGTCAACAGCCGGCGGCCGAGGTGGACGGCGGGCCGCCAAACTCCATATCATTTGAGCGATGACCTCATCGGATGCGAACCACCCCTCGCGCGGGGCCGTGCTGCGCCTCCTCGTGCTCGCCGATCTGGCGCCGGGGCGCGATGTCGCCCCTCTGACCGTGGATGGCCACGCGGGAGTGGACGCCGCGCTGGCGGAGCTGGCCCCGGAGCTCACGCTTCCGGACCCGCGGGCGAAGGACCGTACCGTCTCCCTGCGCTTCACCCGTCTCGCCGACTTCCACCCCGAGGCGCTGGCCCGGGTGCTCGCGGCGGATGGACCTGCGCCCGCCTCTCCGCCGCCGGCCGGCGATCCGCTCGACGCTCTGCTCTCCTCGGTCGACCTGCCGGCGGGCATCCCGGCCGCCGGGGTCTCGGCGCTTGCCGGTCACGAGAAGCTGCGTGCCTTGGAGGCGGCCTGGCGGGGCGTTGCCCTTCTCGCGGCGCGCACCGGTCCTCAGGTGCGGCTGGAGATCCTTCCCGCCGGCCGCGAGGACTTCCTCGACGCCTTCTGGGACCGCGTCTTCGACGACGAGCATGCGGGGACGCCGGAGATCCCGCTGTCCGCGGTCGTCCTCGGGTACGAATTCGAGCGCTCTCCGGCGGACGTCGACGTGCTGCGCAACCTCGGCAAGATGGGGGACAGCCTGCGCGTCCCCTTCCTGGGTGCCGTCGGTCCGGCGTTCTGGGGGATCCGCCAGGCCAAGCTGCTGGCGACCTTGCCGGACCTGGTGCGCCGTCTGGAGGGGAGCGAGTACGCCAAGTGGAACGGCTTGCGCAAGGAAGAGGCGGCCCTCTGGCTCTGCCTCGCCGCCAACCGGCCCACGGTGCGCGATGCCTGGGACGCCGCCGACCGGCCGCTCCATGCTCCGGGTGGCTTCGCTCTCGGCGCGGTGCTCGCCCAGTCGTTTGCCGCCGCGGGTGCGCGCTTCACGCTGACCGGTCAGCAGGCGCCGGCCCGCCTCGACGACCTGGTGGCGGCCGATCCGGTCGAGGTGGCGCTGCCGGACCAGAAGACCCTGGAGCTCTCCCGCGTGGGGCTCGCGCCGCTCGTGGCGCGCAAGGGTGAGCCGGGAGCGTTCTTCGCCGCCGCGCCGACGCTCCAGATCCCCAAGCGCTACAACAAGGAAGAGGCCTCGCGCTCCGCGGCGGCGGTGGCGACCCTCTCCTATCAGGCGTTCGCCGGAGGCGCCGCCCATGTGCTCCAGGTGGTCAGCCACGACCTCGGGCCGGGGCGGCCGGCTGAAGAGGTGCGGCAGCGGGCTGTCGAGGAGCTGGCGGCCTATCTGGCCACCGCCGGTGTGCCGCCGGCCGAGGCGGAGGTGCAGGTGGAGATCCAGGCGCCCGCCGAGACCCCCGACGTCTGGGAGGTCCTCGCCCGGCTGCGCCCGTCCTTCCAGATTTCCGGTGCCGAGGTCGACCTCGTGCTGGGGAGCATCGTTCCCCGCTGATGCCGCGCTCCGTCTCCACCGCCGGCACGCCGGTCCGCCTCCTGCCGCTCGAGGCCTCGCCGTTCGGGGTCTATCTGCTGCGCGGCGTGACGCCGAACGAGCCGTTCGTGCGCGCCGGCACCGAGCCGGGCCGGACCCGGACGTGGCGGGCCGAGCTGCGGAGCGCCACCGGCGCCGTGGTCGACCGGCTGGTCCTGAAGCTCCCGGGGGAGGAGCGGGAGGACGCGCTCTTCCCGGGCGACGAGCCGCTCTCCAATGGCGAGCTCGAAGCACAATGGGCGGCGGCCCACGCCGATCACCTGCGCGTCGTGGGCGCCGCGGACGGGTTGCCCGAGCTCGTGCTGCCGGCGGCCGGACCGGACGGCTCGCCGCCGCTCCTGCCGCCGCTCTTCTTCTGTCCCACCGCGGGCCGGCTGTTTCCGCTCCCCTGCCCCCGCTGCGGCGGAGCGCTCCGCACCTGCCGCGACGATGCCCGGCTGACCGCCGCCGGCCTGCCGCCGTACACCACGACGGCGGCGCGCTTCCTGGCCTGCCCGGCGTGCGCCGGCCGCGGCGAGGCGGAGGGGGACGACGGGCCGCGCTTCTGGACCGGCACGCCCCAGGAGGCCCGCGGCCTGCCCGCCACCGGCAGCCTGGACGACCTGCGCCGCGCCCTCAAGTCCGCCTCGCAACGGCCCGAGGGATGCCCGGACACGCCGCCCGCCGGCTGGACGGTCTTCAATCTGCACGATGAGCCCTACCTGATCACGCGGATGGCGCCGGTCCCCTTCGAGGATTTCGTCGCCCGGCTGGGAGGGCAGGGAACCGAGGGGGACGAGACGGCCGGAGCCGGCACCCTCTTCGCCGCCGAGGGATCGGGAGTCGACGCGGTCGAGATCCTCACCCTCAAGCTCGTCACGTTCCTGCAGACCGTCCATGCCCTGCGCCAGCACCAGCTCCTGCTCGGGCGTCCGCATCTCGACCTCCATCCCGAGCACCTGGCGGTCGAGCCGGGACCGCGGAGCGGCTTCCTGCCGGACCTGTGGAGCTTCCGCGTGAAGCTGCTCGGTCCGTCGCCCGGCCGCGTCGCCCGCCTGGCTCCCGGCGTCGAGCTACCGCTGCCGCCGCACGCGCCGCGCGCTCCGTTCGCCGCCCGCAACGTGCGCGACGCCCGGCTCGCGACCCCCTCCAGCGGTGAGCTGCTGGTCGAAAGGGTGACCGCCGAAAAGGAAGAAGGCCTCTTCCGGATCGAGGGAACGCTGCTCGATCCCCACGGGTTCTATCCGCCGCCCGGCCCGCGCGACTGGGTGCAGATCGCCTGGCCGCGCGATCCGTTCGAGACCGTGCGCACCTCCGTGGCGCGGGTCGATCCACGCGTCGCGCCGCAGAGCGTCGAGATCGCGGTGATCACCGAGCCGCTCCCGCTCGATCCGGCCCTGGCGAAGCGGCTCGGCCGCCCCGGCGGCTTCCGCATCCCCGGCCTGCGCTACCGGATCTATCCCCTGCTCGGAGTGCCCGAGGACCTCTGGTCCCTCGGCGTCCTCCTGCTCCGTCTGGTGCTGGTCAACGACGGGCAAGCCCTCTCCGCCCTGGAGCCCCTTCTCGAAGCGCTCCCGCACGGCCCGGCCGGCGATCTCCGGGCGCCGCGGAAGAGCGTCGAGATGATCCTCGCCGGAGCTCTCGAATCCGCCCCGCAGCGGCTCGCCAAGGAGAACCTCTTCCACCGCGCCGTCGAGCGCACGGCGGGCCGGCCGAACGCGATCCCCGACGACCTCTGGAACCGCGTCCTCCTCTTCGCCCTCCGCCTCGCCGCCCGAGGCCCCCACTTCGGTCTCACCCCGGAGCCCGGCGGCACCGTCGCCTGGAACGAAGCGAACCCCGCCGCGCATCTCGACGACGTCCTGGCCGAGGGAGAAGACCTGCTGCGCAACCTCACCGCCATCCTCTTCCAGCGCCAGCTCGTGCACGCGGAGATCCGCGAGGTGATCGCGGAGCTGCTGCGGGAAGGGGGCGGCAGCCCCCCTTGATACCCATTCATTCTCCCTCACACATTCTGAAGGAGAGACCATGCTCGATATCGAGGTCTTGCGGAAGGACGCCCTGACGTGGGAGAAAAAATACTCCCACATGTACCTTGATTCCACGGATCACGTGACGGTCGGCATCGGTCACATGATCCCGAATGTTGAGTCCGCGAAACGGCTGAGCTTCGTTTTCAAGACCCACCAGATCGCGGGAGGCGTCGCGATCCCTGCCGAGAGGAACGGCCAGAAAGCGACCCCCGCGGAAATCGAGGCGGACTTCAAAAGAGTTACGGCCCACCCTCAAGCGGGTAAAAAGCCCAAAGACATGCTCAGGGCGTCAGCTTTCGCAAAGTTCACCCTGCTGGAGCTCCCCGACCCGAGCATCAACGAGCTGCTCGATGGTGACATCAAGGTCCATTGGGACGAGTTGCAAGAGAAGCTCCCCCTCCTGGAGACCTACCCCCAACCCGCCCAGCTAGCCCTCTTCGACATGTACTTCAACATGCGGAGGAATCTCTGGAAGTTCGGAGAGCTGCGCAAAGCGGTAGACTCCAAAGATTGGGCAAAGGCCGCGAAGGAGTGCTGGCGCGGCGATGTCGGCAAGGACAGAAACGATGCCACGGTCAAGCTTTTTGAGAGAGCCGCGTTGGAAACGCCCAAAAAGGCGGCCCCCCAAAAGGGCGCCAACGTTCTCCGCCCCCGCCACGACACCCTCCCGATCTGCAACCTGAAGAAAACCGTTACCGCTGGCAGCACACCGGCTGTGCTGATTCGTCCGCGGGTGCAGAGAGGGAAGTAGGAGGTTCCCACGTGGAAGCGGTCTCGTCGTCGAGCCCGAGAGCCACGATGGCCTCCCCCGAAATCCCTCAGGGCCTCCCTCGGGCCACGGCGAGCGGGCGGCTTCGTCACGCCTGCGCCAGATCGACCTCCAGCACCTGACGGCCACGCCGGTTCTTCAGCTCGGCCTGCAGCCGAACCTCGTCGCCGGGCGCCACGGCGAGGCGGCGGGAGAGAGGGCGGACGAGGCGTCCCCAGCTCGTCGCCGGCGCGAAGGGTGCGTTGGTGATCTGGATGTCCTCGTCGAGATGGGCGCGAAAGTAGATGGCGACGGCCCCCAGGGAGCCGGGGCTGTGGATGCGCAGGCGGGCTTCGGAGAGCGCGTCGAGCCGGTCGAGGCCATCGGTGCGCAGGTCGAGGTCGACCAGCAGGCATTCCTCCGACAGCACCTTCGGCTTGAAGTGCTTCGGATCGCCTTCGTCGAGCGGCGGGGCGAGCTGGCGCGGATCGGCCGTGCCGAGAAGGTCGAGAAAAGGCGTCATGTCGAGGCCGTAGAGCCTCTGGACTTCCGCCGTCTCGGCGAGGAGGTAGGCCTTGTCGCGGTGCGGCTTCGTCTCGACCTCCAGCCCGAGGCAGAAGGCCTGGACCCGCCAGGGCAGAAGCCGGCCACCGGGCCGCAGGAACCGTTCGCGCGCGTCGAGGACGAACGAGAGGATGTTCTCGTCGAAGGGATCGGAGCCCAGGATCTCGTGGATCAACAGGTCGGCCGGCTCGTCGAGCTCCACGTCGCGGCTGTTGGCCCGCCGCAGCTCGACGATCCCGTCGCAGCCATTGGCGTGGAACATCCGCTCGGCGAGGGAGGCGATCTCGCTCTCCTCGATGGCCACCACGCGGCGGGCTCCGGCGCGGGCGGCGAAGATGGAGAGGATGCCGCTGCCGCAGCCGACCTCGACGACCGAGCAGCCCCGGCTGTGGCGGGCGATGGCGGATTGATAGGCCATCACCCGCACGGTGTCCTGGAGCATGTTGTGGTGAGTGAGGACCGAGGCGAAGCCCTCCTGGGCGAGCGCGACCGTCCGGTCTCCGCCGGCCGGCACGAGGAAGGCCTCCTTGATCAGGGCTCCCACGACCGTGGCAAACCCGTCGTCCTCGAGCTCCCATTCGCCGCGCAGGCGATCGCGCACCTCGCGAGGGGTGGCTCCCGCCGCGAAGGCCAGCAGCACCGGCAAGGCGTCGAGATCGACACCCTGGAGCGGGCGCGAGATCGAGCTCCGTGCCGCCAGCGTGCCGGCGCGCAGGATCTCGAAGGTCAAGGAGCGTGACACCACGTAGGGAACGTCCCACTGCATTGCATCCACCTCCCCCGGTCCGGGATTCGATCGGCCGGACCGATTAGACCACAGGCGCCACGATCTCCCGCGCCAGCTCGACGATCGACAGCGGTGCGCTCCCCTCCGCGTTGTTGTTGACGGTACAGAGGAAAGGCCGGCCGGCGGCGTGGGTTTCGCGGGCCAGCTCGGCGAGGGCCTGCCGGGCCGCGGGGTCTTCCTTCTGGATGCGGTCGAAGGGGGCATAGCGCCGGCCCGCCTCTTCGTAGGTCAGGCCCGGGCCGAGGAGCCAGCGGAGGATGGTCGCCGGGGCTCCCGGCCGGGCGGTCCCCGCCAGGCGCGCCTGGGTACGCACCTCGGGCATGCGCGGGTGGACGTTCAAGCAGTGGACGGCGCCGGTGGCGGCGAGGGCGTCGGCGTAGGCCCGGGTCAGGATCTCGCGGTTGCGCAGCTCGACGGCATAGACGGGGCCGCGCGGCAAAGCGGCAAGGAAGGTGTGGAGCTCGGCCGCGAAGCGCTCCGGCGTGCCGAGGTCCTGGGGGGAGAGCTGGAAGAGGAGGGCGCCTCCCTTCTCTCCGAGCCCTTCCACATAGGGCGCCACGACCTTGTCCGTGGCGTAGGCCGGATCGAGGAACAGCGGATTGGGCTCCCCTCGCTGGGCGCCGTAGCGCGGCCGGTCCGGCCAGCGGGAGATGGTGAGCACCTCCTGCGCCTTGACCAGGAACCGGAAGCCCTCCGGCACCACCGCCGCGTAATCCGCGAAGTCGCGGGCCGTGAGCGGCTGGTAATAGGTGCGGTCGAGCCCGACACCCCGCAGCAGCGGATGCCTCGCATAGGCCGCCAATCCTTCGTGCGCCAGGCGGGACTCGGTCTGCTTGCCGCTGTAGACCAGCCCCGCCCAGCCGGGGAACGACCAGGTCGATCCCCCCAGGCGGATGCCCGCCGGAAGCTCCGCGCCGAGCTGCCGCGCCTCCGCGGAGACCTCCGCCGGCTCGACCCCCTTCTTCGGTGGCGTTTCCGGCACCAGACCCGGGAACAAGGAGAGCTGATCCGATCCGGTCCGCTTGCTCATGCGCCACATCTTACCGGATCGCGCGACCGGCTGTCTCCCCACCCCCACCGGTCTCGCGAGGGACGGGCGTTCGTCCGCCGAAAGAGACGGTGGCGACCCGTTCCGAGGACAGATCGTTTTTTTGGATTGATCCAAAAACCGGAATCCGGTTCTTTGGAATGCGCTGACTCCTTGAAAACTCGAAGATATCGAGCGGCCGGGCGCAACGTCCCCTCTCCCGGAGCCACCGTCCCGCCCGTGGCACAGCGATTGCCCATGTTGGCCTCCGTCGAACTGGTGTTGAAAGGAGGTGGATCTGGGTGGGAGAGCCCAGGATGCGCAGGCTTTTTCTCATTGATTTGTACTGGAGGAAACGATGATGGCCAAGATGAGATGGCGGGCCGCCGTGCTCGCCGCTGTGCTGATGACGTTGTCCGCCATGGCGCGGGCGCAGCTCCAGACCGGAAGTCTCTTCGGGATCGTGCTCGATCCGCAACACGAGCCGCTGCCCGGAGCGACGGTGACGCTCTCCGCGATCGGCGCGCCGCAGACGGTGCTCTCCGATGCGCAGGGCCGCTTTCGCTTCGTCGGGCTGGCGCCCGGCGCCTATCGATTGCAAGCCCACCTGGATGGGTTCTCGCCCGTCGAGGTGGACAACCTGATCGTCCATGTCGGGCGCAACACCGACGTGGAGGTCACCCTCCCCCCGGGTGTATCCGAGACGATGACCGTCACCACCGAGGCTCCTCTCCTCGACGAGCGGCGAATCGCCAAGGGAAACACGTTCACCCTCAACGAGCTCGAACGGATTCCCACGGCGCGCGATCCGTGGTCGGTGATCTCCAGCACCCCCGGCGTCCTCATGGACCGCATCAACGTCGGCGGCAGCGAGACCGGAACGCAGGCGCGCATCGTCGGTCCCGGCTCGACGAGCGAACAAGTGGTCTGGTCGCTCGACGGCATGATCATCACCGACATGGCGGCGCTCGGCACCGCGCCGGGATTCTTCGATTTCGATTCGTTCGAGGAGATCGAGGTGACCACCGGCGGCTCCGACGCCTCGATCGCGAGCGGCGGCATCGTGCTCAACATGGTGACCAAGCGCGGCACCAATCAGTGGCGCGCCACCGGCCGGTACTACTTCGCGAACGACAAGCTGCGCTCGAACCTCCACATCGACAAGAGCGAGCTCGGCCAGGCCGGCGCCTGGAACCGGTTCAACGCCCAGACGGACTTCAACCAGGGCAACCGCATCGACTTCCTGCGCGACTGGGGGATCGAAGGGGGTGGCCCGGTGCTCGCCGACCGCCTGTGGGTGTGGGGCTCCTATGCCCGCCCGGTCATCCGCAAGCTGACCAATGAGGACTTCGTCGACGAGGAGCTGACCACCGCCTGGAACTTCAAGGCGAACGGCACGCCGCGCGAGGGCAACACCTTCACCGCCTTCGCGTGGGACGACGACAAGATCAAGCACGGCATGGGCGTCAGCTCGCTACGCCCGCCCGAGACGGCCTGGGAAAGGTCCGATTACGGCTCCGAGCCGACGGCCTGGAAGCTCGAAGACACACAGGTCTTCAGCTCGGCGTTCTTCGCCACCGGTCTCTATTCGCAGGTCAACGGCGGTTTCGTGCTGAATCCCGCGGGCGGCGAAAAGCTCACCGTCCTCGACTTCGACAACGTCTGGCACAACAGCTACGTGGCGTACGTGACCGACCGGCCCCAGAAGCAGGTGCAGGCCGACGCCTCGAGCTACTTCAACACCGGCCGCTGGAGCCACGAGCTCAAGTATGGAGCCGGCTACCGGGTGGTGGAGGTGCGGTCGCAGTCCCGCTTCCCCGGCGGCGGCCTGAATTTCGGCCCGGGATTCCTCTATTTGACCCGCGAGGGCGCCGCCAACATCGACGCCAAATACACCTCGGGTTTCGTGCAGGACACACTGGCGTCCGGACGGTTGACCGTGAACCTCGGCCTGCGCTGGGACCGGCAGACCGGCTCCAATCTCGCCACCACGGTCCGCGCCAACCCCGTCGCGCCCGATCTCCTTCCCGCCGCGCACTACGACGGCGGGGACGCGGGCTTCGTCTGGAACGACGTCGTGCCGCGTCTCGGGGTCACCTGGGCGTTGGGGGAAAAGAGAAGCACCCTGCTGCGCGCCAGCTATTCGCGCTACGCCGACCAGCTCGGCACGCAGTACGTCAGTTGGACCAACCCGGTCGCCTACATGCAGTACCGCTACTTCTACACCGACAACTACGGCGACCCGACGCTGGATCGCGGCCAGATCCTCGACGAGTTCGCGCCTCCCTCCAACAACGTGAACCCGGTGACGTTCGGCGCGCTGAGCTCGAATGCGGTGGCCGACGACTTCGAGGCGCCGCTGACCGATGAATTCCTCCTCGGCATGGAGCACTCGTTCCTGCCCGACTTCGTGGTCGGAGTCCATGCCAGCTATCGCCACTTCACCGGCCTCGCCGAGCGCGAGTTCCTGGTGTTCGACGGCGACGCCTTCTCCGAGGAGAACCTGGGCAAGCTCGGCCGCCCGCACCGGCGCGACGACTACGTCTATCGCCCGGTCAGCGGCATCGATCCGAATGGGAAACCCTATACGATCCTCATCGGCGAGCTGCGGCCGGGCGTCTCGACGCGCAACGGCGTTCTCCTCACCAATGGGGACCGCGAGCAGATCTACAAGGGATTGTTCCTGACCCTCAACAAACGCCTGACCAACGGCTGGATGGCACGCGGCCACGTCTCGCTCCAGGATTGGCGCTGGCGCATCCCGAACGACGCCAACGAGGACCAGACCGACGACGTCGGGGGTGGCATCAAGGACGGCAGCGAGGTGCTGAGCGGCGGCCGCTCGGTCAGCGGCTCCAAAGGCAACGTTTTCATTTCGAACGGCTGGTCGTATTCCTTCACCGGCATGTACCAGATCGCGCCGTCCCGCCCCTGGGGCTTCAACGTGGCGGCCGGCTTGAACGGCCGCGAAGGCTTCCCGATCCGCTACACGCAGCGGGTCTTCCGCCAGACGGTGAACACCGGCCGGCCGACCTACATCCCGGTCACCTCCGACACCGGGCGTTTCAAGTACCCGGACGTCCACGTCCTCGACCTGCGGCTCGACAAGGACTTCACCTTCCGCGACCTCGGCCTCACGGTCGGCGTCGACGTGTTCAACGCGCTCAACAAGTCATACGTGCTGCAGCGCGCGTTGATCCTCGGCCGCCCCAACTCCGACCACGTGATCGAGGTCCTCTCGCCGCGGATCATCCGGCTCGGCGTCCGCTTCCGGCTGCGCTGAGGCTTCCTCTCGCCTGAAGCACCGTCCGCCGCCGGATGCCTCGCCCCGGCGGCGTCTTTTTCTCTGCGAGTACTGCGACCAAGCTTCAAGGTGCCGGCGCGCGCCCCCCTGGGAACGCTGGCGTCTCGCCGGCATTCAAGAGAACGGGCCGAAGGCCCTTCCTTATCCCAGAAGGGCGGGAAGTCCACAGCCTCTTGGCCGCGCTCTGTGAAAGCCGCTCCGGCCTGTTGACCGGCCAGCCGCGGTCGATAAGGCAGCCAGGGGGTTTCAGCCCAATCTGCGACCGGTCAACGACTTGTTGTTGTGAAGTCCTCACCATCGCCGGGAGGAGTGATGGTCGGCCGGCCATCACGCCGCCCCCTATCTTCCCGGATACATGGGACCCGGACAAGCCACCGAGCTGCCGAGACAAACCACACAAGGAACGGCACTTAGCCGATACCGGTGGACTGCATGACCCGCCGAGGCGGCCGGATAAGCCCCTGGCCGGAAACGCCGACGAAGTACGATATCCGACACTCAGGACACCGTATTGACGTGAATGAACGACAGGCGTATAGTGGCGGAAGTCAAAAAAGATGAGGAGCTTGCCGCCAATGCCCCAGAAGATCCCCGCGGTCACCGTGACACCAGGAGAGCCGGCAAGGTCGTTGGCGCTGAATAGGTAAGCTCATGGTTGGGCGGCTTAACAAGAGTATTGCGGAACAGGATTGCAAATGAATCCAGAAGGGTGGGGGACTTTTCTGAGTGGGCTGGGGACGCTTCTTTTAGCTCTCGTGGCCATCGCCATCCTGGCATACGATGTCCAGCTTCGTCGGCGCCAGCTTCGCGAGAATCGCTCTAGGTCCTATGCAACGCTTAATGTCGATTTCCAGGTCTCTGTCCATCCGAAATCAGGCGAGGAATGGATTCTCGAGTCACGTGTTATACTCACGAACGCCAGCACAGAGATCTTCGCTGTTCCCGCTGTCTACATTCATACTCATGCTTTGCCAGAATCTGCAGGTGCAGGAGCTTTGGGTGCGTTTTCAGAATCAGATTTCGACCACCTTGAGCGCATAGGTCACCTTTCTGAACCTAAAAATGTCGCTTGGTTTCCGTCAGCAATCTGGCATCTGGGGCCAGACGAGGTTGATAGTGTCGTACGCTGGGATACTATTTCGGCCGATGTCATAAAAGCACATCCCGTAGTTATTGTGCGAGCAGTAGTATACAGCGTCCCAAACGAGTTGGTTGGAGCCGCCTATTCGATAGGCAGCGCTGCAGCTGCTGACCGAAATGAATGGATGGAGTTTATGGAACGTGACGGAGGGGCTCGACATAAGAAAGTTATCTTTGCCCACGCGACTGAGAGCGCTAGTGGTATAAAGCAAGGTGACTGGGTTTTTAAAAGGGTGGACAGTGACGAAATTGACTTGGAGGCGTCCAAGCGGTTTCGGAAGACGCTCGGCCACCTTTGCCAAACAGGCCGCCAGAATCTAGTTGTCTTGAGCGGGGTAGAGCCGAAGCGTGTTGGTAAGAAGGAGCGCCCAACCCGGGGCTTCCAGCGGATGCCTGACGGCCCCGCTGAAGCCTAAGGACGTTATCCCGCCTATGTGAAGCACAGTGAAGCAGCGCCGGAATGGTATGGAGAGAAGTGACATGGTGAACCCAGCAAAGAACACGATTTGCCTTTGGTACGATGGCGACGCCGAGGAAGCGGCGCGATTTTACGCCAAGACCTTTCCCGATTCATCCGTTGACGCGGTGCACCGCGCACCGGGAGACTTTCCGTCCGGGAAGAAAGGGGATGTGTTGACGGTCGAGTTTACCGTGATAGGGATTCCCTGCCTCGGGCTCAATGGCGGACCCGCCTTCAAACACAACGAAGCATTCTCGTTTCAGGTCGCAACCGCCGACCAGGCCGAAACCGATCGTTACTGGAACGCAATCGTCAGCAACGGCGGCCAAGAGAGTGCGTGCGGCTGGTGCAAGGACAAATGGGGATTGTCCTGGCAGATTACGCCGATCGCTCTGACCAAAGCGATAACCGATCCCGATCCTGCCGCCGCCAAGCGCGCGTTCGATGCGATGATGCAGATGCAAAAGATCGACATCGCCGCAATCGAGGCGGCGCGCCGCGGTTGAGGAGCCCGATTAGACGGAGGAAGCGACGCCATGGAGCGAGGGATTCGAATCAGGAAGGTGTGGTTCGATGACGACGTGGTCGAACTGCAGATCGACGTTTCCGATGGTACGTCGTCTTTCTCGAACCGAGTCTACGTTGGGCACGGTCAGCTTGCAGAGACCGTTACTCAGCTAGATGCGTTCCGAGGGCACCTCTACGGCGGGCTCATCGACGTTAGGTTCGGGGAGTTCGGACCGGAATACGCCAATGGCGCGTTTCACGGCCGATTCCATTTCCCCAAGCCCGGCAGGTTGTTCATCACAAGCCGGCAAGAATCCGATCACAGTGACTTTGGGAAGAAGACCGTCGCAAGTTGCGCGACCTTGTACCTCCAGTCTGAGCCCGGGCTTCTGGATCGCTTCGTCGGTGAGTTGAAAAGTCTGTCATCCCGAACCCGCGACGATGCGTCGCTGGAGGCGGTCTAACCTGCCGTTGCAGCGGGCGGAATTGGGCTCCGCGATCTCGTGTAGAATCGAAGCGCCAAGTGGGCCGCAATGCCACCGCTGAACGGCGACACTCATCCCGCCTATGTGAAGCACAGTGAAGCAGTGAGGCTCTGGCTGGCGATCGGCTCCGCAGGCCCGACTTGCCTCCCGCCAACCTTCCCAAAGCGGGCCGGGCCTTCGGCCCATTCACTTGAATGCCGGCGAGACGCCAGCGCTCCCAGGGGGCGCGGCCGGCACCTCTCGGGGCCATCGGATCCGGCCGAGACAGCCACGTCCTCGATCACCTTCGCCTTCTTGCTCTTATATTTTGGATTCTGGATTCGGTTTTCCGGATCGCCCGCCGCGCCGCGCCCCCCGGATCTCTCCGCAAATCACCGCCGCGCCTGCATTTCCCCTCTTCCGTGCCGCATGGCACGTCCCTTGCCTTTCCATCCGGTGACCGGCAAGGACCGGCGAAAGGAGGTGAGGGACGAGACAGAACCGACTCGACCCTGGAGGGGATTTCTATTTTTTATGTGCCTCTTCGGAGGGCGACAAACAACGACGGTGCAAGAGGAGATCCGTGCAATGAACAGAATCAGGCAGTCCGGAATCCTGGTGATCGCCGTCCTGTTGGCCGCCCTGGCCGTTCCCACGGCCGCGCAGCTTCAGACAGGAAACGTTTTTGGCAAAGTCGTCGACCCCGACGGCGGGCCGCTCCCCGGTGCGACGGTGACCCTGACGGGGTCCGGCGCGCCGGCCATCCAGACGACCGACGATGCCGGTGAATTCCGCTTCCCCGGCCTCCCCCCGGGCCGCTACGAGGCCCGTGCGGAGCTCGCTGGGTTCACCGAGACGCGGTCCCACACCGCGGACGTCAACATCGGCCGCAACACCCTGATCGAGATCACGATGATCGCCGGTTTTTCCGAAACCGACTTCGTCGTCGCGGAGGCGGCCTTGCTCGACCCGCGCAAAGTCACGGCCGGTCCCACCGTGACGCTCGAGGAGCTGGAGAGCATCCCCGGCGCCGGGGATCCCTGGGCCGTCCTGCAGACGGTGCCCGGCGTGCTCACCGACCGCATCAACGTGGGCGGCAGCGAGAGCGGCCAGCAATCGCAATACGTCGGCCCCGGCTCCGGCGGCGATCAGGCGGTCTGGTCGCTCGACGGCATGGTGATGACCGACATGGCGGCCACCGGTGGATCGCCCGGTTATTACGACTATGAGGCGTTCGAGGAGATGCAGGTGACGACCGGCGGCAGCGATGCCACGGCCGCGACCGGCGGCGTCATCCTCAACATGGTCACCAAGCGGGGCACCAACGCCTGGCGCGCCTCCGGCCGCTATCAGGTGGCGGACGACGCGCTGCAATCCGATCTCAGCCTGGACAAAAGCGAGCTCGGCCAGGCCGGCTCCTGGAACAACGACCGGGCGCAGACCGCGTTCAAACAGGGCAACCGCATCGTCGAGGTGATCGATTGGGGCGTGGAGGCGGGCGGACCGATCGTCGCCGACAAGCTGTGGGTCTGGGGCGCGTACAGCAAGCCACGGATCAACCTCCTCACGATCAGCGATTACAGCGACGACACGACGCTCGAATCGTCCAACCTGAAGCTCACCGGCCAGCTCACGCCCACCAACTCGTTCACCGCGTTCGGCTGGGACAGCGACAAGGTCAAGCTCGGGCGCGGTGCGAGCCCGCTGCGGCCGCAGGAGACGACGTGGAACCAGTCGGGTTTCGGCGGCCGGCCGACTGCCTGGAAGGTCGAGGACACCCAGATGTTCGGGCCGAGCTTCTACCTGACCGGCCTCTATTCGCAAGCCAACGGCGGCTTCCAGTTCGTCCCCCAGGGGGGCGACAAGGTGCCGTATCGCGACGCGGACAACATGTGGCACAACAGCTTCTTCGTCCTGCAGACCGACCGGCCGCAGGAGCAGCTCAAGGCAGACGGCTCGAGCTTCTTCTCCACCGGAACGCTGAGCCATGAGCTGAAGTATGGCGCCGGCTACCGCGTCGTCGAGGTGACCTCGCTGTCGCGCACGCCGGCCGGCGGCTGGGAGTGCTGCGGCGGTGTCTTCCTGCTGGCCCGCGACGGCTACGCCAACGTCGAGGCCGACTATACGAGCCTCTATGTGCAGGACACGGTGGCGGTGGGCGCTTTGACCGCGAATCTCGGCCTGCGCTATGACCGGCAGGGCGGCGCAATCCGCGACACCACGGTGCGCGCCAATCCGGTCTTCCCCGAGCTGCTGCCGGAAGCCCACTTCGCCGGGCGGGACAGCGGCTTCACCTGGGCGTCCGTGGTGCCGCGCCTCGGCCTCACCTGGGCGCTCGGCGAGCAGCGCAAGACCCTGCTGCGCGCCAGCTACTCGCGCTATGCCGACCAGCTCGGCACCGGTCCCGTGGGCTTTCTCAACCCGATCGGTGCGCAACAGTACCGGTATTTCTACACCACCAACAACGGCGGTCCGACCCTCGATCCGGGCGAGCTCGGCGACGAGGCGGGGCAGGCGAGCGGCAACGTCGATCCCTTCACCTTCCTGCCGTTGCAGTCGAACGCCGTCGATCCCGAGCTCGCGGCGCCGATGACCGACGAGGCGCTCTTCGGCGTCGAACAGTCGCTCCGCTCCGAGCTCGTGCTGGGACTCCAGGCCACCTGGCGGCGCCACACCGGCAACCTGGAGACCGAGCGTCTGGTCTTCGACGGCGACGCGTTCGCTCCGGAGAATCTCGGCCACGTCGGCCGCGTCCACCGGCGCGACGACTACGAGGAGCACGCCGAGACCGGCATCCGGCCGGACGGCCGTCCCTACACCGTCTCCTGGTGGGAGCTGCGCGACGGCGTCACCACCCGCGACGGCTTCCGCTTGGAGAATGGCGACCGTGTGCAGGAGTTCCGCGGCGCGTCGCTCTACCTCACCAAGCGCCTGGCGAACCGCTGGATGGCGCGCGGCAACGTCTCCTGGCAGGACTGGACGTGGGACATCCCGGACAGCGAGAACGAGGACCCCACCGACACCATCGCCGGCGGCATCGTGGACGGCACCGAGGTGCTGCAAGGCTCGGGCACGGCCTCCGGCCCCAAGGGGAACGTGTTCATCCACAGCGCCTGGTCCTACAGCCTGAACGGCCTCTACCAGGTGGCGCCGGACCGGCCGTGGGGCTTCAACCTGGCGGCCAATCTGAACGGCCGGCAGGGCTATCCGCTCCGCTACGCCCGGCGCATCGTGCGCGACACGATCGTCGACGCGGCCGGCACCGGCATCGACGTGCCGGTGGTCGCCGATCCCGGCGCCTGGCGCTATCCCGACATCCACCTCCTGGACCTGCGGGTCGAGAAGGAATTCAGCCTGAGCGATCTCGGGCTGACCCTCGGCGTGGACGTGTTCAACGCCTTGAACGAGTCCTACGTCCTGCAACGCCAGGGGCTGCTGACCAAGAACAACGCGGACCACGTGCAGGAGATCGTGAGCCCGCGGGTGTTCCGGCTCGGCGCCCGTCTCTCCTTCCGTTGAGGCGCTCCAACCCTCCTCCAGTGCTGGGGGCTTCGGCCCCCGGCCCCTTTTTTCCTCTCGTCTGCGCATCTCCAGAGAGAGAGGGGGGCTCCAGGCTCGCTTTCGCCTTGCTCGAGCACGGTAGTGAGAGAAGCTTTCTCAACGACAAGGAGCATGGACATGATGACTCGCCCCAAAGCCCGCACCCGGATCGCTGCACTGACCCTCGCCGCCCTCGTTCCCACCGCGTCCGCATGGACGCCCGCCTTCGCTTGCGGCAACCCGCTGGAGAGCGTCGGCATCGAGCACAACGTCTACCTCGGCTGTCTGATGCGCGACGGCGGCGACACGAGCGTGTCGCAGTTGCAGCGCTTGGTTGAGGAATGTGGATTCAACCCGGGAACCAGCACCGAGGAGTTCGTCGCCCGCTACTCGCCGCTCGTCGAAGTAGACCCCTACCTGACCGTCGCCCAGCGGATGGCGCCGTACCGGGACTCCTACACCGCCTACCAGTTCTCGTACTTCACCCGCATCGATCAGGTGATCGCGGCCGCGCAGAGCACTGCCGAGGCCGATGCGGAGTTCGCCCAACTGGAGACCGAGGCGATCGAGCACCTGAGCACGAGCACCGCGGCCGAGCAGTCGATCTTCGCGGCGCTGAGCACCGCGAGGCATTCTCTGCAGTACTGGTCGAAAGCGACCGAAGGAACGCCGGTGCTGGCCACGAAGGCCAGGGCCGAGCGGAAGTTGGGCAAGTTCTGGAAAGTTCTGATCGTCGTCGGCGCCGACCTGGCCGGTGCGGCCGGCGGCACCCTGATCGGTGGCCCGATCGTCGGCGCGGCGGCTGCCAGCGGCAGCTCGGGCGGCGCCGCTGTCGTGCTCAGGGACTGACGGAGGGGGAATTCCCCGGCCGTCGCGGTCATCCGTCATCCCGGGACATCGGACATCGTGAGATGTCCCGGGACGACGGTCTCAGCTTCCTGAGGCTCACTCCAGGCGTTCCACCCGCACGTCCGTGTCGCCGTCCCGGTCGCGGGTGATCGTCATCTGCCACGGGTTGCAGCAGACCTCGCAATCCTGGACGAGATCGCCCCAGACGTCCGGCTCGATGGAGATCTCGACCCGCTCGAAGCACCAGGGGCACTGCACCTCGATGGTATCGTTCCAGTAGCCGTCGCCGCTCACGCCTTCACCTTCTTCGCGGGAATGGCCGCACCGCTCCGGCCGAGGGCGAGAACGGTCTCGAACTCCTGCGGAGTCACCGGCTGCACCGAGAGCCGCGATCCCTTCTGCGTCACCATCATCTTTTCGAGCCCCGGCGTGGCCTTGAGGGCCGCGAGCGGGACGACGCCGGGGAACCTCTCGACGAAGCGGATCTCCACCATGTACCAGGTGGGATCGGTGGGATCGCTCTCCGGATCGTAGTAGTGATGCCCCCTCTCGAAGGCGTAAGGGTCCGGATACCCCTCGCGGGAGATCGCGGCGACCCCGGACGCCCCGGAGGGCTCGGCATTCGAAGCGTAGAAGATCACGCCGTCCCCGATCTTCATGTCATCGCGCATGAAGTTGCGCGCCTGATAGTTGCGCACTCCTTCCCACGTCGTCGTCCCATCGCGTTCGAGATCTTCGATCGTATAAGCGGCCGGCTCGCACTTCAGGAGCCAGTAACGTTTTTCGCGGGCCATTCCGTCCTACTCCTTCATCCGGAAAATTCAATGATAGATCACTCCGCCCGGATCGCCGCGAGCGGATCGAGCCGGCTGGCGCGCCAGGCGGGGAGCCAGGAGGCCAGGGTGGCGACGGCGGTGAGCGTCAGCACCACGGTACAGAGGGTCAAGGGATCGAGCGCGCCGATGCCGTAGAGGAGACTCCCCAGGACGCGGGACAGCGCCACGGCTCCGGCCAGGCCCAGGGCCAGGCCGATGCCGGTGAGGGCGAGGCCGTGGCGGAGGACCAGCTTCACGATATCGCTCCGCAGCGCTCCCAGGGCCATGCGGATGCCCAGCTCGCGGGTGCGCCTGCCGGCGCGGTAGGTGAGGACGCCATAGATCCCGACCATCGCGAGGACCAAGCCGAGCCCTCCGAAGAGGAGGAGCAGGACCGTGTTGAAGTGCGCGCGGGCATAGAAGAGGCTCCCCGCGAGGCGCTCTTCCAGAGTCTGGAGATCCCCGGCGGGCAGGTTGCCATCCAGCGCCCAGAGCTCGCGGCGCACCGCGGCGGCGAGGGCGAGCGGGTCCTTTTCGGTGCGCACCGCGATCCCCATCGACCGGAGATAGTCCGCGGGCACCGGGAGCTGCGCGGCGGCGAACCAGAAAACCGGCGCCGCCTCGGCTCCGGGGCGCCGCTGCGCCTGGGCCACTCCCACCACCTCGTGCCACTGCCCGTTGAAGCGGACGCGCCGGCCGAGCGGATCGACGCCGGGGAAAAAGCGGCGGGCGGCGGCCTCGTCGATCACCGCCACGAGCGGCGTCCGCGGCCGGTCCCGGCTCTCGAAAGGCCGGCCGCGCACGATCCGGGTCCCCAGGGCCGCGAAGGCATCCGGGGAGGCGAGCTCCCAGGCCGCCGAAGCGTCCTGGGCCGGTTCCTCCTGCCCTTCGAAGACCGGCTGGAAGCTCCAGGCACTGTCCGGTGGAAGCTGGCGGACGGCTCCGGCTGCCACCACTCCGGGCAGGTGGCGGAGGCGCTCCAGAAGCTGCCGGGAGAAGACGGCGACCTGCTCCGGCTGCGCATAGCGCGCCTCCGGCAGCTCGATCTCCAAGGTAAGGACGTTTTCCGCGACGAAGCCCGGATCCTCTCCAAGGAGGTGGACGAACGAGCGGGCCATCAGGCCGGCGCCGACCAGGAGGAGGAGCGCCAGGGCGATCTCGGCGACGGCGAAACCGTCGAGCCAGCGGGTCTGGCCGGTATCCTCGCGGCTGCCGGAGCGCAGCGCCGCCCGCAGGTCGGTCCGTCCGGCGCGGAAGGCGGGCACCAGGCCGGCGACCAGGCTGGCCAGCAGGGAGAGCCCGAGGGCGAAGAGGAGCACCCGCGGATCGATCCCGATCTCCAGGTCGCGCGGGAGATAGACGCCGCGGGCGTCCGGCAGGAGCTTCAGAGCGAGGCCTGCCAGGGCGACTCCGGCGAGGCCCCCGGGCACGGCCAGAGCGGCGCTCTCCGCCAGGAGCTGCCGGACGAGCCGCAGCCGGCCGGCGCCGAGCGCGGCGCGCAGCACCGTCTCCGGCTCGCGCGCGGCGGCCCGCACGAGCTGCAGGCTGGCCACGTTGGCGCAGGCGATGAGCAGGACGAAGACCACCGCGCCGAAGAGCACCAGGAGCGCCGGCCGCACCGGGCCGGCAAAGGCCTGCTGGAGCGGCACGACACCGGCCCGGACGCCGCGGTCGGCCTCCGGCAGCTCCGCATCGAGCCGGGTGCGGATCGCATCCAGCTCGCGGCCTGCCCGGGCGGTGGTGACGCCGGGCTTCAAGCGGCCGATCGCCCCGAGATAGGCCGACTCGCGGTCCGTGGATGCCTCGGGCCCGAAAACCAGGGGGACGAGAACGTCCGGAGCACCACCGCGGATGCGGAAATCCGCCGGGAGCACCCCGGCCACCTGGTACGCCTCACCTCCGAGGGTCAGGGACCGGCCGACGGCGGCGGGATCGGCGCCGAAGCGTTCCCGCCAGAGGCGGTGGCTCAGCAGGACGACCCGGTCCCCGCCGGCGCGGTAGTCCTCCGGGCCGAAGAGGCGGCCGGCGGCCGGGGCGACGCCGAGGGCCTCCAGCAGCCCCGCCGACACGAGGTGGCGGGAGAGGCGCAGAGGCTCCTCGCCCCCCGTCCAATCCACCGTACCGAAGGGGACATAGGCCCCGATCTGCTCGAAAGAAGCGCTCTGCGCCCGCCAGGCGAGGAAGTCCGCGGGCGTCACCCCGGCCCGCTCGGCCCCTCGCTCTGGCCGGACGGCGAGCACGTCCGCGAGCCGCTCGGGCGCCGGGAATGGCAGAGGCCGGAGCAGCACGGCATCGACCACGCTGAAGATGGCCGTCGTGGCACCGATCCCCAGGGCGAGAGTGAGGATGGCGGCGCCGGTGGGTCCGGGGTGGGAGCGGAAGGTGCGGAGAGTCTGGAGCATCAGAGACCGTCCATTGCCGTTAAATTGCCGATGAATTGCCGATAAACCGCCGATAACCAACTTCCGCCTCCGACGCCTGCAACGCTTCCTTCAAGGCGGTGCCGAAGACAGCGGCGAGGACCTGCAGGAAGTACTCGAGCCAGGGTGTCAGGTCCGCGTCGGCCCGCCCTTCATAGTAGTTGTGGTGCGGGTGGGTGACGAGCGAGCCGTAGTAGGCGGCAAGATCGCGGGCGTGGTATTCCTCCAGGGAGAAGAAGCCGTTGAGCCCATAGCCGCCACGGTGGAGAAGAAAGGTCGCCAGCAGGCGTGCCGTCCGGCCGTTTCCATCGTAGTAGGGGTGGATGGTCACGAATTGATAGTGCGCCAGCCCGGCGAGCAGCGGTACCGGCAGAACCTTGCGCTCCTGCTCGACCCAGCCCACCAGTCCGGCCATCAGGGCCGGGACATCCCGCGACTCCGGGGGGAGATAGACGAGACTCCCGGTCTCGGAATCGCGAATCACGTTCTGCCCATCCCGGTAGGGAGTCGGCCGGGCGCGAGGGCCGCGCTCCACCAGGGCATGAAGGCGCTGGATGAGCTCCTCGGTGAGCGGCGTCCCCCGTGCCGCCCATTCCTCCACTCGAAGCAGGGCGTTCCAGTAGTTCCGGACCTCGGCCACATCCCGCTCACGCCCATGAAACCGGGCCTTCCCTCCGGACAGCACGTCCTCGGCTTCCGCCAGGGTCAGGCGGTTTCCCTCGATCCGCGTCGAATAATGAGTGGACCGAATGCGCGCGCGGCGGCGCAGCTCCTCGGCCACCGCCGGAGGAAAGGCCTGGTGATCGACGACGGCCCGCGCCGCCTCGACGTCCAGGAGCGACCGGACGGCCGCCGGGGTCAGGGTGTAGCGGGGCTGCCAGATGGGGCGATGGGTCGATTCCGGCATGCGGGTCCATCGTACTCCAGGCGCCTCCGCTCCGCCCCTCACACTCCCCGCAACATCTCCAGCAGCTCGTCGCGGCTGAAGATCTTCGCCAGCTTGGGATCGTCCTCCTGGACCACGCTCTCCATCATCCGGCGCTTGCGATCGATGATGGCGGAGATCTTCTCTTCGAGGGTTCCTTCGGTGACCAGCTTGAAGACCTGCACGGCGCGCTTCTGGCCGATCCTGTAGACACGGTCGGTGGCCTGGTCTTCCCGCGCGGCGTTCCACCAGCGGTCGTAATGGATCACCACCGAGCCGCCCACCAGATCGATCCCGGTGCCTCCCGCTTTCAAGCTGCCGAGGAAGACCCGGCAGGCGGGATCGCGGTTGAACCGGTCGACGATCTCGCCCCTTTTCGTGGTCGCTCCGGTGAGCTTGACGCAGCCGACGCCGAGCGACTGCACGTGGCGCTCCATGAGATCGATCATGCCGAGGAACTGGGTGAAGACGACGATTTTCTGTCCGCTGTCGAGCGCCTCCTGGAGAAGCTCTTTCCACAGCTCCCATTTGCCGGAGGTCCACTCGTCGGCCTGGTCGAGCGATCCCTTGATCAGAGCGGGGTGATCACAGATCTGTTTCAGGAGGTTGAGCAGGGCAAAAACGTGGATGTAAGGGAGGGGCTCGTCCACCGCCTCTTCGATGCGCCGCGCCAGCTCCGCCCCACGGCCGCCGATGGCGTCGCGGTAGAGCTTGACCTGATCGTCCGAGAGGGCGCAGGTGCGCACGTCCTCGATTTTTTCGGGCAGCTCGTCGAGCACGGTCGCCTTCAGGCGCCGCAGGACGAACGGGGAGATCACCCGCCGCAGCTCGCCGCGCCGCTCGTCTTCGACCTTCTCGCGGTCCCGCCCCTCGGGCCGGACGTAGCGGCTCAGAAACGAGGCGTCGCTCCCCAGATAGCCCGGGAGGACCAGGTCGAACAGGGTCTTCAGATCCTCCAGGGAGTTCTCGATCGGCGTGCCGGTCAGGCCGAGCCTGACGTCGGCCGACAGGTGGGAAGCGGCCTGCCAGGCCTGGGTCTGCCGGTTCTTGATCTGCTGGATCTCGTCGAAGACGGCGACGGAGAACGGGATCGCGGAGAGCTCCTCGGCGTCGCGGCGCAGCACGCCGTAGGAGGTGATCAGCACGTCGCCCGTGCGCAGCCGGAACGGCAGGCGGCGCTGGGCGCCGTGGTGGACGATCGGCTGGAGCCCCGGCGCGTGCCGCTTGATCTGGTCGCGCCAATGCGGCAGGACGCTGGTGGGGCAGGCCACCAGGAACGGCTCGGTGACCGCTCCCTCCTCGGCGAGCCCGACGAGAAGCGCCGCGGTCTGCAGGGTCTTGCCCAGGCCCATGTCGTCGCAGAGCAGGCCGGCCAGCCGGTTCTCCCAGAGGAAGCGCAGCCATTCGACGCCGATCCGTTGATACGGACGCGGCTCGGTGGCGAGGCCGGCCGGCCGGCGAAACGGCGCGGCGGGCCGGAGCTGGAGGACCCGCTCCAGAAGCTCCGCCCGGGCCTCCGGGGCCACCTCGACCGGCACGCCCGAGATGGCCTGGAGGCGCAGCAGCTCGCTCGGCGACAGGCGGATGCGCCCCGCGCGCTCTCCACTCTCCGCCAGTGGCTGACGCTCGACCAGCTCTTCGAGGTCGCGGAAGGCCGCGGCGTTCAGGTCGATCCATCCGCCCGGGACCTCCAGATAGGGGAGCCCCTCCCGCTTCGCCTGAAGCACGTCGGCGAGCGCGATCGTCTGGTTGCCGAAGCCATACTCCACGGCGAGCCACCACCAGCTCCGCTCCAGCGCCTCCTCGGGATCGGCGGCGGCGATCTCGATACGGTCGAACGTCTTGAAGATGCGGCGCTCGCGCAGCGGCGCGTCGAGGACGAGCACGCCTTCGCCCAGGGCCTGGTGGTGCTCTTCCAGAAAGCCCGGGATCTGGTGGCGCCGCAGGGTGAGGCGGGCCGGCGCCTTGAACTTGCGCTCCCGCCCGTCGCGCTCCAGCTCGGCGAGGACACCGAGGTCCTGCAGCCAGATCAGGTTGCCGTAGCGGAACTTCTCCACCTCGGCCATCTCCAGGAAGCGCTCCTCGCCGGTCGCCTGGAGGGCGCGGATCACCGGCCGCACCTCGACGAGGTCGAGCTCGGTGTCCTGGCTGGCGTGGAAGATGGAGCGCAGCGGGATCGGCCGGAGCACCAGGTCCTCCTGCTCCGGATAGGCCTCGGCCAGGAGGAGGAGCGCGGCGCGGACGCGGTCGCGTGGCACCGTCACCTGGACGATGGGCACGCTCGCCCGCTTCCAGGTGAGGGTGAAGGCGCCGGTCTTCTGGTCGATGGCGGGGTGGAACGTCCCGAGCTCTCCCGGCTCCAGCTCGCGCTCGCAGTGGTAGGCGAGGCGGTGCCAGAAGCTCTCCTCCCAGGTCTGGCGCTGCGTCTTCATCCCCCGCTTGATCAGCTCGCGCTCCTGCGGGGTGGACTGGAAGAGCGCCAGCCGCTCCAGCAGCTCGGCACGGTCGAACACGCCGGAGCCCGGCGCCACCTTGCCGGTCCGTTCGAGGAAACGGGTCTGGCTCTCCCCGTCGTCGAGATACCGCGCCAGCTCCGCCCCCGTGGGGGAGGTGACGCGGACCACCCCGCTCCGCAAGCGCTGCACGCGCACCTTGGCGGATGGCTGCGCGCTCCCCTCGAAGAGGAGGCGGGCGAGCCGGTGCCAGAGGGTGCCGGCGAACGTCGCCTCCCACTCCCGCCCGGCCCAGCTCTTCTGGACCTCACCCACCGCCCGCGACAGGTCCTTCAGGTGGTCGCAGGTCCTGGTACGGCTCGCCGCGCAGGTGCAGGAGCGCAGCGGCTTCGAGCTGCCCGGCACGAGGGAGATATAGATGGCGGTGTCGGGCTCGCCGGTCCCCTGGGGAACGAGCCCGATCCCCGATCGATGGAATTCCAGATGCGTGAACGGCGGCATGGTTCCCCGGAAGAAGGATTTGTCGCGCCCCTCGGCGCGGCTGCGAGGCGCATTCTAGCCGACGGCGGGGGGGGCGCAAGCACTCAACCGCCAGCCCAGGAGCCAAGAGGAAGAACAAGGCAGGCTCCAGGAGCTCAAGGCAGTGAATCGGAAGTTTGTGCGATGAGCTGGACTCAACGAGTCGGGGAGGTCCGCCAAAGGCCTCCGGGGCGGAGAAAATGGCTGGGGGTCCGAGTTTGACCCCTTTAGCCGGACGGATTGCCCTTTTGACTCTGCAGAAAGGGGGCGGCGACGAGATTTGGAGTCCATCGCGCCGAAAAAAGGGTCCGCTGCACGGGCAAAAGGGGTCAACCTCAAACCAAAGGGGTAAACTCTGATCCAAAAGGGGTCAAAGTCGGAGCAACAGGGGTAAAACTCCGAGCAAAAGGGCTTGTGCTCCGGCGCCGAGGTCATTTCCGGGCTCCCGGAGTCATTGGGCCGGGGCCGTTCCCTTTTTTCCCGACCAGCACCCACTCTTCTCCATCACGCGACCTTTATCCAGGCACCTGCGGGTGCTGGACCGGTCAGAAGGCCCTCGGTGACGCTCGAGGGCACCCCGAGACTCTCATCCAAGGCGAGTCTACCAGCCGGCTGGCCTTGCCCGACCGCTCAGGGAGTCCGCCGGCACTCGCCGGAGGGCGAAGCCGGTAGGGGTAGAATCCATCTGATGGTCGCTCCTTTCCCTTCGGGTCGAGGTTTCTGTGGCTACTAGGCTCGGCCTCGTCGATCAGTCCGAGCTTGCGCGGTGGGCAGACTCACGCGAGGCACAGGGCGACCTGCCGAGGTTGATCCGGCGGCTGATCCTCGAAACCGGGCGCGGCGTCGAGCAACTGGACTTCCCCGGCGGCGAGGGCATCTCGACCGGCGGTTGGGACGGTACTGTTCGGGCGACCGAAGCGACGGCCTTCATTCCCGCCGGCCTTTCCTTGTGGGAGGTGTCAACCGATAAGAACGCCAACAAGAAGGCTGACAGGGACTACGCGAAGCGACTCACGACACCCGATGGCTCGCCGACCGAAGACTGCACCTACGTCGCCGTCTCTCTCCGGCCCTGGAAGAAGAGACACGAATGGGCGACAGAAAAGACAGCCGGCCGGCGTTGGAAGGCCGTCCTAGCCTACGGCCTCGACAAGCTCGAGACCTGGCTGGAGTCGGCGCCCGTCACACACGCATGGCTCTCGGAGAGGCTTGGTTTCGATCCGCACGGTCTCCTCGCGGTGGAAACCTGGTGGGCTTCCTGGTCAGGTACGACGAAGCCTCCGTTTCCCGCGGCAGCCGTTCTCGCCGGCCGCGAGGGGGAGGCTGCCGCGCTCCGGGCCGACTTGGCGCGGCCCGGTCGGATCATCACGGTGCAGGCGTCCAGCCGCGACGACGTCATCGCGTTTGTCAGCGCATTGGTGCTGAGAGACGCGGAGGAAGGCGGTGGGGCGCTCCTTGCCCGGTCGGCGCTCGTTGACAAGGTCGAGGCCTGGAGAAGACTTCGTGACCATCGAGCGCCGCTCCTGCTCGTCCCTCGGGCGGCGGAGGTTGTGGAAGACCTTGGCGGGGCATCGGCACACCACTTGATCGTGCCGGTCGTAGGCGCAGGACCTGCCGATTTCACACTCCCACCGATCGACTCGCAAAAGGCGAAGGAGGCGCTCGAGGCGGCCGGTCTCCCGGAGCGGCAGGCAAACGAAACCGGGCAACTCGCGCGCCTGAGCCTGCTGGCGGCGCGCCGCCGGATCGCCAGCAAGCCCGAGCTCCACCGGCCACCGTGGGCGACGACACCCATCCCGCGTCTCATCCGGCGCGCACTCCTTGCAGGACGCTGGAAAGAAAGCTCGGAGGCGGATCTTGCGGTCGTCAGCAGCATCTTCGGAGCGGGCTACGACTCGAAGCGCGACGAGCTGGAGTCTCTCATTTCGGCGCACGACCCGCTACTCGTGCGCCTCGACTCATCAGTCGGGCTCGTCTCAGAGTTCGACGCGTGGCTCCTCCTGAGCACACAGTTGCGTAAGGAGGATCTTGAGTCTTTCCAAGCCGCTGCTCTTGCCGTCTTCGATGAAGCTGATCCCGCTCTCGAGCTTCCTCCTGAACAGCGTTCGATGGCAGCCGTGCTCGGCAAGGTGCGGGCCCATTCCGGCGACCTTCGTCACGGCCTCGCAATCACCCTTGCCCTACTGGGCTCGCACGGGGACGCCGTTGTAGCGGGGTCCGGGCTCACAGGGAAGGATTGGGCTGTTTGGACCGTGCGTCGGATTTTCGAAACCGCGAACAAGGACGAGACGTGTGCCCTCTGGGCATCGCTGGAGGACGTGCTGACGTTGCTTGCCGAGGCCGCGCCCTCGACTTTTCTCGACGCCGTGAGAGACGGCCTCAACGGTGAACGGCCGCTGCTTCAGCGTCTGTTTACGGACAGCAGAGAGGCCAGCTCGATCTGGCCCGATTCGGCGCATACCGGCCTGCTCTGGGCTCTTGAGACCTGCGCTTGGTCGCCAACAGACTTTGGCCAATCCGTCGACCTTCTTGCTCGCCTCGCGGAAGTTGATCCGGGTGGCCGCCTTTTGAAACGACCTGCGGCGAGCCTCAAGGGGATTCTCCGACCATCGTACCCACAGACCAGCGTCAGCAGCGCGAGTCGGCTCGCCGCGATTGACGGTCTTCGTGAGCGGCACGAACCGGTCGCCTGGAGGTTAATGCTTGCAATGTTGCCGCGTCATCGCAGCATTTTAGACTTCGCGGTCGAGCCGCGCTTTCGCGACTGGAAGCCGAGAGAACTCAGTGTCACCCAGCAGGAGCGCCGGAGTTTTATCGAGGAGCTCTATCGGCGTCTTCTGGCCGATGTCGGGACGGACTCAGCGAGGTGGATCTCCGTGATCGCCGAGCTCCAGAACTTGCCGCCGCAAGTTCGAACCAGTGCACTTGAGCAGCTCAAGGCGCTGAGCGCCAACGAGAGCCTCGAGGATAGCGCGCGTGATGAGATCTGGAAGGCGGTCCGTTCCCGGGTCTCTGAACACCACCGGTTTGCGAAGGCGACCTGGGCGCTACCGGCAGACGAGATTGATCAACTCGAGGAGATCGGGAAAAAATTTGAGCCTTCAGTGCCATCCAAACGGCTCGCGTGGCTGTTCAACGAAGATATGCCGGAGATTCCGAATTACCACCAAGATGGGGACGAGTACGAGTCAGCCCTCTCTGAGCTCCGCGCAAAGGCCGCCGCGGAAGTCGCGGCGTCGTTGGATTGGCCCCAGCTCCACGCCTTCGCCATCAACGCCAAGGAACCATGGTACTTCGGAACCGCACTTGCGAGAGCTGGCGTAGCCGATTGCGATAGCCCGCTCATCAAGCTGCTGAGATCAGCCGAGTCAGCGGAGCGCGACTTCGCGGCCGGCTACTTGTCGCAACGTTTTCGTACCGAGAACTGGCCATGGGTTGAGAGGAACTTGAGAGAGGGGAACTTATCGCCTGAGGAAGCCGGCCGGCTCTTGCTCGTCACACACGACTTCCCGAAAGCCTGGGAAGTCGCTGAAGCTGCCGGCGAGGACATTGCGACCGCCTTCTGGAGCCACTTCCCAACACGTGGGCTTGGGTCCGACTTTTCCCACGTCGAGACAGCGGCGCAAAGACTGCTCGATGCGGGCCGCCCAGGGAGTGCGCTTGCTCTGCTCGCTCTCTACTTACACAAGGGCAGTGGAACCCTGCGTGCGGAACTCATGGCGACTGGCCTCGAAAGGCTCGCCCAGCTCGATCCCGCAGACCCCGAGACCAGCACCCTATCAAACCACAAGCTCATGAGTATCTTTTCCCATCTCGGGCATTCGGCAGTTCCTACCGAGAGGCTCGCAAGGCTTGAGTGGGCGTACTTGCTCGCTTTCGACTACGATTCGAGCCCACCGACTCTGTGCCGCCATCTCGCCCAGGACCCGAGCTTCTTTGTTGAGGTCATTTCAAGGGTCTATCCCGAAACCCTCAGGGAAAACGCAGAACCCTGCGGCAAGATGGAAGCGGAGCCGGGCGAGGCGGAACGGGCAATTGCCAGGAATGCGTATCAGCTCCTTTCCAGGTGGCGAACACTGCCAGGCAAGCGCGAGGACGGAACCCTTGATGGCGAGCTCCTCAATCAATGGGTTAACGTGGCGCGCCGACTGCTCCGGGAGGCCCGTCGCCTCGATGCCGGGGACGATCATATTGGCGCGATGCTTGCCTTGAGTCCCGCCGACCCCGACGGCACTTGGCCATGCGTTGAAGTTCGCAACCTGCTCGAGACTCTCCAAAGTACCGATATAGAAAACGGCCTGCAGCGGCAGATCTGCAACGATCGAGGAGCGACGAGCCGCAGCATGCTCGACGGCGGCGACCAGGAGCGCGATCTGGTCGCAAAGTACAGGGAGCAGGCGGAGCAGTTCGCCGACCGGTGGCCTCGCACGGCCGCCATCCTCCGCAACCTTGCGGACACCTATGAGCACTGGGCGCGGTACTTTGAGGCCGATGCCGAGAGGCGGCGGACGGGGTTCGAGCGGTAGCAGCCGACGTCACGACCGGCTCAAGCGCCGTTCGAGCTCACGGCAGAGTTTGTCGAAAGAGGGAGACCGCTCGCGGGTCAGCCGGAGGTCCATGCGGCTGGTCATCGCCGGTTGGTCGACGGTCTCGCTGTACTTGACGCCGGTGAACCGCTGCTGCACCCAGCCCTTGCGGAGTCGATGCTCTTCGGGGCGGGTGGGTACAACTTCGTCGCTGGAGAGAGCGAGGTACTCCGAGAGCGATTCAGCGGCGGCGACGAACCAGGTCTCGTACTCGACGTTGGCGATGACGCAGGAAAGATCCACATCGGAGCGGTGGGCCCTCGCCTTCTCCAGGAGGTCCGGACCGAGACGGCAGGGGGCACTCTCGTCGGCGTCGAGGAGGATCAGAACCATGGCCGGGTCAGGCGACTCCCTGGAGCGCAGCTTGCGCGTGGCCAGATCGACGGCCCTGGCGAGCTCTCGGGGTTGAACGATCTTCGATCTGTCGATTCGGATCGGCCGGATGACCTCGACCCAGTCGGCACCGAGAAGCTCGATCCAGATCCGCTGCAGCAGAATGCGGATCGCATTGTCCTCACCGTGCCCTTCGACGATCGGAGCGATCCGTAACCGGCTCATCTTCCTCCTCATCCTCGAAGAGCTTCATCTGCTCCTGGCGGGCCAGGTCTTTGGGATCCGGCTCGAGCTGGTCCAGGCGGAGAAGCTCGCCCGGCGTGTACAGGTGGTCCTTGATGGCGCCGCGGCTCGCCTCATCCAAGGGCGCGATGCGTGTCGTGCCTTCTTCGGAGATGACGGCGAGGAGGCTCTCGGTCTCGAGATCGACTTGATCGAGCAGATCGGGGCTGTGGCTGGTGACGAGGACTTGGGTGTGGGTGGCAGCCTCCCGCAAGGCATCCATCAGCGCGCCGGCGGCGGCGGGATGCAGCGCGGTTTCGGGCTCTTCGATGCCCACGAGCGTCACCGGAGACTTCCGCTCGGCAAGCTGCGTGACAGCGACCAGGGTCCCGAGGGCCCGCAGCGTACCATCCGACATGCTCGCGGCGAAGAACTTCCAGGGATAGGAGGAGCCAACGACTTTCTGTTTGAACTGAAGCGTCTCGCGAGGCCCCAGAGAGATTCTTTCGACGTCCGTGATCCCGGGCACGATGGTCGCCAGGTATCTCTGGATCCGCTCGGTGACGCGCGGCTGGTCGTTCCCGAGCCGGCCGATCACGCTCGCCACGTTTCCTCCGTCGCGATGCAACAGCTCGCCCGCGTCCGGGCTCTGGAGCTCTTTCATCGCATCCGGGTTCAAGTTGTAGAAACCCATCGACACGAGGGCGTCATACGCCTCGCGAAAGGCGGGGAGGCCGGATGCGTTCACGAGGTACAGCCGGTCGGGAAAACCGGGAGGCATGCTTTCGAGAGACGCAGCGACGACCTGGCCCGACTTGGCCACGTATTGGGCGGTGGTTTCCCCCTTGGTCGAGCGGACCTGGAGAGATTCACGGAGGACGCTGAAGCCGCCTCCCGGCCGCGCAGTGATCTCGAACCCATAGACCGCCGTGTCCCAGCTCGGCAGAAGGACGTCGAGAACGATCGAGAAATTCCTGGGGTGTCCTGTGCTGCGGCGGCGCACGGCGTCAATGCCGCCGCGCGATTTGATGGCGTGATCGAGAGAGGTTTGCAGGCTGTCGGCGACGAAGCGGAGAGCGTCCAGGAAGTTGCTCTTCCCGGAGCCGTTCCGGCCCACGAGAATGGTCAGGGGGCTCAACGCGACGTCGGCTTTGCCGACGCTCTTGTAGTTGCGGATCCCGATCCGCCTCACGAAGGTGGCGGGGCGCGCGGCGGGCCGGGGGGGCTCGGGACCCGGGG
>Ga0209682_10000054_pt1 | contig 33609 bp, 29 predicted proteins | sample DOMMetBare2Fresh_2_FD_187471 | JGI IMG/M metagenome (GOLD analysis project Ga0209682, IMG submission 187471) | Wetland sediment microbial communities from St. Louis River estuary, USA, under dissolved organic matter induced mercury methylation -... | ecosystem: Environmental > Aquatic >... | reverse complement strand
TCGTCCGGTGGAACCATGACGGTTGACGTCATAGAACGCTCCGCGCTATAGAGACGGTGTCTTCGAGGTCGAGATCGTGGACTACCACTGAAACGAGGGTCCGATGAGCGAGCTACTCCCGAACGTCCATCCTGGTGAGATCCTCCGCGAGGAGTTCCTGAAGCCTCTGGGCATCAGCCGGAACAAGCTCGCCCGGGAGATCAAGGTCTCGCCGTGCCGGGTCAATGAGATTGTGCTCGAGAAGAGGGCCGTCACGCCCGAAACGGCTCTCCGTCTGGCTCGGTACTTCGGAACCTCCGATCGTTTCTGGTTGGGGCTGCAGCTGGACTTCGATCTCGAAGAGGCGAAGCGGAAGCTCGCGGCGGAGATCGATCGCGAGATCCACCCGATGGCCCCTGCTGCCTGAGATTCCACGCTCCTACAGCATCAATAGTGGTACTTGCAGGCGATGATCGTCACCGCCTCCAAGGGAGATCGCCGGGATCGAGGATCTCGAGATCCCGGCCTTGGCTCACGTTCTCGATGGCGCGCAGCAGCCGCTCGCGATTGGCGAGCGACCGGAGGCCTTCCACCAGGATCGGTACTTTGCAGTAGATCCCGGGACGTCGTCCCGATGTCTCCGGATCTGGCGTAGATTGCCCGGACCGTGCCGCAGATCCCTGGATATCGGCACGGCGTTTCCAGATCGGGCACAGATCCGCGGACATTGCCCTGCATCCCGGGACATCACCGTCGATCCCGGGACATTGGCACGAGGTTTCTGGATCTGCGCCAGATCCCGGGACGCCGCCGGCCATCCCTGGACATTGGCACGAGGTCTCCGGATCGAGCGCGAAGCCTCGGACGTCGCCTCGTATTCCGGGACATCGCCGCCGATCCCCGGACGTTGGCACGATGTTTCTGGATGTATGGCAGATCCCGGGAGGTCGCCGTCCATCCCCGGACATTGGCGGGACGTCTCCAGATCCGGCGCGGAGTCTCCGGACCTCGCGCCGCACCCGGGACTTCGCGGCCAATCCGGATACATCGCCTCGCCGTCTCCGGATCTGGCGCAGATCCCGGGACTTTGCGGTAGATCCCTGGACGTCGCGCCGCCGGCCACAGATCTGGGGAGCGGCCATGTCAAACTGGAGAGGGTCCGGGAAAGGGAGAGGCGGCGCCAACTCCCGCTGGTGGGTCCGCAGGTCCCGAGACGCGGTAGAATCGTTCGTCTCGCGGGTATCTGCGCGCGCCCCCGGAGGAGGTCGAGATGTTGGTGGAACGCCGTTTGCGGGTTGTGATCCCAGACGACCACCGGGTCGTCGTGGATGTCCCTGAGGACATCCCCGCCGGGCCGGCTGAGCTCATCCTCATGGTCGAGCAGCCGGGAAAGGACTGGGCAAGAGAGGTCGCTGCGCCCGAAAGCGCCAAGGCGCGGTTCGAGAGTCTCGCGGACGAGCTCGCTACAGACCCTCGCCCATTCCGCGATCTCTCACAGGAGGAACGGACGGCCCGCCTGCGCCGGGTGGTGGGTATCGGCAGAGATCTGTTCTCGCCAAGCGAGGAGATCGCTCGCCGCAAGGAGGAAGAGATCGAGCTCGAGGAGCGGCGGTAAGGTCTCTCTGGCCGACTGCTTCGCCTTGGCGTTCGCTCTCCGTGAGAACGCCACGGTCGTTACGAGCGACCACCACGAATTCGACCCCATCGCGGCGACCGGTATCTGCCCTGTGCTGTTCATCCGCTGAGCGCCGCTCTGCATCCGCAGGCCCGGGGCTCGATGGCCCCGGCGGCTCGCTCCTACAGCAGCCCCTCCACCCGCGCCACCACCGCCTCGACCGTGAAGCCGTACTCGCGCGCCAAATCCTTGGCCGGGGCCGAGGCTCCGAAGCGCTCGATGCCGTGGACTTCTCCTTCGAGGCCCACGTACTTGTGCCAGCCGAAGGGGGAGGCGGCTTCGATGGCGAGGCGCTTCCGGATGCCGGGCGGCAGCACGGTGTCCCGGTACTCGGGCGGCTGGCGATCGAAGAGCTCCCAGGAGGGGAGGCTCACGACGCGGACCCGCACCCGGCCGGTCAGGCTCTTAGCGGCCTCGACGGCGAGGGAGACCTCGGAGCCGGTGGCGATCAGGATCACTTCCGGCTCTCCCACGGCGGGATCGAGCAGGACGTAGCCGCCGCGGGGGAGACCCTCGCGCGCCTTGGCGGCGGTCTCTTCCAGGATGGGGAGGTTCTGCCGCGTCAGGGAGAGCGCGGTGGGGCCGTGCCGGTGCTCGAGGGCGACGCGCCAGGCTTCGGCCGTTTCGCAGGCGTCCGCCGGGCGGATCACCGTCAGGTGCGGGATCGAGCGCAGCGAGGCGAGCTGGCTGATCGGCTGATGGGTCGGACCGTCCTCGCCGAGGAAGATGGAGTCGTGGGTGTAGACGTAGATCACCTGGAGACCCATCAGGGAGGCGAGGCGGACGGGCGGACGCATGTAATCCGAGAAGATGAGGAAGGTCCCGCCGTAGGGGATCCAGAGGCGCGACAGCGCCATGCCGTTCATCACCGAGCCCATGCCGTGCTCGCGCACGCCGAAATGGAAGTTGCGCCCGCCGTGCTCTTCGGCCGAGAAGGCGGCTTCTCCTTTGATCAGGGTGTTGTTCGAGGGCGCCAGATCGGCCGAGCCTCCCACCAGCTCGGGGAGCTTGCCGGCGATGGCGTTGAGCACCTGCCCGGAGGCCGCGCGGGTGGCGATCGCCTTGCCGCCGGGCTGGAAGGTGGGGAGAGCGTCGGCCCAACCGTCCGGCAGCCGGCCCGCCAGGCGCCGGTCGAGATCGGCGGCCTCCTCGGGATGCGCTTCGCGGTAGCGCCGGAGGAGATCGTTCCACTCGGCTTCCAGCTTAGCCCCCCGCTCGCCGGCCGCCTTGAAGGGAAGGTGCGCCTCATCCGGCACCAGGAAGGTGGGCTCGGTGGGCCAGCCCAGGGCCTGCTTGGTGAGCACGACCTCCTCGGCGCCCAGGGGCGAGCCATGCGCCTCGGCGGTGCCGGCCTTGTGCGGGCTGCCGTAGCCGATGGTGGTGCGGACCACGACCAGCGCCGGCCGCTCGCTCTCCGCCTCGGCCGCGGCGATGGCCGCCTCCAGCTCGTTCAGGTCGTTGCCGTCGGCCACGCGGAGGACCCGCCAGCCGTAGGCTTCGAAGCGCTTCGCGCTGTCGTCGGAGAAGGCGAGGCTCGTCGAGCCGTCGATCGAGATCTCGTTGTCGTCGTAGAACACCTTGAGCGGCGCGAGGCGCAGGTGGCCGGCCAGGGAGCAGGCCTCGTGCGAGACCCCTTCCATCAGGTCGCCGTCGCTCGCGATCACCCAGACGCGGTGGCCGAAGAGAGGGAAACCGTCGCGGTTGAAGCGCGCCGCCGCCTTGGCCTGTGAGATGGCCATGCCCACGGCGTTGGCCAAGCCCTGGCCGAGCGGGCCGGTGGTCGTCTCGACGCCGCGAGTGTGCCCGTGCTCGGGATGCCCCGGAGTCTTCGAGCCCCACTGGCGGAAGCGCTGCAGCTCGTCCATCGACAGGCCATAGCCGGCCAGGTGGAGCAGCGCGTAGAGGAGGGCCGAGGCGTGGCCGCTCGACAGCACGAAGCGGTCGCGGTCCGGCCAGTCCGGGTTCGCCGGATGGTGCCGCATGTGCCGTGTCCAGAGCAGATAGGCCAGCGGCGCCTGCCCCAGCGGTGCCCCCGGATGCCCGGACTGCGCCTTCTCCACCATGTCGACCGCCAGGAAGCGGATCGTGCCGATCGCGATCCCGTCGACGTCCTTGCCCGCGTGCTCTTCAGCCATCGGAATGCCCCCTCTTTGCCCCTCCCGGAACCGCGCCCGGCGGGGGTGTCTAGCATATCCGTTCAACCTTCCTGCGGGCGCGCCTTTGACTCCGGCGCCTCCGGCCTCTAGAATACGGGCTCCTGTCGGACCCCGACGGAGAGGTGCTGGAGTGGCCGAACAGGGCTGCCTGCTAAGCAGTTGTCCGGGGTAAACCCGGACCGAGGGTTCGAATCCCTCCCTCTCCGCCATTTTTTCCTCCCGGGGTAGCCCATGAAGGCCTGGAATCCCGCCACCGAAGAGCTGATCCGCGATTACCCGGAGCCGGACGAGCGCGAGGTCGCCGAGCGTCTCGAGACCGCCGTGCGCACGTTCGCCGCCTGGCGGAAGGTGCCGTTCGCCGAGCGCGCCCGCCTGATGCACGCCGCCGCCGACCGCCTGCGCGAGCACCGCACCGACTACAGCCGGCTGATGACCGAGGAGATGGGGAAGACCCTGGCCGCCGCCGAGGCGGAGGTCGACAAGTGCGCCTGGGTCTGCGACTGGTACGCCGAGCACGCCGAGGAACTGCTCGCCACCCGGCCGGTGGCGACGGATGCCTCGCGCAGCGGCGTCCGCTACGATCCGCTGGGGCCGGTGCTCGCGGTGATGCCCTGGAACTTCCCGTTCTGGCAGGTCTTCCGCTTCGCCGCACCGGCGCTGATGGCCGGCAACGTCGGCCTCCTCAAGCACGCCTCCAACGTCCCCGGCACGGCGCTGGCGATCGAGGAGGTCTTCCTCGAATCCGGCTTCCCCGAAGGCGCGTTCACCACGCTGCTCCTCCCCTCCTCCCGCACCCTGGCGCTGATTGGCCATCCGGCGGTGCGCGCGGTGACCTTGACCGGCAGCGACGGTGCCGGGCGGCAGGTGGCGGCGGAGGCGGGGCGCCAGCTCAAGAAGTCGGTCCTCGAGCTGGGCGGCTCCGATCCGTTCATCGTCCTGGCCGACGCCGATCCCGCCGAGGCCGCGCGGCAGGCGGCGCGGGCGCGGACGATCAACAACGGCCAGAGCTGCATCGCCGCCAAGCGGTTCATCGTCGACGCGCGCATCGCCGAGGCGTTCGAGGACGAGCTCGTGCGGCAGATGAAGGGTTTGAAGGTCGGAGATCCGATGGACCGCGCCACCGACGTGGGACCGATGGCCCGCGAGGACCTGATGGACGATCTCGACGGCCAGGTGCGGCGCACGGTCGAGGCCGGCGCCACCCTGCGGACCGGCGGCCGGCGGATCGAGGGCACAGGGTGGTACTACCCGCCGACCGTCCTGACCGGGGTGAAGCCGGGCATGGCGGCGTTCGACGAGGAGACCTTCGGCCCGGTCGCCGCGGTGATCCGCGCCGAGGGGGCCGAGGAGGCGATCGAGCTCGCCAACCGCTCGGTCTTCGGCCTGGGAGCGAGCGTCTGGACGGGCGATCCGATCCGCGCCGAGGCCCTGGCCTCCGAGATCGAGGCCGGCTCGGTCTTCGTCAACGGCATCGTCAAGTCCGATCCGCGCCTCCCCTTCGGCGGCATCAAGACCTCCGGCTATGGCCGCGAGCTCGCCGGCGAAGGCATCCGCGAATTCGTCAACGTCAAGACGGTCTGGGTGAAGTAGGCGCTCCAACCGGCTATGACAGGGGCGCCGGCAGCGCGATGCCGAACCCCTGCACGTAATCGACGCCGACCTCGCGCAGCATCTCCAGGGTGGCGCGGTTCTCGACGCATTCGGCGATGGTGCGGATGCCCATCACCTGGCCGATCTGGTGGATCGACTCGACCAGCGCCCGCTGCACCGGGCTCCCCACCATGTCGCGGACGAACGTGCCGTCGATCTTCAGATAATCCACCTGCAAGTTCTTCAGATAGGCGAACGAGGAGAGGCCGCTGCCGAAGTCGTCGAGGATGAAGCGGAAGCCCTGCTCCTTGAGCACGCGGATGAAGACGATCGCCTGTTGCAGGTTCTCGACCGCCGCCGTCTCCGTGATCTCGAAGCAGACCCGGTGCGGCGCGACCCCGGTGGCCTCGATCTCCTCCAGGACGTATTCGAGGAAGGCGTCGTCGCTCAGCGACTGGCCGGAGAGGTTGATCGCGAAGCAGGTCGAGTCCTCGTGCGAGAGGGCGCGGCAGGCGAGGGCGACGAAGGCGGCGTGGACGACCCAGCGGTCGATCGAGCCGATCAGGTGGTAGCGCTCGGCGGCGGGGATGAAGGCGGCCGGCGAGGCGAGGCGGCCGTCTTCTTCGACCATGCGGATGAAGATCTCGCAGAGCGGCGGATCGTCCAGGAAGTCCGCGCGCAGCGGCTGGATCGGCTGGTGGTAGAGGCAGAAGCGGTGCTCGGCGAAGGCCTTGTGGATGCGGTGGACCCACTGCATCTCGCCGTAGCGTTCGGCGAGCGCGCTGTCGTCCGGCTGGTACTCGTGCATCCGGTTGCGGCCGCCCTCCTTGGCCACGTAGCAGGCGGCGTCCGCGGCGGAGAGGACGTGCGCCATCTCCGCCGTCTCCTGGGTGATCGGCACGAAGCCGATGCTCACGCCGATCTCGAAGATCCGCTCCTGCCAGGCGAAACGGAACTGCTGCACCGCCATCCGCAATCCCTGGCCGACGATGCGCGCCTTGTCGGTCTCGACGTCCTCCAGGAGGACGCCGAACTCGTCGCCGCCCAGCCGGGCCAGGGTGTCGGTCTTGCGCAGCCGCGCCTTGAGCAGGCTGGTGACCTGCTTGAGCATCTCGTCGCCGGCCAGGTGCCCGCAGGTGTCGTTGACCACCTTGAACTCGTCGAGGTCGAGATAGAACAGGGCATGCAGCCGTCCGTCCTCCTTCGCCGTGGTCAGGCAGTGCAGGAGGCGGTGCTCGAACTCGCGGCGGTTGATCAGCCCGGTCAGGGGATCGTGGCGCGCCAGGTAGACCATCTCCCGCTCCATGCCACGGAGCAGGGTGACGTCCTTGAAGACGAGGACCGTACCGGTGATCCGGCCGTGGCGGTCGCGGATCGGCGCCACCGAGTCGCGGACCGCCGACTCGCCGCCATCGCGGCGGACGAGCATGGAGTAGCCGGGCAGCTCCACGACCGCGCCCTCGCGCAGGCAGCGCTCCACCAGGTTCGGCAACGGCCGGCCGGAGGTCTCGTCCACCACGTTGAAGACGGAGAGGACCGGCTGGCCGCACGCCTCGGCCGCGCTCCAGCCGGTGAGCCGCTCGGCGACCGGGTTCAGATAGTCGATGAGCCCGTGGGCATCGGTGCGCACCACGCCGTCGCCGATCGAGGCGAGGGTCACCTGGGCGCGCTCCTTCTCCTGCGCGAGCGCCTCCTCGGCGAGCTTGCGCTCGATCTCGGCACCGGCGCGGGCGGCGAAGATCTTGAGGATCGACATCGCCGGCAGGTCCTGGGCGAGCGGCCGGGTGTCCATCACCGCCATGTGGCCGAGGGGGCGGTCCTCGGAGTCGAAGAGCGGCACGGCGAAATAGCTCTCGATCCCCTCCTCGCGCAGCCAGGCATCCTGCGGGAAGAGGCGCCAGGCGTCTTGCGGGTAGTAACAGAACTGGCCGCCGACCACGTTCTCGCACGGCGTGCCGTGCACGTCGTACTCGAATGGCTCCCCATAGTCCTCGCCGGTCCAGAACGCGAGGATGCGGGAGCGCGAGGTCTCCGGGAAGGCGACCTCGGCGATGAAGGCGAAGCGGGTCCCCAGGGCGCCGGCCAGGTGGCGGACCAGGGAGCGCAGGAAGTCGGCGCCGAGGGTCGACGAGGTGCCTTCGACGATCGCGCGCAGCCGCTCCTCGCTCAGCCGGCGGGCGTGGATGTCGCGGATCACGCCGATCACCCGCACCGGTGTGCCGGTCTCGTCGAGGACCGCGCGGCCCCGGTCGCTGAACCAGCGCCAGGAGCCGTCGGCCATCCGCAGGCGCACTTCGACCGAGAGGTCGCGCCCCGCCTGGAGGGAGAGGCGCAAGGCTTCCGCCAGCGCCTCCTGGTCGTCCGGATGGACGGCGTCCAGAAACCCCCGGCCGGTGGTCCAGAGCTGCCCGGGGAGGAGCCCGAAGAGCTCCGCGGCGTGCGGCGGCGCGAACAGCTCGTCGGTGAGCAGGTTCCACTCCCAGGTGACGATCCCGGCGGCGCGCTGCGCCAGCTCCAACCGCGCGTTGCTCTCGCGCAGCGCCACCTCGGCGAGCTTGCGCTCGGTGATGTCGACCGCGGTCGCCATGCCGGTCGGGCTTTCCCCTTCCACCCGCTCGATGACGGCCGAGGTGAGATCGACCCAGCGCTCGGAGCCGTCGCGGGTGTGGATGCGGATCTCGTAGCGGTGCGGCGCCTCCTCGCCGCGCAAACGGGCGGCCAGGCGGTCGCGGACGAGCCGCCGGAGCTCCGGGTGCGCCAGCTCCCAGGGATGGAACGTGAGCAGCTCCGCGGCGGAAAAGCCGGTCAGCTCCTCGACCGCCCGGTTGACGTACACCACCCGCTCGGTGTTGTAGACGATGATCGCCGTCGACGTGGTCTCCGCCAGGGCACGGAACCACGCCTCGCGTTCCCGCGGAAGCTCGATGGAGGGCTGCAGAAGGCTCATGGCCGGTCGCTCGCTTCCGCCCGGTGAAGCCACTTTCGGGCGCCAAGCACCCACCTGCAGGACTCGGCAGACCTCACCGGAGAGAGTCGTCCGTGAGCATAAGTGCTTGACAGCTTGCCGTGCAAGGGAAGGACGCTCTTCGACCGCTGGCGCGCTGTATCTCCTCGCCTATAGAGTGTGTCCAAGCCGCTGCTTCGCGCCCCGGAGGCGAGGACACCGGAAGAATTCGAGGAGCATGGCCATGAGCTCGCAGAAGGTGACCGCCCCCGCCGTCGTCCCCGAGGCCGGATGGGTGCCCGTCAAGCCGTTCCGCCTGGAAGGGGGAAGGGGCTCTTTCGTCTCGGGCGAGCCCGACGGAGACCGTCTGCGCGTCCGCTACTTCCGGCGCGAGAGCGACGGGCTGCTGGTGGGCCGCGCCTGGTTCGGCCCCGGCGCTCAAGGCCCCCCGGGTCACGCGCACGGCGGCAGCATCGCCGCCGTGCTCGACGAAGCCATGGGCGCCGCCGCCTGGCTGGCCGGCCACCTGGTCGTCGCGGTGCGCCTCGATACGAGCTTCCGCAAGATGCTCCCCCTGGGCACCGACGCGCTCCTCGAAGCCTCCGTCCAGGGGGTGGACGGCCGCAAGGTGCGCACCCACGGCCGCCTCCTCGGCCCGGGAGGCGAGATCTTCGCCGAAGCCGACGGCGTCTTCGTGGAGCTCGACGCCGAGCGCTTCCGCCCCATGCTGGAAAAAGCCGCCGCGGCGCGCGGGGTGAGCGTGGAGGAGCTGCTGGCGCGGCTGCCGGGGAGGCCCCCCTCCCCGGGGAGCTAGTCTCGCACCGCCGGAGCCAGGAGCGACAGATCCACCTGCTTCTCCCGCTCGGCCAAGGCCAGCAGATCCTTGATGCCGCCGGCGAAGTGCCAGGCCTGGAAGCCGGCCTGCTGCATCTTCTCGGCGAGGGCGGCGCTTTTGAGGCCGACCTCGCAGACCAGGACGTACGGCCGGGCCTTGTCGAAGGAGGGATACGCCTCCAGCGCCCGCGGGAAGTCGAGGCGGAGCGCTCCCGGATAGTGCCAGGCCTTGTAGGCGTGGACCGCGCGCAGGTCGAGCACGGTCGCACCTTCGGGGACACGCTCGGTCTCCAGCCCCGAGGGGGCCAGGGCTTCGGGCGGCAGGTCGCGCAGGTGCCAGACCGTCCGCTGCGTGATCAGCTCCTTCAGGAGCTGCGGATCGAGGCCGGCCTCGTCCTGCTCGATGTCCCGCGGCCGCGCCCGGGTGTTCGGGTGGCGCGGCACCATGTCGCAATACTCGCCGACGGCCGCGGCCAGGTCGTGGACCCCCATCCGGCGCGCCTGGTCCAGGATCTCCTCCTTGTTGAAGCCGAGGAGCGGACGCAGGACCGGCAGGAGGCGCGCCGCCTGGGAGATCACCGCGAGGTTCTGGAGCGTCTGGGAGGAGACCTGGCCGATCGCCTCGCCGGTCACCATGCCGAGCCGCCGCGTCTTCAGGGCGATCAGCTCCGCGGCGCGCACCATCTGCCGCTTGAGGACGATCTGCCAGTTCTGGTCGCGCACTTTCGCACGCAGCTCGGCCACCACCGGCTGAAAGTCGATCTCGTAGAGGCGCGGCCGGTAGCCGTAGCTCCACAGGTCGGCGACCACCTTCATCACTTTGAGCACGCCGAGCCGGTGCGCCGTGCCGCCGAGGTTGCAGAAGACGTAGTTGAGCTCGACGCCCCGCTTGAGCAGGAGCCAGCTCGCCACCGCCGAATCGAAGCCGCCGGAGACCAGGGACACGGCCCGCCCTTCGACCCCGATGGGCAGCCCGCCCCAGCTCCGCGCCTTCTCATGGAAATAACGGACCCGTCCCGGTTCCCCCGGCTCTCCCGGTTCCACTTCGACCCACGCCGTCACCTCCGGATCGTCGAGCCGCACCCGGCCGGCCCCGGCCGCGATCAGGGCACGGCCGAGCGCCCGCTCGACGTCCATCGAGTCGAACGGGATGCCGTCCACCTTGCCCCGCCGCGTGCCGCGCACCGCGAACGTCCGGCCGCGGACGCTCTCGGCGAACACCTCCACCCCCATGGCCACGACGTCGTCCATCGTCACCCACGACCGCGGCTCGGCGGCCGAGACCGACTGGAGCCCGAACACCCGGGTCAGCACCTCGGTCGCCCGCGCATCCGGCGTCTCCAGGTAGAACCGGCTCCAGGTCTTCTCCAGCTGGTGCGGAATGCCGTGCGAGGTCAGCGCATCCTCGATGTTGCGGGCGAGGCGCATCTGGAAGCGGAGGCGCGTCTTGCGCGCCTTGGTATAGAAGTCGCCGGAGTGGCGCAGGATCAGGTGGTCGGACATCTCGTCTCCAGGTGGCCGGGCGGGGAGGCCCGTGCCTCTGGAGTCTACCGCTGATTCTTCAGAAGGCGTTTCCCATGGTCCCCATGACGATGCCGGCCAGGAGGACGGCCAGGAGGGCGAGATACATCACGCCGGTGCGCCGCCAGAAATGAACCTGCTCCACCGCATAGGTTTCGACGACCGTGCTCATTTTGTACTGCGCTGCGTCATCGAGCGCTCGGACGGAGCGGTTCAGCGGCAGGATCACGGCGATCCCGACCGCGGCATCCAGGAAGAAGACGAGCGCCAACACCTGCACCTCGCCGGGGAGCTTGTTGGACGTGAACAGGAGGGCGCCGGCGGCGAACGACAGGAGGCTCATGCCAAAGCCGAGAGCGACGAGGACGCGGATCCACGGGCGGGAGGCCATGAGCGCGGCGACGGTCGCCGGAGTGATCACATCGGCCGGGGGGTACGGTGCCGGCACGCCGGCAGGGCTGGCGTTCGGAGCCAGCGGCGGAGCGTAGGGATTGGCCGGCATGGGACGCCCCGGTATCGAGGACGGTGCCGGGATGGACGAGGCCGGGACCGGTGCCGAGGCGGCCGCCGGGGCCTGCGCCGCCTGGCCCTCCGGCCTGGCCGGCTTGGGTGTCAGCCGCAGCACGGGCAACGCGTAGCGGTCGACCGGCTTGGCGGGGGTGGTGGCGGGACGTGGCGGAGATGGCGGAGGCAGGGGAGGTGGTTCCTCAGGGCCGGCCATCCGGGGAGCCGGCTGCGGCACGGGTGCCGGATAGGGGACATCCGGTTGGATGGAGGCGGCCGGGCGCGGCGGCGGTGGGGCCGACCGGAGCTTCGCGAGGATGACTCCGCAGGCCGGGCACTCCACGGCCCCGGGCTCGATCGCGAACTGGCATTTCGGGCATGTGTCCATGTTGGCCTCCCTCCCCAATGACCATGGCAGCGGATTTGTTACATCCCGTGACTCTACCGGGGGAGCTGCCGGCGCGGCAACCCTGGGCTCGCCTCTGCGTACACCTCCGGGTGAGGATAGGATGGACACCATGAGCTACAGCCTCGAGGTCCGCGACGTCCGGAAAAGCTACGGGAAGTTCGTGGCGGTGGACGGGGTCTCGCTGGCGGTGCCGGACGGCTGCATCTTCGGGCTGCTCGGCCCGAACGGCGCCGGCAAGACCAGCACGATCCGAATGATCATGGACATCACCCCCCCCGACGCAGGGGAGATCCGCCTCTTCGGCGAAGCGCACCGGCCGGAGCATCTGCGGCGGATCGGGTACCTCCCGGAAGAGCGCGGCCTCTACCGGAAGATGGGGGTCACCGAGCACCTCGTCTTCCTCGGCGAGATCCGCGGCCTCAAGAAGCGGGAGATCCTGCCCCGCATCGAGCGGTGGCTGGAGCGGGTGGAGCTGGGCGCCTGGGCGAAGGCCAAGGTCGAGGAGCTCTCGAAGGGAATGCAGCAGAAGGTGCAGCTCATCGGCACCGTCCTTCACGAGCCCGACCTGCTCCTCCTCGACGAGCCGTTCTCCGGGCTCGATCCGCTGAACCAGGAGCTGTTCAAGGAGCTGCTCCTCGAATACCGCCAGCAGGGCAAGAGCGTGATCCTCTCCACCCACGGCATGGAGCTGGCCGAGCGGATGTGCGATCACATCGGCCTCATCTCCAAGGGGCGGGTCGTGCTCTCCGGCGAGCTCGCCGCCATCAAGCGGCAGATGGGGGGCAATTCCTTCCGGCTGATCGCCGAGGGAGACCTCGACCGCATCCAGACCCTCCCCGAGGTCGAGCAGGCCGTGGAGCAGAACGGCGCCGTCAAGCTCCTGCTCCGGCCGGAAGCCGACGGGCCGGCCGTGCTCTGCCAGCTCGTCCAGTTCCTGCGCGTCCGTGAGTTCCGCTCGGAAGAGCCCGAGCTGGAGCAGATCTTCCTGAAGGCGGTGCGAGATGCGGCTTGAGACCATCGTCGTCGTCGCGAAGCGGGAGTACCTGCAACGGGTCCGCAGCAAGGGGTTCTGGATCGCTACGCTGATCCTTCCCCTGTTCGTGGTCGCCGCCGCCGTCCTCCCCTCCCTCCTCCTGTCGAAATCGCGGACGGTGCAACGGGTCGTGGTGGTCGATGCGACGGGCCGCCTCGCTCCCCGGCTGCTGGAGAAGCGGCCCGACGACGGCAAGGGCAACGGCAAGACCAAGATGCGCGACCAGGTCGCCCGCTTCGAGTTCCAGGTGGAGGCGCCGGGGAAGGACCCGCAGGCGCAGCGGGCGGATCTGGACGCCCGGGTGCTCGCCAAGGAGATCGACGCCTGGATCTGGATCACCCCGGAGGTGCTCACCGGCAAGCCGGTCGAGTACCACGCCAAAACGGTCTCCAACATCATCACCCAGGAGGTGCTGCGCGACGAGCTGTCCTCGGTCGTGCGCCGGGAGCGCCTCGCCGACGCCGGGCTCGATCCGGACCGCGTGGGCTCGCTCTCCGCGCCGGTGGAGCTCGAGACGGTGCGCGTCTCCAAGGAAGGGAGCCGCGCCGAAGGAGGGCTCGCCGGAGCGGCGTTCGCCTACGTCCTCTTCCTGCTCCTCTACATGGTCCTGGTCATCTGGGGACAGCAGGTCATGCAGGGCGTGCTGGAGGAGAAGAGCTCGCGGATCATCGAGGTGGTGCTCTCCTCGGTGCGGCCGTTCGAGCTGATGATGGGGAAGCTCATCGGCATCTGCCTGGTCGGCCTGACCCAGTTCAGCATCTGGCTCGCCACCATGGCGGTGGTCTCCGCGCCGGGGGTGATCGCCTCGCTCTCGGCGCTCCCGCCGGAGGTCAAGCTGCCGACCGTGACGTTCGCCATGGTCTTCCACTTCCTGGTGCTGTTCATCCTCGGCTTCTTCGTCTTCTCGACCCTCTACGCCGCCATCGGCGCCTCGTTCAACAACCTCCAGGAGGCGCAGCAGGTGTCGGGCGTCGCGGTGTTCTTCCTGATCATCCCGGTCTTCCTGATGATCCGGATCATCAACGATCCCAGCTCGACGTTCGCCGTGGTGGCCTCGCTGATCCCGCTGTTCACGCCGCTCCTGATGACGCTGCGGATCTCGCTCGAGATGCCGCCGCTCTGGCAGATCCTGCTGGCCTATGCGCTGACCCTCTGCTTCATCGTCGGGATGGTCTGGGTGTGCGCCCGGATCTACCGGATCGGCATCCTCATGTACGGCAAGAAACCGACCTTCCAGGAGCTCTGGAAGTGGATCCGCTACGCATGAAGGCCGGCGCGCCGGTAGACTGAGGGCATGTATCCGCGCCGCACCACAACCACCTCCTTCGGAGGCTTCGGCGGTCTGACCGGACCGATCCCGCGCGATCTGCTGATCCTGTTCGGCGTGCTGTTCGCCACGTTCGCGATGCAGTACTTCGAGGCGACGCGGTTCATCGAAGTTCTGCGCCTGACCCCCGCCGCCTGGCGCCTCGGCTTCGTCTGGCAGGTCGCGACCTATCCGTTCATCGGCTACGGCGGTGGCGTCCTCTTCCTGCTCAGCCTGATCTTCCTCTACCTGTTCGCCCGCGACGTCTTCCTCGGGCTGGGCCGGAAGCACTTCTGGCGGCTGGTGCTCACCGCGGCGGTGGGGTCGGCGCTGGTCGCCCTGCTGGCCGATTTTCTCGGCCGGCTGGCCGGGTGGGCGGCTCCGGTGCCGTTCACCCTGATGCAGGGGCAGCTCCTGCTCTGGGCGGTCTTCGTGGCGGCCTTCGCCACGGCGAACTGGCACGGCACGATCTATCTGATCTTCCTCCCCATTGAGGCGCGCTGGTTCCTGGCGCTGGAGATCCTGATCGCCTTCATCGGCTTTCTCCAGTCGAAGGACTTCGCCGGGTTCCTCGGCATCTGCACCGCCGTCTGGATCGGCTACACCTACGTCCGGAGCGGCGGCAAGTGGATCACCCTGCGCGAGATGCGGCTGCGCCTGGAGCGCCGGTGGCTGCAGTGGAAGCTCGACCGGACCAAGCGCAAGCGGGGGTTCCGCGTCATCCCGGGCGACGGCGGGCGGGGCGGCGGCGGCAACGGGGAGGTCCGCAAGGGACCCTGGGTCCATTGAGGGGCGAGGGCGTGAGAGCTCTCAGCCGCGCCCCTCGCGGGGCCGGGGCGATAGACCGGCTTCCGGGCGAGCTCAGGGGTTTTCCAGGCTGAACGTCGCCGTGTGATCGTCATAGGCGAACACCTCGGCATAGCGGCCCCATCTGATCACCGCGCGCAGCGTCTGCTCTGCCGAATCCGCGGTCATGTAGTCCTCGAGCTCGGTGAGGAAGCGGCTCTTGGGCGCCCGGTGGCTCGCACGATCATCGAGCACGCGGCGGATGTGGGCCGCCAGGGGCACGTAGGTCAACAGGTGCTGGGCAAACAGCCGCTTGCGCTCATCCGTCACTGCGGTGGCGAACTGTGTACCGTCCTCCGTCAAGCAAATGTCGCCCGCCTCGATCTCGGCAAGACGGAACATCTGCAAGGTTTCGGCGACAGGAAAGAGGTCGTCGACCTCCATGCGCAGGGTCGAGGCGATAACGGGCAGATCGGCCCTGCCGCCATAAGGGGGGGCCGCGACGGTTTCCATGAGGCCGGCGAGGAGATTGGCCGAGACCTGGGGCAGGATCGTCCCGATTCCCAGGCCTGGAAACCGCTCGGAGCGGCCGCCGGTGGATTCGCCGCCGAGGCGGGTCGTCATCTGGACGTAGATCTGCTCGACGAGCTCACGGAACGACGGGTCGAGACGATCGCGGGGCCGACCGCGCGGAGGTCGCTTTGCTGGATGGCGAGCGCGATGGACCCCACACCCGGCAGCGTGACACTCGTATTGCCGACGGTGATCGCTTCGGACGCCACCACGAAAAACCAGCCGCCCGACATGGACATCATCATGTTCCAGACCAGAGGCGGCATGGCGAACGGCACTTCGAGCCGCCAGAAGCGCGCCCATGCACCGAGCCGGAAGCTGCGCGAGACTTCGACGAGCTCTTCCGGCACGGTGCGCAGCGACTGGTAGAAGCAGAACGCCATGTTCCATGCCTGGCTCGTGAAGATGGCGAACACGGCCGCGAGCTCCGCACCCAGAACCATCCCGGGAGCCAGCGACATGAAAAAGACGACGGTGACCGAGATGAAACCGAGGATCGGCACCGACTGGAGGATGTCGAGAATCGGGACCAGGACGACCTCGGCGCGCCGGCTCTTCGCCGCCCAGGTCGCATAGGTGAAGGTGAAGAGCAGCGACAGGACCATCGCCGCGAGCATGCGCAGGGACGTACGTGCCGCGTAGCCCGGCAGGTTTGCGGGATCGAGCGAGACCGGGCTCCCCCGGAGCGCGGCGAGCGGCTGCACGAGCCCGCGGCTCGCCTGCGCCAGGAACACCAGGAGGCCGAGCACCAGAAGGACGGCGACCAGATCCCAATAGGTGAGGGCGCGCCGGCTCTCGCCGACGGAGAGGGGAGGCAGGGACCGCGACGCCATGAGCCGTACCATATCTCACGAGCCCTGAGCTGGCATCGATCCAGGCCGCGCTGCCCGGCCCAGTCTCGACTAGACTGGACTTCGCGCCGCGGCGCCACAGCCGAGGCGGCGGAGGTGAAGATGGGCGCGGTCACCGTCGATCCCCAGGCAGTCAGCCGGAGCCACCCACCCGGACCGGGCCAACAGACAGACGTTGCCGCGGAGCTGCTGGCGGCCGCACGCGGTGACACCGGCGCCCTGCTCGAGCGCCTGGGGTCGCGCCCGGGCGGCCTCGACGCGGCCGAGGCTCAGGAGCGTCAACGGCGCTACGGCCCGAACCAGATCGCCCGCGAGACGCATCGCTCCTGGCCGGCCCGGCTCTGGGACAATCTCAAGAACCCGCTGGTCATCCTGCTCTCGGTGCTGGGACTGGTGTCGTTCCTGACCGGCGACGTGCGGGCGACGGTGGTGATCTTCGTGATGGTCCTGCTCGGTGTGGTGCTGCGCTTCGCTCAGGAGTCGCGGGCCGACCACGCCGCTGCCAGGCTCCGGGCGATGGTCAGCACGACGGCAACGGTGGTGCGCGAGGGGAAGGACGTGGAGATTCCCCTCCAGCTCCTGGTGCCGGGCGACGTCATCCGTCTGGCCGCCGGGGATCTCGTGCCGGCCGACGTGCGCGTGCTCGCGGCCAAGGACCTGTTCTTGAACCAGGCGGCCCTGACCGGTGAATCGCTGCCGGTCGAGAAGAAAGCCGCGGCGGTGACGGCGGTCGAGAACCCACTCGAGCTGCCCGGCATCGCGTTCCTGGGCTCGAACGTCGAGAGCGGCGCAGGCACCGCCGTGGTCGTCCTCACGGGCGATCGCACGTATTTCGGCTCGCTGGCCGCGAGCATCGTCGGTGAGCGGGAGCTGACCAGCTTCGACAAGGGGATCAACCGGTTCACCTGGCTGATGATCCGTTTCATCGCGGTGATGGTGCCGCTGGTGTTTTTGCTCAACGGTTTCAGCAAGCACGACTGGCTGGAAGCCTTCCTCTTCGCATTGGCGGTCGCGGTGGGGCTCACGCCCGAGATGTTGCCGATGATCGTGACCGTCAATCTGTCGAAGGGCGCTCTGGCGATGGCGCGCAAGAAGGTCATCGTCCGGCGGTTGAATGCGATCCAGAACTTCGGGGCGATCGACGAGCTGTGCACGGACAAGACCGGGACCATCACAGAGGGCAGGATCGTGCTCGAAAAGCACATCGACGTCCACGGCGACCCGAGCGAGCGCGTCCTGATCTACGGCTACCTCAACAGCTATCACCACACCGGCCTCAAGAACCTCCTCGACGAGGCGGTGCTGGCGCACACCGAGTTCGAGGAGCGGGTGCAGGCCGAGCACAAGTACCGCAAGATCGACGAGATCCCTTTCGACTTCGTGCGCCGCCGCATGTCGGTGGTGGTGGAAGACGCGACCGGCCTCAACACCCTGATCTGCAAGGGCGCCGTCGCCGAGGTCATGGCGCTGTGCACGCGGGTCGAGGTCGACGGTCATGTGCTCGACGTGCTGCCCGAGCACGACGCCAGGCGCCGTGTGCTGGTCGACGATCTCAACGCGCAGGGCTTTCGGGTCGTCGCCGTCGCCTACAAGGAGATCCCCGGCGGGACCGACGAGCCCGTCTACGCGGTCAAGGACGAGTGCGATCTCATCCTGCTCGGGTTCCTCGCCTTTCTCGACCCGCCGAAGGAGAGCGCCAGGGAGGCCCTGCGGCGGCTGCGCAACCTCAACGTCGACGTCAAGATCCTCACCGGCGACAACGAGATCATCACCACCTACATCTGCAGCCAGGTGGGCATGCAGGTGGAGCACCTCCTGCTCGGCGCGCAGATCGAGGCCATGGACGAGGCGGAGCTCGCCGCCGCCGTTGCCCGGACCAGCGTCTTCGCGCGCCTGGTGCCGGCCCACAAGGAGCGCATCGTGCGTGCCCTGCAGAGCCGCGGATCGGTGGTCGGCTTCATGGGCGACGGCATCAACGACGCACCGGCGTTGAAGGCCGCCGACGTCGGAATCTCGGTCGACGCCGCGGTCGACATCGCCAAGGAGTCCTCCGACATCATCCTCCTCGAGAACAACCTCCTGATCCTCGAGCAGGGCGTGATGGAGGGTCGCCGGGTCTTCGGCAACATCGTCAAATACATCAAGATGGCGGCGAGCTCGAACTTCGGCAACATGTTCAGTGTCGTCGGCGCCAGCGCCTTCCTGCCCTTCGTGCCGATGCTGCCGATCCAGGTGCTCACCAACAACCTGCTGTACGATTTCTCGCAGACCACGATCCCGACCGACGGAGTCGACGCCGACTGGCTGAAGAAGCCGCGCCAGTGGGCGATCGGCCATCTCCAGCGCTTCATCTTCTGCATCGGCCCGATCAGCTCGCTGTTCGACTACGCGACGTTCTTCCTCATGCTCTACGTCTTCGACTGCCGGCACAATCCGGCGCTTTTCCACACCGGTTGGTTCGTCGAGTCGCTGTTCACGCAGACGCTGATCATTCACGTCATCCGCACGAACAAGATCCCGTTCGTCCAGAGCCGGGCCAGCTGGCCGCTCATCGTGACCTCGCTGCTGATCGTCAGCGCGGGAGCGTGGCTCACCGTCTCACCGCTTGCCGACATGCTCGGCTTCGTACCGCTGCCACGTCTGTACTGGCTTCTGCTGGCCCTGATGCTGCTCTGCTACCTGGCACTCACGCAGCTGGTGAAGATCTGGTTCGTCCGCAGGTACGGCGAGTAGGTAGCTGGCTGGTTCCGGAGCCCGGCCCCGGCCCGGGCCTACCCGCGCCCCTCGCGGGGCCGGGCTTGCCGGCCGGGGACGACCTGCAGCTCCAGGCGCCCGGAGCTGCTGAGGCCGGGGCGGTAGTACACGCCGCCGGGGGGCGGCGTGACGACGGCGCCCGGATCCTCGGAGGGAACCTCGTAGCCGCCGGAGTCCTCGATGGTCGCCGGCTCCGGACGCTCCCAGGTGCGCAGGCCGCGCGGCGACGGGGCGGACGACGGCCGCGAGCCGGGGCGGCGCGACTGGGACGAAGTGGTCTGGCCGGTGCTGCGGCGGTCGAGATCCCCCGGACGCAGCACCGTCGAGGACGAATCCGCCGGGCCGGGGCGGGTGGCGGTGCCCGCCTTCCCCGGCTCCACCTTCACCGGCTCCGCGGCCTCCGGTGCGGCCGCGGGCTCCTGCCCCTGGGTGGCCGGCTTCTGGACCAGCAGGCCGACGATCCGTCCGGGCTCCTCGTACATGGCCGGCGCCTCCGGCGCGGCCTCGCCTTGCTGATAGGCACGGAGCATCGCCCGGGTCAGCAGCCGGTTGCCGACCACCTGGGGGTTGGTCTCCGGAAACGCGAGCTGCGGATCGAGCCGCAGGGCCGCGGCGTAGGCTTCGACGGCCCGGCCGTCCTGCCCCCAGCGCTCGTAGAGGGCGCCGATCTCGTACCAGGCCCAGGCGTGTTGCGGCTGGATCTCCAGCACCCGGCGGTAGAGGCGCAGCGCCTCCCGCAGCTCGCCGCGCTGCTGTTGCAGGAGGGCGAGGTTGAACAGTGCCGAAACCCGGTCGGGAGCGAGCTCGACGGCCTTGCGGTAGGCCTCTTCGGCTTCCGTGGGGCGGCTGGCCAGCACCAGCAGGTTGCCCAGGTCGTTGTATACCGCCGGGTCGCCGGGCCGCTCGGAGATCAGGCGGCGCTGCTCGTCGATCGCCTTGCCGAGATTGGGGGGCACCGTGGCGAACGCGGCGACGACGGCCATCGCGCCACAGGCGAGCACGAGGCCGGAGATCCACAAGGTCCGTTTCTGCACCATCGTCTCCTTCTCAAGAGCCCGCGCGGGGAACGGGACGCGCCTTCAGCTTGAGCTTCCCGTCCTCCTCGGCCAGACGGAACTGCACCTGGTCGCACCCCGTCTTCTCGCGCAGGGCGGCGACCTGGCGGGCCAGATACTTCTCGAAGCTGTCGAGGTCGAATTTCGGGCCGTCTCCCGGCCGGGAGGCGAGCCCCTGGTAGAGCGCTTCGACCGCCTCGGGATCGAAGCTCCCGCCGAAGGTGATCCCCTTCTGCGGGTCGTAGCGCCGCGCCTCCGGAGTTGCCGCATGGAGGGCGCCCACCCGGCGTCCCTCCTCGCGGTCGCGGACGCGCCGGTTGAACAGCTCGTTGTAGCTGTTGAAGCGGGCCTCGACGTCGCCGAGACGGAAGGCCTCCAGCGTCGAGATCTGCTTCAGGTTGCGGAGGTTGCGGATCTGGAGCTGAATCCGGCTGCGCATCTCTTCCGGCGGCACCGGGACGGCGCCATTGAAGAACTTCTCGAACTCGATCTGGAGCAGCCGGATGTCCCGGTGGAGCTGGTCGAAGGTCTCGTTGAGCGACGAAGCGCGCCGCGCCGCCACCGAGCTGGCGGCGCCCGAGGCGGGTGCCTGCGATGCGCCGCCCCGCGATCCGGGCGGACCGGTGGCGCCGGGTTTGCCCGGAGGGGCCGGCCCGAAGCCGGGGCGCATGGGTCGCTTGGGTTCCACGAATCTCCTATGATTCCTTCAACGGGACACTCCGTCCAGGGAGATTATACGGTCGGACCCCCCGAAAGGGTCCAACCGGGAAGCGCCGCCCGCCGAGAGAGACCGCCATGCCCACCGGCCGCATCCTGATCGTCGAGGACCGTGATTCCCTCCGCCGCATGCTGGAGCGGGCGCTCGCCCAGGAAGGGTATGAGGTGGCCTCCGCCGCCGACGCCCAGGAGGGGATCCGCCGCGCCGGCGAGAGCGCCTGGGACCTCGTCCTCACCGACCTGAAGCTCCCCGACGGCTCGGGCATCGACGTCCTCGCCGCGAGCCGCCGCGCCGCGCCGCGCACGCCGGTGGTCGTCCTCACCGGCTTCGGCACCGTGGCCACCGCCGTCGAGGCGATGAAGCTCGGCGCCTTCGACTTCCTGGAGAAGCCGGTGGCCATCGACGACCTCTACCGGCTGATCGAGCGGGCGCTCGGCGCCGGGGCCGAGGAGGGCAGGGAGGAGCCCGCCGCCTTCCAGGCCCCGGGCGCCCCGGCCATCGTCGGCCGCCACCCGCGGCTCGGCGCGGCCCTCCGCCTCCTCCAGAAGGTCGCCCCCACCGAGAGCACCGTCCTGCTCACCGGCGAGAGCGGCACCGGCAAGGAGCTGTTCGCCCGGGCGATCCATGCCCTGTCGCCGCGGCGGCAGGGTCCGTTCGTGGGGCTCAACTGCGCGGCGATCCCCGATTCGCTGATCGAGAACGAGCTGTTCGGCCATGAGAAGGGAGCGTTCACCGGCGCCGACCGCCGGCAGCCCGGCCGCTTCGAGATGGCCGAGGGTGGGACGCTCCTGCTCGACGAGATCGGCGAGCTCCCGCTGGGCGTGCAGGGGAAGGTGCTGCGGGTGCTCGAAGAGCGGACCTACGAACGGGTCGGCGGCGGGCGCACGCTGCGGGCGGAGGTGCGGCTGATCGCCGCGACCAACCGCAACCTGGAGGCGATGGTGGATGCGGGCGAGCTGCGCGCCGATCTGTTCTTCCGCCTGAACGTCTTCCCGATCGAGCTGCCGGCTCTGCGCGAGCGGGCGAGCGACGTTCCGCTCCTCGCGCGCCACCTGCTGCAGGAGATCGCCCGGCGGCACCATGCCGAGCCGCCGCGCCTCGGGGCGGACGCCGCCGAGCTGCTCGCCGCCGCGCCCTGGCCGGGCAACGTGCGCGAGCTGGCCAACGTGCTCGAACGGGCGGTGATCCTGGCGGAAGGACCGGCGCTCGGCGCGGCCGACCTGCTACCGCTGTTGCGGCCGCTCGCCGGGGCCGGAGAGCGCGACCGCCTGCGCCAGGCCCTGGTCCAGGCCGCGGGCGACAAGCGGCGCGCCGCCGAGCTGCTGGGAATGAGCTACCGTGCGCTGCTGCGCAAGGTCAAGGAACACGACCTGGAGGGGGTGCCGCAGTATCGGGACTAGCTTTGGCCTCGGGTTTGGGCTCGTCCCCCTCCTTCGCCCCCGGCGGTGCCGCCTTGAGCCGCAGGCCGAAGCCGCGCGTCTCGAACTTGGCCTCGGCGAAGGAGAAGATGCCCGGGAACGCCACCCGGAAGGGGACGCTCCCCCCGGGGGCGATCGCCGGGGTGGCGATCCGCCCTTCGCCGGTGGCGAGGAGCCCCCCGGCGTCGTCGTACAGCCGCACCGTCACGCCGGCTTCGGCCGCGATCTCATCGGCGGAATTGCGCAGCGTTCCGGCGATCTCCAGGCCGTCCGGGATGTTCCGGCGCTCCCAGGTGTCGACCACGACCTCCAGCCGCGGCCGGCCCGCTTCGTCGGTCTCCGGGGCGGCCGGCTTCTTCTCCTCTTCTTTCGGAGCGGGCGGTGGGGCGGGCTTGAAGTCCTTGTCGGTCATCACCCACCGTGATTCCTTCTTCTCCGGGGGCGGCGCCGGCTTTGCCTCGGCCGCCTCCTTCGCCTTCAGCACCGCATCCGCCGTGGCCTGCTCGCTCGCCGCGAGGTTCACCTCGGAGAGGCGGAGGGAGGAAAGCTGGCCGTCCACCTTCGTGAAGACCACCAGCTTTCCCTTGACCGTCCAGTGTCCGCGCGTTTCGACGCGCCCGCCTTCGGAGGTCACCAACCAGTCCGCGGCGGCGGGCGCGGCGAGGAGAGCGGCGGCGAGAACCGCCGCTCCCATGTGCAGCTTCGGCATGCTCACTGCTCCTTCCAGTTCCTCTCACAGATCCCGATCGGGATTGTCGCATACCTTTCGTATCCCGTATCGGAACGGATGCCGCTGACGCTGATCCAGTAGTTGCCGAACTTGGCGCACGGCGGGAAGAATTTCTTGAGCGTCTTCATGATCTCGAGCTGCTCGGCCGTGAGGTCTTCCGAGTGATGCTCGCCGGGGCGTGTGCTGGCCGGATTCTTGGTCGCGCCCTGCTCCACGTACGGGTTGGTGACGAATTCCGGCACCGTCCGGTAGCGGCTCTTCAAGGAGTCGATGGTCATCAGCGGATCGGCGTTGTTGGCGTAGACCACGAAGATGCGGCTGTTGCCGCCGCGGGCGCAGACCTGCTGGTTCTGGTCGTTGGTCTCGAGATCGATGGCGGGCAGATAGCTCGAGAAGATGACCACGCCCGCGAGGCCGAACGCCTGGGTGATGACCCGTTCATTGGCGCTCAGCTGCATGTACCAGCCGCGCTGCTTGCCGGCGTTGGGATTGAGGACGTAGTCGGCGTTGGCCGCGGCGAGCCCGCCGTCCGGAGTGATCCTCTGGAAGTCGTTCTCGTCGAGCGGGACGATCCCGGAGGAGAGCTGGGCGGGCCCGTAGTTGTCGTCGATGATCAGGTAGAACCGTCCCTCCTGCCCGTCGAATCCCCAGAGGTCCTCGCGGTCCCCGGTGCCGAAGGCGAGGGCGAAGCGGTTCAGGGACGAGACGTAGAAGGCGACCGGGGCATAGTAGATCGGCCGGCCGATGGTGTCGAAGATCGGCACCGGGTCCCAGGAGCTGTCGCTCACCGTCGCCGCATCGGGATCGACCACGCGGGTGGTGGTGACGTTGGCGGCGAGGTTCGGGATGGCGCTCGTCTTCGGCAGCGTGACGGTCGTCAGGCTCGCCGGGGTCGAGATGTTCACCTTGTAGAGAAAGCCCGACGTGGTGCCGATGTAGAGCACGTCGAGATAGCCGTCGACGTCCAGGTCGACCGCCGCCGGATCGCCGACGACCGCACCGACCAGGCGCCGCTTGTAGATCGGCTGGCCGGTCTCGACGTCCACCATGTAGAGCCAGTTCCCCTTCTTGGGATTGGTCTTCCTCTCCGCGTCCATGCCGCCGCCGAAGATGGCGACAAAGCGGTCCTCGATCTGGTTGCTCGCGTTCTTCACCCGGACGCGGCCGACCGTCGGCACCGACCAGCTCTCGCCGAGGTCGGAAAAACCGTTCAGATCCTCGTCCCAGCGCGAGCCCGCGGTGGAGTCGGTGAACTCCCAGAGCAGGGTCGGGAACGGCAGGACGCCGCAGCTCGCGACCGTCTGGTTGGTCTGCGACAAGCAGTCCGGGAGCGTGTTCTGGTTCTGCGGCACGCCGCCGGAGGTCATCTTGTCCGGCTGGGTGACGTCGAGCGCGTAGTAGCCGCTGGTGAAGTCGGCGATCCGCGCATCGCCCAGCGGGCTGCCGCCCTCCCGGAAGCCGCCGATCACGACGGTCCGCCACTTCCGGTCGGAGGTGGTCGGCGTTCCGGTGTGGATCGGATCGATGAACACGTCGTCGATGCGGGGCGTGCCGTCGATGCCGAAGACGTGCCGCGTCTTCTCGGCAAGCTCGCGCACACCGGGGAGGATCAGGCGGGGGATCACGGAGAAGAGCTCGACCCCGGTCCCCGTGGTGAATTTGGGGTTGGTCGGATTGGGGTCCCAGATGCCCGCGTCGAAGAAGTGGAGCTGGCCGTCGTTGCTCCCCACCACCAGCATCTTGCGGCGGTAGCGCTGGCTGTCGGCGAAGCACTTGTAGCCGCAGCCGTTCTCGTTGTGCACGTTGCCGGCGTAGGCGAAGAAGTCGTTGGGGCGGTCGATCAGCACCGGGTCGGAGTGGAAGACGTCGCCGAGCACGAAGCTGACCGGTTGCGAGCCGATCGTGGAATCCTTGATCACCAGGGTCCGGGCCATGATGTCCTCGGCCCGCGTCTTGTCGGCGGTCGGCGTCGCGCTGGTGATGCCGAGGCCGGCGAACAGGTCGGTCCAATCGGGATCGGTCGCCGGGTTGCCGGTCGGCGGATAGAACAGACGGAGCGTCCGCGGGATGTCGGTGCCCACGGCGGCTTTGCCATAGAAGACCCGCCGCTCGTCGAGCGCCGGACCGATCTTCAGCACCGAGGCGTCGATCGTCGAGGCGGCGTCGATGGTCACCTTGTCGGGAGCCTGATCCTGGAGCGTCTCTCCGGCGTCCCAGAGATGGCAACTGCTGCGCTCGCTCTCCGGCAGCGACGCACAGTCGATCGACCGGTCGGGCCGGCCGGCGGCGTCCAGCGGGAGCGGCTTCAGGAAGGCGTCGAGGTGGCCGTCCCAGACCGATTCGCCGTTGAGCGGCGTGAAGCTCGACAGGTAGATGCGGTCGGCCACCTCGGCCTGGACCGAAGGCACGGCCGCCGAGGCGAAGGCGCTCGCCTCTTCCTTGATCTGGCCGAAGATCTCGGTCAACGCCTGCACCAGGTCGTCCTTGTTCTGCGGATAGATCGGCTGCCCGGTGCCGCCGTTGGAGGCCATGCAGTTGAGCTTGTTGCCACTGACGTTGTCGACGCCGAAGGCGACCACGTAGGTGAGCACGCCCTCGTTGGACTTGAGAGCGGCCGTGGCGGCGCACGGATCGCCGCTGCAGGTCTCGTCGCCGTCGGTCAGGACGAGCAGGTACTTGCGGCGGCATCCCCAGTCGGCGTCCTGCGCCGAGGCGACCCCCTTCCAACCCGCCGACTGGGCGCAGGTGCCCGTGTCGCAACCCGAATACCACTTGCGGAAGTTGCGCACCGAAGCACCCAGCGGCGTGGAGCCGGTGTTGACGATCGGCCGGACGCTCTCGTTCTTGAGGCGCAGGAAGGTCTCCGCGCCGGTCGGTTTGTCGTTGAAATAGGTGGCCGCCCCGAAATTGGGCTGCGCCGTCGGACTGAGAATCGTGTTCGGCGCCAGCCGCTTCAGGATGTCGTTCTTGTGGTCGGTCAGCCAGTCGAGGGGAAGGATGTCCCCGGTGTCGAAATAGGTGCCGCGCGAATCGCCGGTCACCGTCGGCCAGCGGATGCTGTACGTCCCGTTGTACTTGTCGCTGTTGGAGTCGGTCGTCGGGTCCCAGCCCGAGCAGGTGTTCGAGGCGTTCGGATCCCCGCTGTTCGTCTGGCCGAAGTAGCCGAGCTCGGGATTCGTCTTCTGCGCTCCGTTGTCCCAGGAGAGGAACTCGGCCACCGGGTTGAAGACGACGTTCTGCGTCACCACCGAGTCACGGCTCGAGCAACTGGAGTTCAAGCAGCGCGCCCGCTCGATCTGCACGGTGAGGCTCGCGCCCGGCGTCGGTACCCCCTGGGGGATGTAGCGGAGCCGCCAGGTCGTCCCGCTCTGGCGGACGTAGACCGTCACCGTCGTGGTGAAGTTGACCCCCGCCTTCGGCAGGCGGCGGAGACGTGCCACCTCCCAGGAGTCGTTGAGATCCGCCGGGTTGGTGCTGATGCAGGCGACCTCGTCGTTGCCGCTCCCTTCGTCACAGGTCCAGGCGTAGCCGAAGACCTCCTGATCGCCGGCGTTCGGGAAGGCGCCATAGCCGGTGATCGTCGGCCCGTTGCTCGCCGCCTGGTATATCCAGTGCTTCGAGCGGACGTAGAAGGTGTCCTGGTTGTACGTGCCGAAGCCGAACTGGATGCCGTCGATCGACTGGATCACCTCGTAGAGCGCCTGCTTCGCCTGGTAGAACTTGGACTTCGGATCGTCCCCGTTGAGCGGCACGAAGCAGTCGCCGGTCGGACAGAGGACGGCGCAATCCGCCGAGTTGGCCGGCACCTGGATCGTCTGGCCCGGATGGGCCGGATCCGGAACGGTGGCCGGGCACTTGGGCGACCAGTGCATCGAACCGGAGGTGTCGAGCACGATGAAGACGTACGGGTTGCCGACCGCCTCCCGCAACAGATCGCGGTCATCGGCACGCGAAGGGCGCACCGCGGCCAGCAAGGCCAGGGCGGCGAGCCCGAGGACACAGGCAAAAGGCATGAAACGCTTCATGACGTATTTCCTCCGAGCTCTCGCAGGCTCAGAACTTGATTTTTTGGAGCGCCGCGGTATCCGCGATGGACTCGACGGGAGGCGTCGGCCACGGCTGGAACTCGAGCATCACGCTCAGAGTCTTCTGGCCGAAGAGCTGGGCCTCCGGCGGGATCGGGTCCTCGCCGTTCCAGCTGCCGTTCCAGGCGAGGCGCTGCGCGGTCGCGGTCGTCGCGTGATTGACCTTCCAGAATTCTGGGACGCCGTCGTCGTTGGCCGGGCACCAGTCGCAACGCACGAGCAGGATGGGCGCCATGGGCGCGATCTCGACGCGCTCCGCCACATTGGTGTTGCCGACGGTCGTCTGATTCAGCATGAGGATGTTGGGGCCGTAGTTGCCGCTGACCAGAGCCTGGCCGGCGGCCACGCCGAGCCCCGAATCGGCGGCATAGAAGGTACGGTTGGTGTTGCGCTCGTTGGTCGCCACCTGCACTTCCGTGCCGGTGATGAAGACCAGGGCGAGAGCCATGACCGTGAGGACGACGAGCGCCAGCAGGGTCATCACATAGGCGCTGCCCGCCTCGCGGCGGCGGCGGATCGGACGCGGAGCGTTCATCACAGGTTCCTCATGTCGATCAACGTCTCGAGCGGACGGTAACGGAACATCCGGTCCGTCGCGTCGGTGTTGAAGCGCGTCGTGGACAGGTCGTGGTCTTCCAGCTTCACCAGATCCGGCGAGCGGTACCCTTGATCGCGCCGGTCGGAGCGGGCGAGGGTGGTGAGACGGATGAAATAGAGCTTCTTGTTCGCCCAATCGAGCGGATTGACGGCCAGCCCGTCGTTGAACAGCCAGTCGTCACTGCTGCCGTCGGCCGATTCATAGATGCGGTCGTCATCACCCGTGTTGTTGTCGTCGTCGTCAAACGCGCCCCCGCCCCGCGGCGTATCGAACGCCAGGGCTACCTGCAGGTCGATGATGTTGTCGGCGATGTCGGACTTCCAGGACGGGTGGCTGTCATCCGAGACGCCCAGGTCGTCGCCGAGGCCGCGCCAGGGGCGGTCGGTGCCGGGAAAGACGCGGGCGCGGGAGAAGACCGTCGCCACGTCCTGCGAACCGTTGGGCGCCACCTTGAAAGCCTGGCGGAGATAGAAGCGGTACTCCTCGAGAATCCCCACGAAGGCCACCGCGCCCAGGTCGGCGATCGCATTGCCCGCCGGCATGTCGAAATAACCCGGATCGTCCGCCGGCAGCGGCGTGAATTCCAGCCGGATCGGATCGCTGCTGACGTCGCTCGCCGTCGCGTTGAGCGCGACCACGGTCCAGAGAGCGGGATTGCGTGCGCTGACCAGGAGCAGCCTCTCGGCCGGCTTGGCGTTGTTCTCCAGGGCGCTGGCCACAGCATCTTTCAGGAACTGCAGGTTCTGCGGGATGGAGGTGGGCGTCGTCGACGAGACGTCGACGTGCCCGCTGAACCCTCCGTCGGACGTCTGGATCGCGAACGCATTGGGCGCGGACGAATTGACCTGATAGATGGGTGCGGTGAAGATCCCCCGCACGGTCAGGACGTCCGACCCGGGCACGATCTCCGGCGTGTTGATGCCGCCGATGTGCGTGCTGGCCGGCACCTGGTTGTAGGCGGCCACCGCCATGCCGATGGGCGGCTGCCCCAGGGGAATCGGCCCGCGCCCGGCCATGCGGACCAGGCGCATCACCTCCTGCTGGGCGACGCGCTGGTTCTGCTGCATGTCCGAAACGTTCGTCTGCACGCTCGAAATCCGGTTGCTGAAGTCGAACAGGGCCAGCAGGCCGAGCAGCACGACCGCCAGGACGAGCAGGGACACCGAGAGCTCGACCACGGTGAAGCCGCCGGCCCGGCGGGAGTGAGGGAATGCCTTTTTGGAAACCACGGTCATTTGCTCCTCGTACGGATCAGAATGGCTTGAGCACGCGGAGGGTCACCGTCTTCCCGCCGCCGAACATGCTGCTCGCCTTCTCGCTTTCGAGGACCACCTCCACCTCTTTCAGATGGACGAAGGTGGGATCGGTGCCGCCGATCTCCCGCTCGTCCGGCGTCAAGGTGTAGTCGCCCCTCTGCTTGTCGAGGTCACCCATGCTGTACTGCTGCGTGCGCGTCCGCCGCTCCCAGGTGAGCAGGCCCACTCCCGAGCTCGCCGGCGGCACCCACCCCTCGTAGGAGTCGCCGATCCGCTCCGGGTCTCCCTGCGCCCAGGCTTCGACGACCTCGCCCACCATCTGGCCGTTGGCGACCTCCAGGGTCCTGCTGTTGAAGGGAAGCTGCTGCGCCTCCTCCAGCCGGGACTTGCTGCCATTGGTCGCCTGGGTGAAATCGCTCCCCGTCGCGTTGTCGCGGATCGCCCGGGCGAACAAGGGGATGAGCCCCAGAGCGATGAAGAGCAGCAGGGCAGCCGCGACCATCATCTCGAGCAGAGAGAATCCGGCGGCGCCGGAGGTCCGGCGGCGGCCGGCGGCCGTGCGTGCGGATCGAGCCATCATTTGTAGGTCCATGCGTTGGCGCCCTCGCCTTTGGGTACGTATGTGGTTCCGGTTGTGTGCTTGCGGATCTCGACCTTGCCCGTCGTCTGCGGCGCCACGCGGGCCTCCAGAATGTTCCCTCTGTAATCGGCGATGCGGATCGCTCCTTCGTCGAGCGCCGAGCCGTCCTCCTTGAAAATCGCCTGATGGTCCGCCAGGGGATCGTCATACTCGAAGCCATTGACCGAAGTCAGACCCTCATGCCCCTCCCCGTCCTTGAAGATGAGCTTCGCCGGCAGCTCGATCCGCCCGATCAGCACGTCCGGCGGCGAATCGCCCGGATCGTAGGAGCCGTCGCGGTCGACGTCGGCAAACGCCACCACCTGCCGTGCCGCCGGATCGATCATCACGACGCCGTAGCAATTTCGTTTGATGGCCTCGAGCCGTGCCGCCCGCATCAGCACCGCCGTCTCCCGCGCCGCCCCTTCGATCTTGATGCGGTTCAGCATCCCGAGGACCTGCGGAAAGGTGAGCGCCATGACCAGGGCCATCAGCGCGAGAACCACGAGCATTTCAATCAGCGTGAAGCCGCGGGTTGTTCTATCGGTCTTCATGGCGATCTCTGGAGAGCAAAGGACCTGCCAAGCCCCGCGGAGTCTCCGGGGAGCATCGCAAAGTGCTCATTTGGCGAGACTTGCACAGGCCAGGAGGGCGTCGGGCGGGGCTCGGTGGCCGCGGGCGGATTGCTACCGTCCGTAACAAGGATGTCGCCGCGATCCAGTCGGCGCTGCTCCACCCTGCAGGTGGAACAGCGCCGGGGGTGTCAGCTCACCGGTGCTGCGTTCACGGCCGCCGCTTGCGCAGAGGCTTGACGCCGAAGCGTTCGAGCTTCTCCGAGCGCGGGCCGAGCTTCCCGCGGATCAGGCTGCGCAAGGCCATGGCGCATTCACGGCCCGCGGCGAGGGTCTCGGCCAGTTGTGCGGTCATCTCCTGCGCCGAGAAGGTCAGCGCCGCGCGGCGGCTGCGGAGATCCAGGGCCTGGCCATGGAGGCTTTCGAGCGTGTCCAGAAGCGGCTCATGGCCCGGCCAGAGCTCCCCTTCGATTTCCCGAATGGCGGCCAGAAGTGCGGCAAAGCTCTGAATCTGGACATCTTGCGAACTTGTCGTCGACATATTCGGTTCCTTTCTCATCCTGAGTTTTTGGTCGTCCAAACGTTTTCAAAAAAGGGGGGGCGTGCTCACGGCACGCCCCCGGAGCTCGAGGGATCAGGCGACAGACTTGGAGCCGGGAGAGGCCACGGCACCCGGCGTGGTTCCAGAGGCTTCTCCGGCCGGCTTCTTCGCGGTGGCGAGGGCCGCCTTGTTCGACCGCTGGCGGACCGGCGCCACATTGAAGTGGGCGAGACGCTCGTTGCGCGGGCCGAGCTTCCCCTTGGCCACGGCACGCAGCGTCATCGCGGCGTCCTTCCCCCGCTGGAACGCCGCGGAGAGCTGTTGGGTGGTCTCCAGCCGAAGGGCGTTCAGCTCCTCCTGCCGCGCCTTCAGGGTCTTGATGTTCCCGAGGGACACCTCGAGCTCCTGCCGCTCGTCCGCGAGAGCCACCTGGATCGGCTGCGGGCTGCGGGCCACCGCCTCCAGCAGGCCCTCCCCGTGGGTGATGAAATCCGCATGCGAGTTGATCGAAGCCATGACACGTCCTCCTTTACCCGGCCACCCGGCCGGCGGTCTGTGAGCCGGCCACACCGTTGCCGGCGGCCGCTCCGTGAATGTTGATGACGGCCCCGAGCTTCGGCAGCTCGATGGTCATCGGCTGGAACGAGGTGAAGACGAGCTCCACCGAAGAAGAGGCCGCCACCCCCCCGTCCACCGCGGCGATCTCCTCCTGGACCCGCTCCGACTTGAGCGCGATCCCGTACCCCTCTTCCGCGGGCACCAGCTCCGCCTGCACCCGCTCCGACTTCAGCTCCTGCACGTACTGCTGCGTATCCATACTGCTTCTCCTTTCGAAAATTCCGGCACCGAAAGTGGCACCGGAAGACCAACCCGTTTCATCCGCCGCCGGCAGGTCCGGTTGCCCCGGAGGTCCCCTGCCTGCTTCGTACGACGGATTCTACGGGCGCCCCGGGCGCCGTGTCTAGTCTTTTTTCGATGTTTTTTGGACTTTGTCGCTCAAGTCGCGAGCTGAATGGCCTGCGTCGCGAGTTTTGCGCCCCGGCTCGTGAGTGGAGCGCTTCGGCCGAGGAGCGCGGCGGCTCCGCTCGTGGGGCGAGCGGCTCAGCCGGGAAGGAGGGGGGGAGGGGGCCTTACGCTCACGGCCGGCGAACCGGGGCTCGCCGGCCGGCTTCACGTCTCCTCCTTGATCTCCCCCAGCGCGCGGAAGCTCGCGATCAGCGGTTCCAGGTGGTCACGCAATGCACACTCGATCACCGTCCGCACCCGGCAGGAGAAATCCGGGTCCTCCTCGCCCAGCAGCATGACGTCCTCCCGCGGCGAAACCGGCAGGCTGCCATGCACCTCGGTGAGCCGCCGCCGGAGGGCCGTCAGCTCTCCGATGGCCTCACCCAACACCCCTTCGACCAAGGCATTCAGATCGTCCATCGCCATCCCTTTCAAGTAAGGTCATGAAGTTTCTCCCCGTCCGGCCAGATGCTCCAGCCGGCCGACGTCCTGCTCGTCGAGCCCGAGCTGCCGCAGTTGGCCGGCCGAGGTTCGAGCCAGGTCCTCCACCGTGAGGATGCGTGAGAAGGAAAGCTTCCAGGCGGCCCACGGCTTCAGCCCTTTGGCGAGCCACTCCTTCCTGGCCGAGGGGAATGGGCGGCCGAGGAGGGCCTCACACCGCCGCATCGCCTTCTCGCCGAGCGCGTGGAAGGCCACGAACTCTTCGCGGGTCAACGCGGCGAGGTCTTCCATCGTCCGGATGCCTGCGCGTTCCAAGGCCCGGGCCGTCACCGGTGGAAGGCCTTTCTCCTGCCAGTGCTTGTTCTCGTCCATGCCCGCCTCCCGGGTTGCCTGCCGGTTACGCCGTCGCCGACTTCCCGCCGGAAGTATGCCAGAGCGCCGTTCCTCGACCCCCTGCCGGTTTCTTGCCGCGATCAAGGTCCGGCACCCGCCGGCTTGTCCGCAACCCCCGGCGGGATGCACACTGCGACCAGGGGGCCGCTTCTTGACCGCGGTCAATAGTTGGCCCGGCGGCTCGGCAACTCCCTGAAAGGAATTGATCTATGGCACGCGTGCTCGTCTCGTTCGCCCTGGTGTTTTCGCTCGGAAATCCCGCCTTCCTGGCGTGGGCAAACGCCCTTCTCCAAAGCGCCACGGCGGACGCCGGAAACCAAGGGGCCCCGAACGGGTCCACGCCGGACTTCGGAAACCTGTGGGACCCGAACGGGTAGGAGTAGACCCGCTTGACCGGGGGCAGGCGGCGACCGCCGCCGCCCCCGTTTCTTCGGCTATACTCCTTTTCCTGGATTCAACAGCGGGGGGATGCGGGATGGAACGACATCTTTCCCCCGCCGCGCTGGCCCGCTTGTTTTCCGGGCAGGCGGCAGGGCATGAAGAGGATGCGGCGGCCACCCATCTGGCTGGCTGTCGCCAGTGCCGGGACCTCGCCTCGAGGGCCGGCGGCGAGGCGCACCTTTCGGCCGGGCTGACCGCCTTCCTGACCCTTCAGGAGATGGAGGGCAAGGTCGCGCTGCGACGCCTGCTGGCACACATCGAATGGGCCGGTCTGAAGAACCTCTCGGCGCAGGAGCAGATCCACCGATTCGCGACCGTGCCCGCGTGCCAGACGCTGGAGATGTTCGAAACCGTGGCCGCGGATGCCGCCGCCGTCGCCTCGGCCGATCCCTTTCTGGGTGAGGAACGGGCGCTGGCCGCCCACGCGCTCGCCGGCCTGCTGCCGGCAAGCTGCTGCTCGGAGCCGGCGAGAAACGATCTCCGGGGCGAAGCCATGGCGATCACCGCGAGTTGCCGCCGGCTGGCCAGAGACTTGCGAGGCTCGGCCGCCGCCGTCAAGACGGCGCGCGGCGATCTCGACCGGGGGACGGGGGACCCGCTGCGGGAAGCGCAGCTTCTATTGGTCCAGGCCTCGCTCGCCGCGGACACAGGCCACCTGGAAACGGCGCTGCAGTACCTTGCCCGCTCGGCCGCAATCTATCGGAAGGTCAACGCCCCGGCGGAGTTGGCGGCGGTCACCATTCAGGAGGCGGGCATCCTCCTCGCCGCCGGCCGCCACGAGGAGGCGCAAGAGCGGGCGGAAGAAGCCTTGCGGTGGCTGAC
>Ga0209682_10000053_pt1 | contig 33908 bp, 32 predicted proteins | sample DOMMetBare2Fresh_2_FD_187471 | JGI IMG/M metagenome (GOLD analysis project Ga0209682, IMG submission 187471) | Wetland sediment microbial communities from St. Louis River estuary, USA, under dissolved organic matter induced mercury methylation -... | ecosystem: Environmental > Aquatic >... | reverse complement strand
AACGCCGAGCTTCTTCAGCATCCATCCCAGCGGACAGAAGTTTGTCAATCCGTACTGGAAGAGGTTCGCGCCAACGAACGCGGTGAACGCGAGCCACCATTTGGACAGGAAGATCGGGCTCGCCTCGATGCCAAGGGCGAGCGACAGCAGGATGAAACTGCCGGCGAAGATGTGGACGTAGCGGTCGACGGTCATGTCAGGCTCCTTGCGCTTCGGGATGAGATGAAACATGCAGGCGCGCCGCTTCCTTGTGGTAGCTGGCCGCGTAGTACAGGACGGGGATGACGACCAGGGTCAGCATGGTCGACACGAAGATTCCGAACAGCAGCGAGATCGCCAGCCCGTTGAAGATCGGATCATCGAGAATGAAGAGGGCCCCGAGCATTGCCGCAACGGCAGTCAGCACGATCGGCTTGGCGCGCGTGGCCGCGGCGTCGATCACGGCTTGCTGGAAATCCGCGCCCTCGTCGAGCCGTTGATGAATGAAGTCCACCAGCAGGATCGAGTTGCGCACGATGATGCCGGCGAGCGCGATCATGCCGATCATCGATGTCGCGGTGAACTGCGCGCCGAACAGCGCGTGCCCCGGCATCACACCGATGATCGTCAGTGGAATCGGCGCCATGATGATCAGCGGCGTCAGGTACGAGCGGAACTGTGCCACCACCAGCAGGTAAATCAGGATCAGTCCGACCCCATAGGCAATGCCCATGTCACGGAACGTCTCGTAGGTGATCTGCCACTCGCCGTCCCACTTCAGCCCGAATGCGGCGAAGCGGTCCGACGGCTGCGCGATCCAGTATTCGGCGAGCGGCAGTCCGCCAGGCGTTGCGAGCTTGGCGATGCGGCTGCGCATCTCGAACATTCCATACAGCGGCGAGTCGGTCTTTCCCTGGCCGCCAGCCACGTCGCCGACCACGTACACGACCGGCTGCAGGTCCTTGCGATAGATCACGCGCTCCGCAGGCAGCGTCACCGGCCGCACGAGTTCAGCCAAGGCGATTTCGTTGGGTTGGCCCCCGTTTTGGCCGCCGGGATCCTGGCCGCGCAGCTTGAGCTTCAACACATCGTCGAGCCGACCCATCTTCTCTGGCGCCAGCGCCACACGTACCGGCACCGCGTACTTGCTCGTGCCGTCGTGCAGCGGCGTGATGTCCTCGCCCGCGAGCGCCAGCCGCGCCGTGCGCGCAACCTCGGCCACCGCGATCCCATACAACGCGGCCTTGGCCGCATCCACACGCAGCACGATGCGTGATGCGGCGTCGAGCGTCGTGTCGTCGATTGCGACGATGTCGGGCGTGGCCTCAAACACGCCGCGCACCTGCTTGGCGAGCTTTATCTGCGCGTCGTAGTCAGGCCCGTAGATCTCGGCCACGATCGGGCTCAACACCGGCGGGCCGGGCGGCACCTCGACCACTTTGATATCGGCGCCGTTGCGCCTGGCGATCGCCTGCAGCGCAGGCAGCACGGACTGTGCAATATCGTGGCTCTTGCGGTCGCGATGATGCTTGTCGACGAGATTCACCTGCAGATCGCCGACCTCGCCGCCCGAGCGCAGGTAGTACTGCCGCACCAGGCCGTTGAAGTTGATCGGCGCAGCCAGGCCCGCGTACGACTGCACACTCGTCACCTCCGGCAGCCGCGCGACTTCAGCGGCCAGCTCACGCAGCACGCCGGCAGTGCGCTCGACTGCCGTGCCGGTCGGCATGTCGACCACGACCTGGAACTCGCTCTTGTTGTCAAAAGGCAGCATCTTCATCACCACCAGCTTCAGCGGCGCCAGCGCGACCGAGAGCCCGATCGCGACTGCGATGCCAAGCCACAGTTTGCGGCGGTTCGCCTTCCCTGCCTCACCGCGCAGGAACGGCGTCATCACGCGCGCGAAAAATGTCGCGAGTCGCTGCGACAGCTTGTCGGCGGCGGCGGGCGCATGGCCACCTGCGTGCTTGTGCAGCAGCCTTAACGCGAGCCACGGCGTGATGATGAATGCGATCGCCAGTGACAGCAGCATGCCCATTGACGAGTTGATCGGGATTGGCGCCATGTAGGGGCCCATCAGACCGGTGACGAACGCCATCGGCAGCAGCGCGGCGATCACGGTCAGCGTCGCCAGGATGGTCGGTCCGCCAACCTCATCGACCGCGCGCGGAATCATCTCAGTCGGCGCGGAGTGGTCAAACGCCGAGCGGCGGTGAATGTTCTCCACCACGACGATCGCATCATCGACCAGGATCCCGATCGAGAAGATCAGCGCGAAAAGCGACACGCGGTTCAGCGTGAACCCCCATGCCCATGACGCAAACAGCGTGGCCGCAAGCGTCAGCACCACGGCCGTGCCCACCACGATCGCTTCGCGCCGCCCGAGCGTGACCCACACCAGCGCGACCACTGACAGCGTGGCAAAGATCAGCTTCTGGATCAGCTTGTTGGCCTTGTCGCGCGCAGTCTCGCCGTAGTTGCGCGTCAGCGCGACCTGGGTGTCGGACGGAATGACCTTGCCTTTCAATTGCTCGATGCGCTCCAGCAACGCATCCGCGACCGTCGCCGCGTTCTCGCCCGCCTTCTTGGAGATCGAGATCGTGACCGCGGGCGATTCAACGTACTGCTGCGCGCCGCTGGTATCGATGTTCGCGCCGTGCCACACGAAGTGCGTCGGCGTGTCGGCGCCGGCTGTCACCCGCGCGACATCCGACAGGTACACGGGGCGGCGCGCATTGGCGTCACCCGAGACGCCAACCACCATCTGTGCCACGTCGCGGGCGGAGTCGAAATATTCGCCAGTGCGCACATCGACCGTGCGGTTGCCGCTGACCAGAGCGCCTGCCGGCGCCGACGCATTGGTGGCGCGCAGCGCGCGGTCGATATCGATGACGGTGATGCGGTGAACGGCCATGCGCTCGGGATCGAGTGTCACGCGCACCACCTGATCGGGTCCGCCGAGGGTCTGGACCTCGCGTGTGCCGGCAACGCGCTTCAGTTCGATCTCGAGCGCGTGCGCAATCTTCGCCAGGTTTTCGGCCGTCGCGTCGGCGCGCGTGCCGTGCAGAGTCAGCGTGACGATCGGCACATCGTCGATGCCCTTCGGCTTGACAATCGGATCGGCAACCCCGAGGTGTTTCGGCAGCCAGTCGCTGTTAGCACGCAGCGTGTCGTGCAGCCGCACCAGTGCGGCGATGCGGTCCTCGCCCACCTTGAATTGAATCGTGAGGATCGCCATGCCGGGCCGCGTGACCGAAAACACGTGCTCGATGCCGGTGATCTGCGAGATCACCTGCTCGGCCGGCACGGTCACCAGGTTGTGCACGTCTTCACTCGCCGCCCCCGGGAACGGAATCAGCACATTGGCCATCGTGACATTGATCTGCGGCTCTTCCTCCTTCGGCGTCACCAGCACTGCGAACACGCCGAGCAGCAGCGCCACCAGTGCCAGCAGCGGCGTGAGTTGCGAAGTCAGAAAGGCGCGCGCGATGCGACCGGAGATGCCGAGCTTTTCGCTTGCAGTGGCAGCCGTGCTCATCGTGTCTTCAGCAGCGGGTTCAGTTGCACACGCTCGCCGGCCGCGAGGCCCGCCAGCACTTCGATCTGGCCGCTGTCGACCAAGTCGCCGACGCGGATCTGCCGCAATTGCGGTTTGCCATCGGCGCCGATCAAGTACGCGGCCGTCAATTCGCCGCGGCGAATGACCGCGTCGGCCGGCATCACGAGCTTTTCCGACGTTCCGGTCGGGATCAGGATCTTGACCGCGGTGCCCGGGACGACACCTGCCGGCAGCGTGCCGGGCAGATCGGCGCGTACTTGCGTCGACAGCAGTCGTGCATCCGCGGCGGGGAGAACCGTCAGGTGCGTGGCGAGGATCGTCTGATTCAACGTCGGCAGCAGCACGCTTGCCCGGTCGGCATGCGCCACGCGCGGCAGCACAAACTGCGGCACGCTGCCCACCGCGCGCAGCGCGGCCGGATCGTGCACGTCGAGCATCGGTTTGCCGGGCGCGGCGAGCTCGCCCAGCTCCATGAGGCGGCGCGTCACCACGCCGTCGATCGGCGAGCGCACCTCGGCAAAGCTGCGTGCTGTGATCGCCTGCGTGTTTCCTGCGCGCGCGGCGTCGACGACCGCTTGCGCTGACTTCATGTCCGCGTCCGCCTTGTCGAGCGCCGACTGGCTGAGAAAGTTCTGCTTGACCAGGCTCTGGGTGCGGTCGAAGTTCAGTCTTGCCTGCACCAGCGCGGCATCTGCCTGCGCCACGTTGGCCCGCTGCCCCGCGACCTGCGCGTCGGTCTCACGCGGGTCAATGCGCGCCAGCAACTGACCGCGCTTGACGCGATCGCCGGCATCGACGAAGAACTGGGTGACCCTGCCCGAGATCTGCGCCGACACGGTCGCCTGCCGGACGGCTTCGATCACGGCGTCGGCCGCGTACACGTCGGCCACCGAGCGCAGTTGCACCACCGCGGAGGCTGCGCGAACGGTATTCACTTGATTGTCCGCCGGTGGCGCGCTCTTGCCTTGCGCGTTCAACAATCCGCCCACGGCGAGGGCGGCTGCGCCCACGCCCACGGCGGCGATCAGGAACTTGCGTTTCATGGCGGGAATCCGGTTCAGCGAAATCTTCATTGACCGCATGATACCCCCAGGGGTATACGGACGAGTGCCTCGGTCCGCCCTGTGTGACGCAGCTCACATGTCGCGCCGCCACTGGCGCACGTGCTTTCGCGCCGCGGTCAGATCGCCGCGAGCACGCGTTGCAGGCGGCTCTTCACCTCGGCGGCAAGCGGCACCACCTCGGGTCGATCGACCAGGTTCAGCACCGCGTCTGGATCCATGAACTCGACCTGGACTTTGCCCGCCTCGTCCTGGCGCACGACGACGTTGCACGGAAGCAGCAGGCCGATCGAGGGCTCGGCCGTGAGCGCGCGATGTGCCAACGGCGGATTGCACGCGCCGAGGATCCTGTAGGGGGGCATGTCGTGGCCGAGCTTCTTCTTCAGCGTCGCCTGAACGTCGATCTCCGTCAGCACGCCGAAGCCCTCCTTCGCGAGTTCTTCGGTCACCTTGCGCAGCGCCGCGTCGAAGTCCAGCGCGACGGTCTTGCCGAATCCGTATTTCGTTTGCGTCGTCATTGCCTATGCCTTTTCCTTGAGCTTGGCGATCCCAAGCGCGTTCATCACATACTTCTCGTACACCGGCTCCGAGGTGCCCTTCTTCAACTTGCGGATGAAGTACTTCTCGAAGGCCACCTTGGCAAGGTGCACCCACCGGCCCTTGCTGAACCAGTTGACGTTGCGCGGCGGAATCTGCGGCAGGGCGACAAATGCGATGCCGGTATCGCCCATGTCGGCCAGGCACACCGCGTTCCACGTGGCCCTGTGCGACGGCGCCTTGCCGTCGATCGCATCGCGGATGTTGTGCGCGGCGGCGGTCACCATCGACTCGATCATGTAACCGGTCTTGGGCGCGCCGGTAGGCACGGGCGTCACCTCCACCGGCGGGATCGCCACGCACACGCCAACGGCGTAGATGTTCGAGTACTTCGGATTGCGCTGGTATGGATCGATGCTGATGAAGCCACGCGGATTCGTCAGGCCCTCGATACCGAACACCGCGTCCACGCCCTTGAACGCCGGCAGCATCATCGAGTACACGAACGGCAGTTCGTGTTCCTTCTTCGGCTTGCCATCCTCGTCGTGCTCGGTGACGAGCATCCTGCCGGCCTCGACCCTCGTGACCTTGGCGTTGCAGATCCACTTGATGTTCTTCTCCCGCAGCGCCGATTCGAGCATCGTCTTCGAATCGCCTACACCGCCAAGCCCGAGGTGCCCGATGTATGGCTCGCTGGTGACGAAGGTCATCGGCACGCGATCGCGGATCTTCCGGCGCCGCAGATCGGTTTCCATGATGAAGCAGAACTCGTAGGCGGGTCCGAAACACGACGCGCCCTGCACCGCACCGACGACGATCGGACCGGGTGCCTTGACGAACTGGTCCCAGGCAGCGGCCCCCTTTTCCGCGTGATCGACATGGCATACCGACTGCGTGTGTCCGTTGGGTCCAAGGCCCTCGATCTCCTCGAACGCGAGCTTCGGTCCGGTGGCGATCACCAGGTAGTCGTAGGTGAGGCTCGCGCCATCATTCAGTTCGACCCGGTTCTCGGATGGATGCACGCGCTTCACGCCGCGGCCGTCGTAGTCGATACCTTTCTTGCCGAGACACGGCGCGATCGCGAACTCGATGTCCTTGCGCTTGCGCCAGTGCACGGCGACCCACGGGTTCGACGGCACGAAGTGATAGTTGTCGCCCTGACCGACGACCGTGACGCGATCCGCGGGACGCAGCAACTCCTTCATCTCGTACGCCATCGGCAGGCCGCCCAGGCCCGCACCCATCACCACGACATGCGCCATCGCCGCCTCCTTCGCTGATTCGTCGGCCGCCGCAGACCAACCGCGCCGATCAGCCCGAAAAGCTTAGAAGCGATACACGGCGGGGTATGTGACCCGGGTCACGATCGGGGTTGAGCAAGCGCAGCCTCAGCGCCAAGGCTCGGGGAGCTGGGCGAGTTCGGCCAGCGCCGCCTCGCTCTTCAGCGTGAGGGCTTGCCGGCGATGCTCGAGGGCACTGCGGGTCGATTCGAGTTCGGCCGACCTCGGCGCGAGTTCGGTCAGGATCTCCTGCGCCACCGCAATGTCGTTGAGTTCGCCCAGGACATCCTGCAGGTCCGACAGCCTTGCACTGAGTTCCTTGATCGCACCGCGCGCGAACGCGCACGCGAGCACATCAGTCGCATAGCGCAACCGCTTGGCAAGAATGCGGACGCGGTGCTGCTGCGCGGCCGGCAGCGCAACGAAGAACTGCGCGGCCTTGAGCAATCGCCGGTATGCGCGCCGCAGCGACTTGGCTGCAAACGCCTGCAGCGCGCCCTCCATGGCCGCCGGTGTCTCCGCCCACTGCGCAAGTTGCACCGCGAGGACGGCAAAGCGAGCGCTGGCGAGGCTCGCGCGCGCGTGCTGCCGCGCCTCGGCGCGTCGCCGCGCGGCGGTCGCATGCAGCGGGCTCGAATCTGGCATCGAAGACGGTGCGAACGTCGGCAGCGTATGCAGGACGATCACGTCCCAGTCACGCGCGCGCCCCAGTTCGCGACCGATCCAGCGCAACTCGATGGCCAACCGCTGCGGGAACTCGACCTCGTCCTTGAACAACCGGATCGCCGAGCGCATGCGGCGCACCGCCACGCGCGCCTGATGGACGAACTCCGCATCGTCACCCTGGCGCAGGCCATGTACGTTGGCGAGCAGAACGTCGGTTCCGGTACCGATGATCGCGCGCAGCGCCACGCCAGCGCTCATCCGCGCCCGCAGCGGTGCGGCAAAGACCTTGGCAGCGGCCTTGGTCGGCGCGACCGCCTGACCAAGAGACAAGCCGACGCCGCGCGCCGCTTTCGATTCGCCAAAAGGCAGCAGCGGGATCGCGCTCTGGCGCGCGCCGATCAGATCGAGCGCCAATGTCCACAGTGCGGCCGCATCGCCCGACTTCAGTTCGAGTTCGAGTTCGAGAATCGGCGCCGTGCGCTCGCCAGCGACGATTTCGCCCTCATCGAGCGCGATCTCGACCGTACCGTCCGGCGTGATCCACTGCGAACGCGTAAACCGGGTGCGAAAGCGCGGCTCGATCTTCAGTGCCGGCTTCGCGCGCAGCAAGGCTTCGAGCGGCGTGCCGGCAAAGCGCGCAATGTCGAGTCGACCGCGCTGCGCCGGCATTTCCCATTCGCCGCGACGCGACAGTGCGGTTGCGGCCATTTGCGTCTTCAGCGTCTGCACCCAGCGCCGGCCGGCGCGGCGCACGCGCAATGCCATCCCGCGCCGTGCCAGCGCGAAGTCCGCCGTGTCGTGATAGATGGTGTCGAACTGTTGCGTGACGCGCGGCCCACTGCGATCGAGACGCGCGCGCAGTCGCGGCGCATCGTTCGCCGCAACAGCAAGCTTCAGTTCGGTTTCAGTCGGAGCGCTCATGCCGCGGGGCCCGGGGCAAAATGGCCAGTCTACGAGCGCACCCGCCGGCGCCTCAGCGCCAGGCCGATCCGCGCACAGTCACCGGGTTCTTCCCCTTGTTTTCCCACATCAGGCAATACTCGTCGGCAGCCGACGCGCGGAACTGATCGCCGAAGCGACGAACGCCGGCGCGCCTCACCGGATAGAGCACTTCGCTTCCGCGGTGATGATGAATATTGAAATCGACCAGCCCACTCGCCTTGAAGCGGTAGTGCAACCCGGCGCCCGCCTCGAGCTTGACGCAGTGTTCTTCAAACTTTCCCGGCGCGATCGCCAACGACAGTGGAGCCGCGGCAGCCGACAGCGAGACGGTGAGCGCAAAACCGAGGAATGCAATCGGACGGATAACCATCGAGCGGGTTCAACCGGCTGGCTGTTACGCAGAAGGCAGGAACTTGAGCGACAGCGTCTTCCCGTTTCACGAGTGATTCGGGCTTGGCTTTGTCGCGCAAGTGGGCGACTCCTCAGAAAGTCCGAACATCATAGGACCTTTGCGTTCGGGAGGACGATGCACGGAGGCCAATGCCAGGACCACCCGCGCACCGCTGCGGATCGACGATCACTTGCCCTTCCCAGTCTCATTCGAATCGAGCTGAGCCCGGTTGTGATCTCGGCCCATCTTCATGCTCTCGGCGTGACGCTTGGCGTTGGCGTTCACCGCTTCGGCATTGCTTCTGTTAGGCGTCACCTCCTGCTGCGCGGTCGAGTGGCTCGCGCCGCGCTTCATCGCCGCCTCGTGTTCGCCGCGCATGCGCATCGTCTCGACCGCGTCGCTCCTGCGGGGCGATGCCAGTTGCGCGGCCGCGTGGTCCTTGCCCTCCTTCATCGCTTTCTCGTGCGCCGCAGCTTGCGCATTGGTGCCTTCCTGCGCGAACGCGGGAGCGGCGATTCCGACGCCGACCGACAGCGTCAGAGCCGCAATCAGCGCCGCGATCTTTAAATTGCGTGTCATCGTATGCCTCTCATTTCAAGTGATGTCAAAAGGCCGCTGACGCGGATCGGTCGATTGCGCCGGCGGGCGCCCTCTCGAGCCTGGCCGTTACGCTCCGCGATAGATCGACGCATCGGCTAAGGGTGCGAAGCTCGGTTTTGTGCTGTGATCGATGCCGTCCACGCACACGAGTTTGTTGCCGACGAACTCGTACTTGTGTCCGTCATACACCCAGCCCTTCTCTCCACCAGCAAGTCGCCAGCCCGAACGCTGCGCGGCGTCGGCGGCAGCTTGAATCCGATCCTGCGCCCGCTTCTCCACGCGTGTCAGGCTGCTTGACACATACCGAAACTTGTAGCCCGGCTCGCCGCCGACGGGGACGAAATGGACCCCCGCCATCGCGGACAGCGGCGCCGCAGCGGCACCGATGAATGCAAGGACGAGCAGCAGTTTGCGCGTTGTCATGAGAACCTCCATTGAAAGCAGTTGCCAAGGTTGCGTGCAGGTCCCGCTCTGCACAGTTCGAAGTGTCGGCGCGCGGGAGGCACAACGCGCTGACACTGCAATTACAAATCGGGAAGCCGTGCCTGCGCGCGTCGATCATGCAACGGCCAATCTTTGCGCGCCGCCGGATGACCGAAACGTAACGGCACGGTCAGCATCGGGTTGTCGACAGCGCGCCAATATGAAACCGCAGTTGCGAAAGGCGGCGCGCATGGCTTGTACGGCATTCGTCTTCCTTCCGCTCCCGCAAACCCGATCATTTGAAAGGAACAATCATGCGTACCGCCATCGCTTCCGCATTTTTCGCGCTCGGCATCGTCGCTACACCGCTTGCGATTGCGCAGGACGACACAAAGGAGATCGCACTGAAGGACGGCACCACGCTGCAGATCTACAAGGACGGCAAGATGAGCATGCGCGATGCGCGCGGGCGCGTGCACAGCATGAAGGAAGGCGTGCAGATGGAAACCAGCGACGGCAAAGTGATCGTGATGCGCGGCAATGAAATATGGCGCAAGACGACCGCCGAGCAGTTGCGCGCAGAGTTGTATCGCGGCAAGTGATCCGTCGTCCGGACACCGCTTGACGCGGCCGACCGCGCACTCACGCCGCTCCGTGACGCCCGGCGCGAGGGTGTTCTGCCGCGTCCTGCGCCCTCTGCCGCACGCACCAGCGCGCATGCCAGCGGCCGAGCGAGCGCGATCCAGCTCGATGCGCGGGCTGCAGTGTTCCGTCGAGCACTTCCTTCGCGAACGCGGCCACGCACTCGCGGCGTCGCGTTTCCGCGGTCTATGTATTGCCGATCCGACCGGCGACAAGTCTGAACACGCCACCATCAAAGAACAGCAACCCGCGCACCTGAATCGTGCTGCCGTTGGCAACCGTGGACACACCTCGCAGTTGCGTGCCGCTTTGCTGATAAACGGTCACCGTCCCCGCGCCGGTCAGCTTCGCGAACGCGGCGTCCGCCGGCAGCGTGAGCGCGAAGCTCGCTTGCGAACCGCTTCGGCTGTAGCCCGACACGATGCCACGCAGGCCCTGTTCACCGAGCTGAATCGAGGCTGCGGTAAGCGTGCCGCCGCCCATCATTCCGCCCATGCCGCCGCCCTGCATCATCTGGCCGGCGCTGAACGCTTCGACGCGTTGGCCCCTGTTGATATTTGAACGATCGAAGCGCGGCGTAAACGGCAGGTTGCTCGTGTCGACGCTGCCGGCGTCGATCGAAAATTGCGTCGTGCCGTCGATGTTGACCGTTGTCGTCCCCGCAAGATTCGCCTGCATCATGCCGTTGCCGATGCCGTCCTGCATCACCAGCACCAGTTGTGTCGTCGGACTGCCCGTGAGGCTTGTCACCAGCCCGGCGGCCATCGCGCCGCCGGCGCTCATCCGCGACTGCACGCGGGTCGCCATCCAGCTTCCATCCGGCTGCAGCGTCGCGTCGATCGACACCAGCATGCTGTTGCCCATCATGCCCATGCCCGTCATGCCCGCGAACTGCGTGCCCGCGTCGGTCATCAGCGAAACGCCCGTCATCCCCTGCATCATCGTCAGCGCGAAAGCGTTGCCACCGACGCCGCTCATTGTTCCGCTCACCACGCCGGTCAGCCCATGCATGCCGCCGTCCTCCGGATCGTGGCTGCCGGAGACAAACGGATTCATGCGCGCGCTCAGTGCCGGCGCCATGCTGACGTTGCCGCCCGCATCAATCGCAATCGATGCTGCCATGTTCATGTCCAGGTTGACGACCATCGGCGTGGATCCGACCACAAGCGGCGGACTGAACATCACGTTCGCTGTCATCGGGCCGGGCAGGCTCTTCTGCACCGGTTGTCCCGTTGTTGGATCAACATAAGTCATCGTCGTTGCACCGAACGTCATCGTCGCGCCGGTGTAGCTACCCTGGGGCACGCTGGCAATCGTCAGCGGGACTACGGTTCCCATCAACTGCATCATCTCCATCGATCGCGGCGCGGACAGAGCGGTTACGGAGCCGCCACTTGTGCTTGTCAGCGAAAGCGCATTGATCGTTACGCCGACCGCAAGCAGACGATCCGCCGGATCGTCGCCAAGGTTGATCTGGACCGCGGTATTTGACGGCTGCGGATTGGGTAGCGTCGTGCCCGAACCGCCGCCGCCGCATGCCGTCAGAAGCGCGGCCGCGACGCATGCGAGCAATGCAATGTGTTTCATCACTTTCTCCATGAAAAAGCGACGCGCTGTCGGCTGATCACACAACCCCGAAATGCGAGTTGTTCGCGATCAATCCGTGGCGCGCCGTAGTGAGGCACCCCTCAACGCGAATGATCCCGGCTCGCGCGCGATACGCGCGTGATGTGCATCACACCGACACCCACCGGTTCACGGGAGCGAACGTCGACGCGCCGATGCGCTTTCGATACAAACGTAATCGCGTTGTCAGCCCGCTGTCAGAAATTACACATTGTTGCCCCGACTCGTGGGCGAAAGCGCAACTCGAGCGACGGAAAAAACCGTACAGAACTGAGGCCGGCGCGCGACTTTCTCGCCGCACGACGTCTCGCCCAGACGGCGTAGCGCACTTGCCATGACAGGCTTGCACACCGCCACGCCGTGGATTGATTACGACGCGCCGAGGTGTTCACCCGATTGACGAGGACTCACCATTCGCCAGAACGCGAGCGACGGCACGACGACCCACTGCGCAAGCGGCGCGAGACCGGTCCCGAGCCAGGGGAGTCGCGGCATGATGTCCGCGTACGCCCACGTGCGCCGCATCTCGACGTTGAGCCACTCGCTGTAGATCGTGTACAGCAAGCCAATGGCGATGGTGACTACCACTACGCGAGCGAAGCGCCGTTGCGGCCACCCCGAACCGCCGACGACAATCACCGCCATCAAAAGGGCGCTCATGCCGATCATCACATCGCCCGCCGTGCAGTGCAGAACCGAGAAGGCAATCGCGCGCGGCGCCGCGGTGCGCCACAACGTGTAGAGCGGCAACTGCGCGATCTCCCACAGGAGGTTGCCCAGCAGCAGAATTGCGCTGTAGACCCGCAGCGCTTGCAGCCAGTCGCGGCCGTCTGCCGATTGCATCTTGTCCACCTATGCGGAGCGAAGTCGTAACGCGTTGCCGACTACGCTCACCGACGAGAAGCTCATCGCCAGTGCCGCGATCAGCGGTGACAGCAGCAGGCCGAAGAACGGATACAGCACGCCGGCCGCGATCGGCACGCCGAGCGCGTTGTAGACGAACGCAAAGCTGAGGTTCTGCTTCATGTTCGCGACGGTCGCCTGCGACAATTCGCGCGCGCGGGCGATGCCGCGCAGGTCGCCCTTGATGAGCGTGACGTGGCTCGCGGCCATCGCCACGTCGGTACCGGTGCCCATCGCGATGCCGACATCGGCGGCCGCAAGCGCCGGCGCGTCGTTGATGCCATCGCCGGCCATCGCCACGCGCCGTCCCTGCGCCTTCAGCATGGCGACAAGATCGGTCTTATCCTGCGGCCGCACCTCGCCATGGAATTCGTCGATGCCGAGTTTCTGTGCGACAGCGCGTGCGGTTGCCACACCGTCACCCGTCGCCATGATGACGCGAATGCCGGCGTGCTTGAGCAGGCGCAATGCGTCGGGCGTGGTGTCCTTGATCGGGTCGGCCACGGCGATCATCCCCGCGAGTTGCCCGGCGCTCGCGACGAACACCACGCTCGCGCCCTCGCCACGCAGTTGTTCGGCCCGCTGCTGCAGCGGTGCCACGTCGATCCCGATTTCACGCATCAGCACTGTGTTGCCGACCGCGATCGCCGCGCCTTCGACATGGCCCCGCACGCCAATGCCGGTCGCCGACTCGAAGTCGGCCACCTCCGCGATGCCCAGATTGCGCCGGCGTGCCTCGCCGACGATCGCCTCGGCCAGCGGATGCTCGGAACCCTGGTCGAGACTCGCCGCGGAACGCAGCACCTCATCTTCGCTGAAACCGGGCGCCGCGATCACGGCGCGGAATGCCGGCCTGCCGACCGTCAGCGTGCCAGTCTTGTCGACGATCAGCGTGTCGATCTTGCGCAGATGTTCGATCGCTTCGGCATCTTTGAAAAGCACACCGGACGTCGCGGCCCGGCCGGTCGCCACCATCACCGACATCGGCGTAGCGAGCCCCAGCGCACAGGGGCAAGCGATGATCAGCACCGCGATCGCGTTGATCGTGCCGTAGACCCATGAGGGCTCGGGTCCGAGCAGGCCCCAGACGACGAAGGTCGCCAGCGCAATCGCGCCAACCGTAAGCACGAACCAGTACGACACCACGTCGGCCATGCGCTGCAGCGGCGCGCGCGAGCGTTGTGCGGCGGCGACCATCTGCACAATCTGCGACAGCACGGTTGCGGCGCCGACCTTCTCCGCGCGCATGACCAAGCTGCCGGTGCCGTTGATCGTCGCGCCGATCACGCGGTCGCCGGACTGCTTCTCCACCGGAATCGGCTCGCCTGTCAGCATCGACTCGTCGATCGACGAGCGACCATCGAGGACCACGCCGTCAACCGGCACCTTTTCGCCCGGCCGCACGCGCAACCGGTCGCCCACGTGCACGTGCGCGAGCGGCACATCCTCCTCGGTGCCGTCGTCGCGCAGCCGGCGCGCGGTCTTGGGTGCGAGCCCGAGCAGCGCCTTGATCGCAGCCGACGTCGCCGAGCGCGCGCGCAGTTCGAGCACCTGCCCAAGCAGCGTCAGCGACACGATCACCGCGGCCGCCTCGAAGTACACACCCATCCTGCCGTGCGCGATGAAGGACGCAGGAAAGATCTGCGGCGCGATCGTCGCCACCGCGCTGTACAGATACGCGATGCCCACGCCGGTGCCGATCAGCGTCCACATGTTCGGGCTGCGATTCAGCGACGACTGCCACCACCGGACAAAGAACGGCCAGCCGGCCCACCACACCACGGGCGCGGCGACCACGAGTTCAATCCAGCTCTGTGCAGCCGGCGCAAACCATTGCACGCGATGGCCGACCATCGCCAACAGCGTCACGATCACGGTCAGCGGCAGCGTCCACCAGAAGCGATGCGTGAAGTCGATGAGTTCCGGGTTCGGACCTTCTTCCAGTGACGGCATCTCCGGCTCGAGCGTCATGCCGCAGATCGGGCAGTTGCCCGGCTGCGGCTGGCGGATCTGCGGATGCATCGGGCACGTGTACATCGTGCCCGTGGCGGGCGCGGACGGTCGCGCCGCTGATGGCGCAACGCCTGCCGCGACGTGCTCATGTTCGTGGTGATGCGTATGCGTTTGAGGGTCGTGCGCCGCATGCTCGTGCGCCTGCGCATGCGCCGCATGGGCGTCGTCCTTGCCGTGCGCGCAGCAGGCGTGGTCGGCGCGCGAGTCGTGTTTCGATGGGGCGCTTGCGGTTCGATCGAGCATGGAGATACTCCCGTTTGATTGGGTGTGAGCGCAGCCTAGACTCCGTACTCGAGTACGGAGTCAAACTGTGGAGATACGCGATGACCGACTTCAGCATGACGATCGGCGGCCTGGCCGCCGCCGCCGACGTCAATGTCGAAACCGTGCGCTACTACCAGCGGCGCGGACTGCTGCCCTTGCCGGCCAGAGGTGCGCGCGGCGCCGGCAGCGTACGCCGTTATGGCGCCGCCGAGGCGGCGCGGCTGCGCTTCATTCGCCGCGCGCAGCAGCTTGGTTTCACGCTGGAAGAGATCGGCGAACTGCTGCAATTGCAGGACGGCACCGACCGGCGCTCGATCCGTCGCATCGCCGGCCAGCGGCTGCAGCAGATCCGGGAACGTGTGCACGACCTGCATCGCATGGCGTCCACGCTCGAACATCTGATTCATGACTGCGAACACTCGGCGCGGCGTCCGACGTGCCCGATCATCGACTCGATCGAAAGCACGGGCAAGTGAGGCCATCGCGGTGAATTCGAATCCGCAGCGCAGCACGCTCAAGCGCAGCATCTGGGCCGCGGTCCTGCTCGCCGTCGTGCTGGCGCTGCTCACTGCCAGCCATGATTACCTGGGCGGCCATGTGTTCTCCGGCGTCTGGGTCGCGCGGCTGCGCTGGATCGAGCTTGTACTCGCCGCGTTGGCAATCGTCTGGCCCGGCTGGGCGCTGATGGCGCGGCTGCGCGCGCGCGAGTTCTTCAGTACGCCAGCGGCCGGCATGATGGCCGCCCTTGCACTCTTCTGCTATGGCCTGCTGGCGGTCCTTATCCCCGACCTGTGGCCTCCGGCGTGGCGCAACGCGGATGGCGCCGTCGCGATGCGTTTCGAGCTGGTGGCAGTCGCGATTGGACTGGCGCTTGCCATGGAACTTCTGCGCACCCGCAGAAATCCTCGCGCCTGACGCGCGTGTTGTGGATTCATCACGGCTGATCATCACCACGCTCGCTTTGCAAGTCGAGGTCCGGCGATGAAGTGCGGCCCACTCATCGCGCAATGCTGCGCTGTGGTCGGCGCAGTTGCGGGATGAACGCCGGAGTCGCCGCTGCCCACGTTCGATACACGTCACCGAAGCGGCCTTCGATCTCGCGTTCTTCGTGGCGCGCCAGCCGCACATACATCACGACTAGGATCGGATACATCGCCATCGTCAGCAGCGTCGGCCACTGCAGGAGAAATCCGGTGAGGATCAGGACGAAACCGACGTACTGCGGATGACGCACGTGCGCGTACGGTCCCTCAGTCGCCAGCCGGCTGTCGCGCTGCGCCGCATGCAGCACGAGCCATGAGCGATACAGCAGATAAAAGCCCGCCGCGATCAGGATCGTGCTCAGCACGTGGAACGGGCCGAAATGCGGATTGGCGCGCCAGCCGAACAGCAATTCGGGCAGTTGTCCGGCGTCATGGCTGAGAAGGTCGGCCTCCGGAAAGCGCGTCTGCAGCCACCCTGAGAACAGATAGATCGTCAGCGGAAAGCCATACATCTCGGCAAACAACGCGACGATGAAAGCGGACCAAGCGCCGAAGGCGCGCCAATCGCGCGTCGACGCCGGCTTGGCAAAGCTCAGCGCGAACAGGACGAACACCGCGGCGTTGATGGCGGCGAGCGCCCACAGTCCGTATGCCGGGGCCTGGTTCATCGCATCACTCCTTGTGTGAAATTTCGCCGGGACGGCTCGACGCATGGCCGGCATGACCGCCATGCCCGTGATGCATGAACAGGTGCATCAGCGGACAGGCGAGCAGCAGCAGGAACGGCAGCGCGCCGAACAGATGGGCGCGATGTTCGAGCACCAGGAACGTCAGCGCGATCGCCAGAAAGACCCAGAAGATCCAGAGGTGGCGGATACGCGGCCCGGGCGGTTGTTCGGCGCCGGGCTTCAATTCGGATGGCTCAGGTTTCATCATGATGACCTCTTCAGCGGGCCGGCATGCGGTACTCGAACTCGGCGCTCGTCCGCGGCTGGCCCGGGCGATCCACCTCGAACCGGATGCGATAGGTATCCGGTCCCGACAGCCGGAAGAAATTGCCGAAACTTGCGGCGCCGGCGATCGTCATCGGCTCAAGCCGCCTGCTGGTCGCGGCGCCGCCGAGCGGCGTCACGATCGCCCTCGCCCGTGCCGACGTGATGCGCTCGCCGGTGACCGCATCGAACAGCGCAAGCACGATGTGGCTGGTGTCGTTCGGTCCGCCGTGCATCTTTCGCTCGGGATTTTCGCCGGGGTACCGGCGCAACAATTGCGCCGGAACGACACCGTAGTGAAAGTCGAGCCCGTCCACGATCTGCGATTGCGCGCGCGAAGGTTCGGCAGCGAGCGCGCCGTTGAACAGGACGGCAAGCGCAACCGCGGTGACCCCGGTCCCTCGCCGCGACATGGCACCGGCTTTCAACGTCCCGCCGTTCTTACGTCGACGGTCGTTCGACCGTCAGCCGGTTGCGCACCAGCGCGAACAGCGCGCCCATCAGGAACGCCCAGACGGCCAGCACCACGGCTGCATAGATCGCGCCACCGATCGAAAAGCCGCCGCCGACTGCGAGCTTGCGGAAGTCGAGGCCATGAAACAGCGCATTGAGAAATCCGATGGCCGGGTCCGTGAACACGACCCAGACGAGCGTGCAGCCTGCGTAGCCGATGTCGACGGTCAGTGCGAGCACGGCGCCGAAGCGCAAGGGTGCGAGCGTGTGCATGCGTGCCTCCTTTGCCTAGAGCGCCGGATCGATGGTCCCGCTAACAATCAATCCAGCGGCAGACATGTCGGCGCGAGAGTCAGTTCGCCCCGCACTGGCAGTGCGGCGGCGAATCGGGCCGACGCGCTACTTCTTCATCATCATGCCCGGGCCGCCCATCATCATCATGCGTTCGCCGTCCATCATCTGCCGCATCATCTCGTCCATTACTTTCAGATGCTCGTCGATCCATTCGCGCATCTGTTGCGGCGTGGCGTCGGGACCGGGGCGGGCCGAGCTCATCTGCTTCATCATCTGGTCCATCAGCGCCATGTGTTCCTGCATCAGCTTGTCGCGCTGCGGACCCTGCATACTCTGTGCAGCATCAAGCTTGCGGCGCGCCTCCTGCGAACGTTGCATCAACTGTTTCTGCGCCTCGTCTGGCGCGGCGTAGACGAGCATCGGGCCGGCGAGCGCAAGCGCCGCCGCCACCGCGAGAAATGAACGTTTCATGACTTACTCCTTTGCGTCACCCCGGCAGCGCACCCGCCGGGACGGCGAGATATGCGCGTGGGTGTTCTGCAAGCCAGTATCGGCGCGCCGGCCAAATCCACGCTGACAGCGGGATTACAGAAGTGTCATGTTTGCGCTTCGACAATAAGCGGGTTCCGTTGGCCGTCGTGAGCAAACCGGGCTGACAAAAATGTAATCTGCGTGTTACCTGCAAGGCACCGACGATTGCCTACCCTCATTTGATCCAAGGCGCGCGACGGTTACACGCGCACGCCCTACTACCTCGGAGCACATGATGAGAATCCTGGTCGTCGAAGACGACCCGAAAACCGGCGACTATCTCAAGCGCGGATTGACCGAAAACGGGTTCGTGGTCGATGTCGTGCGCGATGGCATCGACGGCAAGTTCTACGCCACCACGGGCGACTACCAGTTGGTGATCCTCGATGTCGGTCTGCCGAAGATGGACGGCTGGAAGGTGGTCGCCGACATCCGCAAGCAGAAGGACACGCCGGTGCTCTTTCTGACCGCGCGCGACAAAGTGGAAGATCGCGTCAAGGGTCTCGAACTCGGCGCCGATGATTACCTCGTCAAGCCGTTCGCGTTTTCCGAACTGCTGGCGCGCATTCGCACCGTTCTGCGCCGGGGCAAGTCGGTCGACCCCGAGGTGTTCAAGGTCGCCGATCTTGAACTCGACCTGCAGCGGCACCGGGCATTTCGCGCCGGCAGCCGCATCGATCTCACCGCCAAGGAGTTCACATTGCTGGCGCTCTTCATGCGGCGCACGGGCGAAGTGCTGTCGCGCACCTTCATCGCCGAGCAGGTGTGGGACATGAATTTCGACAGCGACACGAACGTAGTCGAGGTCGCGGTCAAGCGGCTGCGTGCCAAGGTCGACGACCCATTCGAACACAAGCTGATTCACACGATCCGCGGTGTCGGCTACGTGCTCGAGGATCGGGCACCGCAATCGTGACACAGCGGCGCACGGGGAGCGACTCGATCACAGCGCGCCTGGCGCTGCTGTTTGCCCTTGCGCTCGCCACCTTGTCGCTCGCCGCCGGTGGCTACCTGTATCACGCGCTGACGCTCGACCTCACCAGCCGCGACGAGAACGAACTGCACGGCAAGATGGCGCTGGCGATCGAGGCGCTGACCCGGCTCGATTCACTCGAAGCGGTGGACACGCGCAATTCCGAGCTCGCGCACATCGTCGTCGGTCACGACCGTCTGACGTTGTATGTCACCGGCGCCGACGATCGCTTGCTTTTCGCCACTGGGCATCCTCGCATCGCCGCGAGTGCGCGTGCGGCGCTGCTGGAATCGGCACAACCGCAGATGTTTGCGACCCATCCCGATTCGGTGCGTGCGCTCGGCAGCCGCGCGGCCCTGCGCTCCGGCGCAACGGTGGCGCTTTTCATCGAGTCGAACACTGCAGAAACAGACCGCCTGCTGGCGGGCCATCTGCGCGAGATCGTTTTGGCAGTGCTGTTGAGCGCCGTGCTGGGGCTGGGCGCGGCCTACGCAATCGCCCGCTCGGGGTTGCGCCCGCTGCGCGAGATGGCCGACACCGCCAAGCTGATCTCGGTCGAGCAACTGGACCAGCGCCTGTCGGTCGAGAGCGCGCCGGCCGAACTGCGCGAACTGGCCGGCGCATTCAACGCGATGCTGCAGCGGCTGCAGGATTCCTTCACCCGCCTGAACGAATTCTCGTCGGATCTGGCGCACGAGATGCGCACGCCGATCAGCAACCTGATCGGCCATACCCAGGTCGTGCTGTCGCGTAACCGCAGTGCCGATGACTATCGCGCCGCGCTGGAATCGAACATGGAGGAATTTGAACGCCTGTCGCGCATGGTCGGCGACATGTTGTTCATTGCCCGCGCCGACAACGCGCAGACACGAGTGACAAAGCTGCCCGTCGATCTGCGCGCGGTTGCGCTCAAAATGCAGCAGTTTTACGAGCCGATCCTGGCGGAAAAAGAGGTCTCGCTCAGCGTCAACGGCGATGGCCGCATCGACGCCGAGCCGCTGATGATCGAGCGCGCAGTCAGCAACCTGGTGTCCAACGCCGTGCGACACGCGGAACAAGGCAGCGAGATCACGATCCACATTCAGGACGGGCAGCGGGCGACCACACTGGAGGTCAGCAACCGCGGCCAGCCGATACAACCGGAAGTGAAGGGCCGGCTGTTCAGCCGCTTTGCGCACGCCGACACCGACGGCCGCTCCGACGGCATCGGCCTGGGGCTGGCGATCGTGCAATCGATCATGAAACTGCACAACGGCGCAGTGACAGTCGACAGCAGCGCGCACGGCGAGACGCGGTTCGTGCTGTCGTTTCCGCCGTCCGGCGCGGATGCGCGCGCTGCGTAGCGATGGGGTTGAATGGCGAGGGGCTTGCCCATGGACGGCGTGCAAATCAGCCAAGCGAAGCCGCGCGCGACGGCGCGCGAACGTCACTCTTGACAGGAACAGCGGCGCGCAGGCTGCAATGAATCCAAGCGGGGTGTGCTTTTTCTTGCAGCACATCTTCGGTGGCGCCACTTCCCGGGTAGATGCCTTGGGAGCAGCGTTCGATGGCGCCTGGTCGAAGTCGATCGTTGAAGCAGGGCTATGTTCGCTGCCGCACAGACCTTGGCAGTATGTCCGCGTAAATTGCATTGACTAGTACGAATTCCGAAGTTTCTTGTCCTGCACTGCAGGCAGCTGCAGCGGTTGAGGAGGCCCGCGGAGGCTGGCTCGCGTTGTCCGGATTCACCGGGTGGCGTGATGTCCGCTCGGTTTCGCGCGCCCTTTGCCAAAGTGGTCCACTGGTTTCATCGTTTCGCTCGGAGGATTTCATGAAGACCTTGCTTGCTATGTCTGTTGGTACGGTGCCTCTGCTGGTCACCGGTGTGGCTTTGGCGCAGCAGACCGGAAACATGATGAATGGCGGCATGTGGGGCAGCGGCTGGATGGGCGGATACGGCGGGATATGGGGGCCGCTCCTGCTTGTCGCCGTGGTTGTCGGCGTCGTGGTAATGATCATGCAGCGAAAGGGCAAGTGATCGAGTTCGAGAGGTCCGCACAGCAGTGCGAGGCATTTCGAATCGAGAGCATGGCCGCGCGCGAAAGATGGGGTTGGCGAATCCGCCCCGAGAACTCTTGGAAATTGGGGTCACCGAGTGGTCGGTTCAGGTTCGCGGTGACAGCTGCCGCCAAAAAAGGCTCCGCGGCAATGCTTCGCCGGCAGTTCGCGTGATGCACATCAGGCTTAACGATTTCCGTTAACGCCGCTCGATTTCAGGGAGGTATCAACATGTCAAGTAGCCACTACAAGGCACTGGTCGGCGCGAGCATCCTCGCTTTCGCAGGGTGCGTTTTTGGACAACAAGCGGCCGTGCCAACGCCGGCAGCCGCACCGGACCTTCAAAAACAGATCGACGCGGTAAAGGCCGTCGTCCCGAAGTTCGCGATTCCGATGCGCGAGGTTGGCGACCGGTTTCAGAATATGTACTTCGCAGCCCAAACCGGGAACTGGGCCCTTGCGGCTTACATGTCGAAGTACATGAACGGCGCAATGACTCCGGCCTCGCTCACCAAGCCCGCCGAGTACAAGGTATGGAAAGGCTTTTACGAGGACACGTTCGCGCCGGTTCAAAAGACGATCATGGCTAAGGACCTGAAGGCTTTCAACTCGGCCTACACGAGCGTGATCAAGAACTGCAACGAATGCCACAAGGCGATGGGCTACGGTTTCATCAACGTGGTGAAGCTGAAGGTGCCGGCGGACCAGGGTATTGACTACGCGACGATCAAGTCCGAGCCGACTGACGTCCCGAAATGAGCTGACGAACGCGGGTCGGCGTCGTGGCATTGGTCGTCAAGAAGAAGGTAAGTTGAACGTAGATGCGCAACAGAGAGTTGTGCATGAGCTGCGACCAGACACCATAGCCGATTGTTGACCATAGCCGACTGTTGATAAGTTACTTCATCGCCTCAAAGAAACTGTGCCTCGCTTGTTGCGCCGCCATCGAAAATTCCTCACCTCCACGGTCCTTGGGCTGTGGGTGTTTGCGCTGTTCGCCGGTATGGCGAACGCGTGCAGCTGGGATGGCGTCACCGCGCTTCCGCACCAATCGACCATGGCAGTACACGCAGTTGGCGACGCCATGGACGGCGATATGGCGCCGGGCTGCGAGGAATTCCGCAGCAATGACCTGCCGCTGCTCAGCGTACTTCAGCTGGTCCAGGAGCCGACCGCAGGCCTCGCGCTGTTAGTCGCAACCCGACCCGACTTCGGCTTCCGGCCGATTCCCGCGCCGCCTTTCCGATGGGCGCACAGAGCACATCCGCCACCGGGTGTGCCATTTTCCCTCCGCATCGTTCGCCTCACGTTGTAAGCCGCGGTCGCGGCTGAGCACGTGTCCGTCGCTCGGCCGGCGCGCGCCCAGATTTTCCTGGACGTTGCTGCCCTCAGGGCTTGCGCGTCCAGCGCCTGCAGTTCAATCGTTTCACCTGGAGATCCACATGAAGAAATCCGTCGCAATTGCTATTGGTACCACGCTTGTCCTTGCCGCAGGTATGCCCCTGGCACAGGACGCGAAAGCACCGGCGTCAAACCCCAACGCCACCGCTGCGCAATCCCACTCGTCCATGAATATGGGCAGTCAGATGGGGCAGATGGACGAGCGCATGAAAACCATGCAGGCGCTGCACGACAGGATGATGAGCGCCACCACACCCGAGGAGCGCCAGAAGGTGATGGACGAGCAGCGGAAGGAAATGCAGGGAGGCATGGTCATGATGAACCAGACGACACAAGGCGGCGCCATGCCTGGTGGAATGGGCGCCAGCACGATGGGTCAGAAAGGCAAGCCCGCAGACGCCAACGCGCAGATGCAGATGATGCAGAAGCGCATGGACATGATGCAGATGATGATGCAAACAATGGTGGACCAGCAGGCAATGATGGCCGGCCCCCGGAGCATCGACGCTGTGCCCAAGAAGTAACAAGCGATCGAGCTACCGATGTCTGCACGTTGCGCAATGGGCCAACGATGGGCGAGCAACATCGCCCATCTTCCTGCGCAGCGATGCCAGTTTGCGTACCTCCCTGCCTTACGACTTGAGTCTCGTTGGCAAACAGGAATAGACGTGGTGTTGCCGAAGTTTTCCGACGCATGACTGCTGGGAGAAACGCATGGCTGTAACGAACGACCCGAAAAAGTGCAGCGTGCTGCGAGCGGCACCGCGAATGATGCAAATCCTGCGCGTGCTCGCCCGACACAAATTCCTGGGAGCCTTGCTCGGCAGGGGACATTGGCCGCCGCCGAAAGCGGTACGGGAAACGTTCGAGGAGCTCGGGCTGGTCTTTCTCAAGTTCGGACAAGTGCTCGCGTTGCGGCGCGACCTGCTGCCGGACGCCTACATCGACGAGCTGGAGCGGCTGCACGACCAGTTGCCGGCGATGGGCATTGACGAAGTGCGCGCGACGGTCGAAGTCGAACTGGGCGCCCCGCTGACGACGTTGTTCTCAGGGTTCAGCGAAACGCCGCTGGCCGCCGCCACCATCGCCCAGGTGCATGAGGCGACGATGCAGGACGGGCGTCACGTCGCCGTGAAAGTGCAACGGCCCTGCCTTAAAGAAACAATCGCGACGGATATCGCGGCACTGACCAGCCTGGTAGCGCTTGGGGAAAGGCTCATGCCGCGTCTACGCGCACTTGACCTCCCGGTGGTGGTGAGCGAATTTGCCAGCAGTCTGAACCGGGAAATCGATTTCAGCCGCGAAGCGCGTTCCATCGTGCTGTTTCGCGCCGCGCTGGCCGATGTCTCCGACCTCTGCATTCCGGATGTCGTGGCGGAGTGTTCGAAGGGAGCCGTGCTCACGCTGGAATTTTCGGCCGGCGAACGGATCGATCAGTACGCCAAGCTGCACCCGGAAGCGATGCCGCAGGCGATGAACACCCTGGTGCGGCTGATGCTGCAATCGATCTTCGAAGAAGGGTTGTTTCATGCCGACCCGCATCCGGGCAATGTGTTCGTTCTGCCCGACGGTCGGCTCTCCCTCCTGGATTTTGGCAATACGGGCGAGCTCGACGAGCCGATGCGTGAATCGCTGGCACTCCTGCTCGAGGCGGTCGAAAAAGGCGACGCGCGGGCCGCCACCGAGGCCTATCTCGAATTGGCACCAGCGAGCGAAGGCGTCAACCATGCAGCGCTGCTGGTGGACATGAAGGCAGCGCTCTATGAAATCCGCAGGGCCAATTCGGCGGATGTCTCGGTCTCGGCTGCGTTCGATTCACTGATGAAAGCCGGAAGCCGAAACGGGGTACACAATCCCAGCGAGTTTGTCCTGCTGACGCGTGCTTTCGTCATCCTCGAGTCGATGATTCGCCAGCTCGCCCCGGACCACAACTACATGCAATCGTTTCGCGAAGAGATCTCGCGTCTGACCGTGCAGCATTTCTCACCGGCGCTGATAAAGGAAAAGACAACCAAGCTCGCGCGCGAACTGGAGCGCTTGATGATTGATGCACCGGGCGACACGCGACGCGTCCTCCGACGCATGGCTGAAGGCAATCTGGGCCGACTTCCGGGTTTGGAGGCCCTGGGCGGTCGCTTCAGCCGCAATCTCGAGCGGCTCACAAGTGCCATCGCTTTCGCGGCTCTCGTGATTGGCGGCTCGATGCTGTTGATGACTCCGATGGGCGGCTGGCACGACATTCCCGGCCAAGCAATGCTTATCAGCGGGCTTGCCGGCATGCTCCTGACCGGTATTCGTGCATTGCGTCGCGATTCTGGAACCATGGCACTTCACAGACGAGAGGGAACTTCAAACTGAGCAGTGCTCTCGATACTCCGCGATGCGCCGAGCCGCTGCTGATCGAGCGCACAGTCAGCAACCTTGTGTCCAACGCCGTGCGTCACGCGCGCCAGGGCAGTGAGATTGCGCTCCGCATCCAGGACAGGAACGCGGCGACCACGCTGGAAGTCAGCAACCGCGGCCAGCCGACACCGACGGACGCTCCGACGGCATCGGCCTGGGGCTGGCGATCGTGCAGTCGATCATGAAGCTGCACAACGGCGCGGTCACGGTCGACAGCAGCGCGCAGGGCGAGAGGCGGTTTGTGTTGTCGTTTCCGTCGGCCGGCGCGGACACGCGCGCGGCACAGCGGCGCGGGGCATTGCGAGGGCGTAGCCCGGCGAGCTCACCGTTTGCTCGGCTTCACAAGGCGGACGTTCGGCTGTATCGGAAGTTCGCAGTTCGGCCGCAAGCGGCCTGATTACTGACGGTTCCAGTTCGACCCGCCTGCCGTCATCACTGGAATGGGACGCTTGTCAGAGCCCCGAGTTGGCCGGACGGATGCCGATAAGGCCAATCACGTCGGTCCGAAATGCGCAGCTATGGCGCATGCGCATCGCGCACCGAGTGCTCCAACTCGGTAAATGCCTCTTCCACGTACGCACCCAAGCGTTGCAGATTGGGCAGCTCATCGGTGGCGATCAAGCCAAAGTAAAGGTCGCCGGCATAACTGAACAAAGTGATGTTGAGCAAGTTGCTCGGCGGCAGGGTGCTGATGGGATGCATCTCCTCCATCCTTGCGCCCTTGATGTACAAGTGCGTCTTGGGGCCAGGCACGTTGGAGACCAGGGTGTTGCCCATGGGCGGCAGGGTATTGCTCAGTTTCAGCATTTCCGCAATCTGCGCCACCAACCCGGTGATGATGGTGTAGGACTCGATGGCTTCGGGCACGACGCTGTCGATCATCGTGCGAACGTTGCGCAGCGAAAAGCCGATGTTTCGCAGCCGCACATAGGGATCGTCGGTCGGCGTCGACAGTTCCACCTGGACGATGCCGATCTTGTTGCCCGTCGTCTTCTCGCCTTCCTGCCGCAGGTTGACCGGCATCTGAATGGTGAGCGGACGCCTGAGTTCGACTCCCTGATCGCTCAGGTAGCGACGCAATGCACCGTCCAGGCAGGTCAGCGCGACATGGTTGACCGTGGAGCGAGTGCGCTTGCGAATCTGGTCGACGCGCTCCATCGAAACAGCAGCGGTCGTGAATTGGCGACCCGAAGTCACCTGTCCGGTCAGCGGGGTCCTGGCGCTGGATACAAAGGGCAAGGCAATGGCATTCTTGGTGAGCCTGACACTTTCCAGCAGCAGCATGGCGGCCAGACGACCGATGCCCAGGAAACGAAGGCTGGCACCTGTCACGTTGTTCCACACCGACTGCATCAACTCCGTGGTGCGCTTCTTGCGCCTGCCGGCATACCCGTCATGCTGGATCGTCCACAAAGGATTCAGCTTCCGATCACCGGGCGATTGCGGCAGGCTTTCGGCGATCCAGCGCGTCATGGTGACGCCATCGGCATAGGCATGGTGAATCTTCTGGTACAGCGCGAAGCGTCCCGCGGCCAGCCCGTCGATCACGTGCACCTCCCACAGCGGGCGCGTGCGGTCCAGCATGGGCTCGTGCAGTTTGGCGACAAAGTCGTACAGCGCCTGTCGATCGTTGTGCCTGTTGGGAAGCCTGTGATAGAAGACATGCCGCTTGAGGTCAACCGCGTCAGCTTCGAGCCAGCGGGGCACTGCGCTCAATGAGAAATTGATGACGCGATTGAACGGCGGCCTGACATCGGTGAACGTCAGGAACTCACGGTACAGATTCCTGGCGAAGGCGGCGGTGGACTTGGCCGGCCGTTTGCAGATCAGCAAACCGGCAACGTGCTTGGGACTTGCCTCGGTCTCGGCGATGAAGAACGCGAGATCAATCAAAGACAGTGTGCTCATCGGGTTCACTGCGGCTCGGGCACTGGATTGCTTCATTCTGCGCCATCGACGCGATTGCGCCGACCGAGACTTGAGCCACTGTGCCAATCTTGCAGCGAGCCGCCCGACAAGCCGGCATTGCTGGCGCAGCAAGGCCGGGCGAACAATTCAGTCGGACGACTGCAAGGCCAGCTCGGGCGTCAGAAATGCCTTATCGCTGATTCGGCGCCAGCAGCCTCCGTCAAAACCCGATCGTGGCCGGTCGCGTGCGGGCGCCACCGGCTGCTCCCCGGCGTCCGTGTTGAACGGCAGCTTCACGACGAGCAGCTGCGAGGTGCGAACATGCGCTTTCGACCCATTGGGAGCGCTCGGGGCAGCCGGCCCCAGTGTCGGCAATGCGATGGTCAACCGATCCTCAGCTTGCGCCAGGCACGGACAGGACCCGGCCAGGAGCCGGCAACCTTCGCTCGACTGCACGAACGGGCAGTCGCGCAATGGTGCGAACGCAAGAGAGGCCGCACGCGCATTTCCCTTGACCATCTGAGGTTGGCGGCGGATCTTCGCCGCGCCTGACGCGGGTGACCTCGTTCAGTTTTCCGGGAACCGACGACTCACAGCACGTAACACAGGATTGCGACGTAATGGGTGGCGCTGCCCGCGATCACGAACAGGTGCCAAATACCGTGCGCATGGGTGACCTTGGTGTCGAGCGCATAGAAGACAATGCCGAGGGTGTAGAAGAGGCCGCCGGCCACGACCCAGGCGAAACCGGCCGGGCCCAGCGCCTGCAGCATGGGGAGCAGGGCCACCAAAGCTACCCAGCCCATCACCACATAGATCACCACGGACAGGATTCGCGCTCCATTCCTCGAGCGCAGCTCTTGCAGGCTGCCGATCAGTACGAGCGCCCACACCACACCGAGCAGCGACCAGCCCCAAGGCCCGCGCAGCGTCACCAAGCAGAATGGAGTGTAGCTGCCGGCAATGAGCAGATAGATGCTCTGGTGGTCTAGCTCGCGCAGGATGTTCTTGGCGCGCCCGCGCGTGCTGTGATACAGCACCGACGCGGTGTAGAGCAATACCAACGTCACTCCATAGATCGAGACGCCCACCACCTTCCACGGATCGCCACCTATTGCCGCCAGCACCACCAGTACGATCGCGCCGGCAAGCGCCGCGGCGGCCGCGACCAGGTGAGTCAACGCGTTGAACTTCTCACCGTAGTACATGGGCTTGGCCGCGCGTGAGCGACGCGATGCGTGCGGGAGGGAAGAACAAGCGTGCTCAGTCCGACCCTCGACCTCGCCGAGGGGCGCAGCCGAGTGGCACGGCCACCGGCTCCTGGGCGCATCGCAGCCCCCTCATAATCCGCCGCCGACTGCGCCGCCGGGAATTGATTCTGCCGCACGCACCGCCGCCGAAGATCCTGCCGACTGCGCGGCATCGCATCCCACCCGATTCCATCGTGCGGTGCGCGCGCCGTGGCTGCCATCTCTTGGATGCGCAGCGAATCATCGAACGAGTGACGACACCGAGCCTCTCGATACATCGCGCCGGGTTACGACCACTGGGCGCGAGAAACTCCTGTTCACACGGGGGGCGCTCCGATTACTTCTTGGCAGCTTCTTTCAGATCGGTAATGGCTTCTTTCACATCGCCAACGCCTTTCTGAACTTTGCCTTTGGCCTGCTCTTTCAGCCCTTTGGCCTCCTGCTTCTTGCTGCCAGTGAGCTTGCCGACTTCTTCGCGGATCTTGCCGCCGATGTCTTTTGCTGCGCCTTTAACTTGATCCTTGTTGATGGTCATGATGAGTTCCTTGATTTCTGGTTGAAGCTTCCGTTAAGCGAACCGGGATCGGTTCGCGCTTCAGGTCACACGACATCCACCGATCGGGGCGGGCATGCTTGCTTGAAAGAACCGAAGTCGCGAGCAGCCGCCGGTCCACTCGGCCTGGTGCCCGACGCATAAAAAACATTCCAGGGTCGTTACAGACGTCGCCCCTGAATGACCTGAATCAAAATTACGACGATCGCGATGACCAAGAGGACATGGATGAATCCACCCATGGTGTACGAACTGACCAAACCCAGAAGCCAGAGGACAACCAAGATGACCGCAATGGTCCAGAGCATTTTGCTTCTCCCTTTGCCAGAGCCTGGTGAATCGAAAATGTAATGACCCGCCGCCTAACGAATCGTGTTTATCAGCCGCCGCGACGGCGATGCGCGCAGGCATGAGTGCGACATGTCAGCCGATGGACCCAGAAGGTCGCCGCCGTGCGCCGGCAAACAATTTAGGCGTTCGGCGGAAGTAGAACCCCATGCAGTGACGCTACATGGCGACAAGTGGCGTCAATAGACCCGCATCAAGGACGACGACGGCAATCGGACTCGGCTCGCGGGCGACTTGTAGCGGCGCGCGCACGTTGCAGGTACATAATTCGCGACGCGAGCGGGTTCGTTCTGTCCCCGGCTGGATTGTGCGTTTGGTTCGCGACCGGCGCAGATCGACTCAAGCCTGACGGCCGGCCTTGCGAACATCCGCGTCGCAATGGCGCGGCAGAAAGAAGTTCGACGACGGATTCTCGACGGATCGCTCTGGACCAGCTTCCTGCGAACGCTGACGCGGCGCGGACTGCGCGGCGTGAAGCTCGTGATCTCGGACGCACATGAAGGTCTGAAGGCGGCCGTGGCCAAGGTGCTGAGGGCGACCTGGCAGCGCTGCCGCGTGCACTTCATGAGAAACGCCTTGGCGCATGCGCCCAAGGGCCAGCGGCAGATGGTGGCGGCACTGATTCGTACGGTCTTCGCACAGGACACGGAGGCCGATGCGCGACGACAGTGGCGCGTGGTGGCCGATCAGCTGCGCGCGAAGTTCCCCAAGCTCGCGAAACTCATGGACGAGGCCGAAAACGACGAGCTGGCCTTCATGGCGTTTCCGAAGGCGCACCGGCTGCAGATTCATTCCACCAATCCGCTGGAGCGACTGAATGCCGAGGTCAAGCGCCGTACCGATGTGGTGGGTATCTTCCCCAACGAGGCCGCCATCACGCGATTGGTCGGCGCGCTGCTGCTGGAGCAAAACGACGAGTGGCAATTGCAGCGCCGTTACATGCAACTTGAAGGACTACAGCAACTCACCGACAATCAACCCTGAGGCTGTCCACTGTGATGAGCTGCGTATCGAAAGCCTCAACCTCCGAGACCTGTGCATTTACACCACTCGGAGAGACACGACCTGAGCATGCGCAGGCACAGAGGAGAAAGCCAGTATCGACAAAACAATGAGGAGACTGCGCATTCTTCGTCCTCCTGTTTCTTCAGCCACCATTCTCGATAAGGACTCTTGCCATTTAGTTGAGTTTCAAGAATCCAGTTTCGGCACTCCGTTTATCAAGTCGGGCCAAAGTCCCCCAACTGCAAATTAATGCTCCTCCTGGCAGTTCACGGTGAATAGACCCCGCGCAGTCCAAACAACTTCATGCCGCTGTCCGTCAACTCAGTGGCGATCGTCGATTTTGGACCGTTTTGAGAGGTCGCCTTCTAGCGATCATGAACCAGCAAGAGTCTCATCGAGTCTTTCAGCACAAAGGGCCGATACCGAAGTTTGACGGTCTGCTCTGCGGCAAGCCTCTCTGCTCCGGCTTCTGGCCGGGGTTGCCGACTAATCCTGGTCGGACTGCATGTTTGAATTCTGTTGACCCGCCTCAAGGGCCTGCTCGTGACACTGCACAGCGTTTCCCGCTTGGTGCAAGATGTTGCCGGGCTGCGACTTCCAGGAGGTGGCAAGCGCGGACGGGAGCCTCCCCGGCGACGTGCGATTTCTTTGGGCGTGTCTGCAATCATCGCCCTTTGCGCAGAAGATCAAATGAATGCTCAGCCTTTGACCGCGGGCAGTTTTGACATCAATGTATGGGACCGCACAATGTGCACGAACAAGGAAGACTGATCAGTTCTGCAAACACACCGTACCGCGTTGCAGATGATGGAGATGTCCGGCGCGATCTTGCGTCGAGGCCCTGAATCACGGAGAGGAGAAACCATGGCCACGCTTCGTACCACAATGAGAAGCCGAACCGGAACCAAGCTCTATGCCGTTCGCGACGAGAGCGGCAAGTTCAAGGACATTCAGACCTACAAGCGCGCTCATGCGGCTGACATGCGCCATAAGTCGCAAGCAGAGATAGAGGCCGCACGGGGCCCCGTCGAGAAGAAGGTCAGGAAAGCGGCGAGCGATGCCGTCAAGTCCGTCAAGAGCTCGATGAAGGCCGCCGTGGCTGCGGTGCAAAGGGCAGCAAAACGAGCCGTGAAGCAGGGTGCGGGCCCGCCGCCGGAGGGGAGAAGAGCCATGAGGAAGACCGCGAAGAAGACGACCCGCAAGCCGGCGGCGGCGCAGTTTCGGCGCAAGCCCAAGCAGTCCGATTCCTAGCAGCGCCCATTGAGCACGTGACGACCGTGTTGGCTGCGGTCGAGCGGCCCAATGAGCTTTCCAGGAACACGGATAAGCCGATCCGACACGGCAAGCCTGCAAGGGGGTTGTAGCCTTCAGTGAGACTGATCTTGACTCAACGGTCAGCGCCTGGATCAATGGCAGCTCTGCCTGCCATTTGGCCACCGTAAGGCGACGCATGGACGCCGGGCCGTGTTCGCGACCCGTTCGCTGCACAACATGACCGGGCAGGTCGAAACCGAACGTCGACGTGATGCAAATCGTTGGAAACGAGTCCCATGGCACCGTCTGAGCAATTTGCCAAGTCCGCCTGGATGCTGGCGTCGATCGCCGTGGTCGTTGCGGCACTCTACCTGGCCAAGGGCGTGCTGGCTCCCATGGCACTGGCCGTGCTGTTGAGCTTCTTGTTGAGCCCGGTGTGCGACTGGCTCGAGCGTCTCAGACTCGGCCGAGTTCCGGCCGTGGTGGTAACGGCAATCGTGGGTTTCGCGGTGCTGGGCGCAGCCACATGGACGGTCGTTGTTCAAATGACCGACCTGGCCCCCAAACTGCCTGAGTACGAGAACAATCTGAAAGCGAAGTTGCACGCGGCGAATGCCCGTGTTAGCGCCGCGCTGAGTAAGGTAACAAGTACAGCTCAGGGAATGAGCGAGAACCTGCCGCAGATTGGGCCGGCGCAGGCCCCGCAGGGGACCACCGAATGGCCGTACTCGGTTAGGGTGATCACCTCGCCAGCGAGCCCGCTTCAGGTCTTTGGTGGAATGTTCGGCACAGTGCTCGAGGTGTTGGGCTCCATCGGTATGGTTTTCATTCTTGTCGTGTTTTTCCTGATTCGTCGCGACGACTTGCGCGATCGGTTCATCCGGCTGGTTGGAAAGGGTGACGTGACCGTGACCACTCAGATGATCGAAGACGCCGGTACCCGGGTCAGCCACTACCTCGCGACGGAATTCATGATCAATGCGCTGTTTGGCGCCGCGGTGGGTATCGGGCTCTACCTGATAGGCGTGCCCAACGCCATTCTGTGGGGGATTCTGGCCACAACCCTGAGGTTCATTCCCTACATCGGGCCGTGGATTGCCGCTGCAATGCCGATTGGCCTGTCGATGGCCATTTCGGGTGACTGGGTGGCGCCGAGCCTGACGATTGGGTTGTTTGTGGCGCTGGAACTTCTCACCAACAACGTCCTGGAGCCCTGGCTGTATGGCAAGAACACAGGCGTGTCGGCGGTGGCGGTGCTGCTGGCGGCTGTCTTCTGGACATGGTTGTGGGGAGTTGTCGGGCTACTGCTCGCGACGCCGTTGACCGTCTGCCTGTTGGTGATCGGCAAGCACGTTCCCCAACTCGCATTCTTGGACACTTTGCTGGGCGACGAACCGGTGTTCGAGCCCAAGAAGCGAATCTATCAGCGGCTCCTGGCGGGAGACCAGGAAGAGGCGACCGAACTGCTCGACGAGTTTCTCGAGCACAAGCCGCTCGTCGAGGTTTACGACACCGTGCTGATCCCGGCGCTGGCATCGGCCGAAGCGCATTGGCATCGGGGCGAACTCGATGAGGGTCGACACAAGTTCATTTTGCAGAGCTTGAAGCAGATGATTCTGGAGCGGGGTGAGCACGAACAGGAACTGCAAGATAAGAAGGACAGGGACGACGCGAAGGCGGCAGGCGGAGATTCCAGCCTTGCCGACTGGACAGGATTGTCAAGGCCCTGCATCGTCTGTCTGCCCGCTCACGACGAGGCGGATGAAATCGCCGCCATGATGCTTGCGCAAGTCATGGAGCCTCGCGGCTGTCTCGTGGAGACCGCCCCGGCCACAGCCACAGCCAGCGAGTTGGTGGATCTCGTTGGGCAGCGCAACGCCGATCTCGTCTGCATTTCCGCCACGCCCCCCGCGCACGTGGCACACGCTCGTCACCTGTGTACGCGACTCCGTCGTCGTTTTCCGGAAATGAACCTGGTCGTGGGAATCTGGGAAGCAACAAGCGACCTGAGCAAGGCGAAAGAGCGGATCGCTGGTGGCGCGACAACGCATGTTGTCGCAACGTTGGCGGACGCCCAGGAACAGGTCCGCATGCTCCTCCAGCCGCTTTTGCTGCGCTCGGGAAACCAAGTGCCACAGGAGGGCGGGTAAACGGTCGCAGCTGGGACGGGCAAATTAGGCTATTGGTCAAATCACTCTGTTCGCAAGTGTGGCCTGCCCGCACGGGGTGCCTCGTCACCCAGTCGCTGACAGAGCGCGATGCGGGCATCGCAAGCGCGCCTCTTGCCCCGTGGCGCTTCGACTGACCTTCGATCATTATTTGCGGAAAGCAGCAAATGAACTGCATCATGCGATCCACGATCGCGCGCCGCGACGCCGATGACAAGGCTCGACGTCGAGATGATGCCGTCGTTCGCCCGCAGCTCCACCGCACCTAGCCCGCCGATGCGTTCTATTCGGTGTCGCTCGCGAAGGGGCATCGGGCTTCTCACGTTCCGCTTCGGATCATTTGAACAGCAACCGCGACCTTATCTACAGCCGAAGAAACTCGACCCTGGTGTGGTGGCCGCGATTCACGCAGCACCACAGCGACTTCCTATTCCGTCGTCTTGCCGTCAAAGTGTTCGCTGTCCGCTTC
>Ga0209682_10000048_pt1 | contig 34933 bp, 28 predicted proteins | sample DOMMetBare2Fresh_2_FD_187471 | JGI IMG/M metagenome (GOLD analysis project Ga0209682, IMG submission 187471) | Wetland sediment microbial communities from St. Louis River estuary, USA, under dissolved organic matter induced mercury methylation -... | ecosystem: Environmental > Aquatic >... | reverse complement strand
ACGATGCCGCGCAGGATCGGGATCTTCAGCAGCTTGTCCAGCTTGGCCGGCGGCATCTTCGCGCCGATGCCCTGCTGGAACTTGACCCACAGCCGCGGCACCGAGAAGAACACGGTCGGCCGCGCACGCTGCAGATCGGCGGTGAAGGTATCCAGGCTCTCGGCGAAGTAGACCTGCATGCCCGTGGCCAGCAGCCCGTGCTCCACCAGCGTGCGCTCGGCCACGTGCGACAGCGGCAGGTAGCTCAGCATGCGCGCGTTGAAATTGATCGCCGGCACACGCTTGAGACCCGACCGCACACCCCAGGCGAACGTGTTGAAGCTGTGCATCACGCCCTTGGGTGCACCGGTCGTGCCCGAGGTGTACATGATGGTCGAGAGTTCGTCCCCGTCGCGCACCGGTTCGCCCTGCAGGGGCGGTGTGCTGGTGACGATGTCGTCCCACAGCGGGTAGCGCTTCTTGGCGTCGTCCGGCGCCAGCGGGTGTGCGATGCAGGGCAGGCCGCCCGGGATTCCCGGCTTCATGCCGTCCCAGCCGTCGAGCTTGCCGACGAACAGCAGGCTCGCGCCGCTGTGTTCGAGGATCTGGCGGATCGTGCCGGCGGCCAGCGTCGGATACAGCGGCACGGAGACATAGCCGGCCATCCAGATCGCGAAGTCGGTCAGCAGCCAGTGGGTGGTGTTCTTGGAGATCAGCGCGATGCGTGCCCCGGGCTCCAAGCCCTGGGCCCTCAAGTGCGCGGCCATGCGGCGGACCTGGTCCATCGCCTCGCGCCAGGTCGTCTCCTTCACCTTGCCGCCGCCCAGCGGCTGGATGAACACGACGCGGTCGGGCTGGGTACGTTCCCAGTGGTAGATGCGCTGGAGCGCCAGCGTCTCGGCGGGAACTGGGGTCGTGGCCATGTCTGGAGGGCCCGGCGAGGCCGGGCGTTCGGCTGGAGAGCCCGGCAGGCTAGCCGCGCCGGGCGCCCCGCGCCATATCGCTGACCCGGACGCCCCCCCTTTGGGTGGGGCGGGTCCTCCGCCGTGTCAGTCGTGGCCGCGCGCCACTGCGGCCTCGAGCTGCTCCTGCACGCGGCGGGTGCCGCGCAGGGCCAGCGTGACATCCAGATCGGCCTGGGGCGCAATGTGCTCGATGCGTTCGTCCAGCGTCTCGGGCGCGTGCATCAAGCCGTGAGCGATCACCGACAGCGCGCAGATCGGCCGCTTCGTCAGCGCCGCCGGCAGCTCGCCGGTGGCCTGCGCCGCGACGTGGTGGCGCACGCTCGCGACGGCAGAGGCGGCGAGGCCCCAGCTCTCGCACAGCGCGGCGCCCAGTGCATCGTGGCTGACGCCGAAGCCGGCACGTTCGAGCTCGACCAGTTCCTCGTCGGACGGCGCAGCCCGCAGCATCGAGCGGTAGTGGTCCTTGGCGTGGCGGAACAGCACCGCCTTGCCGCACTCCTCGAACAGCCCGGCCGAGTGCGCCGCCCAGGCGTCGATCGACAGCTGCTGGCCGAGCCGGCCCATGATCACGCCACGCTGCGCGGCGCGGGCCCAGAGCGGCTCGAGCTCGGCCGCGGGCGGGAAGGCGGCGCGCAGCCCCATCTCGAAGGTGATCGCAGTGACCTCGCGCATGCCCAGGTAGGTGATCGCCTGCTGGACGCTCTGGACGCGCCCGCGCAGGCCGTAGAGCGACGAGTTCACGGCCTTGAGGACCGCGGCGGCCAACGCCATGTCGGACTCGATCAGGTGCGCGACGGCCAGCAGGTCGATCTCTTCCTCGGCCATCAGCAGCGACAGCTTGACCAGCGCATCGGGTTGCGCGGGGATGTCGATTTCGAGGGAGCGCAGTTCGGGGTTGACGGACATGACGATGGCCCAGGGTGCAGTCGAGTGGCACCAATGGGCATCATCGTAGGCAGCACGTGCCTGAGCGATGGTGCGAAAAGGGGGGCCGAAGACCGGTCAAACCTGGCCGCACCCGCGAATAAAAAGGGCGCCCGTCGCCGGGCGCCCCGTGCAAGCCACCCGCCCCGCAAGCCTGCTGGCTCTGTCTTCGGGCGGTCGGCGCGTCTTGTCGTCGCGGTGTCGTCTTCTGTTGTCTCCTCGGTCCCCCGCAGTGCGTGCCAGCGGCTGTTTCGGCCGGCCGGGCGCGCGCGAGTCGGCGCAATGTAGTGGCTGGCCGTGGCCGCGCCGGCTGGGGTTTTCCCGTTCGAGAGCTGGCGCGGCCCTTGATGTCAGCGCCCGGCGAGGATCCACTCGGCCGCACGCTCGGCGATCACGAGCGTCGGCGAATTGGTGTTGCCGCTGGTGATCGTGGGCATCACGCTGGCATCGGCCACGTGCAGCCCGGCGATGCCGCGCACGGCCAGGTGCGGGTCGACGACCGCCATCGGATCGTCCGCACGGCCCATCTTGCAGGTGCCCACCGGATGGAAGATCGTCGTGCCGATGTCGCCAGCCAGGCGCGCCAGGTCCTCGTCGCTCTGGAATTGGACGCCGGGTTTGACCTCGCGCGGCTTGTACTTCGCCAGTGCCGGCTGGGCGGCGATGCGCCGCGTCAGGCGCAGCGAGTCGGCGGCGACCAGACGATCCTGCGGCGTGCTGAGGTAGTTGGCCATGATGCGCGGCGCGACCACAGGGTCCGCGCTGGCGATGCGCACGTGGCCGCGCGAGGTCGGGTTCAGGTTGCACACGCTGGCGGTGAACGCCGGGAAGCGGTCCAGCGGCTCGCCGAAGGCCGGCAGGCTCAGCGGCTGCACGTGGTATTCGACGTTCGGCCACGCGTGATCCGGCGAGGATCGCGTGAAGGCGCCGAGTTGCGACGGCGCCATGCTCATCGGCCCGCTGCGGTTGAGCAGGTATTCGAGGCCGATCAGCGCCTTTCCGAACAGCGAGTTCGCCTGCGTGTTGAGTGTCTTGACGCCCTCGACGCCGAAGACGGCGCGGATCTGCAGGTGGTCCTGCAGGTTCTCGCCGACGCCGGGCAGCTCCAGCTGCGGCGCGATGCCGTGCTCGCGCAGCAGTGCCGCTGGCCCGACGCCGGACAGCTGCAGGATCTGCGGCGTGCCGATCGCTCCGGCGGCGAGCACGACGCTGCGCGCGGCATGCGCGCCGGCGGGAGCGCCCGGCGCAGGCATGAGCTCGAGGCCGGTGCAGCGCAGGGTGCCGTCGCTGCCGCGATCGAACGTGAGGCGCTGCACGTGAGCGTTCTTCCAGACCTGCAGGTTGGGCCGCCCGAACACCGGCCGAAGGAAGGCCTTGCTCGCATTCCAGCGCACGCCCTTGCGCTGGTTGACTTCGAAGTAGCCGACGCCCTCGTTGCTGCCGCTGTTGAAATCGTCGGTCGCCGGGATGCCGGCCTGCTGCGCGGCCTGCGCGAACGCGTCGAGCACGTCCCAGCGCAGGCGCTGCTTCTCGACGCGCCACTCCTTGCCGCCGCCGTGCAAGGCGGATTCGCCGCGCCAGTGGTCCTCGTGCCGGCGGAAGTCCTGCAGCGCCTGGGTCCAGCCCCATGCCGGCTCTCCGGTGAGTTCGGCCCAGTGGTCCCAGTCGCGCGCCTGGCCGCGCATGTAGATCATGCCGTTGATGCTGGAACAGCCACCGAGCACCTTGCCGCGCGGGTAGCGGAGCTTGCGGCCGTTCAGACCCGGGTCGGGCTCGGTGAAATACATCCAGTCGGTGCGGGGGTTGCCGATGCAGTAGAGGTAGCCGACGGGGATGTGCACCCACAGGTAGTCGTCGATGCCGCCGGCCTCGATCAGCAGCACCTTGCGCTGCGGGTCGGCGCTCAGCCGGTTGGCCAGCAGGCAGCCGGCCGTGCCGGCGCCGACGATGATGTGGTCGAAGGTCTGGAGTTCGGACATGCGGCCATGCTACGTCGCGGGAGGGACCGGCCCCCTCGGGCCCTCCACCAACGCTGAACTGTCGACCCGGTGCGTCGGCACCATGACCAGCGCGAACCGGGTCTCAGCGCGTCAACGGAGCGGCCAGGATCGGGAACAGCTTGGCCAGGCCCTCGGCCATGATCTCGACCGCGAGCGCGGCCAGGATCAGGCCCATCAGGCGTGTCATGACGTTGATGCCGGTGCGGCCAAGCAGGCGCGCGATCGCGCCCGCGGCCGAGAAGGCGAGGAAGGTCGCCAGGCCGACGACCACGCCGTACCCCACCAGCACCGCTTGCTCCCACCAGTGGCGCGTGCGCTCGGCGTAGATCACCATCGTCGAGATCGTCGCCGGCCCGGTCAGAAGCGGGATCGTCAGCGGCACGACCGCGATGCTGGCGCCGGCGTCGACCTTCTGGTCGCCTTCGGTCACGTCAGCCGGTTTGCTCTCGGCGGGCTGCGCGTTGAGCATGGCCAGTGCACTGATCAGCAGCAGGGTGCCGCCGCCGACCTGGAAACTCGCGATGCTGATGCCGAAGAACTCGATGATCTTCAGCCCCGCCAGCGCGCTGAGCGCGACGACGCAGAAGGCGGTGAAGGCGCTGATGCGGATCGTGCGCTGGCGCTGCTCGCGCGTGAAGTTCTGGGTGAAATGGATGAAGAAGGGCACGACCCCGATCGGGTTGACGATCGCCAGCAGCGCGACGAGCGGCTTGAAGAGGTCCATCGTCGGAGTCGCCATGGGGTCATCCTACCCGGCCGCCGCCTTGCGCCTGCGCGGCCGCGGCGCCACGGTGTCGACGGGCCCGGGTTATTCCCGGGGCGGCAAAACAACAGTTGTCCCAAAGAAGCTTTGCCGCTGCGAAAGACAACACCCCATAATCGCCAGTTCGTGTCTGGACGCCACGCCTGAAGCTGAATGGTTCACGGAGGGTCGCTGCTCCACATGTTCTTCTGGTATTGAGATAGAGGGCTCCCCCGTGGGAAACAAACTTTACGTCGGCAATCTGGCCTATTCGGTGCGTGACGAATCGCTCCAGCAGGCTTTTGGACAATTCGGCACCGTGACGTCCGCCAAGGTGATGATGGACCGCGACACCGGCCGTTCCAAGGGCTTCGGCTTCGTGGAAATGGGCTCGGACGCGGAAGCGCAAGCGGCCATCAACGGCATGAACGGCCAACCACTGGAAGGCCGCGCCATCGTGGTGAACGAGGCACGTCCTCGTGAAGAGCGTCCGGGCGGCTTCGGCGGCGGCGGCGGCGGCCGCAGTGGTGGTGGTGGCTACGGTGGCGGCGGTGGCGGCTACGGTGGTGGTGGCGGCGGTGGCGGCTACGGTGGTGGCGGTGGCGGTGGCCGCAGCCCCTACGGCGGTGGCGGCAGCAGCGGCGGTGGCGGCGGTCGCAGCCCCTATGGTGGCGGCGGCGGCGGTGGCCGTGGCGGGTACGGTGGTGGCAGCGGTGGCAGCAGCGGCGGCGGTGGCCGTGGCGGCTACGGCGGCGGCAGCCAGGGCGGCTACTGATTCATCGGCGGGGCGCTGGCCGCCCCGCGATGATCGAGAACAGGGCGACCACAGGGTCGCCTTTTTCATGCCCGGCGCGCAACGATGTGCGCACACGCTCACTTCATTGACTGCGCCGCTGCTTGCGGCCGCGACCGGCAAACAGCTTGTCGAAGAGCCAGTTCGGGAGCAGCCGCAGAAGCTTCGCCACGATGCCCATCTGCCAGGGGATCACCCGGTAGCTCGCGCCGGACTCGATGGCGCGAAAAGCCCGGTCGGCAAAGGTATCGGCCTGCATCAGGAAGGGCATCGGGTAGCGATTGCGCGCCGTCAGGGGGGTCGCGATATAACCCGGCAGCAGCGTCACCACACGGATGCCATGCGGCCGGCATTCGCCGCGCAGGCTCTCGCAGTAGGCCACCACCCCCGCCTTGCTGGCGCAATAGGCGCCATGGCCGGGCAGGCCGCGGATCGCAGCGACGCTCGCAATGCCCACCAGCGTGCCATGGCGGCGGTGGCGCATGTCGGCGACAAAGGGGTGAAAGGTCGCGGCCAGCCCAACATTGTTGGTCGCAAACGTCTCGCGCATGGTCTCCAGATCCTCGCGCTCGGCGGTGTCCATGCCGACGCTGATGCCGGCATTGGCGATCACCACATCGGGCACGCCCTGCTGCTCGATGCATTGCCGGGCGGCCCCGACGATGCTGTCCGGATGCGCCACGTCACCCTGATAGACCTGTGCGATTTCGGATGTGAGCCCTTGCTCTCGAATCCAGGCTTCGATCTGTGCTGCACGCCGCGCGACGAGTGCAAGCCGGTAGCCGGCCTGCGCGTAGCGCGCCGCCAGGGCCTGGCCGATGCCCGACGAGGCGCCGGTGATGAAGACGAGTCGCTTGGGGTTCATCGGGTCGCGCTCCGGGCCGGGCGGGCCGAAAACAAGCCGCGCATCGGCCCCGTCAGGTCCAGGCGCTGGTTGAGGTTGTCGTAGTCCAGCCCCTGCGCGCGCAGCTCGCTGGCGCCCACGCGCACGACGACCGGCAGGTGTGTGCGCAATCGCTCGGTCTGCGTGAACAGATGGAGGAATTCGCTGTCGACCTCGACCTCGGCGCCGGCGGGTGTTCGGCTGCGCACCTGCGCACCGCCCAGCAGCTGGACCTCGGAGGCGTCGCCGTTGGCCAGTGCGCGGCGCGCGGTCGCCACGGTCTCGCGGCCATCCGGCGCCCAGGCATGGATGGTCACGATGTCGACCTCGGTGCGGTCGGTATCCGGGAAGTGGCGCATCTGCCGGCCCTCGAGCCGCAGGATCTGGCGGCCGTCCTTGCCAAAGCGCTGCACCGCGAAGCCGCTCATCGTGTAGTCGGGTTCGCTGCGCGGCGCCGCCTCGACCTTCGGCGCTGGCGCCACCGGCGTATTCTTGACCAGCCACCAGGTACCGAGCGCGATGGCCACCATCAGCAGCAGCGGCAGGTAGGCCGTGATCAGGTCGCGCAACCGCACGCCCCAGGGCACGGGCGCGCGCGGCCCACCCAGGCGCGGCGCAGGCCCGAGCTGGATCGGGACCTCGGGCAGGTCCGGCAGGTTCAGTTCGATGCCGGTGGTCGTCATGTTCGGTGGCGCCCGGCCGCCCGCAGGCACTGAACCGCCCCATCGGGGGGCAGCGAGCGAAGCGGGCGAATGGGTCGTTGCATCCTAGGTGGCGTCGAGCGTATTCAGCTGGCCGGCGAGCAACGTGGCGTAGCGGCCGGCGGCGATCAGCAGCAGGTCGCAGAACTCGCGCGCGGCGCCGTGGCCGCCCGCGGCCGCGGTCACATGGTGCACCACCGCCTTGACCTCGGCATGCGCGTTGGGCGGAGCGCAGGCGAATGCGGCGCGGGTGAGCAGCGGCAGGTCGGGCCAGTCGTCGCCGATCGCGCCGGTCTCGTCCCAGCCGATCTGCAGTTGCGCCAGCAGGGCGGTCGCGGCCGCGAGCTTGTCGCCGGCGCCGTAGATCGCATGTTTCAGGCCGAGGTCGGCGACCCGGCGCCGCACTGCGGCCGAATCCCGACCGGTGATGACCACCGGCTCGATGCCGCCCTGCGCGAGCAGCTTCAAGCCATGACCGTCGAGGGTCGAGAAGGCCTTGACGGTCTCGCCGTGCTCGCCGATGTACAGGCGGCCGTCGGTCAGCACGCCGTCGACGTCGAAGATCGCGCAGCGCAGGCCGAAGTTCGGCCCTTGTGCGCGCAGCAGCAGCTCGGGGGGGAAATTCAGGCTCGGGGTCAAATGACTTTGGCCCGCATCAGGTCGTTCGAATTGAGCGCGCCGATCAGGCGCTGGGCCTGGTCGACGACGATCACGCTGGTGATACGGTGGCGCTCCATCAGGTCGGCCGCGTCGACCGCCAGCGCGTCGGCGCGCACCAGCTTCGGCCTGTCGTGCATCACGTCGGCAGCCTTCAGCGAAAGCAGGTCGGCGCCGCGCTCGATCAGGCGGCGCAGGTCGCCGTCGGTGAAGATGCCCAGCACCCGGTCTTCGGCGTCGACGACGGCCGTGAAGCCCAGGCCCTTGCGGCTCATCTCGCGCAGCAGGTCGGTGAAGCCGGTATCGGCGTGGACCCGCGGCAGCGCATCGCCGCTGCGCATCAGGTCGTGCACGTGCATCAGCAGCTTGCGACCCAGGCTGCCGCCCGGGTGCGAGCGCGCAAAGTCCTCGGCGACGAAGCCGCGCGCATCGAGCAGCGCAACCGCGAGCGCGTCGCCCAGCGCCATCTGCGCCGTCGTGCTGGCGGTCGGTGCGAGGTTCAGCGGGCAGGCCTCCTGGTCGACCGCGCTCGAGATCACGATGTCGGCATGCTGCGCCAGCGTCGACTCGGGCTTGCCCGTCATCGCCACGAGCGTGACGCCCAGGCGGCGCACCGCCGGCAGGATGGCGGCGAGTTCGTCGCTTTCACCGCTGTTCGAGATCGCCAGCACCACGTCGCCCGGTGTGACCATGCCGAGGTCGCCGTGGCTGGCCTCGCCCGGGTGGACGAAGAAGGCCGGCGTGCCGGTCGACGCCAGCGTGGCCGCGATCTTGCGGCCGACATGGCCGCTCTTGCCCATGCCCATCACGATCGTGCGGCCGCGGCAGTCGAGCATGGCCCGGACGGCGCGCGTGAAACCGTCGCCCTGGCGCGCGGCCAGCCCCTGCAGCGCCCGCGCCTCGATGTCGAAGGTCGATGCGGCCAACGCGAGTGCCCGCTCAGGGCTGAAGCGACCGGGGTTGCCGGGGAGCGCGGAGGAGTGGGTCACGTGAGGGGGTCCGATACGATCGGGGATTCTAGGAGCCGCACCGGTCTTGGCCACCACCCTCGAACTCGTCCTGCTGTATCTCGTGGCCGCGGTCGCCGGCGTGGTGGTCTTCCGGTCGCTCAAGCTGCCGCCGATGCTCGGTTATCTGGTGGTGGGCGTGCTGATCGGGCCGAATGCCCTCGCGCTGGCCAAGGACAGCGCCGGCGTGCGCTACCTGGCCGAGTTCGGCGTCGTCTTCCTGATGTTCGTGATCGGCCTGGAATTCAACCTGCCCAAGCTGCGCAGCATGCGCACGCTGGTCTTCGGCCTCGGGCTGTCGCAGGTGGCGCTGACCATCATCGGCGCGGTGCTCGGGCACTTCCTGCTTCAGTGGGCCTTCTCGTTCACGGCGCGGCCGTGGGAACTCGGCTGGCAGGGCGCCATCGTGCTCGGCGGGGCGATCGCGATGTCGAGCACCGCCATCGTCGTCAAGCTGATGGCCGAGCGGCTGGAAATCGAGAGCGAGCACGGCCGCCGCGTCATGGGCATCCTGCTGTTCCAGGACCTGGCGGTGGTGCCGTTGCTGGTGCTGATCCCGGCCCTGGGCGAGGGTGCGCAGAACATGGCGGCGGCACTCGCCTTCGCGCTGCTCAAGGCAGCGGCCTTGCTCGCGGTGCTGCTGGTCGGCGGGCAGAAGGTGATGCGCTGGTGGCTCACCCAGGTCGCACGGCGCAAGAGCGAAGAGCTCTTCATGCTCAACCTGCTGCTGATGACGCTGGGCCTGGCCTGGATGACCGAGCATGCCGGCCTGTCGCTCGCGCTCGGCAGCTTCGTCGCCGGCATGCTGGTGGCCGAGACCGAATTCAAGCATCAGGTGGAGACCGACATCCGGCCCTTCCACGACGTGCTGCTGGGCCTGTTCTTCATCACCATCGGAATGAAGCTGGACTGGCGGCCGCTGCTCGACCAGTGGTTCCTGGTCCTGTTGCTGACGACGGCGCCGGTGATCGCGAAGTTCGCGCTGATCGCCGCGCTCGCGCGGGCCTTCCGCGCCACGCCGGGGGTGGCGCTGCGCACCGGCCTGTACCTCGCGCAGGCGGGTGAGTTCGGCTTCGTGCTGCTGACGCTGGGGGCGGACCGCGGGTTGATCGCACCGGTCTGGGTCAGCCCGGTGCTGGCGAGCATGGTGCTGTCGATGCTGGCGACGCCGTTCCTGGTCATGTACAGCAACGTGATCGTCAACAAGCTCAGTGCGAGCGACTGGATGCTGCAGTCGGTGGCGCTGACGACGATCGCCAAGAAATCGATCGCGACCGAGGCCCACGTCATCATCTGCGGCTACGGCCGCAGCGGCCAGAACCTGGCGCGGCTGCTCGAGCAGGAACGCATCCCCTACATGGCGCTGGACCTCGACCCCGACCGCGTTCGCCAGGCTGCGGCGGCCGGCCAGAGCGTGGTCTTCGGCGACGCCGCACGCCTGCAGAGCCTGATGGCCGCCGGCCTGGCACGTGCCGCCGCGGTGGTCATCAGCTACCACGACACCGCCTCGGCGCTGAAGATCCTCAAGCTCGTCCAGGGCCACGCCCCCAAGGTCCCGGTGGTGGTGCGCACGGTCGACGACAGCGATCTCGACAAGCTGCGGGCAGCCGGCGCCACCGAGGTCGTGCCCGAGGCGATCGAAGGCTCGCTGATGCTGGCCGGCCATGCGCTCGCGCTGGTGGGCGTGCCGATGAAGCGTGTCATCCGCATCACGCGCGATGCGCGCGACGCGCGCTACAGCTTGCTGCGCGGCTGGTTCCACGGCGCCGACGACGATACCGTCGAAGAGTTGAACCAGGCCCGGCTGCTGAGCGTGACGATCCCGCCCGGCGGCGTCTGTGTCGGCCAGGCGCTCGGCCGGCTCGTCCTGCCGGCCATGGGCGTTCAGGTCGTATCGATCCGGCGCTCCGTCGGCGCTTCGCTCGAGCCGCACGACGACCATCTGCTCGGCGGCGGCGATACGCTCGTGCTCTCGGGCCTGCCGGAGGCGCTCGCGCTGGCCGAGGAAAAACTGCTGAGGGGTTGAAGCCATGATGGACGCTTCCGCGCTCGATGCCGCGCTGTTGCCTGCGGACTACATCCGCAGCCATATCCGCACCGTGCCCGACTGGCCCGCGCCGGGCGTGCAGTTCCGCGACATCACGCCGCTGCTGGCCAACCCGCGTGTGTTCCGCGTCCTGATCGACCAGTTCGTGCACCGCTATTTCGACGTGCGGCCGAGCGCGATCGCCGGGCTCGATGCGCGCGGTTTCATCATCGGCTCGGTGCTGGCCTACGAACTCAACGTCGGTTTCGTGCCGATCCGCAAGAAGGGCAAACTGCCGTTCACGACGGTCGAAGAAACCTACGAGCTCGAGTACGGCAGCGCCACGGTCGAGATCCACACCGATGCGGTCAAGGCCGGCGACCGGGTCGTGCTGATCGACGACCTGATCGCCACCGGCGGCACCATGATGGCCGGCAAGAAGCTGCTCGAGCGCCTGGGCGCGCAGGTCATCGAGGGTGCGGCCATCGTCGACCTGCCCGAGCTCGGAGGCTCGGACCGGCTGCGTGCGGCCGGTCTGGACCTGTTCACGCTGGTGTCCTTCGAGGGCCATTGATGGACCGCCGCGCCGGCCTTCCCCTGCGCTATCGCGCAATGGCGCGCCTCGATGCGGCGTCGCCACGGCTGGTGGCGGTCGAGCGGCCGATGCCGATCCTGGCGCCTGGTCAGATCCGGCTGCGCGTGCACACCTGCGGCGTCTGCCGCACCGACCTGCACCTGGTCGACGGCGAGCTGCCGGGCACGGTGCTGCCGCGCGTGCCCGGCCACGAGATCGTCGGCTCCGTGGTCGAGCTCGGCGCCGGCTGCACCCACTTCCGGCTCGGCGACCGTGTCGGCGTACCCTGGCTGCACGGCACCTGCGGCCACTGCGGCTACTGCACCAGCGCACGCGAGAACCTTTGCGAGACCGCCGAGTTCACCGGCTGGACGGTCGACGGCGGGTATGCCGAGTACGCGGTCGCGAACGAGGACTTCGCGTTCGCGATGCCCGCGCGCTACGACGACGAACAGGCGGCGCCGCTGCTGTGCGCCGGCCTGATCGGCTACCGGGCGCTGCGCATGCTGCCGCAGGCGCGGGCCGTGGGCCTGTACGGCTTCGGTGCGGCGGCCCACCTGATCGCGCAGGTCGCACTTGCGCAAGGCCGGACGGTCTTCGCCTTCACGCGCGCCGGCGACGTGGCGGCGCAGGACCTTGCACGCGCGCTCGGCGTGCACTGGGCCGGCGCCGCGGACGCGGCGCCGCCGTCGGCGATGGACGGTGCGATCCTGTTCGCGCCGGCGGGCGAGCTGGTGCCGCGTGCGCTCGAGCTCGTGCAGCCCGGCGGCACGGTGGTCTGCGCCGGCATCCACATGAGCGACATCCCGTCGTTCCCGTACCGCACGCTGTGGCGCGAGCGCTGCGTGCGCTCGGTGGCCAACCTGACGCGGCGTGACGGCATCGAATTCTTCGAGTTCGCGGCAGGCCACCCGCTGCGGCTGCACACGACACGTTATGCGCTCGCCGATGCCAATGCCGCACTCGACGACCTGCGCGCCGGCCGCTTCGCCGGCGCGGCCGTGCTGGACTGCCGCGCCCCCTGAGCGCCCGCGGTCAGTCGGCGTAGCAGACGTGCACGAAGGTGCCCGGCGCGGGCGCCAGCGACCTCGCGGGATCGAGCCGTCGCGCACGCACCTGCCCGTGCGAAGCCTTCTCCAGCCACTGGTGCCAGGCCGGCCACCACGAGCCCTCGAAGCGCGGTGCCTGGCTGTGCCAGTCGTCGGGTGCCAGCGTCGGGTCGTCCTTGCGCAAGCACAGCATCTGGTACTTGCGCCCGGCGTGACCGGGCTCCGACACGATGCCGGCGTTGTGGCCGCCGCTGGTGAGCACGAAGCTGATGTCGGTCTGGGTCAGACGCTGGACCTTGAAGACCGAGCGCCAGGGCGAGACGTGGTCCTTCACGGTGCCGACCACGAACAGCGGCACCCGGATGTCGCCCAGGTGCACCGGCCGGCCCTCGACCAGGTAGCGGTCTTCGGCGAGGTCGTTGTGCAGGTACAGCGTGTGCAGGTATTCGCTGTGCATCGCGGCCGGCATGCGCGTGACGTCGGCATTCCAGGTCATCAGGTCGTTCGGCGCATCGGGTTCGCCGAGCAGGTAGCTGCGCATGCGGGTGGACCAGATCAGGTCGCGCGCATGCAGGAACTGGAACGAGCTGGCCATCTGCGGCCCGGTGAGGAATCCGCGCTCGGCCATCATGTCCTCGAGCAGTTCGACCTGGGCCTCGTCGATCAGGATGCCGAGGTCGCCCGGCTCGCGGAAGTCCACCTGTGCCGCGAGCAGCGTCACCGTCTTCAGCGGCGCGATCGCCTCGGCACCCTGCACCGCCCCCGGCCGCGCCAGCGCGGCGGCCGCGATCGCCAGCAGCGTGCCGCCCAGGCAGTAGCCGGCCGCATGGATCGGCACGCCGCCGGTCAGCCGCGTGATCGCGGCCAGCGGGTCGAAGATCCCCAGCCGCAGGTAGTCCTCCATGTCGAGCAGCGCATCGGACTCGTCGGGGTTGCGCCAGGACAGCATGTAGACCGTGTGGCCCTGGCTCACCAGGTAGCGCGCCATCGAGTTGTGCGGCGACAGGTCGAGGATGTAGAACTTCATGATCCACGACGGCACCATGAAGACCGGCTCGCGCAGCACCGTCGGCGTCTGTGGGGCGTACTGGATCAGCTCGACCAGGTGGTTGCGGTGCACGACCTGGCCCGGCGTGCAGGCGACCTCGATGCCGGGCCGGTAGCGCGGCCCGTCGTCGTGCAACGGCGGCAGGCCCTGCGAGCGCCGCCAGTCGTCGAGTGCGCGGGCGGCGCCGCGGGCGAGGTTCTCGCCGTGGCTGTCCAGCGTGGTACGCAGCACCTGCGGGTTCGACCACGGCCAGTTGCTCGGGCTCAGCATGTCCAGCCACTGGCGCGCAAACAGGTTGACGACATCGCGGTGGTGCGGCTCCATGCCGCGCAGCGCGGTGGCCTCGTCCCACCAGCGCTGGGCGCCATGGTGCAGGCGGGCCACGGTGTCGTAGGGCCACTGGGTCCAGGCCTCGCCGGCGAAGCGGGGATCGCCGTTGCCGTTGGCGATGCCGTTGTCCGTGCCCGGTGTGTGTGGCATCAGCGCTTCGATCGCCGCGCTCTGCGCCGCCGCGGCGAGCCGCGCCGCGTGGCCGGGCGCGCCGGCCATGTGCCAGGCCCAGTCGGCAAAGGCCAGGCCGAGCGAGATCGGCGACAGGCCGCCGCCCACGCGCGCCAGCGCGGCGTGCAACTGGCGGTCGAAGGCCAGGCCGGGGTCCTCGACAGGGGTCGGGTGTGCCGTCTTGTCGTTCATCGGGGTCGTCATGAGGGATTCACCAGGGTGGAGGATCGTTCGTTCGGCAGGCCGAGCACCCGCTGCACCTTGCCGCTGCGGCCGTGCGGCAGCACGGCCGCCCGGCGCACCCGCAATTGCAGCGGCGCCAGCCCATGGGTCTGCGCAAAGGCCTGCAGCACCTGCCGGCAGGCCGCATGCGCCGGCATCGCCGCCGGTCCCAGCGTGAGCTGCAGCGCATGGTCCCCGGTCTGGCGGAGCTGGAAGTCGTAGACCCCGGCGCCGTCTTCCAGGGCGGTCGTCAGCGCCAGCGGCAGCAGCCGGACGGCATGGCCATCGCGGCTGCGCATCCACAGGCAGTCGTCGCACCGGCCGCGCACGTCGATCACCGGCAGCGCACAGCCGCACTCGCAACGCTGCGGCGCGAACCGGACCTGGTCGCCGAGCTCGTAGCGCACCAGCGGCTGCAGCGCATTGGCCAAATTCGTCAGCAGCGTCGTGTGCGACCAGGTGCCGGCCGGCACGGGCCGGTATTGCGCATCGACGGCCTCGAGGATCAGCCAGTCGCTGTTCAGGTGCAGCCGGCCGTGGCCGCACTCCCAGGCCATCGGCAGGAATTCCGAAGCGCCGTAGCTGTTGCGCAGGGCGCAGCCGAAAACCGCCTCGACATGCCGGCGCACTGCCGGGCTGAGCGTCTCGCCGCCGGTCCAGACCTCGCGCGGTGCAATGCGCAAGGCGCCGCACTCGGCCTCGTCGGCCAGCAGCGCGGCCGCGGTGGGGTAGGTCGCCAGCAGCGTCGGCGCGAAGGCGTTGAGCTGATCGACCAGGTCATGGACCGGTTGCATGATCGAGAAGCTGCGCCAGCCGGTCGCGAGCCAGGGCCGCAGCCGGCGCTGGCGCTGCAGCGAGACATGGCTTGCGAAGTGGCCGTCGATCGCACCGACGAAGGCGAAACGCTCCGCCAGCATCAGCGGGTCCAGCATGCGCCGCCACAGGCTGGGGCTGTGACGGCGCAGACCCTCGAGGGCGTCGTAGACCGCCAAGGACTGCGCGTCCTGCACGAAGACCGCCGGCTCGCCGGTGCTGCCGGAGCTTTCCCATACGGCATAGCGGCCGAGGAAGGGTGCCCCGCAGCGCTGCGCATCGGCCATGAAGCGGCGCAAGGCCGGCCGCGTCACTGCCGGGTCGGTGACCCACTGGGGGAAGTGCGCCATCAAATCGCGCTTGCCGACCACGGGCAGTCCGGCGAGCGTCGCGCCGCCAAGCTCGATCCCGTGCCAGCGCCGGCGGTAGAAGGCCGAGTCGCGTGCCGTGACCGCGAGCAGGCGCGCCAGCCGCTGGGCCTGGCGGGCGGCAATGTCCTCTGGCTCGAGGCGCAGCGCCGTCATGACGTCGAGCGTGATCGCACCCGCGCTGGGCGCGCCTGGGTCGTTGGCGGGCCGGGGGGACATCACGATCGCAACCGTAGCGCACTGCGCACGCCGCCGCTTGCGGCGCGTCAATGCATCACTGGACAGCGGCCAAGCCGGGGCGGCCTACTTCCCGATGCAGAAGCGGCTGAAGATCTCGCCCAGCAGATCGTCGGGCGAGAAGTGGCCGGTGATCTCGCCGAGTGCGTCGTGGGCGCGGCGCAGCTCCTCGGCGAGCAGTTCGAGCTCGGGCTGCGGTGCGGCGATCAGGGCGCCGGCGGTGGCCAGATGCTGCTGGGTGCGCAGCAGGGCCTGCACGTGGCGCGCGCGGGCGGTGAACAGGCCCTCGGGGGCGGCATGCCAGCCGGCGCGCTCGAGCAGGGCGTGTCGCAGCAGGTCCAGCCCCTGGCCGGTCCGGGCCGAAAGCATCAGCGCACCGGCAGGCCCGGCGGCCGTGCCCGGCGCGTCGGCCTTGTTGTAGACGTCGAGCACGGCCACACCTGCACAGGACTCCTGCAGACGCGCGGCGATCTCGCGCTCGGCCGCGTCGTACCCGGCGTCACCCAGGCGCGTGAGGTCGTGCAGGAAGAGCACCAGGTCGGCGCCGCCGATCGCGCCCCAGCTGCGGCCGATGCCGATGCGCTCGACTTCGTCGGCGGCGTGCTCGTCGTGGCGCAGGCCGGCGGTGTCGGTGATGTGCAGCGGCACGCCCTCGATCTGGATCGACTCGCTGACGCGGTCGCGCGTGGTGCCGGGGACGGGCGTGACGATCGCGAGTTCGGCCCCGGCCAGCGCGTTGAGCAGCGAGCTCTTGCCGACGTTGGGCTGGCCGGCGAGCACCACGCGCAGGCCTTCGCGCAGCAGCGCGCCCTGGCGTGCGCTGTCGAGCACGGCGCCCAGGGCCACGGCGATCGCCGCGAGCTGGCCGCCTGCGTCGGCCTGCTGCAGGAAGTCGATGTCTTCTTCCGGGAAGTCCAGCGTCGCCTCGACCAGCATGCGCAGCTTGACGATGCGTTGCGCCAGGGCATCCACACGCTGCGAGAACTCGCCCGCCAGCGAGCGCCCGGCCGAGCGCGCCGCGGCTTCGGTGCTGGCGTCGATCAGGTCGGCCACGGCCTCGGCCTGCGCCAGGTCGAGCTTGTCGTTGAGGAAGGCACGTTGGGTGAACTCGCCCGGCTCGGCCAGGCGCGCGCCCGGCAGGGCGGCCAGGCAGCGTGCGAGCAAGAGCTGCAGCACGACCGGGCCGCCGTGCGCCTGCAACTCGAGCACGTCCTCGCCGGTGTAGGAGTTCGGCGCCGGGAAGTGGATCGCCAGGCCGCGGTCGATCGCCTGGCCGTCGCTGCCGATGAAGGGCCCGTAGGTCGCATGGCGCGGGGCGAGCTTGCGACCGCAGACGGCGCCGATCAGCGGCGCGAGGTCGCGCCCCGAGGCGCGCACGATGCCGACCGCGCCGCGCCCGGGTGCACTGGCGATGGCGACGATCGGCGCGTCGCGTTCGCTCAAGGATCCGGCCGTCATGGGCCGCGATTGTGCCGGTGCGAAAGGCCGACGCCCCGCGCGAGGCGGGGCGTCAGTGTTGGCGCGGGTGGAGGGCCGACCGTCATCGAAGGCGGTGACGGCATCTCCTGAGCCGGCGTTTTGGTGCCGGGTCGCCCGCATACCTTGAATGGTCGGCCGATCGGGCGATTCGCTCAACCCCTGTTCAGGGGTCAAGGCGCACCCGAGCGTGAGGGCCTTCACATGCTGCGCTGCGTCACTTGCCGATCACGCCCAGCCGCTTGTTGATGAACCACTGCTGCGCGATCGACAGGATGTTGTTGGTCAGCCAGTACAGCACCAGCCCGGAAGGGAAGAAGAAGAACATGAACGAGAACGCCAGCGGCATGATCCACATCATCTTGGCCTGCATGGGATCGGGCGGCGTCGGGTTCAGCCAGGTCTGGAACATCGTCGAGGCCGTCATCAGGACCGGCAGGATGAAGTACGGGTCCTTGGCGCTCAGGTCGCTGATCCAGCCCAGCCACGGCGCCTGGCGCATCTCCACGCTCGACAGCAGCACCCAGTACAGCGCGATGAAGAACGGCATCTGGACGAAGATCGGCAGGCAGCCGCCGAGCGGGTTGACCTTCTCCTCGCGGTAGATGCGCATCATCTCCTGCTGCATCTGCTGCGGGTTGTCCTTGTGGCGCTCGCGCAGCTCCATCACCTTGGGGTTGATGGCCTTCATCTTGGCCATGCTCTTGTAGGCGCTGGCGTTGAGCCAGTAGAACGCGGCCTTCAGCAGCACGACCAGCGCGACGATCGCCCAGCCCCAGTTGCCGATCATCGCGTGCAGTTGCGTCAGCAGCCAGAACAGCGGCTTGGCCAGGATCGTGAACCAGCCGTAGTCCTTGACCAGCTCCAGACCGGGTGCGAGTGCGGCGAGCTTGTTCTCCTCCTGCGGGCCGGCGAAGAGCCTGGCCTCGTGCGACTTGCTGGCGCCCGGCGCAACCTCGCCCAGCGCCTGCACCATCGTGATCGCATAGTGGTTGTTGCCGACCTTGGAGCTGCGGAACTCGCGCGGCGAATTCGGCGCCACGAGCCAGGCCGAAGCGAAATAGTGCTGGACCATCGCGATCCAGCCGTCGTTGGCGGTCTTGTCGTGATCGGCCTTGCCCTTCTCGATGTCCTTGAAGTCGACCTTCTTGAACTTGCTCGTCTCGGTATAGAGCGCCGGCCCGGTGAACGTGAAGTAGAACTGCGACTCGCCCTCGGGCGGCGTGCCGTCGCGTTCCAGCTGCAGGTACAACTGGGCACTGACGGGTGCCGCACCACCGTTGATGAACTCGTGCTTCACGCCGACGACATAGTCGCCACGCCTGAAGCTGTAGGTCTTGACCAGGCGCCGGCCGTCGATCGGTGCCGACTCGAGCTTGAGTTGCACTTCGCTGGCGCCGCTGGCGAGTTCGCGCTCGCTCGTGGTCACCGTCATCGGCGTCTCGTGGGTGGGCAGCGCCACACCGGGCTGCGCGGTGATCAGGCCGGTGCGCGCGAGATACAGGCGCTTGTCCGACAGGTCGAACAGCACGACGTTGCGCGTGTGGTCGTTCTGGTCGCGATGCTTGAGCAGTTCCAGCCGGACCAGGCTGCCGCCGCGGGTATCGATCGTGGCCTTGAGCACGTCGGTCGTGATCGTGACCTTCTCGCTCGCGCCGACCGCCGTACCCGCGGTCGCAGGCACCGATGCCGGCGTGGCGGCAGCAACGGCGGTCGGTGCCGCGCCGGGGATCGCCGCCGGGGTGGGCACGCCCACGGCCGAGGCGGCCGGCGTGCCGCCCGGCGCCGAGGCTGCGGCCTGCGGGCGCTGGGCGCCGCCGAACAGCGACGGCGCGCCCGTGTGCTTCTGCCAGGCGTCCCAGAGCAGGACGAGCGACATCGTGAAGACCACCCACAGGATGGTGCGGCGAATATCGGTCATGAGGTGGACTCTTTGACGGTCGGAACTTCGATTTCGGGGGGCTCGGCACCGAGGCCGAGGCGGGTGAACAGCCCCGGCGCACGGGCAGGCACGGGATCGCAGCCGCCGTCGCACCAGGGGTGGCAGCGCAGGAGCCGGCCCACGGTCAATGCGCCGCCGGCGACGGCACCATGGCGCTGCAGCGCGTCGAGTGCGTACTGCGAGCAGGTGGGCTCGAAACGGCAGGCGTTGCCGAGCCAGGGTTTGAGAAAGAAGCGGTAGCCACGCACGAGCAGCAGCAGTGCTTGGCGCGGCAGCTCGGTGATCGACAGGGTCATGGCGGATTCCGGCTCAGGCGGCGACGCGCGCGAACAGCTGGTCGAGTTCGGCCCGCGCCGCTGCCCGCAGGGCGGGCGAGTCGGCCGAGGGGAACTGCGCCGGCAAGAACGGCGTGCGCAGGCGCACCAGCCACAGCCCCGCCGGCAGGCCCAGTTCGTGGCGTGCCGCAGCGGCGCGGATCTGGCGCTTGAGCGTGTTGCGGGTCACTGAACGGCGGGCATGGCGCTTGGGCACGACGCAGCCGAGCCAACGGCCCGCGGGCAACTCATCCACAGGTTCTGGACAACTTGGTTCACAGTCTGTGGATAACTCGGCGGCCGATGCCTTGGACGGGCGTCGGGCGGGCAGCACCGGTACACCGCTCACGTAGTGAACGGCGAAGTGAGCACTTCGCTGACGCAGGGGTGCTGCAAGCAGTCTCTGGAAGTCGGCGGCCTGCACCAGACGGCCGATCATGGCAGGTGGATCGCGCGGGCGGTCGACGGTCGGCGCAGGGACGGACGCAAAGTGCGGCCGGACCCTGGAACCGCGTTCAGACCTGCGACAGGCGCTTGCGGCCCTTGGCACGGCGCGCGTTGATGACGGCGCGGCCGCCGCGCGTCTTCATGCGCACGAGGAAGCCGTGGGTGCGGGCCCGGCGGGTCTTGGACGGTTGGTAGGTGCGCTTCATGGCCATGGCAGTGGGGGCGCGCCTGGTCGGCGCTGCAGCAAGAAGGTGAGAAATGAAGCCCGCAGTCGATCAGGACCTGACCGTGACTTGGGGAAACCCACGATCATATCAAAAAGGCCTTCCGCCTCAAAGACTTGCACCGCAGCCTGCGCTTGCCGGCGGGGTCGGCGGGCTCTTGACGGCGCGCCCGACATTGTGGATAACCACGCCCCTGGCCGATCGCCAAGGGTATGATCCGGCTGCTCTGAGAAGAACTTGTCCACAATGAGCCTCGATCTCTGGTCGCGTGGTTGCGAGCGCTTGGCCGCCGAACTGCCCGAACAGCAATTCAATACCTGGATCCGCCCTCTGCCGGCGCCCGACGTCGACGATTCCGGCGCGGACGGCGCGGTCGTGAGCCTGCGCGTGCCCAACCGCTTCAAGCTCGACTGGATCCGCTCGCAGTACGCGGCCCGGATCGAGACCGTGCTGGGCGAGGTGGCCGGCCGGCCGGTCAAGCTGGAACTGACGCTGGCCCCGCGCGAGGCCCCGGTACGCCCGGCGTTCGTGCCTGCGGCCAACGGCGCGACCGCCAGCCAGGCCACCGACGGCACGACCGTGCCGCCTGGACCGACCGCACGCTCCGCCGATGCAGCCCCGCCACCACCCTCGGCCACCACCCACAAGCTCAATACCGCGCTGACCTTCGACAACCTGGTGCCCGGCCGCGCCAACCAGATGGCGCGGACCGCCGCGCTGCACGTGGCCGGTGCGCCGGGGGTCATGTACAACCCGCTGTTCATCTACGGCGGCGTCGGCCTGGGCAAGACGCACCTGGTGCATGCGGTGGGCAACTCGCTCCTCAAGGACAAGCCGAACGCCCGCGTGCTCTATCTCCATGCCGAGCAGTTCATCAGCGACGTCGTCAAGAACTACCAGCGCAAGACCTTCGACGAACTGAAGGCCAAGTACCACTCGCTGGACCTGCTGCTGATCGACGACGTGCAGTTCTTTGGCGGCAAGGAGCGCACGCAGGAGGAGTTCTTCAACACCTTCGAGGCGCTGCTGGCCAAGCGCGCGCACATCATCATGACCAGCGACACCTATCCCAAGGGTCTCGCGGACATCGACGAACGCCTGACCTCGCGCTTCGACTCCGGCCTGACGGTGGCGATCGAGCCCCCTGAGCTCGAGATGCGGGTAGCGATCCTGATCAAGAAGGCCGAGAGCGACGGCACCCAGATGCCGGAGGACGTGGCCTTCTTCATCGCCAAGAACGTGCGCGCCAACGTGCGCGAGCTCGAGGGTGCACTGCGCAAGGTGACGGCCTACGCCCGCTTTTCGCAGAAGGACATCAACATCGTGCTGGCGCGCGAGGCGCTGCGCGACCTGCTGTCGATCCAGAACCGGCAGATCTCGGTCGAGAACATCCAGAAGACGGTGGCCGACTTCTACAAGATCAAGGTCGCCGACATGTACAGCAAGAAGCGCCCGGCCAGCATCGCCCGGCCGCGCCAGATCGCCATGTACCTGGCCAAGGACATGACCAAGAAGAGCCTGCCCGAGATCGGCGAGCTGTTCGGCGGCCGCGACCACACGACGGTGCTGCACGCAGTGCGCAAGGTCGGCAGCGACCGCACCAAGAATACCGAGCTGAACCAGCAACTCCACGTGCTGGAACAGACCCTCAAGGGCTGACTCGCCGTGCAGCGGGACAAGCCTGTGGACAGTTTCCCGATAACCATGCAGTCATCCACAGGCCAGGGCCCGGGCGCTGACTTGTCCCCAATCCGGCACGCCGGCGAGGGCACCGGATGCACAGGGTTCGTCGCCTGCTAAACCCTTGAATAAACAGGCGAAAATAGCCTTGTTCACAGGCTGGCGGCCTGTCTACTACGACTACCACCTTTAAATATTGAGAAAACAATGATCGTTCTGAAAGCAGCCCAGGAAAAACTGCTGAGCGCTCTGCAGTCGGTGGCCGGCATCGTGGAGCGTCGGCACACGCTGCCGATCCTGGCCAACGTGCTGCTGCGCAAGAACGGTCCGAACGTCGAATTCACGACCAGCGATCTGGAGATCCAGGTCCGCACCACGGCCGAACTCGGTGGCGATGCCGGCGCCCTGAGCACGACGGTCGGTGCGCGCAAGCTGATCGACATCCTGCGCATGCTGCCGGCCGACCAGACCGTCACGCTCACGGCGGCGCAGAACAAGCTCACGCTGCAAGGTGGCAAGAGCCGCTTCACGCTGCAGACGCTGCCGAGCGAAGACTTCCCGCTCGTCAACGAGGCGGTCGACTTCGGCCCCATGTTCGCCGTGCCGCAGAAGACGCTGCGCAGGCTGATCGACCAGGTTCACTTCGCGATGGCGGTGCACGACATCCGCTACTACCTCAACGGCATTCTGTTCATCGCCGAAGGCAAGACACTCACGCTGGTGGCCACCGACGGCCACCGCCTGGCGCTGGCGCAGGCCACGCTCGAGGGCGAGGTGCCCAAGCAGGAGGTGATCCTGCCGCGCAAGACCGTGCTCGAACTGCAGCGGCTGCTCAAGGACGAGGACACGCCCATCGAGATGCGCTTTGCCAACAACCAGGCCAAGTTCGCCTTCTCGGGCATGGAATTCGTGACCAAGCTGGTCGAAGGCAAGTTCCCCGACTACAACCGCGTCATCCCCAAGGGCCACAAGAACCACGTCACCCTGGGCCGCGCCCCGCTGCTGGGCTGCCTGCAGCGCGCGGCCATCCTGACGAGCGACAAGTTCAAGGGTGTGCGCCTGAACATCGAGCCCGGGACCCTGCGCATCGCGTCGAGCAACGCCGAGCAGGAAGAGGCCAAGGAAGAGCTCGAGATCGACTATGCCGGCGACGCGATCGACATCGGCTTCAACGTGACCTACCTGATGGATGCGCTGGCCAACATGGGTGTGGAGATGATCACCATCGAGCTGCAGGACGGCAATGCCAGCGCGCTGATCACTGCGCCCGACCAGCCCGGCTTCAAGTACGTGGTGATGCCGATGAGGATCTAGGCGCCTGTGGCACCTGGATCCTGCATCGGCATCCGATGCCCGCATGTTGGGCATCCCCCTGCCCCCCGCCGAGCGGGGGATTCTGATCAGATAGACAAGGTGGCCGCCGACGCGGCCTTCAATCAATGAGCGACCCCCTGAACCCGGCCGACGACGAAGAAGCCCGCAAGGCCAGGCGCGATGCCAGTGCCTTGAACAGCGAAGCCTATGGCGAAGGCAGCATCCAGATCCTCGAAGGGCTGGAGGCGGTGCGCAAGCGCCCGGGCATGTACATCGGCGACACCTCCGACGGCACCGGTCTGCACCACCTGGTGTTCGAGGTCGTGGACAACTCGATCGACGAATCGCTGGCCGGCCACTGTGACGACATCACGGTCACCATCCACAGCGACAACAGCATCAGCGTCATCGACAACGGCCGCGGCATCCCCACCGGCGTGAAGATGGACGACAAGCACGAGCCCAAGCGCAGCGCCGCCGAGATCGCGCTGACCGAGCTGCACGCCGGCGGCAAGTTCAACCAGAACAGCTACAAGGTCAGCGGCGGCCTGCACGGCGTGGGCGTGAGCTGCGTCAACGCGCTCTCCAAGTGGCTGCGCCTGGTGGTGCGGCGCGAGGGCAAGGTGCACTTCATCGAGTTCCGCAAGGGTGTGCCGCAGGACCGCGTGCTCGAGATGCGCGACGGGTTCGAAACCAGCCCGATGAAGGTGATCGGCGACACCGAGAAGCGCGGCACGGAGGTGCACTTCCTGCCCGACGACGAGATCTTCCAGCAGAACCTCGACTTCCACTACGACATCCTGGCCAAGCGTCTGCGCGAGCTGAGCTTCCTGAACAACGGCGTGCGGATACGCCTCGTCGACGAGCGCCACAACAAGGAAGACAACTTCGCCTACGCCGGCGGTGTCAAGGGTTTCGTCGAGTTCATCAACCAGGGCAAGAAGACCCTGCACCCGAACATCTTCCACGCCATCGGCGACAAGATGAGCGACCAGAACACCAACATCGGGGTCGAGGTCTCGATGCAGTGGAACGACGGCTACAGCGAGAACGTCCTTTGTTTCACCAACAACATCCCGCAGCGTGACGGCGGTACCCACCTGACCGGCCTGCGCGCGGCGATGACGCGCGTGATCAACAAGTACATCGACGACAACGAACTCGCCAAGAAGGCCAAGGTCGAGATCAGCGGCGACGACATGCGCGAAGGCCTGGCCTGCGTCATCAGCGTGAAGGTGCCCGAGCCCAAGTTCTCCAGCCAGACCAAGGACAAGCTCGTCAGCTCCGAAGTCCGCGGCCCGGTCGAAGACGTGGTGGCCAGCAAGCTCAACGAGTGGCTGCTCGAGAACCCGATCGACGCCAAGATCGTGTGCGGCAAGATCGTCGAGGCCGCACGCGCCCGCGAGGCCGCGCGCAAGGCGCGCGAGATGACGCGCCGCAAGGGCGTGCTCGACGGCCTGGGATTGCCCGGCAAGCTGGCCGACTGCCAGGAGAAGGATCCCGCCATGTGCGAGATCTACATCGTCGAGGGCGACTCCGCCGGCGGCTCGGCCAAGCAGGGGCGCGACCGCAAGTTCCAGGCGATCCTGCCGCTGCGCGGCAAGATCCTGAACGTCGAGCGCGCGCGCTACGAGAAGCTGCTGACCAGCAACGAGATCGTCACGCTGATCACGGCGCTGGGCACCGGCATCGGCACCACCGGTGGCGGTGGCGACGACTTCAACCCCGACAAGCTGCGCTACCACCGCATCATCATCATGACCGACGCGGACGTCGACGGCGCGCACATCCGCACGCTGCTGCTGACATTCTTCTATCGCCAGATGCCGGCGCTGGTGGAGCGCGGACACATCTACATCGCGCAGCCGCCGCTGTACAAGGTCAAGCACGGCAAGAACGAGCAATACCTGAAGGACGGCACCGAGCTCGACGCCTACCTGATGAAGGTGGCCCTGGACGGCGCGCTGGTCGAGCCCGGCCCGGGCAAGCCGGCGATCACCGGGACCGCACTGGAAGAACTGGCACGCCAGTACGTGCTGGCGACCAACGTGATGGGCCGCCTGACCAACTGGATGGACGTGGAAGCGCTGCGCGCCATCGCCGACGGCCTTGAACTCAGGCTCGACAGCGCGGCCGAGGCCGAAGCCAGCGCGTTGGCGCTCAAGGGCGCACTGCACGACGCCGAGGTCGCAGCCGAGTTCGATGCCCGCACCGACAAGCACTACCTGCGCATCAGCCGTCGCCAGCACGGCAACATCAAGAGCAGCGTGATCACGGCCGACTTCGTGCACGGTGCCGACTACGAGGCGCTGGCCAGGGCGGGTGTCACCTTCAAGGGGCTCCTGACGGCCGACGCCGTGGCCAAGCGCGGCGAGGGCGAGAAGCAGAAGGAACAGAAGGTCGGCGACTTCCGCGCCGCGATGGCCTGGCTGATGACCCAGGCCGAGAACAGCGTGGGCCGCCAGCGCTACAAGGGCCTGGGCGAGATGAACCCCGCGCAGTTGTGGGAAACGACGATGGACCCCACCGTCCGCCGCCTGCTGCGCGTGCAGATCGACGACGCGATCGAAGCCGACCGCGTGTTCACGATGCTGATGGGCGATGAGGTCGAGCCGCGGCGCGATTTCATCGAGAGCAATGCATTGCGCGCGGGGAATATCGACGTGTGAGAGTCGTCGCGATCACACGGCATGACAAACCCGGCGATCACCTGCTGACACAGGTCGCCTTCAGGAGCGACCGGCTACGAACGCGGGTGGATGCGGCCTTCTGAGTTCGGCAAGGCTTCCTCGTCCTCGTCCTCGAGGTCGATCCTGGCCGACGGCGGCAGCTTCGCGATGATCGCCTCGACCATCTGGACATGCTCGGCCTCTTCCGCCCGCAGTTCCTCGAACAATGCCTTGACGTCCGGCTGAGTCACCCAGCGGATGGCTTGGTCGTAGAACGCGAAGGCTTTCTTTTCGGAGTCCAACGCGATCCAGTACGCCTTGAGCGGGGACATGTTCCGACTCGGCGCGCCGAAGTCAGGTGCCTCCACATCGAAGATGTCCGAGAGCTTGACCTTCGGGCGCTCGTCGCCAAACAGCTTCAGCCGGCGCTCGGCGAGTTGCTCACCGTGCTTGTTCTCGTTGATGGCCATCGAATGGAAGACCGATCCTGCATCATCGGAGTAACGGCTGCCGAGTTGGTCGGCGAACAGCGTATACCGCTTGAATGCTTCGACCTCGATCAACGTGGCCAGATCGAGGGCGTCCATCAGTGTGAGCTTGGAGAAGTCGATTCTTGCTGGCATGCGGCCTCCGGGTACTGTGCTGCGCGCAGGATGATCCAATCGCGAGCCTGCAGGGTGAACTGGAAGATCAAGGCACTCTTCCTTCCAGGAAAGACGGTACTCCAACTCCTTCGGGCGTCTGCCCGCTGCGAGCGCGTGCCGACATTCGTGTCATTCCCGGACGCCGCCGAGGCAAAGCCGCTTCTTCCTGCAGGAAAAGACGCAACGCTTGCCGACGGTCTCATTACTATGCCCTTCAAACGAAGCAGCCCGTCGGCGGGGACCGCGGCATCATTGACCAGAGTCAACCGCGGCTTCAAAGTGGGCCCGGTCGAGATCGGTACCTGGCGACCCGGCGAGTCGTTGGCCTGGGCTGCAGCGTCACGAATGGGATGTCGGGGCTGACAGGGCCTCGGGGGTGGACCTCGCGTGCGCTGCAGGTACGCCGCTTCAGCCAGCGCGCCGGATCACCAGTTCCGACCACCCCGTGCGGGCACCGGGTTCGCGCGAAAAGTTCCACCCGGGCGGCAGCGCCAGCAAGCCTGAGCCGGGCGGGCCGCAGGCGCACCGGGAACGGCTGCCGTCGCAACTGGCGGTCGTCCGATCGGGGCATGGCAGCCATGATGCACCGACGACCGTGCACGCAGGGTGGGCAACCGGCTTTCGCGCGTCACGTCGGTGCGACGCGGCTGCGCAGGCGCAGCGCGAAAGCCTGGATCTCGGGCGCGACGGCGGGCCAGCCGGCATCCACCGGCGCGTCCACCACGGCGGCACGCAGCAGGCGGCGCAGCGTATCCGGCTGCGGAGTCAGCGGCCCGGCGAAGCGCACGCCGTCCGGGCCGACCACCACCAGCGTCGGAAATGTCTCCACGTCGAAATCGCCCACCAGGTCGGCTTCATCTTCGATATCGATCCAGTGTCGACGCAGTCCCCCATGGATGGCCATCAGTTCCGACGTCACGTGCTCCAGCACCGGCGCATACTCGTCGCACAGGCGGCACCAGGCAGCGCACAGGCATGCGATGTGAATGGCGTGATCGCTCATGCGGCCATCGTAGTCTTCGCTGTCCGCCGGGGCTGCCATGAGCGACTTGCGCAGCAAGGACATGCGAATGGCGCCGCCCAGCACCGCCAGGCGACCGGCCTTGAGGCAGGTCACGGCGAATCCCGGCAGTCCAGTTCCAGGCGGCAAGTTCGGCTCGGTGGCCATCACGCCTCGAGCCGGACACGACCGCCGCGATCGAGCGCGATGAAGACCGGTTGCGGGGCGGCAACGGCTGCGCGAACTCAGGCCCGAGACATGAGGTTCGAACCTGGCATGGCAGCTTGCCTGATACGCCGGCCACCGGCACCAGACTCCGATGCGCGAGGCATCGGGAAGCGCCAGGGCTTGGCAGTGGCCAGGCCCGGCGCAGCAGGACGGGCCGGGTCTTCGTCACCCCGGCTTCGGCACTGATCGGCTATCTTCGCGCCAGGCCCAGCCAGCTCGTGGGCGCGGGCGCTGAAGGAGCCGAGCTTGAGGGTCAATCGTCGCATCGCTGCCTGTGGACTCGCCGCGGGCCTCGTGGGAGTCCGCGCGCTGGCGCAGGCGCCACCGGCCCTGACGCCACTGCGTGTCATCACCTTCGACGGCGGCTGGAACCTGCCGCTCTGGGTGGCGTTGCGCCAGGGGCTGTTCGAGGGCCAGGGACTCGCCGTGCAGGTCACCTACACGCCGAATTCGGGCTTCCTGGTGTCGGGGCTTTTCGACGGCCGCTTCGACATCGGCCTGGCGCTGATCGACAACCTCGTGGCCTACCAGGAAGGGCAGGGTGAGGCGGCCGTGCCGCCCAATCCCGACCTCTTTGCGTTCATGGGCGGCGACGGCGGGTTTCTCTCGGTGGTGGCAGCGCCGGGCGTCAAGAGCATCGCCGACCTGAAGGGCCAGACGGTCTCGGTCGATGCCATGACCACGGGGGCCGCCTTCGTGCTGCGCGAGATCATGGCGCGCAACGGCCTGGGCGACGGCGACATCACCTACGCGCGCGCCGGCGGCACCGCCCATCGCTACCGCGAACTGCTGGCCGGCAAGCACCAGGCCACGCTGCTGCGCACGCCGTTCGACCTGCTGGCGCAGAACCAGGGCTTTCGTCAGCTTGCCACTGCCGACGTGCTGGGTCCGTACCAGGGTACGGCCGGGCTCGCGCGGCGATCATGGGCCAAGGGCCACGATGCGGCGCTGGTCGGTTTCATCCGCGCCTACCGCGCCGCGGCCGCATGGCTGTACGACCCGGCCCATCGCGACGTTGCCGAGGCGCTGCTGGTGGCCAACAGCCGCGACATGACGCCTGCGCTCGCTCGACAGTCGTACGAGCGGCTGCTCGCCGGCAATGGCGGCATCGCGCGCGACCTGTCCATCGACCGCGCGGGCCTGCGCACCGTGCTCGACCTGCGCGCGCGCTACGGCACACCGAAGAAACCCCTAGGCGACCCGGCCGGATATATCGACCTCGAGTACTACGATCGCGCCAGCGTGCCTCGCTGAAGAGGCGCCGAGAGGGCAAGACGATGGCGAAGAAGAAGGCGCGCGAGCCGAAGATCATCCGGCCCGACGATATCGACCCAGGCCATGGCTGGGACCGGCCGCTGCAGGCGCCGGGCCACATGCAGGTGGACTTCGAGGAGCGGGTCAACTTCCGCCGCCTGCACGACTACCGGCTGGCGCGCACACGCGCCGCGCTGGCGAACTCCGGGCTCGGCGCGTTGCTTTGCTTCGACCAGCACAACATCCGCTACACCACCAGCACGGTGATCGGCGAGTGGGCGCGCGACAAGCTCACGCGCTACTCGCTGCTCACCGGCAATGGAGACCCGTACATCTGGGACTTCGGCTCCGCGGCCAGGCACCACCGTCTGTACACGCCCTGGCTCTGCAAGGATCATTGCAAGGCGGGCCTGCTCGGTCTGCGCGGGGCCGTCGGGGGCGACGGCAAGCTCTTCCGCGCCGCGGCGCGCGAGATCAAGGCGATCCTCGACGCCGAGGGCGTGGGCGACATGCCGCTGGGCGTGGATGTCGTCGAGGTGCCGATGATGCTGGAACTGCAGAAGCTGGGCATCGACGTCCGCGACGCGCAGCAGACCATGCTGCTGGCGCGCGAGGTGAAGAACATCGACGAGCTGATGCTGCTGAACATGGCCGCGGCCATGGTCGACGGCGTCTACCAGGACATCGCCGAGATGCTCAAGCCGGGCGTGAAGGAGAGCGACATCGTGGCGATGGCGACGATGCGGCTGTTCCAGATGGGCTCCGACGGCGTGGAGGCGATCAACGCGATCTCCGGCGAACGCTGCAACCCGCACCCGCACAACTTCACCGACCGGCTGATCCGCCCGGGCGACCAGGCCTTCTTCGACATCATCCATTCGTACATGGGTTACCGCACCTGCTACTACCGCACCTTCAGCGTCGGCCGCGCCACCCAGCCGCAGCTCGACGCCTACAAGCGGGCGCGCGAATGGATGGACCGCGCCATCGAGCTGCTCAAGCCGGGCATCTCGTCGGACACCGTCGCGGCTGCGTTCCCGAGTGCGCAGGAGATCGCCTTCCCGGGCGAGATGGACGCCTTCGGCCTGAACTTCTGCCATGGCCTGGGCCTGGGACTGCACGAGCGGCCGCTGATCTCGCGCCTGAACTCGCTGGAGGAGCCGATCGAGCTGAAGGCCGGCATGGTGTTTGCCGTCGAGACCTACTGCCCGGCGACCGACGGCGTCTCGGCCGCCCGCATCGAGGAGGAGGTGATCCTCACGCCCACGGGGCCGAAGGTCATCTCGCTGTACCCGGCGCAGGAACTGCCGATCGCCAACCCGTATTGATCTTCACCAACGTTTCAAGCACATGGCAACCACCAAACTCAAGCTCGGCTGGATCGGCATCGGCCGCATGGGCTACGCGATGGCCGAGCGCCTGGCCAGGGCCGGCGCCGACCTGACGGTCTGGAACCGCACGCGCGCCAAGGCCGAGCCGCTGGCCGCGCTGGGCGCCAAGGTGGCGGGCTCGCTCGTCGAGCTCGGCGCCTGTGACATCGTCTTCGTCATGGTCTCGACCTGGGACGACGTGAAGGAAGTGATCACCGGCCCCGGCGGGCTCCTGTCGGGCACGCGGCTGCCGAAGATGGTGGTCGAGTGCTCGTCGATCTCGCTCGAAGGCTCGGCCGAGCTGCGCGCGCTGCTGGCCGCACGCGGCGTGCAGATGCTGGCCGCGCCCGTGTCGGGCAACGCCAAGGTCATCAAGGCCGGCCGGCTGTCGTTCGTCTGCTCGGGGCCGAAGGAGGCCTTCGAGGCGGCGCTGCCGTCGATGAAACTCGTCGCGCCCTCGGCCAGCTACGTCGGCGACGGCGAGCTGGCGCGCATCGTCAAGATCTGCCACAACGTCTTCCTCGGCGTGGTGATCCAGTCGCTCGCCGAGATCACCGTGCTGGCGCAGAAGGCCGGCGTGCCGCGCCATGCCTTCCTGGACTTCATCAACCAGAGCGTGATGGGCTCGGTCTTCTCGCGCTACAAGAGCCCGGCGCTGGTGAACCTCGACTTCAAGGTCACGTTCACGCCCTCGCTGCTGCGCAAGGACCTGGACCTCGGCCTGGATGCCGCGCGCCGCTTCGAGGTGCCGATGCCGCTGGCCTCGATCACACGCGACATGGTGCAGACCCTGATCGGCCATGGCATGGACGACGAGGATTTCGCCAAGCTCATCGTGCTGCAGGCGCAGGCATCCGGTCTCGAACTGCAAAGCGAGAACGTACCGGTCGACGACGGCCTTCATTGAGGAGACGCAGACATGAACCGCTGGATCCGCAAGCTCGCCGCGATGGCCCTGTGCGCCGCTGGCGCCTCGTTCGCCTGGGCGCAGGGCTATCCGAGCAAGCCCGTCAAGATCATCGTGCCCTTCACGCCGGGCAGCGCCACCGACATCCTGGCGCGCACCCTGGGCCAGAAGCTCGGCGAGGCCTGGAAGCAGACCGTGGTCGTCGAGAACCGGCCCGGCGCGGGCGGCACGATCGGTGCCGGCCAGGTCGCCAAGTCGCCGCCCGACGGCACGACGCTGATGGTCCATTCGGCGGCACAGTCGGTGAACCCGTATATCTATCCGGCCTTGCCCTACGACACGCTGAAGGACTTCGTCCAGGTGGGCATGGTCGCCGGACAGCCCAACGTGCTGGTGGTGGCGGCCTCGAGCGGCTACAAGACCGTCGCCGACCTGATCGCCGACGCGAAGAAGCGGCCCGGCGCGCTGAGCTTCGGTTCCGCCGGCATCGGCAGTGGCACCCACTTCAACGCCGAGAAGTTCAGGCTCGCGGCCGGCGTCGACGTGGTCCACGTGCCGTACAAGGGCACGCCGGAAGCGCTGACCGACACGATGGCCGGCCGGGTGGCGTATTTCTTCTCGCCGATCTCCGCCGCCGCCGCGCACGTGCGCGAAGGCAGGCTGGTGGCCCTGGCGGTCAGTTCGGCCAGGCGCTCGAGCGTGCTCCCCAACGTGCCGACGGTGGCCGAGTCCGGGCTGCCGGGCTTCGACTACAACCTCTGGGTCGGGTTGTGGGCGCCGGCGGGCACACCGCCCGACGTGGTGGACAAGATCAACCGCGACATGACACGCGTGCTCGCCGAGCCCGAAGTCAAGGAGCGCCTGACCACGCTGGGCGCCGAGGCCATGCCCATGACGCCGGCCGAGTTCGACAAGTTCATGCGCGCCGAAATGGACGACGCGGCCCGGGTCGTGAAGGCGGCGGGGATCAAGGTCCAGTAGGCGAGCGCGGGGGCGGCTCGCGCGCCGCCGCCCGTGGCCGGCGCGCGGCGCGGCGCCCGAGGTCTCCGGCACGGACCGAAGTCACCCGCCGCGTCGCCCTGCCGGCGCGACGCATCGACGAATCGCCATGCGGCAGTCGGCAAAGCCCGTCGTTGGAACGGCCTGGAGACTTCCCATCAGGGGGCCATCTGGCGAGCGTTCAGGTACCGGTCCGGTTCGACCGCCATGGGCCCGAACCCGCGCAGACGGTTGAATCCCCGAGGCATCGCGCGTCGGCCCCCCGCATAATCCGTCGCGCGCGTGCTGGATGATTCGTTGGCTTGGGCACGTGTGTCGGAGCCCGGATGTTCGGAGCCTCGGCCAAGGACATCGAGCCGGTGACCGGCGGCGCAGCGCATGCAGGCCCACGCGGTGCAGGAGAGACGATTGATGGAACGCTTCCCGGACCCCACGGGATCGGAGGTCGGAGCTTCGGGCGGCGCACAGTCGGACTCCTGGCAGATCCTGATCGTCGATGACGACAGCGACGTGTTCGAGGCCACTGCCTATGCACTGCAGGACGTGCAGATCTTCGGGCGGCCGTTGCAGCTGCGGCATGCGCGCTCGGCCAGCGAAGCGCTGCAACTCCTGGCGCAGCCGCCCGAGCCGGCAGTGATCCTGCTCGACGTGGTGATGGAGACCGAGCAAGCCGGGCTCCATCTGGTGGTCCGCATCCGCAAGGAGCTCAAGCTGCTGCGCCCGCGCATCATCCTGCGGACCGGCCAGCCCGGTCGCGCGCCCGAGCTCGAGACCGTGACGAGCTATGACATCGTCGACTACAAGACGAAGGACGAGCTGACGCGGCAGAAGTTGCGCGCCGCGCTGACGGCGGCACTTCGTTCCTACGACCAGCTGCGGCGCATCGATGCCAGCCACCAGGCCCTGGAGCGCATGGTGGCTGCCAGCCAGTGGTTCCTGGGCGACGACCTGCGCGACTCCTTCGCCGATGGCGTGCTGACGCAGATTGCCAGCTTCATCGGCGTCGAGCCCGAGGGGCTCGTCTGTGCGCGGTCCGATGAGGAGGGCCTGGGTCGATCGGACGAGTACCGGGTGGTGGCCGCCGCCGGCCGCTACCACGGGCTCCTCGGCCACGCGCTGCCGGCACTGCCCGATGCCTGGATCGTGGCCGAGTTGACGCAAAGCCTGCGGCAGCGCCGCACGCTGATCGGTGAGCACAGCGTCACGCTGCATTTCGCCGGCGCGACGACCGGCGACGACTTCGTCGCCTTCCTTGCGGCAACCCGTCCGCCGCAGGACATCGACGAGCGCCTGCTCGGGATGTTCAGCGCCGTCCTGTCGCGCGCCGCGCGCAATGCCGCGCAGTCGCAGGCGGCGACGCGCGACGCGCTGACGAACCTGCTCACGCGCCATGCGCTGGCGATGATCCAGCGCCGGCTCGGGCGCGTCGACGCCGGCGATGCGCCCACTGCGGCGCTGCTGATCGATCTGGACGAGTTCAAGCGGGTCAACGATACGCATGGCCATGCGGTCGGCGATGCGGTTCTCAAGAGTGTCGCCGCCACGCTGATGTCGACCGTGCGTGCCGGCGACCTGGTGGCACGCTGGGGTGGCGAGGAGTTCCTGGTGGGCCTGTGCGGCGCCGATGAGCCCGCTGCCATGGCCGTGGCCGAGAAGCTGCGTTCCAGCCTTGCCGCCACGGCCCATGGCTTGCCCGGTGGCGCGCAATTGCGCATCACCGTATCGATCGGCGTGGCGTGCCTGCAACCCGGAGAGGGCCTCGATCAGGCGCTGGGCCGTGCCGACAACGCGCTGTATGCCGCCAAGCGCGGCGGGCGCGACCGCGTCGCGATGGGCTGACGTGCGCCTGGGCGTGCCGTTGTTCCGGAACGCCCGCGGCTTGCTGCGCGCGCGGGCGCCGGGACGCGGGGCCGGCGCAGGTAGGATCGGCGGCACCTTCAAGGCGGCGCGTGGCGCTCTCATGATGCGATCAGCGGGAGATACGAATGAACGAAGGCTTCGGTGGGGCGATCGCTGACGTGACACCCTGGCAGGTCGACAAGGCGCCGGAGAGCTGGCCGATCCTGGTGGTCGACGACGATCTCGACGTGCACGAAGCCACCGACTATGCGCTGCAGGGTGTGACGATCTTCGGGCGTCCGCTGCAGCTGCGGCACGCCAACTCGGCCAGCGATGCGCTGCGGCAGCTCGCCCAGCAGCCCGAGCCGGCGGTGATCCTGCTCGACGTGGTGATGGAGACCGAGGACGCCGGGCTGCAACTGGTCGGCCGCATCCGTGACGATCTCAAGCTGCTGCGTCCGCGGGTGATCCTGCGCACCGGGCAGCCCGGTCACGCGCCCGAGCTCGACACCGTCACGCGCTACGACATCAACGACTACAAGACGAAGAACGAGCTCACGCGCAACAAGCTGTGCACCACGCTCACGGCCGCGCTGCGCTCGTACGACCAGCTGCGCCGCATCGATGCCAGCCGCCGCGCGCTCGAGCGCATCATCTCGGCCAGCCAGTGGTTCCTGGCCGAGGAGGCGCGCGACACCTTCGCCGAGGGTGTGCTGACCCAGATTGCCAGCTTCATCGGCGTCGAGCCCGAGGGGCTGGTGTGCGCCCGGCCCGAGCAGCCCGGGCAGGGCCGGCCGGTGGACTACCGGGTCGTCGCCGCAGCCGGGCGCTACCGCGGCTTCGTCAGCCATCCGCTGGACGACCTGCCGGATCCGTCGATCGTCGGATCGTTGACGCAATGCCTGCAGCAGCGCCGCACGTTCGTGGGCGAGCGCAGCCTCACGCTGCACTTCGCCGGCCAGTCGCCGGACGACGACTTTGCGGCCTATATCGCGGCCAGTCAACCGCTGCGCGATGTCGACGAACACCTCATCGAGGTCTTTCGCGGCAGCATCGCCGTCTGCGGCCGAAATGTCGAGCTGATGGCGAAGCTGCGCAACTTCGCCTATCGCGACCAGCAGGTCGACCTGCCCAACC